>Ga0214917_10000030_pt1 | contig 158484 bp, 179 predicted proteins | sample LL_1208_BB_MetaG_FD_177983 | JGI IMG/M metagenome (GOLD analysis project Ga0214917, IMG submission 177983) | Freshwater microbial communities from Lake Lanier, Atlanta, Georgia, United States - LL_1208_BB | ecosystem: Environmental > Aquatic > Freshwater > Lake | place: USA: Georgia...
GTTTGGATCCGTTTGTGTGATAATATATGGAACATAAACTTCTTCAACGCCATCAAAATGATATTCGGAGAAGAACTGAATAGCATCATCAATGCGATCTTCAACTTGGGCATCGTCAACATTTATTTCAATGACAGGAAAGCCAAGCCTACGAAGGGCATAGTCTTTGAGATCTTCGCGTGATGTTATTGCCATTTCTACCTCCTAGCATTTCGAAGATGTTCAATATGCTTTTCGTCTATCTCTCTTTGCTGCTTACAGAGTTTTATCTGTGCTTTATTCTTTAAGATGTTCTCTCCAAGATCATACGGAATGTTCAATCCAATTTGAGACAGACCATTTGATTTGTAGTGCTTCTTCCCATCATAATAATGAATAGTATCTTCAACAACATAATCAGAAAATACCGACTGAACATCTTTGACAGAGAAAACTTCTTCGCCAATAATAAAGATATCACCCACTCTTCGAAATCCGTTTATCATGGTCCAAATACTTCGGGTTCTTCCGATACGAATGGTACGTTCTTTGAGCCACCGCTTGTCTTTCCAGTTTTGACACCACTCTTTGTTGATGCTGCTGCAATTTCTCGTTTTACTGATCTATATGATTCATCCATACGAGCATAGTAATCAAGCAAATCAAGACGGAGATTACTTATTTGTTGTGCAGTGACAATTCTATCAAAGTTCAATCCATCTGTGAATCTATAACTTGACAAGCATATTCCTTGAGTTGCAAGCAATCCACTAGTCAAAATATAGTTTAATGTGTTGGTATCAAATGGATTGATGAATAGCGAATTATATGCTCCCGCTGAAAATCCATACGAATCACCTTGCGAGAACAATCTACCAAATGGATTCTTACCTAATAGAGTATCGAATGCATTGCCACATGAACCGCGATTACCATAAGCACCTTGAATCATTTCAGATCGCTCAAGCATGTTTTCAAACTTGACATTTGTGTTGTAGTGATTGATGAAATCTTGAAGAGTCAATCCGCTATCCGTGATTGATGTCAGATTGAAAGAATAATCATAATCAACAACATTTCCTAGTGTTGTACCAATTGGAAATGGATTGAAATATCTTCTTGAGATTGGTCCATAGCCAAGAGAAAATCCTGTAGCATCGGCATATGCAGTAGCACCAGTCAATCCTCGTTGATATCGATATACATCACGAACCCCGACATTGGCAGTGGTTGCAAGACCAACAATTCCTCCTGGAAGGAATGTGAGATCCGTCATTCGGGAAACTATACCAACCATATAATCCGTGCTTTCTGCAAAGAACGCATCATAGCCATCAAGGTTGTTGAAGTTCATCACAAAACAAATGTCCTGTGATTGATGTGTGAATCCCGCAAGAGTCGGAACTCCTGTAAGAGTGTTTCCACCATATGGATAGAATCCGTAAGCAGAAACAAATCCACCTGTATTGTCTGCATCAAAGACTCGCAGAGAATCAATGTATCCATTGAACGACTCAGACCCACTATGATTATTTCCAATGTAGAGTCCAGAGGTATTATTATTTTCAGGGATAAATGTAAGTCCGCCGCTGACAGTAAATTTCTTTATATTATTGAAATATGCACTTATATCGTAACTAGTACCAGAAGTCTTGATGAGAGATACAGCAACATGATTCCAAGCGTTCAAACTTATTCCAGCAGAGTTGACGATATTTTGTGTTTGATTGAAGCCAGACGTTGTACCATTTGTTTGCCATACAAATTGTAGTTGAGTTCCGCTGCTATCGTATGACAACTTCCAATTTGCCGATGCACCATCAGTTCCCTTTTGTATTAGCGTAAAATTATTTGCTAAACTCGTTGGGTAGAAAAACATCTCAAATCCATAACTAGAATAAGCATTGCTGGTGTTTCCTGCTCCAAGATTATTGTGTGGTGCAGTGTAAATCAGACTAGATCTCTTTACGATATTTGTGACGTAAACAAATCCACCTGTACCACTAGCGGCTCTAGTAAACTTTCCAGAAGACGTACCAAATTTTTTGACTGTAGTTGTGTGTGTTGGTTTTGTGGTTGGACTACTTGTGTTATAAACAACAGTTGTTTTTGTTATATCTTGAACGATTGGCGAGTTGAATGAAAAGTATGGATATGGATTCTGCATATTAAGAATAACTTCAACTCTTGGATCGTAATAAGCAGTCCGTTCTATGTTCTGAATTATTCTTGATCCATCGATAGTAAAGTCTTCGGCTGGTGCTATAGCATTTTCTAGAGCCGAGAGTTCGTCTCCAGTTGGTAAATAGGATTCATCAATATAAGCATGTAGCCTTCTATTAAGAATATCACCAAACTCAGGAATATCAAAGTCGGTATACGCTTTTGGATATATTCTGGTGATCTTTCCGTATTGATTAAGTGTGACTAGTCTAAAAGCCATGATTTCCTCAAATGCTGAATCCGTTGCTTACCAGTGTTGCCAAACTATAAGAATCTGTGTAGGGTTTTGTTGGACCTAGAGTACCCGATCCGTCTTCTGGTTGGGACATATACGCTGGTGGTTTTACCGATTGATAGTTGTTTCTATATGCAATTATTCCAAATAGTGGCGGTAGTAAATTTGCTACACTTATACTGGACGATGTCCAGACGCCGGTTCCAACTATATTTGAATAGTCTGCTGAATGGGCAAATGGGACATAGTTGTAACTTGCATAACCACCAGTGCCAAGGCTTGTGGATACTGCTACACCACCAGGCAGATAGACTTCAGACCATATGAATCTAATTGGTTGTGTTCCCACTAGCCCACCAGATAAGCCAGAACTTGTGGTGAATGTTGAAAGTTGTGTTGAGGAATTTTGAATATATGAACTTGCAACACTGCCGAAGTGTGTTGCATTTGATCCAGCATCATCATCCCACCACCGAGTTGAAGTTTCAAACTCAACATTCGTGATAGATCCGTTGAAAGCAGCATATTGGCTAAAATCCAAAGGGAATATCGATTGACTATATTTCGTGGAAATTGATGAACCAGACCCAGCATAGTAGTTAAACTTGTGAATAGAAGACACACAAGAAATTACATCTATACTTGAAGTTTTGGATGCGGAGTATCCGAAGTTACCGACATACGCTGCACAAGCGTTCAAGTTTGCACTTGAGGTATTTGCAATCAAATAAGAACATAAACGAGAAAACACTGCTACTGATCCATTTGCAGTCAAATTGCTATTTTGTAATGCAACATATGATCCGCCTATTGCAGCATTCTGACCAACTATTTGATAGTCATATGAAAACGATATATCACCCTGTGCTGGATGCCCTCCTGGACCCAACAAAAGTTCTGTTTGCTCAGTAGCGGTTGTTTGGCTATTATCCACATCTATAGAACCAATTTCTTGTTCAAGTCCCATTAGAATGCTCCCGTCCAGATTGTGCCTGGTCTACCTTCCAAAGCACCAGTTCTAATTGCTATGGATAAAGTTTTTTCTGTCACATCCCAATGATATACCGTACCTCTTATTTTTCCATCTGGTGAAGAATACGTCTGTCCTGGATTGAAAGATGTTTCTGTGAAATTTAAGGTAGATCCTGCCTTGTCTTTCAATTTCAATTCTGTTATAGATTGACCACTAAATGCAGAGAAACATCTATCGGTAATAATGGTTGAACCATTGAAGGCACAAAATCCATGTACAGTTCCTGTACATACACTACCGAATAATTTGACATACGATGCATTATTTGATATTGCACCATATGAACAGTTGCTGAGAACAACACGACCTAAATTGGCACTGGTACTTCTATCACAATATACACCGACTTGAAAATCCTTGAACCCAACATTTTTAAATAATCCAGTTCCAAGATTTTGCGGTTCATTTTCAACTCGTTCACCTAACTTAGAACCAGTTGCATACAACCCTGCTTTATTACTATAGCCTGAAGTATTGTATTGTCCTGCGCCAATCAAATTGTAATGCGAACCTTGCAGTGTTCCATCGAAAAAGATGTCTTTGATTTTTCTTAGTCCACCAGACTTGACGGACAAAATAGTTCCATTTCTGCGGAATACAGTTGGAATAATTTTTACAGTTACTTCGTTTGAATTAACAGTCTTCCATCCTGCGGAGAAACCCTCACCACTCGTTCCACTTACATTTACACTATAGACATGGTGATTTGATCCAAATCGAACTGCATCATTAAGAAGTGTTCCTGCTGGTCCTGTAGCAGTAAATCTTACTGTGGAGTTGTCACCACTACCATCAATTTTTTGCTTTGTATAAGCCGCAGAAGAACCAGCAGGACTATTCACAGGGAATGTTATTCCGCGGACATTCGATGTTGCTCCGATTGGATTTCCGTTGGATGCATTCGAACCATAGTATCCAATAGGAATACTGCTCATCGCAAATTGTCTAACTGATGTTTGTTGCCCGAGCCAAGAAGTAACACCGTTAATATTGTTGTCCACAACCTGTGCATCGGTTAGCGAAGAACTGTCATACATGTTTCCACGATAGCCATTTCCATAGAATCGCGTCCATACTTGAGCAGTATTTCCGCCTGTATTTGCTAATGGCATTGGAACTGTGAACCAGTTATCTCGGATCGAAGATTCTATTGCTAACTTACCAACTGGTGGCGACGAACCATTTGTTGTACCAGCAGCAACTAACTTGTGGCATCCTAATATTGATGCTTGTCGTGCAATATTGTTTCTGAATTCATATGGATACGCAGCATAATAGAATGCTGGATTGTAATCACCATTAAAAGTTAGCGTGTAGTCTTCGACAATGATGCCACAACCAGGAACTGTGAATTGTGATGCTAGAGGAGAGGCTTCTGTTATAGAACTATATCCTGATCCTGTGGTTGTCGCATAGCAACAAGCCATGGTTATGCCATGAAGAACCCCGCTATAAAAACCAGACAAGCCAGCGGCTGTATAACCACGGGTTTTATAGTAGTCAACATATTTTAATTTCAAAAGTTGCGATGGGCTACCAAGAAGAGCAATTCTTTCCCCTTGAGGGTGATCAACTTGCAACACATCATCCAAATCGTATATACCAGGAGCAAAATTGATGCTTACAAATCCAGCCTCTGAAATAATTTTATCTGCTAAAAATTGTAACGCTCTTTGTGGTGTTCTAAACGGAGAGTCTTGTTCAATACCACTGTTAAGCACATCATCACCCGTAGTCGAAACGTACAGGTTTATATTTGTTGCGATGACTGGTTTTTCACCAGCCCCAAGAGTTACTCTATGTGCCGAAAACTCGCCCATTTATGAATCCTTATAGTGCTGTGCCACCACCGTATATGGTGAGGCTTAGATACTGGAAATTGTCGCTGAATGTCGAACCCATAACATCGTAGACCCTAACACCAAATGTAAGACCTTGAAGACTATATGGATTTGCCAAGAACATCTGTGTGGCACCAGATCCATTTTTAATCACAGTTGCTTCAACTATGTATTTTTCTTGATCTGCGGTTCCTAGTTCTGCCAACATATCATGGGTGAATTGATAATTCCCCTGCCCAAGTCTAGAAACAGTCCATGTTCCACTACCATAGGAGATGTCTACTGTACAACCAGCACCAGATGATGCTCTTGCCCATCTCTTTGCAGTATTCTTTGCAATGATTGCTCCACCACCAGAAGGACCAAGGCGATAGATTTTCGCAACAGAGTCTTTTCTTGTTTTGATGATCCAAACAGCAACCATGTGTTGTGGAACATTTGTGTGTGCGCCGTTAGCACCAGCATTTGCAATGGTTCCATTAACAGTTGGAGTAAATCCAGTTGCGCTTATGTATATATTTCCATTGACTGTATGGCTGTGCGCTCCTGCCAGACCCAAATCTGTGCCACCAGGTTTATTTACATAAACATTGTGCTGACCAACACCTGAAGCAAAGGCTTTGTTAGATTCGACTGCTACATTCGGGTGTCTATGTCCATCTATTTGAGTTGTCACAAGATTGAATGTGACACCGATTGGACCAGATGTACCAATAGACGCTGATAAAGTCAACCCGTGACTGTGAATTGGTATCTCATTTGTGGTGAGAGTATGTTCCTCTTCACCACCAAATGTTCCAACTGTATAACTGTTGAATGCGGAATTCTCAAGACCCGTAATACCGCGAGAATCACCAATAATGAATCTTGCTCTCAAATCGGGTTTCTTGAATTCTGTTTTTGCTGGACTCACAACTTTATAAACTGAATCAATCCCTTCAAGACGAATGAGATCGTTATTTGCAAGTTGATTGTTGTGATGACTACCAGCAGATACGCCGTCTATGAATAGTGGATTGACAAATGCGCTAACACCCGTGACCTGTGTGCCAGATGCATTTGGTGTTCCCGTAAGGATTGTGCATTCTATTTGCCCATCAATCCCTGCCTTAGATACAAAGAACTTTTTACCTATAACATTATCAGCATTAAGAGAGTCTACTCCCACTTGTTTGTTGAGAGTCATATTCTGAATAAATCCATACAACTGCCCATCATTGAGAGCAGCGTATAAATCGGAATATGTGGTGATATTTAAAAACCCGCCATCGCAGATAGACCAACCATCTGGAATATCCTGAGTTGTTCCTGCAAAAGCAAGAATGGAACCAACTGGTTGTATATCACTGATATCAACTGCCGAGTCTCCGACAATAACATCACCCGCTGTATTTACGACAACACCATCAATCTGATTTATTCCAGAACCATCGATGGTTGTACTGGAAATAATGATTACGGGTTTGATTACACTTCCTGGTGAAGTGGGTGGGGTTGTTGTTAACTTTCCTGCATTGGTGTCTGAAAGGTACAGTATATACGAACTGGTTGATCCACTAATTGTGGACATCAGAGAATCGGGTAATGAGATTTCACCAGAATATACAATAGAAAAGTCTGTGGCATTTATGGATTCGATAACACCCAAGAAGTTTGAATTGGCTTGAGAATTTGCTTTTGCAAGCATGTATAGATCGGTGGCAGGATCCCACCGAATCACATCTCCAACAGACAAAACATCGCCCGTAAGACCAGCATGGGTGATCTTATTTTTAACAGTTCTTGTATCGGCTAATGCTACTGGATCAAACGCGCTGCTGCCCATCGTATTCCTCTTATAGTTCGGATTCCACTTGATAGTTTATAAATTTCTCTCCAGGACTACTTCTTGTTCCACGGAAACCCTTATTGGATTTCAAGGGTGGAATGGTGAATGAAGGTATGCCATCTTCCTTTATATCAACCGTGGATGATGCCCCATTTCGAATATCAATCGGATATCGAACATCATATTTGTTAGATAATATCAAAATACTATCTGGATCTGATGCAATAGTTCCAGAAGTGGCATTCTTGAATGGAGTATTTACGTTACTCGTTTGGTAATATCTCTTGCATCTGTTTAGTTCGGTTGTTTTGTCGTTCAACTCAAACGGTGATGCGTTTTGACCATATTCAAACTGAACTTGTGCAAGATAGATTGAGTAATCGTTCACACCAGCCAAATTTGGATTGATTGCTTCTGTTACGTCTTCTCCAACCAAATCTGAACCAGCACGAACAAAGAATCGTATTTCTGGTCCATCGTTTCCACAGACACCAATCAAACCACCTAAAGAATCGGGTAGTGCAAATGTATGACTAAATCGAGTCCAACGTGTTGGGAGAACCATGGTAAATCCAGGTTCCTTTTGAGAATTTGGTTCAACGCCAGTGGTTGCATAGTCTGGTGCTGTACCACCACCAAAATCTCTTCTGAACGAAACACCCAATCGTGCATTTGCTACTGAAGCCTTTGCATAGAATGAGATAGTTGCATAACCTGATGGGAAATGCTCTATACCTTCAACTCGTTGGAAAAGATATGTCTGACTTCCAGCAGTATATCCACCAGTTCCAATTTGCATTTGCATTGCGTATCTAGAATACGCAGATGAATCTGCAAGATCACCAAGACCCAATGGACTGCGATTTGTCGAAATGTTTAGTCTATCTGCGGTACTTCCGCCGCTGTTTATCAACTTCCAACGATCAGCGTTATATCTGTCTGGTTCTGATATTGGATTTCTGTATGAGAATGTTGTGCCTCTTTGCCAGAAATCAAAATTACCATTGATTAACTTATTCTTGAATCCCGATCCACTCTCTGGAATAAGAATGCTTGTTCCTGTATCTGTGTTGGTGTTGACCAACAAGCCGACATAATTTTGCACAATGCCTGATGTTGGTGTAAGAGCAACCATCATCGGCTTTCTAACTTGATTGACTGTATTTGGCGGTTGTGTTGTGAGAGAACCTTCTTCTGCCGCAAGGAAGTATACTGATCCTGGCGTAAAGGTAAGACCCGACGCAGACAAATCAATATAACCAGAAACAGTCATAAGAGACGCTGCTGAGTTACCCGCGTAGGTTACTTTAGAGATTATTCCGAGTGCTTCTGCTTCTTCAACATTGTTACAAGAAGCCTTCACATAAGAACCATAAGGCATTGATGCAGATGTGATTCCTTCTTCAAAGCGAACCGCATCTCCGACAGAGAAGTAGTTTGGATCGTGTTTGATGACAACAGTTGATGCGTTCAACTTGGAATAGAGCGTATCAATATCAACAACTTTATTTCCAACATAATTCATCACCATGGCTTTGTTTGAGCCAAGTGCATAAAGTATGGGCTTTCTAACCTTTCCTGTTATGGATGGGGCAGTCTTTGTTATCTTTCCTGCATCTGAATCTGATAAGAAGTAAAACTCACCAGTTCCTAGTGAAGAGGTTGCATCTATACTAGCAATGCAGTTAGCAAAATTTCCTGTGACATATCCAATGGTGCTAACATCCACAATCTGACTTGTGCTATTAACATGGACTGCAATACCAAGAGATTCTGCGTTTGAAACATTGTCTGCTTTTGCTAGAGTTATTCCACCAGTATTTACATCATGGCGAACAACCATACCAAAGGTAAGACCAATGGCAGAAATATTTGATACCCCATCAAATCTCTTGATGAGAGAGGAGTTTATCATTCTTGAAGAGCCATCACTGAGGAACGACATTGCTCCATAAGTGGCTCCTGGTGAGTCAAAATATGTTTCTACATCTATTGTTGCGCCACCGCTATGGGTGGTGATCATCATCTTGGATGCTGGTGTATTGTCATTTCCCTCACTCAAGACAAACTTGTTGTTTGCTGAGTAGAGTTTTGCATCTCCAGCAAAGGCAAGACTATCGCTGATTCTCCATGCAGTATAAGTCTTACCGCCATCAAATGCCTTCCAAAGAAAATACTTGTCTCCACAAGCACCAGCGATTACGATACCACCGCCACCAGCATTGGTGATTATAGAATCTGAAGTTCCACCCGTTCCACCACTTGAGTTGACCGCACCGAGAACGAGGTTATAGTCATCAATCGTGACCAGGTTTGTGTTTACCGTGGTTACGGTTCCATCAAACGTAATATTACCCGTAAAGGTATGGTCGCCAGGAACAACCGTGTCGAGATACACTGTAGCAACACCATCATCACCCTGATTAACCGCAATACCAGTTGCGCCTTCTACTTCATACACCTTGATGCGATTCAACTTGTCGATGATCTCGCCATTGGTAAGCGTATACCATTCATAGAAGGTATCAGCCAGTGTCAACTGCGGGATTATGTAGTTACTATTTGCTGGACCAGTCGGCATCTCAGTTTCTCTTTACTAGAAGTTCGTTTACTTGCCTCTTAAGTATATTTATCTCGTCCTTAAGAGACTTTATTTCTTCTGTCAATTTTCTTCTGTGCATAATCTCCTTTTCCTTTTCGGGATTGGAGAAAACAAGTAGACCGTTGTTCTTATCTCTGATGTAGTCTTTCATGAGAGTGCTACTACCTTGAGATTCTTGATGACAGGCACAAGGGCTTTGTTGTCTGTGTACAAGCAGATCTTTACAGCAAATGTGTCGAAATCTGATACTCCACTTAGGGTGTAGGACACTTCTCTGAAATCGGATGGATTTGTTCCACTGACAAAAGAGTTGTCCTGATAGAATCCACTTGTGGTATCAAGGGTCAGTGCGCTGTATGGGCGACCAACTTCTCCCGTAGCATCACCGGTTCCAAAGATGTATGTCTTAGCATATACATCCACTTTTGTGTTTTTTGGATTGTTTGTATCAAATACAACCTTGAGTTCTTTTGCTTTTTGTCTGTTCGGAATCTTCATCTCTCTTGTGATATATCTTGCGGTGTCATCAATGCTACCACTAAATGGTGCTAATTCACTGGTTGTGTTGGATGAACTAATCACGTTCTTCACAACATATCCAACACCAACAACATTGCTTCTATCAAGATCCACCATGAAGGTGTTCTTACCTTGGCTTTGATTGCTTACCGTTAGTTGTAAATCTATATCTCCAGCACCATCAACTGTTTTCTCTGACGGGAGAACGAAGTTTCTATACAGAGTTGCTGAATAATTCGAACCATCTATATTGATAGTGGTGATTAGACTTACATTTGGTGGGGTGAACGCATAAAGATTTGGTTGGAGAATGGCAACCAGCCGTGCTTTGGAAGGAAGAGCATTCTCTAATGTGACATTATCAACAGTTGAGAACTGACATCTGTTGAGTTTGAATGTCAAATCTGTGCTTTGGTCTGCTGACCCAACATCACTGTTGCTTGTATTGAATAGCGAACCACCCATAAAGGTTGATGATATTCTTTGTCCTGTTGTGATATCTTTTTCTCCTATAGAAGCAGCAAACAAAGAATACTTTGTTGTGTTTGCTCTAATGAGAATTGCATATTGTCCAGGTTGCAAATAGACTGGAGATGAGAACTTAAAGTTTGTTGCAACGGGCTTTGTATTGTCTACAACAACATTACTTGGAGACTTAACAACCGTGCTGAACGGAACAATATACGATGTCTGTGGTAGACCACTGACAGTTGGGCAAATCTCCACCGTGACTGGAAGTGTTGAATCCTTTTCACTAAAGTAAAGATCCACGCTCTCTAAATAGATGCCATCTGGATGTTCATTTGAGTCCACAAGGAATGTTTGAGCAAGTGGATCAATCCATTGATCATATTTGGTGGAGTTGAAGTTCTTTCCACGTTGGAGAGGATTTGAAACAAACTTATTGCTGCTTGGAGTTTGTCTTCTCAACTCAGGCAATCTTACAGATGCTACGTCGATTGGATTATCTTTCTTGATTCCAACAACATAGTATGTACCTTCTGCTACAGTAGTTGCATTTGCAACCACACCAGTTGAGTCATCAATGATACGAACACCCTTTTCACCAACCAAGAATGTGCCTGGTGCTATGGTGTATTGCACATTGAGTAACGAGCCATCATCTGATGTTGTGAAGTAAGATGAACCAGAAACACCATTCAATGTGCATTGACTTGTGATATTAGTATCATCAAAGAAAACATAGACATTCGTCTTTGGTTTCATGTTGTAGGCACTGATGGTGATTGGCTTCTGTCTGACATAAGGAACTACACTCTGATTCAAAATCGTGTCTGAAGCGATATTGATATAGTTCTTATCAGTTCTGATGTCGAATGAAAGAGTATCTTTTCTATTTTGCTGTGACTCTTCAGTGAACCTAGTTACTTGATCTCTTGCTCGGAATGCTTCTTGAATAGCAGTTGCAGCAGATTCTTTCTTACGGGCTGTGGAGAAGAACTTATTGTTTGCTTTTCTTTCAGCATCAACGTCAACTGCAATTCCACTCCAGTTGCTTTCCCAATCTGCCCATTGAGTTCCGTGTCCCTTTGTATACACATCGTCGGGGTAGAGTTCGGCAGATATTGGGAGTTTTCTACCCATGTCACCAGAAACCCAAGCATCATTGCGTCCAGTATCATTATTCTTTATATAAGGTCTTCTTATAGTGTCATACCAATAATCAGCATGAGGAGTTATCTTAAGTTGACCAACCCAATTTGGTAGACCAAATTGATTTACCTTGATCCTTGAACTTGCTTTTTGTTGCTCTGCGACTGGAGTCGCGTGTTGTGTGTATGAAGCACAGAAGATGTTGTCTACTGTAGTTGTTGTACCCGCAGCAACTCCTGTGTATTCAAACTTGAAAGCATCTGATATGAATGCTGGACGAAGTTCTCCGTGTTCGAAGTCAACAGAGCATCTGTAGTCTTCGTTCATCACATCACCGATGGAATGTCCCTCAAATGCATCAACCAAAATTGCTCTCTTGATTCCTTCGTTTCCATTTGAGAGAGTTAAATCTGTACTAGCAATACTTGCTTCAAGATCTGAAAGGACAGCAAATTGCTCAAGATTGTCGATTCGATCAGAAAGATCATTTATATCTTTCATTGTAAATCGATCAACACCAGCACCTTCTCCCTTGATGTCTGCTGCGTTGAACGTGTATGCAGGAACACTGATTGAATAAAGTGTCATGGCATCACGGAGATCTTCGGGTGCAACTGGAGACTCGTTTGCAGAACCAGGTATTCTGAATACTGTTGTATCATCACCATCTGCCGCTATGTTGCGGGAGATTGCTATCTTATCGATGCGGGGGAGATATGCTTCGTGGTCATTGCGAATGCTGTTTTGCATGGTGTATACACCACCAACATGCTTATATGCAACACGATTATCTGCTGATGGAGCATTTGTTCCCGAACTAAACACTCGCCCTTGAGTTGTTACATATCCCTCAACCACTAGATTGTGTCTGAAGTCAACCATATTTGCCAACTGATATGCTTTCCCTGATGTTGGGCTAACATAAGTTGGTATATTTTCATATGAGATACCAGCATAGGAATTAGCAACAAATGGACCGCTTCCAGAATGCCTAAAGTATTTGTATGTTACGGTGAAATTGAAGGTAGTTCCTCTTTTATACAGATACAAGTATTCTGGCTTCACATACAGAACGCCCCAACTATAGAAAGAATCTTGTTGACCTGTATGGAAACGGAACCTATTAGTAATATCCAATCCTGTGGAATCAACTATACTCTGAATTGAATTAACGTCTGTATTTGTAAGTCTAAAGAGTATTTGACTTGGATTTCCACTGTCATCAGATACGATCACTCGTTGCCAAGAGTTGTTGTTGACACGATTACTACCATCAGTACTTGGTATAAACGTGTCTACTGCGTCTGTTAGTGTTTTTGTCCTTATAGAAGAAAGATTTTGACCTTCTTGAGTCTTATACTTTGTCTTTCCAACAAGCCAATATTGTCCACCAGTAAGATTACTTGCAGATATCCTTACTTTATCACCATCAGCAGAAATCACACCAGTCACTCTTAGTGTTCCTGATGGTAGTTCCGTCGTTGGTAACACAACCCTATACATCAATCCAGAGACGTTATTTAAAAGGTAATAGCCATCAGCAGCATCAATAGAAACAGGACTACCATCAGGAACTTCGCCCGTGGAGGTACACCAGTTGTAGTCAGATCCCAAATTCAACAAAACATCTTTGCTTTGTGTACCAGCAGCCCATGAGAATGATACTGATGCTTCTCTGATGTATTCAAGGCTATCAACAGTCTTAATCATTGTCGTTGATGCGTTTGAATTGAGTGGATAGAGCAATGCACGTTGATTTGGTGCTGTCACAACGGGAACTGCTGTTCCCTGCTCCACTGTTATATTTGACAGCAATTTGGTAGAAAGAAAAGTCTTTCTATTAAGATAGTAGAGATTTAGCGGATGTCCATTTGTTGCTGTTAATCCCGATGGGCTATAGTGTGATATACGAGCGACAAATGGAATGGGTGAATTAGAGGAATATGTTGTGCTAGAAACTATCGGTTCCGATGAAACTAGCCATGCAGTAAACGCCAATTTGGATGCATTGTTCGCAAATCCACCATCAGCGTATTCACTAACGGTTAATTCTGCTGTTGCCCCGTATATTTCATACTCAACTGTGTAGTCATCCACTCCAGTATTTTGTAGGGGTACGGTCAGATTACAGGTACTGTCATAGTTTCCACGAATGTAGTTACCGTAAAAATTGTTGGTTCTGATGTTCGTGAAATCGGCTGTAGTTCTTGCTTTTGGTATTTGAATAATGTCTTTGAATCGGCTCTCATATTCATAGCCGTAGACATATGCTTTACCAGCACTTATTTCTGCATAAGCAAATGTATCTCCACCTTCTTTGAATGTGATGTCAAAGTCGGAAGAGACATAATTGCCACTCTCTTCATACGTTCTCTTCGCAAACAAATCCATGATGTCAGAATATTGCGTATAGTCGTATTTCTTGACAACAGTTCCGTCGATGTAATTTACAAGACTTATAAAATTCTCTGATGGGCTATCTGTGAAAGAAAGAACAAGGTCAATCTTATATCGGTGTGCGCCAGGAGCATTGTAGTTGTAACTCCCGTTAGCAGGATCCTTGATCGTGTAATCATCTTTCTCGGTGACTATTGTGTTTCTAACATCAAAACCCATCACACCAGTTGGTGTTGAGAAGTCACGAATAAAATTCGTAACTTGATATGCTGGTTCTAATTGATTGTCAGTTTTGACAAACGAGCCGTTGATGTAGTAAATGCCACTTCCAACAGATACAACTTTAGATTTGCCCCCGTATGGAACCGTAGAACTTGATGGGGCAACGGTTGCTACTGATGCAGGAGTTGCATCTGTTGTAAGAGTGGCACCAGCAGTGAATGTGACACCTGAAAGATATGAAACTATGGCAACAGCATATGGATCAGAATCGCTATATGTTGCAAGAAAATCCAAAACCTTTGCCTTTGCCACAACATTGCCGCTACCATCAAGTTGAATGAGATTGTTTCCAACAACATCTTCTGCGGTTAGAGTTGCAGATGGGCTTGTTGCGGTTGATGGCAATAAACGAACAAAATCTAATGTTTGTGTGGAAATCTCCCCACCAATTATACGACTTCCATCCTTGAAAACATGATTACCAAATCGTTCGATTTGGTTTTGTAAGATAGTCTGTAGTTGAGTCAGTTCTCTAGACTGAACCGCATATCCAGGGCGGAAGAGCATCCGCAAGAACTTCTTGTCCTCATTGAAATCATCGTAATATGGACTTGTGTTGAAAAGTTCTGAATCGTAAGACGACATCTGCTATTGCTCCTAGAACCCAATCAAGATTTTGAATTGTTCCATTTGTTCTATATTTCGTTGAACTGGTCGTATATTTTCTATGTATAACAAATCTCCAGATCCTATATCAAGGTCGGGATTGCTTATCGCATTGATGGTTACTGTAGGCATAACTACACCAGCAGATGCTCCATATGGAGTGAACGACACTGGATCAGATAAATTGAATGATCCTGTCACATTAGACAACTGTGCTATTCCTGTGAACCCAACACCACCAGCAACAGTAAAATCGACAATGTCGCCTGTCACTTTTTTCAGTGTAGTAAAATCTGTTTGTGATAGAGTTCCATCTAATGCATTCGATCCCTCAAGCACACCATCTGTAAATGCACTGGAGTTTACAAGAGTGAGTCTTGTAGTTAGCCTATATTCTCCAAGATCAGCAATCACTCTTGGGGCAAATGCTGTTGATGCAAATCTGCCAAAGATTTCATCATTGCCGAATGTCAAACCAACCGTTCCACTAGTAGAACCAAAATTCATTTGTCCAAACTGCTCACCAAACTCTTCGTCTAAGTCTACGATATTTGCTCCACTTAACGTGTAACCACCAGAGAAGGTTAAGGTCTTTCCAGAGGCAAACGACCCAAAGGTAGTGTCAATCACAACACTTCGATTGTAATGGTCATATGATGTTATTACACCTGTTGCAGAAAGCGTAAGACCAATCGCATTGACATATTGATTTGCCGTATCGCCAGTTGCGAATGCTGCCGAAAATCCACTTGCATAATGAATTCTTACTTTAGTTGAAGCATCTTCTGACAGCCTGAAATTGCCGACAAGATCGGTCAAGAATATCTTATGAAATCTAGTTCCAGGAACTGTTTGTGAATCCACAATACGAGCAGATGCTTTGGTTTCTTTACCAAAGATATGATTGCCCACAACAAACGTATCTGTGAAATAAAGTTCGTTCTTGTATGGTGGTCGCTTCACAAGTGCTTCTACAACTTTGTCTTCATTTGAACCAGCCAAGGTCAACCCACCATAGAGATATGGATTTTTTAGAAGACCAAATTGACGATACTCATTTCTTGTGGAAAGTTTGTTTCCCTCTGTCCCTTCAAGTTCAACAACCAACATCACATCCGATGCACCAAGTTCTTTTACAGCGTTATATCCATGTCCCTTTGGTGTAGATAGATTTGTTGTGATAGAGTTGTTTAGTGGTAGAGACTGAATTGGAGTAGTAGTAATCCTTGGCTTGGCATAAGAGTAGTTTTTGCCAGAATTTACTACAGACAAAGAAGCAATTTTTTGATTTACTGATGTGATAGGAATGACAACAGCATTCTCCCCATCACCATCAACAACAACATTCGGAACTATTTTGAATGTGCTTTGATTCGTTATATCTCTGTCTAGTGATGGATATACATTTGCATAGTAATAACTAACACCAGATCCACCCTTTACAAAATTCAATATTCTAAAGTACTGACCAATGCCTGGTCCACTGCTAATATAGATGGCGTAGTTGTCGTAGTACCCGCTTGTGGGGATTCCATCCTCACCGACTGGAACGAAATGGATGTATGAAGATCCCGCAGCATTTACGGTGATGCCAAGATCAGAATATATCGTTCCCTTATAAAGATCGCTTATAGTACGATCATATTTGAATATCTTGGTAAATGTCGGACTCAACGAAGCATTCATAGAAACCGAGTCTATCGAACCAGGCTTCGCTGTGTTTTGAACCTCTCGCTGCTCTAGGTATTCACCCGAAGAAACAAAGATCGGGATATAATCTAACGTGATGTATTCAATGTCATCTTCGGATACTGTATAGAGATACTTCCATTTATAGCCATCGGCTAATGTAATCGTATCTGGTGATTTACCTGTTGGCATAATCGTGGATGCACCAACAGCACCCATACACTTATAAACATTGAAATCTGTTGTTATCACATAGAATGACTTTCCTGCCATATCAGTTGTTTCTGAATATGGTGTGTATGCATTTCCATATGTCCAAGTGATTCGCGGAACAACAAAACGCATATTCTCTGGTTGAATTCGCTTTGCATAAATCATGTTTCTAAACGAATCATATTGATTGCGCGAAGACTCTGCTACGGAAGGTGGATTTGTATCACTCTCAACACTTGTGGTTGTTTCTGTATTGTCTTCATAAGGAACAGATCTACCAACAAACAAGTAGTAGTTGTTGCTGTTTGCAATCGAAGATCTGATTAGATCAATCAGATCAGTTTTCAACAAAGTTTTGAGAGCGTTGTTTGCCATATTAGAAATTCGGTGATACTAGGGTTGAACTTTCGATTAGACCATACTCATTATTTTCGCCTGTTGTGCCAAGATACGGGGTTCCTATTGGATTCGAGTGGAAGTGATATCCGATAGGCATCTTAAAGAATGGTTTCAAACAAACTGCTCCAAATGAAGCACCAACACCAGTTCCACCCTCCCACATGCTGGTGAGTCCAACTATTCCTCTGATATTTGGGTGATGGTAAACCCCCCAATAGGAATAACTGAATCCCTGTGCTTCTATGTATCCCTCAACTCCAAGGCTGCTGCCGAGCGGTCTTCCTTGTGGATCATGAGTAAAGCCACCTGTTTCGGGAACAATGCCATGACCAAATCGAATCATCTGTATAGTTGCAGTATTTCCACTACCACCAACAAGCGTAAGCGTTGATCCTTCAACAAATCCACCACCAGTTATAGAACCAACATCAAGGAGATTGAAGTCTATTGTTTTGAGAAGCAATGCGCCTTGAGTTGGACCCATGTAGGCAAACTCAAACACATTTGCGCTGATGATATTTCCATTCGATCCAGATGCTGCAATAGAACCGAAAGTCATACCAGCAGTGAAAGTAAATCCTACTGGAGTGATTATTAGTTTTCCGCCACTTGAACCATAGTTCTGATATGAATTGAACGTATTGCCGCGCGGATTGAAGCCGCTTGTATAAAGGTAGTACAAGTCCGCAGTTGTTCCCATTCTATATGGAGTGTAGTGTCCAATGTATGGGATTTCATATCTCTGAAACTCTGAATGGAATGGCAATGAATCGACCAGGTTACGCTTGATCAGAACCTCACCAAACATCTTGAATCCAGCGGGGTGAATTAGTTTCTTATATGTTTCTCTATAGCGAGAAAATGCGATTTCGCTACGAAGTACATACGAGAAATCTTGATAGTATGATCCATCAAAGATTCTCTTGTTTGAACTCAACTTTCCGTCGTTGTTTGCATAGTAACCTGTGTAGTTTGTCACACCACCAATCACAGCAGTTGCAGAAAATCCAGAACCTGTATTTGTTGCCACACCAACAGAAACCTTGTTGGACTGATATCCAATTCCAGAATCTATAATTCGGAGAGTCTTGATCTCCCCCTCTTCATCCAAGAGTTCTATTGCAACAGAAAGACCAACACCATCGCCACTATTTCCAATCACCACATCATCGGTCTTAGAATAGTTTGAACCACCAGATGTGACTTCGACGGAAGAAACCACAGGGTATACAGTTTCATTGAATGTGGTGACTGTTGAAACGACCGCTTGATTCGGAAGGAAATCTCCAACAAGATCTTTCAAGAAAAGTTCACATACGTTGTAATACTGCTTTTGGTATTGAACGACTTGTTTTACAACACCAGAGCCAATTACCTCGCCGCTAACGGGATCTATTTGATAAACTTGGCTTCCTTCAACTGCGTAGTTTGCCGTTCCACCAGTATTTGTTGTTTTTATAGAGATTGGTTCTATCCACCGTCCCGCAGATGTTCGTAATATGTCTTTGGTTGGATAGTAAATTTCTGCTGTTGCATTGTATAAAAGTCTGAACAAGAACCTGTAAGCCTTTTCAGTTCCTTTTGCCCCATAGAAAGCGCGAGCATTCTTGATGAAGTTCGCTTCACTTATAAGATTACCAGATGAATCTGTCGCTAACTGATAGGGAAAGTTTTTGAGATATGTCTCTCTAAAATCAAGAAAGAATATACTCAAACTCTTATCAACATCCATCAAATCCATAAACCCATCAATGATGCCGAATGGATTTTCCGCTCGTTCTAACCATTCATAATATGTTTCTAGAAATGTTCTAAAGTCTTCGTGATCCCGATTGATGAAGTCTGGAACTTGATCTGCAATCAGGTTGCTAGGACCAAACCTCTTGATTATTCGCGGAGACTCCTCCGACAGAGCCAATGTCTGTATCGCTGGTGCGGAACCAGTTCCGCCGAATAACAGTGGTAATGATGCCATTAGTAGTTTCCAGTAGCAGAATCAAGGAAGTTGACTGTTATTGCGGTTTGGGAGTTTGTATCAACCTGAAGGACTTGATTTCTCTTCGGGATTATGTCGAATCGTTGATCTGGTGTAACTTCAAAAACAATGTAAGGTAGTGTACCAGTTCCGATTGGAAGGAAGCCTCGTAGATTCACTTTGCCTGTTTGGTAATCAATGGTTCCCAATTTGCTCTTTATGATAACCTTCTCAGAACCTCGCATAGAATACAAGGTCAATTCACCAGCACCGTCGTCTTCGATAAAGCAATCTTTGATGTCATTGTTTGAGTCTCTGTGCTTGAAGATAGAAGTTTTTACGATGCTTTGTTCATATCCCTCGTAAGGGTGATTCAGAGCAATGTCAAAGTTGAGCGTATAGTTTCCAGCAAATGATATTGATGGGATTATCTTCTTATAAAGAGAAGTCGATATTCTATTGCTCATTATGCTGTTGCTAGCAAGATCAATGTATCTCGACAAAATAGAGTAGCGGAAAGGGGCATTGAACTTGCCAAGATATAAACTAAAATAGTTTCGTATTGCTGCCATAGCAGCATCTTTGATAGTTGATTCAGAAACAAATGATCGTCTAGAATCATAGGTAACGAAACATGTAACATTGACAAATGTGTAGTCGGGATCGACTATTTCTGGTGTGATTGAAACAGTCTTCTTCTTATCAAGGATGTCACGCTTGATTGCTTCTTTTTGAGCATCACTCAACAATGCGGTATTCTTTGGCAAGATTGAAATGAATACCTTTCCGTATATTGGTGGGTCGTTTTGATCTCCTCCCCAAACACGCGCAGAGTCTGCTCCAGCATATTCCCGTAAGATGATTGCTTCGTAGTCATCAACAGTCACAGCACGATTTTGTGCTTGATAGAACTTTGGAGCGGTGTATCTAATCTTTTCTTCTGTCTCGCGTTCCCCACCACCATATGATGGAGTTGTCGTGGCTACTTCTGCACCAAAATCATCTCCACCAATTCCATCGAATGTAAACGCGGGTGACTCTTCGGTTTCGCCTTTACCAATGTCATTTCCGAGCAAGCCATCTGTTTCAAAATAGAGAATGGTGATAAAGTTTCCATCAGTTGGCTTTTGTCCAAGGATGCCGTCACCAAAACTTATTTCGTAGTTTCCACGATAGTTTTCATTGATAAAGAATACTTTACTATCAGAAGCAATGTCTAGAAAGTCTGCACTTTCCTTCCATGTTATATCCATGTTAGTCAAGTCTGACTGCGAAGACATGACGTATATCTTGGTCAAATCCTTGTCTATGTTCTTTGATGGTATTTCAAACTTCGTTGTGTTGCTGTTGGCGTTGTATACAAACGAAGCAGAACGATATACGCCTTGTCGAATCTCGACGTTTTTTGCTGTATACGGAACTGTAGTCTTGTCTATTGTAAAAACATCAGTTGTGGTGAATGTATAGTTCTCGCCGTCTTTGGATGAGAAGAATTTAGTGCCTTGTGGAATACTTGAGGGAACTCCGCTTGTTGTACCGAAAGTAACGTCAACAACAGCCGTAGCAGCATTCCTTGAGTTTGGGACATAACCCAAATTCTTTGCGAGTGATACTATAGAACGACGAAGAACTGCCGAATCAATAAAAGACTCTGATGCAAGCATGTTTGCATAAAGAGCCATGTAGTGTGTGTTGTAGGCAAGAAGATCTAAAAGGATATTTGCTCCAGAGCCTTCGTAATCGAAGTCGCTGAATTCATTTGTACCCGAAAGAAACGTCTTCAGGTTTTCCTTGATTCCATCGAAATCAAGATCTGTTACTGGTGTGGTCAATGCACGATTTGGCATTTTACCTTAGCCTTTCTATTGTTACAAAAACCTTTGAGTTTTCTTTCGTATTCAACAACATGAAAGATATAGTTACTTCGAACGTGTTTGTATCTTCGTTGAATATGACGATAACATCATTTATTTTTGCTCTTGGTTCGTATCGATTCAAAATATCTATGATGTTTGACCGAACCATTACTGCGGTCATCGGTGTTGCTGGTTCAAACAATAACCTTGTAAGCCTCGCATCTATTTGGGGCTTGAATGGCTTATCGTATTTGTTCATCATGACAAGATTACGAATTGCTCTCTTGACTGCCTCTGCATCTGTCTTTTGAGGGACATCAGATGTCATTGGGTGTGGAGCAAAGTCTAGATCTAGATCTTTGAAAAGGTTTTTTCGTATCTTGTTCATCTATAGTCTTTGGCTGAGTTCAGCAGGAATGAGATTTGGTCGCGAGTGTATTCAAACTCTGTTTTGGTTGCAGATTCATCTACATTATCTAGAGTTCCCAAATCACACCATTCAATGGTTATGTATCCATAAACTACCAAACTATCATTGCAAAAAAGCGGAAGAATAGAGAATGCAATGGTGTCGTGTAACTCGTAGAACTTCTTGGTGTTTGATTCGAACAACCCATTGGTCATTCTGATATGAGAATCATTGTCTCTGAGTTGTTGAATGATCTCAACGAATCGACTCACCAAAACGTCCTGTCTGAATTGCATTGTGGACGGTGTTTTGGGATCGCATGATTGGTGGGATATACTCATTCTACGCATACAAGAACCATCAGCAAACTTACCACCATTATGGAATTGGGTAAGCGAGGTTCTTGATGCCTTGCTCTTCATCCGCAGTTCACTCAACATATCGGATATACGCATATTCACATTGTTGAATGTCTCTTCTTTTCTTGCTGCTGTTCTTTTCCTAAAATACCTAATGATAGGTTTCAATGCGACAACCGCTGTTATAAGAGCGGTCAAAGTTCCTAAAACAGCACCAAGAACCTCAACCCAACTAAGTATTGAATCTGTACCCATTTCTTTCTCCAAAGTGTGAAATATTTATCAACTACAAAATGATAAGATAATCACCATCAATCATCAGACTGATCTATTCTTTAGACTTGGGATGAGACTCAAAAAGTCCACTGGGGATCCCTCAACTGTTACCCCATTTTCTGCTGCCAAAGATGACAACTGACTACTTGCACCTGGCTGCGTTATTAGATTTGTTATAAGTTGACCACCATAGCAAGGATCTAACAACATAGTTGATATTAGACCATTTGCTAGGGCATAGTCGGCTAAAGCAAGAGCGGCAATGGCATAAGTTGTTCTGTCAGCATTTTCAAAACCTTGCATTGTGGTTGTAAGTTCACTTATATTTGTGGACAATTGTCCGAGTTGGGAAAACAACCTACCAAGTTCTTGTGTATTTGAACCCTGACCAAGACTGAGTTGATACCCAACCTCACCCAAAAGTCTTCCAATCTCATAAGTGTTTGCGCCAAAGTTATCAAAGAACGGACCGACAATTCTTGGGTCTAATGATGAAAATCCCTGTGTAAAGTTGTCTTTTAAAGTCTGTCCAGGATCTTTCAAAACTTCTTGCATGGAGTTGTAGGCAGACATCACACCAATAATTTGATCAATGGTATATTCGGGATCATTTCGCAACACCCCACTCAACTTATTTGTGTGGTCTTGAAATTTCTGAAGTTGGTCATTTAGAGCGACTAAATTTCTGTTCAAGTCGCCAAGATCTTGACTCGCCGCACTAAGTCCGTCAATTTTTCCAATAAGACCATCAAGTTCTGGACCTAAAATATCGAAAACCTGTGTGAGTGGATTCCTCAATAAGTTTCCTGCCATAAAGTCATTTATGAACTTTTTAGCACCTGGTGGGATTAGACCCGCAACAACGCTGCAATTTGCAGCACTAAAAATACTCACATTTGTTTCAAGAGAACTCATTAACCAACCTCCACATCACTATGAGATAAAAGAATATGATTACAAGATGCTATGTCTCCAGTTCTACACACACCAAGATCTTCAAAGAGAACCGACGTAAATGACGTGACCATTTTCGCTTTTTCATGTTCGCTATCATTATCGTGTGATGAAACCAAACTACCAAATCTTGCCACAGGCATATCGTTTACAAGCACAGAGTATGTTCCTGTCAACACGACACCACCACCAACGTAACTTCTACCAACCAATCCGATGTTTGGCATTAGAACTCTCCCCCATCTAATTCAGTTATATTGAATCCTGCAAGCAGTTCAAAACCAGATTCGTAGAAATATGGAGGAATGCCAGAAGTTTTCCTTTTGCAAACATAAGTGAACCCATCATCGGTGTAATAAACCACATCACCTACGTTGTAGGTTGTGGATATATTGAATACGCCTTTCCATACCAAGTGCATCTATCAGACTCCCCCAAATGGATTCGGGTAAACGCCAGGAATAATAAATGCATCACTAGCAGACTCGCCTTTTCTTGAAAGGCAATTCAACTTAATGCTGGTGGTCTTACCAGAAAGTGCCAAATCACTACCAATTTTGGTTTTCAGAATCACATCACCAATAGCGGACGATACAACAAATCCACCAATTCCATAAACCTCATTGACACAGTTTCCCATGACCTTGGTGTATTTGTTGCCTATTATTGTTTCGCGGTAGTCACCAAGAACAGAAACATCCCACGTTCCATACACAATAGCCCTAACATCTTTTAGGGCTTGAAGATTTACGTTACCATCAACTTGAAGATTTAGGCTTCCACCAGGAATGCTACTACCAACATAGATGCTGGCATCACCATTCACGGTTATTTTTGCTGCGCCATTTATATGAACAAAATCACTTCCTGCTATGAGTTCATAGTTGTTTCCAACAATCTTTTGAACTCTTGTTCCCGATGGATTACCCGCAAATCCATTTGCAACTTCTTCAAATGATCCACCAGGATGGTATGTATGATGTCTTTCTTTACCTGAAGTATCATCCCACTCTTCCACCATACCAGATGATGTTGCAAACACTTTATTGTTTGGGTATTGCGGATTGTATGGGGTTTCTGGTTCAGACCATCTTTGAGTTTCAAGTGCATCCCATGCGACTGGAATCAACTTCGTGGTTCCATTCTTTTTGGACTCAACAATAGTCTTGTCTGTGTGTTCACCCGTGGCAAGAAAGTTGACATCGCTGTGCTTTACATCAACGTATTCTTGTGTGGGGTATGTTCCCGATGGATCATTGAATCCAACCTTTTTGTCTGCTATTTCCTGTGGTATGCCACCAACAGAGAACATGACAATCGGCTGTTGTGCATTGATTCCATCCCTGAAAAATCCGAACACATGTGTTCCCGTCAAAAGTCCAGTTGGAGATTTTCCAACCCCGCTTATCGACGCGCTTGTGATGTCCAGTAGTGGATGCGCCCAAGGAAGATCTTCGGTCGGAAGATTTTTCTTGTTTTCTGGATGATATCCGAAGATGCGAACACGAACTCTACCGAGTTTCAATGGGTCATTTGTGTCTTCAACGACACCAAACCACCAAACAAATCCAGTCTGACCCATTATGTTCATCTATCATCGGTTCCTTTCAGAAGTTCCGAAGTTTTCGTTGCCCCATCTTTCCCAATCAAGGAGTTCTTCCTTGGTGTATGGCAACTTCCACAACTTTTCTTCCGTTTCTCTTGGTGTGATTACCTTCTTTTCTGTTTCTTCCATAATCCAACTCCATTCTCAAGAATGTTACTCAAAAGCGTCGGGGATTCCCTTAATCAACGAATCCTTAGCCAACTCCAACGTGGTGTTGTATCCGACTTCTCTATTTATCATGTGTTTCATAGAGACAATGATGTACTTACCACTCAAATAGATGTCTTCCCAATCCTTTTCATTGGAGTCCATATATCCTATTTTTGGTATCTCAAAATCAATGACATCTAATAGACGCAGTGTGGAATTTCCATTTACAAGCAGGGACAACTTAATCGTGTTGAATTGGCGAAGAATGCTTGCTCTCTCACGGAAATAATCCTGTGGAGCATCGTTGTCAGCGATTGAGTTTACTCTGTTAGTTTGAACTGGTAGGTAATTGATAAAACCCAGTTTTGCGTTAGTGAGTTCTGTGTCGGCAGAAGGTATAAGTTTGTAATCGTTTAAGTGATACGATCTATCAAATGAGTTGTGGTAATCGTATTCATAGTACGACATCTTTTTAGTTGTGATGTCGTGAGTCATTAGATATCCAGAATACATTCCTGTTTTGTATTCCAACAATCTATCGAAATACGAAGACACATTGTAGTCTTGCACCTTTTCAAGAAATCGATTTATGTTAGAGATGTTCACGGGATTACTTGGCTCGTATCGATATGTCATTACTGGTGGCTGAGTAGATCTACCAAGCATATTAGCAAAATGAAATCCATCAACATCCTCATAGAAGACAAAGCATGATGGACCTCTACCATTCGACGGACCTGGTGTGAATGCTCTCTGTGCCAACCAATTTATGGAATAGATTGGAGACCAGTATGGGAATATAAACTGAAACGGCTTGTTGTTTGTTTCATCAAGAGTGATAACAGCAGAGTCTTTGAAGTTTTCAACAAATATCTCTTTGGCTATTTTAGCAATCGATCCTTTTTTAGAACACGATATCTTTCTCTTATTGTTGTCGTATTGAACCTCTGAAACAAACTGCATCTTGTAGACTTCAGACTTCTCATTCGTAGTTCTTGATTTTCCAACAACAGAAAAAACTCTGCCTGTTATTTCAACAGGCACTTTTGCACCTTTTGTTCTATATGATAGTTGAATTAGTTCATTGCCTACAATCGGAATGACTTCTGAGTAGTTCAATGTGTCTCGTATAGTCAACTCACCGATCATCTTGGTATCGAAGATGGTTTCATAAATGACAACTTCAATAAACTGCGGAATCAAGTCTACTGGGTCACCACCTTTAGCCGAGGTGATTACCAACTTGAGCAATTCATAATCATTTGGCTTTGTATAAGCCTTTTCTTCTTTTGCGATATTAGGCATTTCTCAAAAAGTTCTCCACATCTCTGTTTACGTCTCTGAGATACCTACCGTCAACAAGAACTATATTTCGCTTCTCGTCATTTTGTGCTATCTCATAGTCTCTATTTGTGACAAGTTCATTGGTATAGTCTTCCAACACATAACGTCCAAGTGGCGTTGCACCGAACGTGAATCCAAAACTTGAAGCAGACAAAAACTCACCATGAAGAGATGATGGAACTCTTGGATTGAGTATCTCACCATCAGAATTTTCAAAGTGGTGTGCTGCATATGGGGATTCTATAACTTTTCCTATTCGGGCAACGTAATAAGTTGTAACCCCCAATGCATTAGTATTTGCACCAGCAATATAGTCACCTTCAGCGGGAATCCATGCGGTCTTCTGTGTGAAGTCCATCACCAATCGGCAATACTGAGGATCGTATTCCACAACTCTTGCATTCATCAACGAACTCTGAATAGATGGTTGTAGACTTGGATTTGTTACTGTAGTTGCATAAACAATATCGTTTGTTCTAAAAGACCCCTCAAACGCTTTTGTTCCACCGACATCAGTGAGAAACAACGTGTAGCCTGGATATTTTTCGTTGACGTAGTTATCTAATGAATTAGAAGACAAAACCCAATCATAGTATGGATTGGTGATATCATTGAGACTCATCACCACCCAATTCATATTCGAATCTTTATAGACGCGATCTGCTAATACTTCCAAGCGATCCGTGTCGTTTATCGTTACATTGATTGGGTATGCTCCCTCATCAATTACGGTTTGCTCTACCTTGAAACGAACCGTGATGTCAGACATCTCACGATAGCCATATGGAGTGATGTAGTTTACTCTTGGTAGTTTATCGTACATTTTAGTATCCGTGTACTATGTGTTCGTTTGTCAACTGTTCCATTTCCTGGAACCCAAGTTCAAGACGAATGAATGCTGGCTTTGAATCTGTGAAAGTTTTGAAATCTCCAGCGGCAGCATAATCCACATTTATAGATTGGAGTGCGAGTCTTGGTAGTTTTGGTAGGTTGTCATTTATCACAATCATGCCGCTTGGCTCTTCGATTATGAAGAACGACATCTCAAACTCTGCTGGAAACGTGAAGAAGTGTCCACCGCCACCCTGAAGACCTGGATACGCATGATATCGAAGCATCTTTATGATGTTGAGAACTGTCTCTGCTTCCTTCTCATTTCGTGGGGCGAAATCAAATGTGAAGTTGTGACTGCGAACACCAACATCACGGAACATCATTTCTCTTCTAGGATTCTGTGTTGTTCGTTGTTGTGCTGCTCGTATAGCACCAGCATTCACTTCCTGCAAGTTTTCACCAACACCAAGAGGTATGTTCCCTGCTATAGCACCAACTGCATCAGAAATTCCCTTTCGCCCAACCTTTTCAATCGCAGCGGAGACGGCTCCTCTTTTTCCAGTTATAGCATCCAACACCATTCTAGAAGTTCCCATTTCTTCTTCCGAATATATCAACTGATCGTTGATTGAAAACTTTTGCGGCATGTAGAGACATATCGTGTCTTTTGATTTTACATTTGCGTTGTTGAAGCGTCTATTTGCAAGAAGTATGTTTTGCTCCTCGCGAGGACGATTGACCGCTCTACCAGAAGCACCCCTACGATTGTAGTTTCGCGGGTTCTTATTCGCTTCTGCAAGGTTGTCTCTTAAAGATGCTTCTCCATAACTAGCCAAAAATCCAGCAGTGTTTTTAACAGCCCCGACTGCGGCGTTGTAAGTAGATTCTATTACACCAGCATCACCAGCACCTTGAAGTAGTGCTTCAACGCCACCAATATTCTCATCGGATGTTAAGCCAGTTGATCGCAAACCTTCTGATGAAAAGATTGCTTTGGAATATCTATCTGCTTGTTGTTGTGAGTAACCAGCCTGAATGAGAGTGTTATACGTTGCTGTTTCATTATCACCAATCAACCATCCCTGTCGTGCCTCACCAGCAAACTGATTACCACCTTTAGCCAAGACGGAACTAGTTACTTGATTGTACTCTCTAGTTGATAACCGAACTTCATCTGACGTTCCTTGATAAATATTGAGTGTGATGAAGTGTCTAAATCTTCGATTCTTACCCAATTCTTGTGGGTATACAAGAAATGATGGGATTCCAAGTATTACATTTTGTTGGTCTGGGTCTATTTGAATGCGACCATTTTCATCGGCTCTGCCAAATTCAGAACCCATGTGACCTTGTGTGGATGTTGTGTTGATGAGTTCTTCTAAAGATCGCTCACCAGGACGGTAATATGATGTCTTTTCTTTGGAACGTGAGTTACCACCAGCCGCACCGAGTATGGGGTACTCAAGTTGGTTTGGAATCGTTTGATTTTCCGTATAGTATAACTTCTCTATATTCTTTCGTTCAGGCATATGATTAACCGAGAAAACAAGTTCCTACAGGGCGTGTTCAGTCCAAAGAACCCCAAGAAGTATAGGGGTGATCCCACAAAGATTATGTATAGGAGTTCGTGGGAGAGAAAGTTTATGGATTATTGCGATTTGAAGGAATCCATCGTTGAATGGTCTAGCGAATCAACGATTATTCCATACCACTATGACCTAGATGGTAAGACTCACCGATACTTCATAGACTTCAAGATTGTCGTAAGAGAGAAGAATGACACTCTGCAAACGTACCTCGTTGAGATCAAACCAAAGAAACAAACGCAGCCACCAAAACAACCAAAGAGAAAAACTAAAACTTACATGTATGAGTCTTTTCAGTATGTGAAAAACCAAAATAAATGGGATGCTGCAAAAAAATATGCTGAAGTCCGAGGGTGGAAGTTCATCGTCTTGACTGAAACAGATCTTGGAATCAAAAACTAATGCAAAATCAAAACGAGCCAATGACCTTCAAGATAATCTTTGAGCAACTTCAGGCAATGAAGGACGAAGATTTAGATTCCCCCACCGAAGACCAAGAGATGGCATCATTGCGGTGGTATGATCAATTTACAACAGAAGCATATAGGGAAATAACAGAGACAAACGAAAAGTCATACAAGGACAAACAGCGAATTTTGCTAAACAGCATACCTGAATACTACACACCGATCCAAAAAGCAGGAACTATGTGGTCTTTCTTATATGAAGCCGAAAGCGACCGCCTTCAGTTTTGGGACAGAATCCCCTTAGTCTTGAGGATGATTGACAACAAAGATGATACCAAAAGTTTCATGGGTATGAATCTCCACTATCTCTATCCCCGTTATAGAAAGGTTTTACTCTTGAGTTTGTTGCGTCGAGTCACGGCTGACTTGGAAAACGAAAATGCCAGAATAACTAAACTCAATAGTTCTTCGCTGTTCAAATTTCCTGATAAATATGGAAGAGCCTGTATTCGTAGGTACAAATACGACAACATTCGAAGAAAACCCATTCGTATACCACCAGAACACTGGCTCAAAATGATTTACTTACCAACATACCACTTTGTTGGTGGAAGACCTAATAAGGTGTGGGCAAAAACTTATGAAACAATGAAGAAGATGGGACTAACAAAAAGGTAATCAATGACGCAGTTTCAAGGAACCAACAATCCCAACCCACTATATGTCCCACCAGATCTAGCAGCAAAAAGCGCACAACAGGCTCTAGAAGATTTGGGTCTTCGTGGCTCTTCTATTCAAGACTCAAATCCTGTCATCAATTCGATTGAATCGCAGATTGCACAAACCAACGCCAGAATCGAAAAGTTCTATGATGATCTCATCAATGAAACTGGTGGTATGAAATATCGCGATCCATTGACAAGTAACATCGCTCGACAGATGGCGCATATTGCGGATATGAACTTTTACTCAAGACCAACGCGGTTCTATTTTGAAATCGAAGGTCTTGGTTGGCCCCAAAATGAAAGACTTGTTCGCAACTGTCAAAGTACAGCAATGCCTGGTCGCGCATTGCAAACGCAGCCATTGAAAATCTACGGACCACCCGTGGAGTATGCGTATGAAGCCAACTACGCAAACGAGTTGCAAATGACTTTCCGCGTAGGCGAAGACTTATTCGAAAGAGATTTCTTCGAAGGTTGGATGGGATCTGTCTATTCTCCAATGACGGGAGATTTGCTCTACCCAGACACTTACATGACAAACATGCGAATCTACCAACTCGACCGAAGAGATCTCAAAGTCTATTGCACCGAACTATACAACGTGTTCTGCAAAAACATATCCGATATAGAACTATCAACTGATGCAACGGATCAAATCACAACGATAAATGTCACTCTTTCCTATTCAGAGTATCAGGTGATTGGTAAGAGAAACTTTCCATATTACGTCAGAAAAGATCGTGGAGAAACCGAAGAAACAACTACGATTGCATCAAAAATACAGGCTTCTATATCAGAAGCACAAAAGATACACCAAGTCCGTCTTGATCGCGGTGTCCAACGTGCTGGTGATATTCGAAATGAAGTTCGGGAAGCATTGAATCGAAGTAATTGATTGACCCTTTCAACAATGGAGTAAATTATGTCATTACCAACACTCGGAATACCAAAATATAGAATAACGATACCTTCTACCAAGAAAGAAACGACGTTTAGACCGTTTCTAGTCAAAGAACAGAAGGTTCTCTACATGGCTCTTGAGAGTCAAGATGATAAGCAGATACTTGATGCCATGTGCAACATCATACAATCTTGTGTTGATGGTATTTCAAGCATGTCAAAGATGCCAATGTTTGACATCGAATACTTGTTCACCAAAATCAGAGCAAAATCTGTGGGTGAAATTATAGAAGTGAAGGCTAAATGCCCTCAATGCCAAAAATCAAATGAACTTTCGATCAATTTAGACGAAGTTGAAGTCCAATTCCCCGAATCCATATCAAATAAAATCATGATAAGCGACAAAGTGGGCATTGTCATTCGATACCCGTGCATTACTGATGCTCGCTCCAACCTAAACAACATGAGCGTTGATGAGGTTTTACACTTTGTGGCTAATTCGATTGAGACTGTGTTTGACGAAGACAATGTATACACAAGAAAAGACTTTACAGATGAGGAAATCCAAAAGTTTGTTGAGTCCATGACGAACAATCAGTTTGAACTCATTGGAAAGTTCTATACGAATCTTCCAGAAATGAAAAAGGATGTTGATTGTCACTGTATTAGTTGTGGGCATGACTTCAAAGCGTCATTCACAGGACTTCAAGATTTTTTTACATAATGCTCTGTCACGATAGCCTTGGGAATCTGTATAACACAAATTTTGCGTTGATGCAGCACCACAAGTATTCGCTGACAGAGTTGGAAAATATGATTCCATGGGAAAGAGAAGTATATGTAAATATGATTGTGAAGTTTATAAAGGATGAAAATGAACGACTAAAGCAACAGCAGTTACAAACGAGCAGATAAATGGCACTACCAAATCCGAGTTCAACACCCCAAACAACACCACCAATCGACAATAGCATACGAGAAGCCATTTCGACAGGTATCAAGGCTGGATTGTTGACCACACAGAGCAGGATATTTTCTAAAGTTCCAAGAATTCTTGGCGGTGGTATTCTCGCAGAGAGAGCAGAAGAAAAACGACGAGAACTTTATGCACGTCAAGGTAGAGATGTTGTAACGGGAAGAAAACTCACCAAAGAAGAGATCGAAGAACGAGAACGTCGTAAGATGTCGCAAGATGCGATGGGTGAGATCAATGAAAATGTTGATCTGATTCGCATACTACTTGAAAAGCATTTTGGTAAAGCACCAACTGGCACACTTCCTATGTTGGGGTTGGCAGGAATGCCAAAGATACTATCACCTAATAAGGGTACAACACCTTATGAGTTAGCAGATGAATCAGGTGGAGTAAATCTTGCTCAAGAAGAACAGCAGATAGAGCAACGGGAAGCAGACAAAGAAACACAACTTGAAGTTCAAGAAGAAAACCACGCATTCCTAGAGAAACTGTTTGAAAAATACTTCGGTGTTGCTAAAACAAACGAAGATGAAGCACAAACAAAAGAAAATCAGAGTATGCTTGGAAGCATATTCAGCAAAATTGCTGGTGCTGTAGATTTTATTAGTGATGTAAAAACTCTTGGTGGAGCAAAACTTCTAAAGAAAATTCCTGGTGCTGCAAGGATTGGTCGTGTATTCGGTTTGGGTGCAGCAGCGACAACTGGTGCAGCAGCGACAACTGGTGCAGCAGCGACAACTGGTGCGGCGGCTACAGGCGCGGCAACGACAACTGGTGCAGCAACGACAACTAGTGCGACGAAAGCGGGTGCAGCGGCTACAGGAGGAAAAGGATTCTTTGCAAGAATTGGCGGTTCTCTTGGCAAACTAACAGGTAGAGCAATCGGTGCAGTGAGAAACGCGGGAGCGGGTTTGATGAAAATGGGTATTGGACCATTGGCTAAAAGCATTTTCGCTTTCTTGGGACCGATACTGACAGGTGTTTTTGGCGCAATGGATATTTCAAGCATAAAGCATGATTCGACACTATCTGATAAAGAAAAGAAAGAACAGATAGGACTCAAAATTGGTGGTATGATGACTTCCATGGGCGCACAAATTGCAGCAGCATTGATGGCACCTGGTGCTGGAAATGTTATTGTTGGCGCACTTGATGCTTTTGGTGTGGGACCACAAGCATTGGGTGAATGGCTAACATCCATGCTTGGCGGTGAGAAACTTTACGATTTTGCATCAGCAATACCTGGAATTAGTTCCTTACTAGAACTTCCCAAGGGAGTAGATAGGGAAGGAACTCCAACTATGGAGCCAACACAGCAGAATGTTCCATCTGCTGAAGAGTATAACAAGTTTGGTATGAATACTGGAATGGAAACTCCAGCAATAACTCCAACACAAGTAGCCGCCGCAGTTCCGAACATCACGCCAACATCCGCTGCAACATTAGGTAATCTTCAGGTGGAAAGTTCTGCTTTGAAGTCTGCGCCTCAAATAATGCCACCTGTTGTTGTTCCAACAAACAATGCGGTTGTGAACAACACCAACAATGTATCTTGGATGTCATCATTGACAGCAACAAGATCTGGTGCCGATCTTGATGAGAAGGTGTTCAAACTTGGTCTTGCATTCTGAGTTTGTTGAATAGTTTCATATCAAACTCATGGATGCCATCATCCATCGTGTAGAAGATCTTATCGAAACACTTCACACACCAAGGCATACACTTGGGACATGGGCGCGAGATACGCATCTGTCCGTGGCTATTGAAACGAAAGTTCCATAGTTCAAGACCTTCGCGTTTGTCGCACTTCAGGAATGCATCAAGTTCTGAATGCACTTCGCCAAAAAGATATCCGTGTTTGACTGCAAGAGGGTGTGTCTTGAAACGGTTGACACCAACAGCAAGGATTCGATTCTTGTGCAGAATGACGCTGCAATGCTTCTTCCTACGAGGAATCTCAAGGCACTTTGCATAGGCAAAGTCGATCAACTTGCGGTGTTTTTCGGGATCTATCATAATAAAGATCTTCATCCAATCCCGACACTCCTATTTATGGAGTTGTCAGAGATGCTTCTGAAAACATTCTATTCGAATTCAAAAGAATGTTATTGTTGCTTTTGCGAGTGCTGCGAGGATCAACATCGTGAAGGTAAATATCGCTAGTACCTTGGCAACACCTAGTGCTATCATTGTCGAGTCATCATCGTCTTCCTGTTTCATATTCATAACCATACCTCCATATAATGTATGGGTCAAGCAACACCACAAATCAAATCTTTGAATGATTTGTTTCTGAATCTATTCGTGCGAGATAAAAACATTCTTTCTCTCACTTCCTTGACTTCCCCAAAGTAGACGTTACTCTTATGTCGATGAAGGTCATGGTGTCCTTCGAAGCGCACTTGTTGAGGAAGGGAGTCCTCGACGTATAGATATAGGAAGATTGGTGGCTTTGTGAAGTTGTTCCGAATGCTCATAGATACTGACTCCAACCCAGATGACGATGTCCCCATTGTCAAAGGAAAGGAGACTGGTATTATGGAGGAGAAGAACATGTTTGAAGGAGTTAGTGACTCTCGCAAGGAAGCAATGATCCACGATCTCATCCTAGTGGTGAAGTCGGCAATGACGAAAGTGAATGCAAGGGAACAACTTTGGTGCGACATCCTTGCTAAGACTGAAAATGACATTCGCAGGGTCGTAAACGAAACGATCCGATGAAGGAGTGAAACATGAAAATGGAATTCGATCACAAGTTCGTGGCAGCATTCAATACGTTTATGACAAGTCTCAAGACGCTTGTCGAAACTTCGACCGCATCGGCTAGCACAGCAGACTACGAAGAAGGATACAAGTACATTCGCATCATTCTTGTTCGAACAGATGCGGATGGTTCAAAAAAGAAGTCTGCGTGGGGATTCATCGACAAGCGAAGTGCCGACATTTTCCGCGCGGCAAGTTGGAAGGCTCCATGCCTCAATCACATTCGCGGTAATCTTTACGACGATGACAATGGTCTGAAGCATTGCCATTGGACTGGTCCTGCGTACATATGGGCAATCAATGATTCCAAAAAGGAGGCAGTCGCGGCTCAACCCGCTCCCGAAGGAGGGATCTAATGGGCTACAGACTGCACATCGACATTCCACTCAATCTCACCGAAGACGAGGCAATCAAGGACAGCCTTGCTATCATGTCTGCCATCGAAAACATTCTGTTGACGAACGTAAAAACTGAAGCCGATACTATCAACTATCGTCTTGGTCACGACGATGATCGTCAGAAGTCGAACTACCTCGACAAGAATGAGAATGGACACGTCAGCAACAAGAAGTCAAAGATTCTTGTGAAGAGAGAGTTGACAGCATCCGAAGGCACGATAGAGTAATCATGAGAGCGAAAGAAGACCATGATCAAACTCCCAGTGACAGTTGGGACAAAGCCCAACAATGTTCTTGGGATCATTAATTTCAGAAATAGTAGCGGTTTCAGGAAAGGCTTTGACGGGTTTGATATGACACATTTCGACATGCTTATCATAACCGCAGTTTTGGCATTTGGTTATGATTCCTTCGAATGCGTCTCTTGCATGATAGCGGATTTTGGCGTAACGATTGGATACATGACCTCTCTGATAAGTTGATTCTCCTTTGGTGGTGTTTAAACATGATTCTTTCAACTCTTTCTTGTTCAACTCCCCACAGGGCTTGCAATACTTGCGCCCCGATCCACACCACGCACCACACCGTTTGCACATAATCTTTCTTCTGTATTCTCTGTTAGTAGTTCGATTTGACATATGAATCCCTCCTCAACTTATATATAAAACTGTTGGGATTCAAACAACGCGCTGAGGGCGGACAGTTTCGCAGGCTCGCTTATAACGAGTTCAAGCCAGGGCAGCACTGGATCGGCGTATTTCTCAAACAGGCTCTTCGCACATGAGTCGCTGCGACAGAAGCCAAACAATCGCGACTCACAGGAGATTTTGCAATGTTCGGACTTAGCAATAACAGTGTGTTCAAGTATGTCGGTGTTCTCTCTGCTCTCGTCTTCGTGTGGTTCACGTTCCTCTCACCAGAGAGCGCAAATGCAGCACAGAAGGCAAACTACGGTTTGATTGCCCTGTTTGCATCTCTTGCACTTTACTACTACTCGCAATTCACTCGCGAGCGTTCATTCCAAGAGAATGACAGTGTGTATCGTCGCATTGATGATGTTGAGCGTGAGTTCAACCTTCGCATCAATGAAGTTGAGCGTGAAGTCAACGAATGTGTTGATAGCAAGTGCGCTGATTCTTGCAAGCGCGGTCGCTGATGATTGATGGTGTCCGTCTACCATGAGTGGCGGCAGAGGGTTCGCGCATTCTGCGAATAACGCGATTTCGTTAGTGGTCTAGTTCCCAGTGACAATTCGGACAAAGAAATGCAATGTTTTTTCTGGAGTTGATCTCTGAAAGCAGAGTATCATCGCTAAAGGATGATATTGGTTTTACATGACATAACTCCGTGTGTTTGTCATAGCCGCATTTTTCACAACAATCAGTTTTCCAACCAAACATAGTTGCAAGTCTTTTTCCGTGTTGCCTTATTTTTTCATATCGGTGCTTTGAGGCATAACTTGAAGAACTACCAACCGAATCTTTTTTTGTTGTCTTGTTTCCGTAGTCAACACAACGACTCTGTATAGAGCAAGACTTGCAATGTTTAGGTTTGTCAGACTTTTTTCTTCGTGAACACTTTTTACCACATATCACACACTTGTTTTGTGGTTCGGTGCTTCTTTTTGGAAAAACTTTATTGTTGTGTTTTGCCGCGCAAGATTTTGAGCAAAATTTAGGATTGTTTGTATGTTGTTGGCAGTTTAGACAAAGATTCATGTTTTCCCCCGTGAGTATGATGTAACGGCAACATGCCACTCTTCCAAAGTGGCTTTACGGGTTCGAATCCCGTTACTCACATTATATATAATAAGTTGGTAGAGGGTTCGAATCCCGTTACCCGCTTTTTGGACAGATGGCAGAGTGGTCTAATGCTGCGGTTTACTAAACCGCCGATGGTTCTAGAAACCATCCGAGGGTTCGAATCCTTCTCTGTCCGTTGTCCGATTGTGTAACGGTAGCACAAGAGATTCTGGTTCTCTTTGTCCTAGTTCGAATCTAGGTCGGACAATTTGGTTGTGTACTCAAGCGGTCAACGAGGGCAGACTGTAAATCTGCTGACTATGTCTACGGGGGTTCGAATCCCTCCGCAACCACTCAAGCCGCCATAGTATAAAGGCTATTACCGTTGATTTGTAATCATCAAATCTGAGTTCGATTCTCAGTGGTGGCTTTCGGTCCTATCGTCTAGTTGGTCTAGGACAGGACACTTTCAATGTCCCAACTGGGGTTCGAATCCCCATAGGATCATTCTTCCATGCCATGTTATGCAATCTCAATCCGTGAAGACAAGGAACACCTCCTGAGAGATGGGGGTGGTTTCTTGTTCTTCAAGAAAAAGAATCTCGCAATTCAAATGTGTGATTCAATGAATGCACTTCGTAAATCTATGAAGATTGATCAAGTGTATTCGATATGCAAGATAGATGAAAAAGATTGGAAAGGCTTTCCAGTAATCTACGATCAGGAGTACGAAGATGACGCTACCGAGCGAGATGTTTCAGGCTATGCGAAACGCACGGCACTTCATGCTGGCGTTGATGGATCCGAAGGAAACTCCAAAGGTTCCAAGAGAAATAAGAAAGCGAGCGAGGGATCGACTCAAGCACTTCCCTTCTGAATACGAAATCACCGAATTGGAAAAGATGTATTCATTCAAAGACAAGGATCCAAACATTCTTCTCAATGAGTGCATGAAGCGTCTTGACTCCATTCGCGGAGAACTTACCATAGTGAACAAGAAGGTTGGTGATGTCGGCAACGGCATCGTTGAAGTAATTCAAAACTCAAGGAGTCAATGAGATGCCAAACAGTAAAGCAAAGAGTGTTGCGAGAAAGCATCGCAAAGCACGAAACCGTTGGAAGACCAAGAACCGTGAGAGTCTCACCCATGCAAAGGTGAAATCTCCACCAAAGAAGAAGCAATCTGTTTTTGAGCGAGCGAAAACATCCCCTCTGGCGGGGGCTTCCCCGTCAGCCGTATCTAACCCGTCAGAGGGGACTCCTCGCACCGCGTCAACGATGTTGTTCACTGAACTCAAAGCAAAGGGTGGATGAAAATGGAAAAAACACAAATTGTCGAATCACTCCATCAAGGTGTTTGTGAAGTGGTGTTTACAAAACAAGACGGCACGGAGCGTACACTTCGATGTACGCGATCTGCAAGCATTGCACCAATCACCAACACTAAAACCCTCCTCAATGAGGAGGGTGGTGGTCCAGATGTGATCCCTGTGTGGGACATGGATTCTGCACAATGGCGATCATTCAATATGAACACCATCAAGTCATTCCGCAAGATTGGAACTACTTTGAATGGTTAAGTGAAAACACCGCCCCTCTAACTCAATTGGCAAGAGTAGCGGTCTTTTAAACCGCATTGTCTGGGTTCAAGTCCCAGGGGGGGCATTGATGTGTGAATTTGGCGCGGTAGACTTTCTCGGATTCATAAATAAGCATGGAGGTTTGAATCCATGCCATATAAAGATCCAGAACAAAAGAAGAAACATCGAAAAGCATACTATGAACGGACAAAGGCGCAAGCACACGAATACTACCTAGAAAACAAACTCAAGTTTCGTGATAGAAATCGTGTGGCTAGAAGAAGAAATACCGAATTTGTCAATGAATACAAAGTAAAACACGGGTGTAGTAAATGCGGATACAAAGCCCATGCTTGTGGCATAGACTTTCATCACACGGAAAAGAAGAAAGAGAATGTAGCAAGAATGGCAAAATCATGCCTTTCGATAGAAAGTCTTTTGGGGGAGATGTCGAAATGTATTTTACTGTGTGCTACTTGTCACAGAGAAGAACATTACGCACATAAATCGTAGAAAACTTCGCCAGCGTGGTGGAATGGCTTACACGGTTCACTCAAAATGAACTGATCGATAGATCATGCAGGTTCGAATCCTGTCGCTGGTATTATGAACAGAGAACGCTACATCGAACTAGAACGCACAGGTCAAGGACTAACCAAGGAAGAGTGGGAGCAGGGTTGGCATTGGTGCAACGAATGGGATGGAATGCTTGTCGGTCCCAACACCGACGAAGCACTTGTCTGTTCTTGCAACCATCCTGCCATCGAAGCATGGAAGGAATCGGAAGAAGGTAAGAAGATGCAGAAGGAACTTGACGAGCGATTCGAAAAACTCACCGAGAAAAACTTCTTGATGGAGGACGGCAAGTGAGCGACAAGAACTACGAACCAACCTATGAAGGTCAACTGGACAAGTGCCAAGACGAAAGACACGCACTGCAAATGCAACTTGAGGAATATCAGGAGTGCTTTGCAAATCTCCACAAGGAACACCATGAGTTGTGGGATGATTTTGAGCGTGTCACGAAGGAACGGGATGAGGCTCGTAGGAGAATCTGCGAAACCACCGACATGACCAACCCCAACGATGACTGCTATGTGCGATTGACTCCGAAGCAGATTGCAGAGCATTATGGTTGGGATTGCTACAAGAAGCCATATTGCTTTCGTGTAAACGGCGTTGTCGTTTCTAAGGGCAAGGCAGTCCCACCTAAGTTTGAACTTGGAGAGGATGACGAATGAGCGATGATATTGTGGCACGGTTGCGCTACTACACACAGGTAGATACGACAAGTCCTGTCTTTATAGTCAATGCCGATCTTCTCAAAGCCGCCGACGAGATCGAACGACTTCGCGCGGAACGCGACGAAGCGAGGCGCGAAGTGTGTCAAATGAAAGGAACCGTCAGGTGGAATCATTATTTTCCACACTTTGATCCGAAGGGTTATGCGGAGAATCGCGGGTGGGATTGCCACAAGGATTACAAGTGAACTACGACAATGTGACCAACGACAAGTATCTTGGCGAATACTTGGACATTCATCGTGCATTCGGCAGACCCAAGATCGTTGATGAGATGATCCAATCACGATTCGATTACGATCCTTTCTTGCGGGATGCAATCTATACCGCTGCATTGCAGATCGAAAAAGTTTGGAAAGAGGAAGAAGTTCGCGAGTTCGTGCTGCGTATGTCGTGGCACATCATGCACCTTGAGGAAACACTCAAGCGAAACAACATCACCCACGAACCATACCGAAGTTACTACAACATGCCAAATGAAGAGGAAGCACATAATGAAACCAAAGATTAGACATACTCTTTATGTTGTGACCATAACAATTCTCACAACAACACTTTTTATGGTGAAGTGTCAAGGGAATTTGTGGGCGCATCAGATTCGTCCCATTCCCACAGAATCCGAAAAAGTGCGTCCACCAGGAGAAGGTGTCAAACTTGGAACAGGAAAGAATATGCATTACAGGATGAACACACAATGAAGACACTAATCGCAGCAGCATTTATCACAACGGCAGCACACGGAACTGGGACGCTCTGCACCTTTGAGAACCTTCCTGCTCCAACAACTCCTAGTATGAGTTCCGCTACCACGGGATTCTATTGGGATTACCTCTCCTCATATGAGGGATTCCACTTCACAAGTTCATCCTCCCAAGGCAACTTTCAATGGGGATACTACGATCTCGTTGGTGGTGGGGGATACGCAGGATACGATGAGGGAATCATCGGGGATCGTGCTTTGTTTACCCCGTGGGGTTCTGAGCAGAACAAGAACTACCGCATTCGTCGTGATGATCTTTGGATTCTCAACAGCATTGAAGTCACATCAGTTTGGAATTCGACCGCAGTAGTTATAGAGGGATACCGATACGGAGAGGGTGTGTTTACTTATACTACACAACTCACAGCAGCACAGCGGGTAAAACTAAACATCTCCTCTGGATATCCTGGTCCGCTTAACAACATTACAGAGATCAAAATCTACACCAATACATTTAGTTCTCATCTCGCTATCGACAATCTCAACTACACGGTGGTTCCTGCACCATCGGCACTTGCCCTGCTTGCGATTGCTGGTATTTCAACTAATCGACGGAGGAAGTAAAATGCTTGATCTCATAACCATTGGTTTCTTTATTATCGCCTTCGTATTTGTCTTAGTAGATCTTCGTTTGCGCCGACTTGAAAGTAAACAGGGAAAGTAGAAATGATGAAACTCGCAACAATTTTAGCATCCGCTTGTGTTGGAATCGTGGCAGAACCACCGATCCTTCCTTTCACAGAAATCAGTGATCAAAAACTCATGACCATGATGCAACACATGGTTGCGGCAGATGAAATCACAACCCAAGATTTCAATGTTGCTCTTCAACTTGAGCATATTCGGTGGAAGTATACCGAAATGCGGACTATATTCTACGACACAGCAAAACAATCAGCGGATGGGTCTGTGATCTTCACAAAGGATCTAGGTAAGATCTTTGATGCCATTGATACTGATTTGGAGAAGCAACGCGAAAAGGCTCTTCAAGAAATTAAGAAGCGTAAGAATGAACAAGAGCAAAAGAAAACTCCTGTTGGGAATGAAGTATGAAAGACATTGCCTATGAACTTCGCGTTCTGAGCAAGAGGCAAGATCTGCCACCGGATGTAATTCGTACAATTTCAGAGGCGTATGCTGAGATTGTGGAACTTCGCAGTCAAGTAAGCAAATACGCTCTGGAAGCGATCACTCGTTTCGATGAAGAGAATGGGCTTATATAAATACCTCCATACAGGAGGACTTTTCCATGAAGTCGTATAGAGAGTTCATTTCAGAGGCAGCAAGCCGTTCCCTTTCCCGTCTACACGGTCATATTCAGAGTGGTCATATGGTGGGTTTCATCTCAGCAAGCCGTGGGAATCTTTCTCCTGCCGAGAATAATAAGAGGACGAAGGAACTCAGGACAAGCCTCAAGCAGCATGGATATAGTCCCATCCCTGTAAAGGGTGAGTACATCGAAGACCACAATGGAGAGAAGAAGAAGGTGAAGGAGAAGACCTTCATGATTCACTCTGGTCAACTACCCCTCCGCTCAAAGAAGGCAGTAGAAGATCATGCAACGCTTCTTAGTGATCTCAAGAAGCATGGGGAGAAGTATGGTCAGGACACTGTTCTCACCGTCTCCAAGAAGCATGGCAGCGTGTTCCATGGAACTGGCAAGTCTGATTGGGTTCCAAAGGGTAAGAGAGCGCGTATCGGTGGTGCTGGTATCAGTACCAATGTTGGTGACTTCAATACACGATTGAAGCGCAAGAAGTTCATAGTAGGTGGAGGTGCTTAATGAGTGGTTTTTTTTCGAAATGGATAGAGAGTTACTTTCAAGGAAAGCGCATATTCGACAAGAGTCTATTTCGCATGACTGCGAATGAACGAATTGCGAAATATGGAATTGATAAGGTTGCTGAACTTCAAACTATGAGTCCAGCAAAGAGAGTCGAGATCTACGGAGAGGATTTTGAACAATATCTCTCCTCTGCCAAGAACGCATAAGATTCAGAATCAAATAAACGAAAGTAAGATTCTTTTCGATTCGCGTTCAAAGAGTATTGACAGCAGAAGATTCCGCGATATACTTGTAGCACAACAGTTGAGGAACGCACGGGACTGCGGTGCGAACTCCTCTTTCAAAAGTGAAGCAGTCAATGTTTAGGAGTGTATAGTTATGGCAACTGCAACCAAGACTCGTTCGACCCGTCCGCTCACCAAGACCCGTCAGGTCATCAATCATCTCCGTTCAGGTAAGCCAATCACCGCGGATCGCGCACTCAACAAGTTTGGTGTGAAGAACCTTCGTGCGATGATTTCTAGCATTCGCGAAGAGTTTGAGAAGTACGGCAACTGGCAAATCACGACAACTCAGAACAACCGTGGTGAGACTGTCTACAACATGATCGACACTCACCCTGGTCAGCGCGTCTACGGCTTTGACGCTCAAGGCAATCGCTTCCGTCTTTGACTAAGACAGTTGCGTGATTGACTAGACAATCACATCGGTGTTTGAATTCAGAATATTATTATTTGTCCGCGTGGGAACGGCAGTCGGGGTCAGCGGATGCTCCGATACTAGAAGTCTAGATCTAGACTAGAACGACGGCAGGGGGTAACTCCCCCTGCCGTTCCCTTTTTATGGAGAGACTGCATGGAAAACAGACGGCACAGCGCAGGAAAGGGTGATTCGTATCGCCCCGTAGATCAGAAGAAGTGGGCAGAGAATTGGGACAGAATCTTCGGTAAGAAGAAATCGAAGAGAAAGACCTCCCCCAAGAAGCCGAAGTAGAATCCTTCATTTCGGGTGATCGAACAGCCAATGGCAATTTGGGCATAAAATAAGCAGATTTTCGTCTGCGTTTATTTCCGACAACATTGTCTTTGGATCAAACTCTGATATTGGTTTTCGATGACAAACCTCAACATGCTTATCCCAACCACACTGCTCACAAGATTTTGTTTTTGTGGCTTTTGGGGTTGCTCTTGCTCTGCTTCTAACCAGAGCATATGCAGAGGATCGGTGATGTTTTGTGTATATGGCTTCTTCTAAAGTCATATCTTTCATAAATCTGTTTTCCACAAAGCATTTTTTGCAGTATTTTCTACTGCTACGCAACGGACATCCGCACGAATGACAACTTCCTTCAACCGCTCTTTTGATGTGTATCTTATTGTTGGTTGAAGCGGCACATGAACGAGAACAAAACTTTGGATTGTTTGTTTCTTTTCCACAAGCGATACAAATCTTTGACATGAGACGAACCTCCGTTAGACTACATATATAGTCGAAACGAAAGTTCAACTCACAAATTGCCCGTGTACCGGCACCGCCTTCTAAGCGGTAGAACCGTAACTGGATCGATGCAGGTTCGACCCCTGCCACGGGTGCTTATGGCAGACATTCAACAACTCATAGATCGACTGCAAACTGCAAGAGACGAAGTTAGTAATCCCCGCGCAAAGATGCATGAATACACAAGCGAGGATCTTGAAACTCTCTTGGTTGATGTCATCTTCGCCCTTCAAGAGAAGACAGAAATTCATTTTGAGAACTTGACTCAAGGAGCCGATTGAAATGTCCACAATGAAGACTCTCAACTCTCGCTATGGCGACTCTCGTAAGATCACAGACAATGGTCATGGTGTGTGGACCATCGAAGGAAAAGCACATTACTACCGCGTTGGAATGAATGGTGACAACACAAAGATCGGATACTTCGATCCTGAAGGTGGACCATTCATTTCTGTTGGTAGCGACTATGGTTTCGGCAAGATTGGCGAAATCATCGTTGAAAATACTGAAGAGGGCAACTTCAAAATTCGTGTTGAAGTTGATGATTCGAATTGACACTATTGGCGTTCTGACGAAAACGCGGTCTTGACAAGAGATGCTCTTGCGTAAAACGGTCTGTACTAGTAATCGACCGACAAAGTAAGGTAGATGGTGTAATCCATCATAGTGTCATCATTCATAGGTCGAGTGAATCGACCACAAGAGGCTTGCAAAAGCCTCTTGTTTTGTTTCAGAACTCTAAATATTCATAGGAGGACTGAAACATGGCAAAAAATCTCAACAAGAAGTCCGCTAGAGAAGCAGATGAATATTTTCTATGCACACATGTGAACTCCGAAGGCTATCAATATGAACTTTTGCTCACCAAGAGCGAGTTTGATAATGGAGTTGCGCGAGCATTACGCAATCCCGAAGACATTCCTGTGAATTTCATAGTGTTGCAAGGTATCAAGGACGAAACGAAGTACCCTTGCCCATGTCGCAAAGACGACAAATTGTGAAATTTCAAGTGTAAAATGCATATTTGAGCGAAAAAAATCAGTTTTTGGTCATTTTTCCGAACTATTCGGAAAGAATTTTCACTTTTTTTGGTTTTTTCGCCCATCAGACTCATTAGGGGCTTGCATTCTGACGATTTACTGTCATACTACCTACATGAGCAACTTCCAAGGTGACATCGAACTTGAACGTCTCGCAAACGATTCCATGCAGGATTGGGGCGATGACTTCGACCCCGAAACCGTGGAGCAAGTGGAGCAACACGTCATGGAGGAGCATGACGAAGCGCAACGCGATTACCCCGAACGATTCAATTCGCGCGAAGAATGGGATGCCTACAACGAAGAATGCGACCGCCACGATCTTGAACGGGCGCATCTCAAGGGTAATGACATCGACTTCGGTGATCTTTTCGATCTTTCCTTTTGAGAATCCAAACACAGGAGTTTTCACCATGAGCAAGACCAAGACTGCAAAGAAGTCCGTCCGCACCAAGGTTTCCGTCAAGGTGACGAAGACCGCAGAGCCGTCGCTGATTTTCGACAAGCCAGGTCCACAGACTCACACACGCGAACAGGCAGACGCACGAATTCGTGATCTTCGCGCGAAGGTGAGCAAGATGTACGCAGACGGAAAGTTCAAGTCTTCGATGGCTATGACCGTTCCGCTCACACACATCGACAATGCAACCTACTACAAAATGTGCGGATGTTTTGACCGCGCGATTGACATCTGCGACAACTGTGATTCGAATCTCTGAACAAACAAGGAGAAACACACAATGAACAACGAGAACAACAACATCACAATCGAAATGCAGCACCCCGAACTCGACCTCGACATTGTGGATCGTTTGCTTACCAAACCTCCACTACACATCCTCACGAACATGGATCTCGTAAAGGCAGCGGACGAGATCCGTGTTCTTCGCGCAATGCAGACTGCGTATCAGATTGAGATTCAGAAAATCTTTGAGGAGAATACCAAACTCAAGGGCGAGGCAAAGGAACTCCACAATATGGTGGATGATCTTTCGGGTTGGGTTGCAGGGGTCGAAGCGGACAACGATACGCTCCGCAAGGACATTGCTCGACTCAAGGAAGAGCGTGATTTGGCACGGCGTGAGATTTGCCGATGGGAGGCATCCGCCACGGGTAAGCGAATCACGGAATGTGCCAAGTTGAACGAATGGGACTGCTTCAAGGAGGAATCCAAGTGAGCAACGAAGAGCGCGAATGGGAAGAACTAATAGGCAAGCGGCTACTGCTGACGGACATAATCACAAGAATCCAACGCAATGAATGGACGCTGCTAGAACTAAATTCAAACGGCAGGATTGGAAAGTTCCGCAACGAACTTGCCAACACCTGTTTTTGGACTGACCTTGATGATCTCGTCGTGATGGATGTGCTTCCCGAAATGTACAAGCAGGAAACCAAGTGACCACACACATTCTCAACATCTTGCTTGGGCTTTCCACAGTCGGATTCGTCGTGGTGTCCTTGCTCTACATGATTCACTTGCATGACACCAAGTGGAAACTCTTGAGCAAGGACAACAAGATTCGTCATCTTGAATCCGAGTTGCGCCACTACAGCAGTCTCTACTTTTCGGGATGTGCTTGCAAGAAGAACCACGCACACACCGAGGAAGCGGATAGCAGCAAGACCAATGAGAAGCCCAGCAGCGGATGGTTTTCGTCCCTGTTGAAAATGGGTGTCTTGGCGGCGATTGCCTACCTTGCCTATTTCCTGTACAAGAAGTACAAGCAACGCTCAAAGTCCGTTCCCATCACAGCAGAAGTCATCAACTGAAACACAGAAAGGAGAAAGCCATGAATAACTTTTGGAAGTACATCAAAGCCGCAGCCATCGTTGCTGGAGTGTCAATGGTGGCATACTACGGCTACAAGAAGATCCGCAAGATGTTTGCTTGACAGCACACCATTTACCTGCTATACTCTAACAACAAGGAGACTGACAATGACTAAGACTGCAACAAAGAACAAGACCAACAAGACCGTTACCACAAGTGCATCTGACCTCTACGACATCGCAAAGACGATGGAGGGTCTGTTCGCAAAGATTACTAAACTCAACAACAATGTCTCGTCACGCTCCATCAGCGGTCGTGATATTGAGAAGGTATGTGATGACATCTCAGAGGAGATGGGTGAGGCATTCGACACCCTGAAGACCATCCTCATTCAGAATGAAGTTGTCAGCGGGCCTTCCTACCCCCTCACTCTGCCCAAGAAGATTTGATAACAAGGAGAACAACAATGACTGACACAATCGCCATGACACTCGCACAGAAGTCCGACCGCATCCTCTCCCAAACGCGGGGCTTGAGCGGAGCGACACCGAACGCCACGCAACTCATCGAGGAACTGCGGTGGGCGTTGGAGGAGAACATGAAGGAAGTGCAGCGGCTACGGAAGGAGGACGGCAAGTGAAAGACACAGACATCATTGCGGCGATTGCTCCTGACGCGGTATCGCTGATGGACAAGGCAATCGCAGAGATCAAGCGACTTCGGCAGGAGAACGCAACCCTCACCGCCGAGCGCGACCATGCGAGGCGGATGTATTGCAAAGCCGTTGCCGATCACTATGAATATGCGTGCAACGCAGAACTTGATGGTGCTGGCCCTTACACGCAGAAGGATGCAGCAAAGGATGAAGGTTGGGACTGCTTCAAGGAGGAATCCAAGTGAGTAACGAATACGCAAAGTTTCTTCGTGATTTTGCGGATGCGAACATTGACTCGTTTGAGGATGAGCAACTTCATATGCTCCGCAATGCGGCCCGTGAGATCGAAAACCTGATCGAAGAACGCGACTCCGCACGATGGGAAGTCTGTGAACTTTCGGGAAATGGATCAATCGACTCCGCATCACGGGTGGCAGAGGAGCGTGGATGGGATATCACCGAAGAGGATGATGGCGAAGCCAACGCCAACAACAATCTGTTCCGTTCGACCGACATGTCCTGAGACAAGGAAAACACACAATGAACAACGATAACAACAACACCATCACCGCACAAGAGAACATCAACAACCTCGACCTCCTTGGCAAGACCATCATGGGCTTTTACACGTCGGGCAAGAGCATTGATCCTGTGACTGCTTCTCTTCTTGTAGTCCTTGTTGCGGATTGTCGTGTGTACTCGACCGCGCGTGATGCGGATCGTCTCAACGACATCGGCAGCGACATCATCAAGAAAGTTTTCGAAGAAGTGAATCCTTCAAGCAACGAAGAAACCAATTCTGTTTCTGACGTTGCAGACTCCATCATCGCTGATCTTCGCAAGAGTGGCATCAACCTTTGAGAAAACACACAATGAACTTCGCAAACTACACACTCACAACGATTCTCGCTTTCACTGTTGCAACAGCGGGTGTTGCTGTTCCACCACCAGCAAATTTCAACCCCGACGAAATTCTTACTGCGATTCGAAAAGTTGAAACAGGTGGATGCAAAGATCCAAGCAACGCAGTTGGTGATGGTGGCAAGGCAATCGGTCCTTTGCAAATTCACTATTCGTATTGGAAAGATGCAGTTGAGTTCGATCCTTCCATCGGTGGCAAGTACTCAGATTGCAAGAGCGAAGCCTACGCGAGAAAGATTGTGATCGCGTACTGGACTCGCTACGCACCGAATTGGTCATTTGAAACGCTCTCGCGTGTACATAATGGCGGTCCAAAAGGTCACAAAAAGACCTCAACTCTGGATTATTGGCGGAAAGTGCAGAAAAAACTCGACTAAAACCACGGTTGGTTCCTCCGTAAGTCTTTATAAGACCTAGACTTACAGAAATCTGAACTTTTTTGACCAATTTTCGTCTGACCCCGTAGACAAACAAGCCAAAGTATCAGATACTTATGGCATGTCGATTAAGAACAGCAGCACCAAGTCCGTCCGCAACACCAACAACGGAGTCACCATGTACAGCAATCTTCAGACTCGTCAGCGTCGTTTCGTGGATACCATCGTCTCGCTCTACGGCAACGGTGACGGTGAACACAACTACACTCGCTCGCAAGTTCTCACTGCCTGTGAGAAGTGTGGCATGAGCGGTGCGCCTGTGTGGGTCACGAATGACCCGAAGCGTCGTGCGGGTCGCGGTCTTTACAACATTCCCGAAGCGGTCGCGGCTTGCGCTCCGTCTGCACCAAAGATTCGCGCGGCGGCAGTTGCGGCAGTTGTCGAGTCTGCTCCTGCACCTACGTCGGTTGCCGCTCTTGTCACTGAGGTTGAGAAGTTCATCCCTCAGACGAATCCGATCTACGTTCCGTGGGGTCACTTCTCCACTCTGCGCTCCATCGTCAAGTCGAAGGTGTTCTTCCCCGCGTGGATCAACGGTCTGTCGGGCAACGGCAAGACTCTCATGGTCGAGCAGATTTGCGCGAAGGAAGGACGCGAGTTCTTCCGCGTCAATATCACGGAAGAGACTGACGAAGACGATTTGCTTGGTGGCTTCCGTCTCATCAACGGCAACACTGTGTGGGTCGATGGTCCTGTGGTCGAAGCGATGAAGCGCGGTGCGGTTCTCCTCCTTGACGAACTTGATCTTGGTTCGTTCAAGACGATGTGCCTTCAGCCAGTGCTTGAAGGTAAGGGTGTCTTCCTCAAGAAGGTTGGTCGCTTCGTCAAGCCAGAGCGTGGTTTCACCGTGTTCGCAACGGCAAACACCAAGGGTAAGGGTAGCGACGATGGTCGCTTCGTCGGTACTCGCGTTCAGAATGAGGCTTTGCTTGAACGCTTCAAGGTGACTGTCGATCAACCATATCCGCCAGTTGCTACTGAGATTGCGATTCTCAGCAAGGCGTTCGATGCGCTTGGCGTTGACGCGGCGGTTGCCACGGTTCTGTCTGAAAACCTCTCGCGTTGGTCAGACTCTGTCCGCAAGGCATACGATGCGGGTGCGGTCGAAGATCTCATCTCAACTCGCCGTCTCGTTGCGATTGCCGAAGGCTATGTGATCTTCGGTGATCTCAAGACTGCGATGAACCTCGCGCTTGCGCGGTTCGATGAGAACACTCGCGAATCGTTCTACTCGTTCTACAGCAAGATTGCGGATACCGCCACGGAACCACAAAAGAATGCGAAGTCTGAAGAGAAGTCTGATCAGACTGTCCCATTCTGAAAAAACACACAAACTCCAAGGAGAAACACACAATGAGCAACATTCCAAGTTTCAACAGTGTCTGTGGTACTGTGGTCGAATCCCTCGCGGAGACGATCCTCAATCGTGAAGCCGTCATCGTTCAACTCCGACAAGAGAACGCGCGTCTTCAGAGTGAAGTTGAGGCAGGAGATACAGACGAGAGAAAGGTTTGGCAACTTCAGGATGAAGTTCGCACTCTCCGCGAAGACAACGCGGCTCTTCGGCGCGTGATCGAACGACAGAATGGTCGAATCGCAACACAGGCTCGACGTGATCCACGCGGCAACACTCCCTCAGACAGCGATCCGCAAACAGGAGTTCAATACGGAGATTTGACTTGACCTGAATAGAACTTGTAAGCGACCGCAAACTCAAAATTTGTTTTCTGTTTTTCAAAATTCAAACTTCAGTAGGAGAAACTCACAATGGCTCGCAAGCCCATCAATCCAAACATCATCAATTGGGACACCGTCGAAAGCACTCTCAACAGCGGCAAGACAAACTTCAAGACTCTTGGCAAGTTGACTGGCGTTTCAGCGTCCACCATTCGTCGCCTGATGCTCTCTCGCTACGGTACTCGCATTGCACTCAAGCGCGGTCGCGCCGTTGGTGGTATCGTGTGGAACAATCAAACTCCACAGTCTGTGCCACCGCAAAGTTCTGATCAAAACGACGAAACCACCAACTCCTAAAACACAGAGGGAAACACACAATGAGTTCTGAAACTTACAATGGGTGGTCAAACCACAGCACATGGAACATTTCGCTCTGGCTTTCAAACGACGAGAATCTTTACAAGACTTCGGTGAATGCTGTTGACAGACTTCATGCCCGTGGTAATCTTCCAACTGCGGAATGGGCAAAGGCATTCGTCAGCATCGCGTTCGATGACCACTACCGCAAGCAGCAGACTCCCGATGGAGTCACGGTTGATGACCCGACGATCAACTGGCAGCAGATTGCCGACATGCTTCGCGAACTTGCAACTGTCACCTCCTGAAACTGAGAAAGAGAGAAACACACAATGAGCAACGACGAAGATACCTTCTACCACGATTACCTCGACCGCACCCTCATTGCGCTTGAGGAGGACTACGACGAAGACGAAGAGGAGTGGGAAGAAGAGGAAGAAGACGAGTGGGGTGACGAGTTGTCTGATGATGACGATGATGAAGAGGACTTCGAAGAGGAAGACGAAGATGAATGGGACGAAGAAGACCTCGACAGCGAAGAAGACGAATTCGAAGACGAAGAGGACTTCGAAGATGACGAAGAAGAAGAGTGGGAAGGTGAAGACGAAGATGAGTACTTCGACAACGATGAGTGAGTGAATGCATAGTCTGTCTTTCTGAGAACACAAAACTCCAACAAAGGAAACTCACAATGAGCAGCAACTCGACCGCAAAGACCGTCGCAGAAACCGCCATCCTCAAGTGCATGGAGAGTGAGGTGGGCAAGAAGATCATTGTTTCCAAGATCCTCGCGCTCAATGATGAGAATCGTCGCCTCAAGAACAAGTACAACGAGGCACGAATTGCAGTGTTCTCTCTCAACGAAGTTTCGCTGATTCTCTCAAAGATCATCGAACACAATTACAAGATCTATGCCGATACTGGCATTCCGATGGACTCGACTTCCAAGGTTCTCAACAACAAACTTAAGAACTTCACGTTGGAGAACTTCGGAGAGACGATGGTGATTCGCATTGAGGAAATTCTCCACGACACCGATGGGGATGATCTGTTGCTTCGTGACCTTGTCGGAAAGGAACCAATTGCCAATGGCTAAAATCAAATTTCTGCTTGTCACAGAAGATCTGATTTCATACATCGTCACAACTCCATTTGAGCAAGTCTGCGAACTTGTTGCATGGCTTGAAGGCATTCGGGGAAATGCAAAGTTCGTAGATGATCCAGTTGCATGGCTACCAAGCGGATCATTTGCAAACATCATCGTCACAGAGGATGATGTTGATGATCTTCCAAACAACGCACAAACCGCGATGCTTGGTGAATGCAATCAGATGTTGTATGAGTGTCATGGAACACTGATGGTCGATGACAATGACTCTGTGTTCTATTGGGTGCGCGACAACAAGAACATCGAAGAGTGGAAGTTACCTTCGATGCTTGCAAAGGGAGAGTAAAAGTTTTGGGTTTGCTCCCGTAGCGTAGAGGATAGCGCGGGTCTTTCCTAAAGACCAGGTCATAGGTTCGAATCCTATCGGGAGCGTTTGGAGAATTCACAATGCCAAAAGACGAAACTCAAAATGTGGAAACTCGCAAACGACTTGATGACATTTACTATGAAGTTCGAATTGGAACTTCAATGTTGGTGTTTCTCATCATCGCAAACATTCTGATTCTTTCTGCTAGTTTGCTTGGCTTTGTGGTGTGGCTTGACACCACTCAAACCACCAAGTAAGATACACACACAGGAGGCTCATATGCCAAAGCGAGTCATCGACAGGTTCGACTTGGAAGCGGAGCGCGAAGGTGCAGCAGTAGTCAAGCACAATCGCACAATCTGCAAGCCGTTCGGAAACGGCAAGGGCATCATCAAGCAACGCAAGATGCACAGTGATGCAGAGGCAATGATCGAACGCAAGACTGTGAAGTTCTCATTCGAAAGGATCGCATATGCGTAATTGTGAAGATTGTGGAAATGAGATTCCAACCGCTCGACTTGAGTTCTTGCCTGATGCAAAGCACTGCGTGAAGTGCAGCGACAAACACACATTCAAGTATCATGCGAGAATCATCTACTCGCACAAGACAGCGGGTGAATTGTTCGTGGCACGGACATCACAGGGAGCGCAACGATTGGAACGCGAATACGCGCGTGGTCGGTGAAAACTCACACAAGGAAACACACAATGGAAAACACTGATACCGTTTCTGATTCTCTAAACCGTCTTAACCTTGTCGCCTCTGATTACAATCGCGGGTTCACGATGACTTTCTCCAATCGTGTCACGGTTTCCGTCCGTTGGGGTAGTGCGAACTACTCTGATGGCAAGACCACCGCAGAGGTCGCGGCATGGGATGCCGATACGCACGAATGGGTACATGTTGTTGGATATGACTACGACGGTGATGATGTCCTTGGGCGGCTCACCACGAACGAGGTTGCAAGGTTCCTCTATGCAGCATCGACCATGCCTTCCGCAATGAAGTCAAACTCTTGAGGAGAATCGCATGAGCATACCAAAAGATTACATTCTTGTTCGTGAGCAAGTGGGAGGTCAACCACGAAGCGAGATGGTCTTTCTGATCTACGAAGATTCGGGTGGAAAATATGGAAGCCTGATTCAATACTGTGGTGTAGAAAGAAAACCAACACCAGAGTTCTACTGTACTCTGAAATCTCCCATAACAGAGAGTGAATCCATCGAATTGGTTCAATTTGACAGGTTCTACAACATTGACTTGCTACGCAAACTTTGGGTTTCGATGACTTCCCACCAAGGCTTCGGGGGAAAGAAGTACGAGGTTTCGAAAGAATGAGACAAGTAAAAACTCACACTTTGCGATACATAGAATTCAACCACAACGTCTGGGTGTTCTCGTTTCAAGACTACGGAGATCATTATCGTGTTCGGATGGATGGTCCTTGTGATTTTCCTATCACTCTTCCAACCAATGATCCAGTTGTGAAAGGATGTGAATACAACAAATTCACATTCTTTTCGGGTGCTGTTTGGAGAGTGCATGTCGATGTGGCACGGGTCATCTACTCTACGCTCGTAGCGCAAGGCTTCGTGAAAGCAGAATACAGTCCTCACATGGAGAATCGTGATGATGACTCGACGTTCGATTCGTACTATAAGGAAGAGGCAGATGCAAACAATGCATACTTCTTGGGGAACTACAAATGAGTGAAGAACAAAAACTTCGTGAGAGAATTCGGGATCTAGAACTGCGAATTGGTGATGCTTCAATGTTGCTTGCAGATTGGAATGGCTACTACAATCCCGAAACCCGAACAGGAAACACAGTCGAACTTGCAAAACTCATAGAGGATGGATATAAAATTCTACAGGGCAAGAGTTGGAGAAACTTCACAAACTACGGAGGAGAACAGCCATGACCATGACAGAGATTGGTATCGTGTTAGTGATTGCGGGATGCTCATTCCTCATGGGATGGTATCTAGGCAGAGTTCATCTCATGTTGGATGACATGATCAAGCGGTATGATAGAAGGAAGTAATAGAGAGAAATAGATAGAGTTGATGCTTACAAAGACCACACTCTTCCTCTCTGACCTCCACCTTGCTTCCAACAAATGCAAAGCCTCAAGACTGAAGGAATTCCTAAAGGAAGACGAATCGCACAATGTCTTCCTTGTTGGTGATATCCTCGACATCTGGCGATTCCAACAGGCATTTCGAATGGATGCAAAGACACAGACAGATCATGTCGATTGCATACGGAAGTTGCTAAAGAAGGGGAAGTCTGGTGAAGTTCATTACATTTGGGGAAACCATGATGAGTTCATGCATCGGTTCTCTGAGTCAAAGTCTTTCGGTGGTATTCACCTACACGAACGCTGCGAGTACACAGCATCGGACGGTCGCCGCTATCTTGTACTGCACGGACACCAGTTTGATCTAGTGTGCAAATACAAGATCGGAACATTCATTTCCAAGATCGGGGACATGGGGTACGAGATACTCATCGAAGTGAATGACTGGTACAATTGGGTGAGGCGGAAACTTGGATTTCGATACTCATCATTGTCAAAGTTCATAAAGGTCAAGTTCAAGAAGGCAACGATGTTCATAGGAAGTTTCGAAAAGCATCTTGCCGAATACGCAGAGAAGCACGGGTACGATGGAGTGATCTGCGGACACATTCATGAGCCAGCAGACAAGATGATTGGGAAGATTCACTACATGAACTGTGGATGCTGGACGGATGAGGAGAACCTGACTTACATTCGTGACATTGGAAAAGGATTAGAACTATGCAAGTACCAACAAAGTGGCAAAAACTCAGATGGCAAGCAGAAGATGTGATTTTCTATATTCCAATTCATGTGATGTTTCTTCTGGCTGCTATTTGCATGAGTGCATTGTTTCTCGTTTATGATGGAGTGGAATTCATAGTAAGAAAGATCCTCAAATGAAAACTCTCTTTGCATTCTTCATAGTCTTTTTTGTAATTGCCGTAGTGTTCCGTTGGGCATGGAACTTCTTTCTACGAGACTTCTGTATAGTTCTACTGCCACCAAGAGATCATCCAAAGGCAGAGGAGATGGAAGGTTTGTTCAATGCCTATGACAAGGCATTCACGGAGAAGAAGAGAAAGAACTAGGAACTTTGGGAAATCGGTTTGGTGACAAAAAATTGCCAAGCCGATTTTTCATTTTCGACATAGGGCAAAATAAAAGTGGGGGTAGGGGGTGGGGGGTGTATGGGAAAGAGATGGGGAGTTTGGGAAATGTTTTTGAGAGGAAAATGGGGAAGGCTGCATTGCCAATTTACAGCACCCATGTCAACCCCAAAAACACTGTTCCAAGCAAGATTTTCAAAGATTCTTGCCTTACCGCATGTCCGAATAATACCCCCAAAATCACCGATTTGGCGTAAGTCCTGATATTCCCAAGACTTAGAATCTTTGCCATTTTTGATTCCATACGCTCAAGCGGATTGTCGTAAGTGCCGATTTAGAGTATACTTACAGCATATGGATATCACCATGAACACCGCTAACACCGCTCGCAACTCCATTCTCGCGCGTCTTCTCGCGTCTGAAAATCTCACGGTCGAACATTCGCCGTCTTGCCAGACTGCGTACTTCGAATTGGATTCTCGCCGTCTTGTCCTTCCTCAATGGGACAACAAGGATCAGAGCGTCTATGACTTCCTTGTGGGTCACGAAGTTGGTCACGCGAAGTACACTCCCGCTGCTGCATGGAAGGAAGCAAGTGTTCGCATCGGTGGCACGAAGAATGCCATGCTTGCGAAGGACTATATCAATGTGATTGAAGACGCTCGCATTGAGCGCATGATCAAGCGCGAGTTTCCTGGTCTTCGTCGCGACTTCGTCAACGGCTACCAAGCACTCAGCAACATGAATCTCTTCGATCTCAATGGTCGCGACATCGCTTCGTTGTCCACCATCGACCGCTTGAACATTCACTTCAAGATGGGCATTCACCTTGGCGTTGAAGTTCCATTCAGCGCGGAAGAGATGAAGTTCGTTGAAGCGATCAATGCCGCGCGTACCTTCGATGATGTCGTTGCCATCGCTTCGGAAGTTTATGAATTCGCGAAGAATCAGAAGCGCGAAGAAGAAGCGCAGACGAACGTCAAGCCACAACAAGGAGAAGACAAGAACGAACGCAAGCAAGAACGCGCTTCGAAGTCTTCGCAAGAGGACGGCGACAACGGCGAAGAGGAGAACGAACAAAGCCAGAGCGGTGATGAAGATGGCGAAGAGGGTGAATCTTCCGATACTCGCGATGCGGGTGAAGAAGACGGTGAAGACACCGATGGTCAAGGTGAAGACGCTGAAGGCGAGGAAGACGGCGAGCGTCGTGCTGGTGGCGAAGATTCGGATGAAGAGTCCGATGACGATGGTTCTACTGCGGAAGCCTCAGACGAGACGGACGAAGCCTCAGCGCAAGATGCTGAAGACGAGAACGAAGTCACCCCTGATGCGGCTTCGACCGTTGGTGAGATGGAGAAGGCAATGCAGAAGTTCGTGACCGATTCGAAGATCGATTGGAACATTCGCGTTCCGCAAATTGATATTTCGAAGATCTTGGTTTCGACCGACGAGTTCATCGAACTGATGAATCGTAGCAAGCCAGCAACAACTCACACTGCCGATGTGAACACTATCGAACGCGCTGGTGGCATGGCAAAGTACCTTGACGAACAAGCCGCTGAGATGTTCAAGGAACTCACCGAAGAGAATCGCCGCGCGGTTGATCAGATGTGCCGTCGCTTCGAAACTCGCCGCGCGGCTCGCAACTATGCGCGTGAGTCGAGCGCGAAGACGGGTCGCATCTCTTGCCGCAATCTCGCAAAGTACAAGTTCAGCGAAGACATCTTTGAGCGCATGACCATCAAGCGCGACGAGAAGAACCACGGCATCGTCATCCTCCTCGACTGGTCGGGTTCGATGTCTAGCATGATCAACGAGACGATTAGCCAACTCGCGGCACTCCTGATGTTCTGCCGTCGCGTCGGTATTCCTGCCGAAGTGTACTTCTTCAACAGCATGTACAGCAAGTTCTGCGATGATCTTTTCAATAAGCAAAATGCAACTGCGATTCTGAATGCACCAGCAGGAAATGTGCCATCTCGTTCGAACTGCCTTCGTTGGGGTATGAGTACGCAAGGTTGTGTTTGGGATTCGCACAATGAGCGCATCGCGTTCACCGAACATGTTTGCAAACTTCCTGCTGGCACGGTCAAGCAAGGCTACACCGCGATGTACGAACCGTTCAGTCTTGTTCAGGTCTACAATCAGAACATGGACAACAAGACCTTTGCCAATGTGATGGGTCGCTTGGCATTCCTTGGCAAGATGGTCAGCGGTCGCTGCCGCGTCACTCCACCAGACTCGTTGATGCTTGGTACTACTCCACTTGATGAGTCGATCCTTGCAATGCGTGACATTGTCAACAACTTCCGAAAGTCCAGCAATAGCAAGGTGACTCTCATCACCCTCACCGATGGTGAAGGCATGAGCGTCATCAATCGCGTTCATGCTCCAGATTCGCTCAGGGAGCATAAGACTGAGAGCGGTCGCATTCGCCGCGTCTCTAACGTGATGATCGATGCAGCGAATGGTCGCCGTTACACCGATACGCACAGCAACACCGCTGTGGTCAACATGTTCAAGGATGCCACGGGTTGTGATGTGGTTGGCATCATGATGGTTGCTAGCAAACTCTCCTACTGCTCGACTCTTGATCGTCTTGCAACGAAGGACAATGACACTTTCGAAATTCGTCGCCAGAAGATCGAAGCCTGTTACAAGAAGTTCGAAGAAGAAAAGTTCGTTGCAGTGAATGCAGAGGGATACGCGGGATACTTCTTCGTGCAAATTGAGAATCGTCTCATGGCAGACCGCGAAGCCAAGGTGGAAGAGCGCAAGTTGGAGAAGATGAAGAACAAGAAGGTTGCCGCGACTCGCGCATTCATTGCTGCGATGAAGCGTCAAGAAGTCAATCGCATGTTCCTCAACCGTCTCATGGACATCGTTGCCTAAACCAAAGGAGGAAACTCACAATGGAAACTACAACAAACATTCCACGCATCACTCATGGTCAACCACACATTTACCAAACTTCAACCGAAATGGTGATCAGCCACCATTGGATTGACAAGGGAGACACGGCTCTTCTCTTCAGGGTGATTCAAGAGACATATCATGGAACCCCATTCACCCTGTGCAGCATTGCCGCGTACACGAAATTTGAGGATGGAGTTGCATACGGTGGTGCAAGAGATATTCAGGTTGGAAACCTCAAGATCCTCACCTCTCTCACGGGTCGATGGAAACTTGAGGAAGCAAGAAAGATGTGGAGGGTCTTGACCGCAAATGGATGGGGAATCATGGGTCAACCTAAATAAAAACTAGGAGGGATTTGAGATGATTCGTACACTCAACAACTCAAGCCCCGAAGCGAAGAACTTCCTAAAGTTCATTCGTACTGACCTACGAAACAACAGAGTGATGTTGAAGTTCTCTAAGAGTAGAGATGTACGCTTCGACAGCAACACAATAACCGCTGCATACTTCCAAGAGCCTTGTCTGAAAAGACAGGGCATTATTCGTATTGGGACAGGCAATAGAAAACCCATCAATGTTCTCACCAATCTCATTCATGAGTATTGCCACTTCCTTCAATGGAAGAATCGTGATACCCTATGGATGGACACAGATGCATCCTCTGGCATTCGTGGAGAGAAATACATTCGTCTTGAGGAACAAACAGAACGTGAAGCAATCTCCCTCATTCGTCAATGGCATCTACCCGTCAATCTCTCTGCAATTCGCAAGAGATCTCGTTCTTACATCGCACATCTTCGTACCACAGAGAAATAAATATTGAAACAGGAGATTTTTCATCATGCCCACCTATGACTACAAATGTTCCCGATGCGATCACTCATTCGAACTTTTCCAATCCATTTCGAATCGTGATACCCCATGCTCCCATCCATGCCCCCATTGTGGTGTCTCTGAATCCATTCAAAGGGATTGGATCGGATCACCCGCAGCAGCAGTGGATATGAATCTAACACCTGGTGCAGATTTCAAAGAGGTCATGAAAAAGGTATCCAAAGGTGTTCCGAAACGATTCCGTGACAACCTCGACCAAGCCGCATCTCGTCGTGGCACCGTATGGGGTAATGGCTGAAATCATGCCTAACCCATATTTTTTCTACATATAAATGTATTTCTAAACCTACAAATTGGCATCAACTACCCAAACTTACATAAGGAAATGGAAAAATGAGATACTCAGAAGCACGACAGATTTTAGCAGAAGCCATTGGTTATCTTGATGAAGCCTTTAAGGACACAAGCGACAAAGCCAATCGTTCGATGTTGGCACAATCGGCAAAACGCCACCCAATGACTCACACCCCATTGAATTTAGACAGACGGGGTGCATCCCATGATGAAAAGACCTCAGCAGCAAACATTCGAACATGGCAAGGTCACATTGACCGAGTGCATGATCTCGTCAAGCACCATCAAAGCAGGAAGCCAGGTTGGAGTGACACATACCGTGGGAATGTGTCACAAAAGGATATCAATGCCAAGGTCAAGGAACTCAAGGGCATTCACAAGAAACTCACGGCAAGGCAAAAGAAGGCAGTCGCAAACCACAAGGCAGGAAACTTCGAAGCAAATCGTGATCACTACATGTTGAACACGGACTTCGAATAAAGTCACAGACTTCACAAAAGGAACAAGATGAACAACCAATTCCTAAATCACCTAAACTCAATCACACCCCAAGGCAGAGCCAAGGATACATCCATCTTTGTTCCCGCGAAGGATCTCAATGAAGCCGTTCCTGATGTTGGACAGAACATCAGAGGAACACCAAAGAAGGCAGCAAGAAAATTTGCACAAGCCTTGCACAACTTGGCACAGGATCGCGGAAGTCTTGAGAACTACCAAGCCGCAAGAGAGCGTCTTACCAAGAAGAAGGCAAGCAATGCACAACGTCAAGGTCGAAACCTTGATAGGGCAGTTCAAAGTTTCAAGAAGAGAATGAGAATGGATGAAGCCCCCAAGTATGCACAGGATGCCATTCCCGCAGTTCCTGAACTTCTCATGCTCACCTACAGCAACAAGCACAAGCGAGATTCGGATGGCTTGAAGAAGTTTGTTGGCAAGGGTAAGAAGAATCCAATGCCAGTTTATGAAGGTGCAGTGAAGGCTTCGATGGAGGATTGGTTGTCTGATCTTCCAAAGCCAGTGATCCGCGAACTCAAGGCAAAGCACGGCAAGATACTTGCCCGTACTGGTGGGCATGTTAAGGGAATCGGTGGAATCGGGGCGAAGAATTCAGCGAAACTTCATCAAAGCATTCAAGGTATTCTTCAAAAGCATAATGTTCCTAAACTGATGGGTTCACATGCGGAAGGTTCCAATGCCATTCAGATGTCGTTCCACACATACCACGGCGATCTCCATGAGTCGGAGGATGAGAAGAGAGAATCAACCAAGAGCATGATTGCTCGTTTGGTTGCAAGGGGTCACAAGAAGATTGGAAAGCCAATTCCAAAGAATGTTCTTCGTGACATTGAGAAGGAACACAAGAACGAAGATGATGACTACGAGGACGATTGAACATGAAGTCATTCAATCAGTTTCTCACCGAAGCATCTTCCAATGAAAGATATGTGAAGATTAAGCAATCTGGTCATGGTGCGAATATTCGCAAGATCAATGACACTACATCCATGTTCTCACATCGTGGCATCGTCGGTCATGTGGTCAAGGGATGGAGTCGCATGGGTGGTTGGGGATATCAGGTAGGGAACATTCGTGTGAATGGTAAGGACATTGGTCTAAATACCATACACGGAACTCATAAGACCATGAATGATGCCATTCATAATGCATATTTGCATACGACACATCACATGGCAAAGGGAAATAAATGAAGTCATTCAATCGTTTCATCGCAGAGGCAAACGAGCAGACGATTCAGAACTTTGTTGATTTTGCTGCACAGGAACTTGGTCTTGCAAATACACCAAATGTTCGTTTGGTTCAGGTGCGTGAAAACGGTATGACCACGGCATCGTATTGTCCAGAGGACAAGAGCATTCGCGTTGTGAGTGGCAACAGAGCCACATTCGACATCTGCCGTTCTATTGCACACGAACTCGTCCATCAGATGCAGGATGAATGTGGTGATGAACTCGACGGAGACACAGGATCACCATGCGAGGACGAAGCAAATGCAATTGCTGGTCGTCTTATTCGGTTGTATGGCGGAAGCAACGAAGGCTTCTACGAGGAATAAGACATGAAGACTTACAGAGAGTTCATCACAGAAGCAACTACCGTTGTAAAAGCAAAGAAACCCCCTCTCTCCTATGCTGACAAGTTCAAGAAGTTGCGCGGCAGTCTTGCCAAGAGCAGCGATATCACAGCACAGGTAGCATCTGGTGATCATGGATCATGGATTCTTACGGGACACGATTCTGATAGTAGTCTATCATCAGAAACTATTCGCAAGGCAAAGGATAGAGTATTTGGTAAGCGACAGGGCGACAGTCAGATTCTGTTCTTCCATAGAACTCACGGCATCGTAACTCACCCAGCAATTGGTCAATTGACTCACCAAGATATTCATACGAATCCAAGGCACCTCAGTCATCATATAGATCAAAATGTTCGTGCGAAAGTCACTGGAATGGAGAAGGCTGACATAATTGGACAAGGAAGAATCGAACATCACAAGAATGGTGGTGGGATGATTTCCATTGTGGGACGCAACCATGAAGGTGATGAGGCACCACTTCATCCATCCGTGCTTAGAACTCTTCGCAGGGCATACCCAAAGCACTTCATTCATGATGGACATGGTAATGAACTCCATGAGAACTGGTCGTATGCACACGACTTTCATGAGATGCCGAACTCAGAGAAGCAGAAGTATGTCTACCATGTGACTACAGCCGCAAGAGCCGCGAAGATCGTCAAGGGTGGACTCAAGCCACGAAGTCCGAAAGGACGCACCAACTATCCAAGCCAAAAGGAACACACGCAGGGACACGCATTCGTGACCAACCATCATGGCGTGGGGTATTGGGTGGATCAGACAGCCCATGCAGTCAATCGCCGCAAGCGTGAGGTTGGTGAGCGCGACTACGAAAACATTCATGTTGTGAAGTTCCCAATCGCAAATCTCAGCAAGTCCGCACGAAGAAAGTTCAAGTCTGACGATCTTGGAACCAAGGACTCGCGAAAGCACAGCGACTATGCCCGTGATCCGATCATAGATCCCTCGACGCATGAAGCACCATCCGCATTCAAGGTCAAGAAGAAAATCCGTTGAACCCATCAATCCACATAGCATTGATGGATTGATAGGTGGATTCGATACTGCCGAATGGTGGTATATGTCGGAACACGAAGATAACTAATCCCAGTCAGACGCACAGGTGGGGGACACAATCCCCCACCTTGTTTTTTCTAAATATCAGTATGAAAACAATACACATAGTTCCCATTGATGAAGCAAGCAAGCCCAAGCCATCTGGCAAGGCATTCCTCCTTCCTGGCTCCTACAGCCCATACACCATTGGACACCATGAGATGGCAAGGCAAGCCGCTGCACATGCTGCCTCGACGGGTCATACGCACTTCTACCATGGCATCGGTGCCGCATCGAAGCAATCGGCAGATGATCCGTTGACGCATGGACAAAAGCGTTCCGTCATTCGTTCTGGTCACAGGGACATTGCCAAGGAACACAAGGGAATGCAGTTTCATACGACTGAAAAGGAACATGTGAGTCCATTCCATCAAGTGGCACATCTCGCAAGACAGGGACACAAGCACATCACCATCGGTCTTGGATCAGATCAGATGAAAGAAGGTGGTGTCAAGACCGCAATAGAGAGGCATGTGAAAAAGTACGGTGGAATATTGGACAAGGATGGCAAGGTTCACAAGGCAACGGTGAGTTTCCATCAGATGGGTGCGGAGAGGCATGAAGGAGACATGCCAAGGCACGAAGTCCTTGCAAGGCTTCGCAAGGGAGACATGAGCGTGGCAAAGGCAGGACGGCTTCGCAAGGCAGTTGCATCTGGCGACACAGAACTCGCGCATGAACTCATGCCAAAACACATCAACAAGCCGAAGTACTTCAGCCTGATAAAGAAGCAACAGGCACGGGTAGCAAAGCCAAAGAAGAAGGCACTCGTCAAGGAAGGATGCATGTCGTTCCTTGATTTCATTGGGGAGGACATCGAACTCACCCATTCTATTGGGCGAAATACGGTAGAACCAACAAAACATTTTGGTTCCGAATACCTAAAGAAAAAAGAAGCAACCACATTTGGTGGCAATCAAAAGTTTCTCCACCACAAAAATCTTGGCGAGTTTCATCCCAATTATGAACTCCATAGGCATTCATATGAAGAACGAACTCCCACACGCGATGGTGTGGGGAAAAGACATATTCATGATTACAGCATAGTACACAAGCCATCCAACACGGTTGTTGGCGGATTTGTTGGAAATGGTGGTAAGGTATCACGAAAGAGTGGATTCAAAGAGGGTAAGGGAGATGATGTAAGCATCATCAACCTTCATATTCACCCAACACATTCCAAGAAGAAGATTGGTGCATCTCTACCAATTCAGGCATACAAGCACTTGCATAAACTAGGACACTCCGTTGAGAGTGGTTCATTGCAGTCGCCTGGTGGAGCGCATGTTTGGAATACATTGCGTAAAGATCCTGAAGTCAAGAAGCATGTGCGATATCATGATCCATTTGAAGGAAGATCATATGCTGCACACAAACTCCCGACAGGGGAGATATGGCAAGACGAACAGGATGATAGAACATTGATTCTACATCGTAAGCCAAAGAAGAAGGCACTCGTCGCTGAAAGATACATGTCGTTTCTTGATTTCATTGGGGAGGACATCGAACTCATTCCCGTACATCGTGATACGCATGTTGAGAAGAGGAAGGCAGCAGATGTCCACAAGGCATATGGTTCAAAAACCTATTCATCCGACAAGGTGGTGAAGAGAAAGAATCTTGGGCAGATTCATCCAGGATATGATTTGCATCAACATTCTGTCGAGATAAACACAGGTCGTGGCGACCAAAGGGCAGTCAAGCACAAGTTCACAATCGTGCATAGGGCAAGCGGAGATGTCGCTGGTGAAATGCACGCTTGGGGCGGAAAGTTGCACCCGACAAAAGGAATTGTATATGGAACCAAGGGTAAAGGTCTGAAAGTATCGCACCTTGAAGTTCATCCAGATCACCGCGAAAAGAAGATAGGCACATCATTGCCAGTAGAGATGTATCGTCATCTTCATCGCCGTGGTCATGCCATTCAGTCCGATGCCATACAAAGCCATGGTGCTGCTAATGTGTGGAACACCATGCGTCATGATCGTGAACTAAAGAAGCATATGATGATTCATGACAGCGGTGGTGAGAAGAATAGTAGGGGAAATGCATTTGAACCTCGCGCACACAAAAGACCAGAAAGCCATATCTGGTATCAACACAGCAGATCGTGGAGTCGCGGTGGCGAAAAAGTCGAGGGATCGGGTGGTGATGAACCAGAAACCGTCAAGACACTCATTCTCTCTGGCAAGAAGCGCAAGAAGAAGACCGTCAAGGAAGACATTGAAATGGCAGATGTGTCACAGAAACCAACAACTAGCAAACATGCTCTTCGTTGGAAAACGAGAGCAGACCTACCAAAGTCAAAAGCATCAAGGTTGACAAAGGGATACACAATACACACTTTTCATGGACCACACGATTCACCAAAGAATCCCGTAACACAATACCACACCATAGTTCATGATGCATCAGGAGATGTTGTTGGTGAACTTGAGACTGCTAGACGTGAACGTGGTGGTAATATGGAACATGCCGTGACTAGCACAAGAATACATGCCGATCACACACAAAAGAAGATTGGAAAGTCTCTTGCTTTAGCAGCATACAAGCATCTCGCAAAGACAAGAATTTTGTCAAGTTCAATATTGCAGAGTCCTGGTGGAGCCTCTGTGTGGAATAGATTGAGAAAAGATCCAAAACTAAAGGGTAGAGTGTTTCACCATAGCACAAGTGGAGTAGTACCCGCACATGATATTCCAGATAAAATGATCTGGGCGCATGAGACAAAAGTCACAAAGAGCAAGGGAACCCCCGAATCTCTTCCCCCATCCAAACGCCATGCATCCGAGCATAGCAAGGTTCTTGGTTCACGCCTCACAATTCGACCTTTGCAGAAATCATAAATAATAGAAGCGTTCTAAAATAGGAAACAAATATGAACTCACCAAATCTGCAACAGAGAATCTATCTTGCGAAGGCACTCAACGAGAACACCGATACACTTTTCGATCATCCTGAGATGAACGAAGCAGTGACTCGCAAGCACTTTCAACAAGTCGCTGACCTCATCAAGGCACACCCAGATGCAAAGAAGAGGGCAGAACTAGCCGCTCACCATGCTGAAATCTTCAAGAAGCAGAATCCAAGATTCGATCATGAACGATTCTTCAAGGCAGCAAATGCCGAGAAGCCGATGAATGAAGAAGAAATGGGTGAAGAGTCCATCACCGAAGGTGCAAAGCGCAAGGCTCGACTCCTTCGTGCGATGACGAGTGGAAAAAATTTCGGCAATCTAGAAATTGCTAAGAAACGAGAAACTGCTTATGATTCAGAGTTGGGTCGTAGAGTTGCTCGCAAACTCCGCAAGGGTGGCGCACCAAAGAGAACCATAGCAAAGTTCTTCAACAAAGACACGAAGACATCTCCTGCGGTTGACAAGGCAATTGCCAAGTTCAATGAAAAGGAACTTGCAATACAACAAAAACTACGCGCAATGGGCAAGAATATTTCTGAAGGTATGGATCTTGATGAGGGTTCCTATGTCCACTCAAAGGGTCAACTCAAGAAGTCAATCAAGGGATCGAAGCGTGAAATCGTTAAAGCAATGAAGAAGGGCAACAAGAAGGAAGCCTCATTCTGGATGCAGAACAAGAAGGATGCAGAGGAGCAACTCAATGAAGGTTCCCTTGGTCAGAAGCGTGTTAAGCGTGTTTTCAAATCTAAGCGCGACGATAGGAAATTTCGAAACTCTGCCATGGCAAAGGTTCTGAATTTGACTACAAGAAAAGTCTTGCGTGCTGGTGCTGATCCGCGAGACGTTGCTACACGAATGAAGGATTCATCGGCTAATCTACGCACTTTGAATGCTCTTCAGCGATTCAATGACCTAGCAAGAATTAAGAAGTCACAGGGACTTGTGAGAACTATTTCTGCCAAAAGAGCGAAGTCTGCACAAAAGTAAGAAATAACCAACATGAACAATCAATTCCTACAACATCTCAACTCCATCACTCCACAAGGTAGAGCAAAAGACACCAAGATCTTTATTCCTGCTGAAGAAATTCAAGAAGGATCGCGTGGTACGGCTAGACATGAACGCCGTATCAAGTCACTAGAGCGCAAGAAGAAAGCCCTTTATGGTTACTTGGAAAATAGACCAAGAGGAATACGGATGAGTCCAGAACAAGAAAAAGAAGGCGAAAGAGTACGGTCACAACCTGGCTACGAAGCAAAGAAAGAAAAATATCGCAAGTTGTCTAAAGGTTTGTTTTCAGCAGACTATGCACAGATCGCTCGCGAACGCCGTCGTGCGGGACTTCACCCAGAACCACCTACCCGAACTCTGAAGACTACTATAGACAGAACAGGTTCATCCCGCATAACATCACAACCAACATTCAAGCCAGACGTAGACTCTGGTTATGTTGCACCCCGCGTACCAAAGAAGGTTCTCAAGTACCGTGAAACAAGCAAATTCAAGGGACAAGTGGGAAGAGCCGCAAAAAAGATGAACGAAGAAGTTAAGAAGAAGTCTGCGAAGAAGGTGGTTCGCAAATTGAAGAAGACTGGTCGTTCGATCAAAAGAGCAATAAAGGGTCTATCAAACATTCTTTCCACACCACAAGATAACGTCGATTACATGATGACAGGTAGAAAGTTCTAAAAAGGAAAATCAAAAATGCGTACAAGAGATATCAAGGCACTCACCGAAACAATCGCATCTGTAGTCGATCCCGTCGATGCTGATCGTGCAAAGGCTCTCCAAGAGGGCTACCTCAACTCACTCACAGAGAAGGCTCGTCAGGTTATATCTGAGGCAGTTGAAACGAAGAATGAAGATGAAGTAGAAGCCATAATGAAGCGTCTTGCTGCCAAGGCACTCAAGAAAGCAAAGAAGAAGGCAAGAAGATCATCTGGTGATGCTGCCTATGCTGGCATTAATCCTTCGGCAGCAAAAACTGATCCCGATATGAAGAACCCAGGCAGAGTTGCAGAAGAACTCATTAATGAAGTCGCAGCACCTGGCATGGAAGATTGGGCATCCGATCCCAAGGTCAAGGCATCCTTCAAGAAGCAATACGGCAAGAGGTGGAAGGAAGTCATGTACGGTCGCTCATGGAACCTTGCCAAGAAGGAAAAGGAATTGGGCGTTAATGAGGAAGCCGAACTCGACCTCGCAGAGGGAGTCAGTGCAAAGCGTATGCGAATCATTCGCAAGCATCATGTGTCGGGGAAGCCCATCAAAGGCGAAGTCGCAGACTTCATGCAGCGTTCCTTCAAGAAGAAGTTCTACAAGGACAAGGAAAAGTTCGGTGGAGCAACATCAGCAGTTCTTGGAAGAGCAAGGCTCAAGCACTCTGCTATGAAGGCAAAGGGTCTTGCTGAAGCCGAGCAGTTGGATGAGGCTGGTTACAAGAAGTTGATGCGTCTCAAGAAGAAGGCATACAACACAAGAAATCCAAAACTCGTAAGAGCAGCAGCAGAACAAGAAGCCAAGGTTGCCGCAAACATGGCTAGACGTGGTGGAGCATCTGCTGAGGCAGTCAAGGCTGGTGGAAGTCGCATTGGCAAGAGTGGCAAGTACACTCAGAAGGCAGGACAACTTGCCAATCAGCGCGACCGTGCATTTAGAAAGTTCCGTGGTAGAGCCGCAGGAGCAGAAGTATTCAATGCACCTGGTCCTGAAAAGAGAAAGCGTCAACAGGCTCAGGCTGAATTCAGCAACCGCGCTCGTAGCGGTGACTTCGGACAGAACAACCAAGAGGGTATGCGTCCTCGCTATAACTATCTCAAGAGAACTGGTAAACTCAAGACATACAAGTAAAAGGAGACTATATCATGGCAAAAGTGAAGACACCAGCAAGACCAAGAATCCGTGACCTCAAGCATCAGTTGTTTATCAAGACACTGAACCGAAAGAAGAACCTTGAGGGTTGCACTTTAAGAAATGCTAAATATTCAAACAAGTGTTGATATTCTAGAACCTATCAGCACAATCACATAGTTTCGAAACTACGAAAGGTAAGAACAATGGCAATCAATCGCAAGGGATACACATCACTCATCGAATCTGTTCAAGAAGCAGTTTCACAACCAGTAACCGAAGCAACTCGCTCCAAGGCTATGAAGACCTATCGCATGAACAAGGCTGCAAGGGCTGCTGGAAAAGCAGTTCCATCACTAAGGGAAGCACGATGGGCAAGTGGTGAAGCACTCTCACACCAATTAAATAATATGCAGAATAATGCTCCAACACCAACCGCTTCAGACTCAGGAAAGGGCAAAGTTCGTAGTCGCAAGAATCCACTAGCAAGAACTTCTAGTGGAACTAGTTCAAGCACTAATGCTTCTTCAAGCCCAAAAGGTCCAGCAGCATCAAGTGCATCTTCAGTCGTTTCTGAAGATTGGGACATCCTTGACGAGATTCTTGCAGAGGGAATGGAACTCTATGGTGAAGACGGTCTTGCAGAGATCCTTGCTGATTTCGCGGAGACTGGCGAGATCTCAGACGAACTCGCACTTCTTCTCAGCGACGAATAAACCTTAGGCTACAAGGTGGTATGCAAACAAGGGAGAGGGAAACCTCTCTCTTGTTTTTTAAGCGGATTCAGCCTTCGCTTTATTGGCTTCATACCAAGCCTTGCTGGAAGTCTTCATCTTGTCCTTGTTGACTTGGTAATAATCCTTGTGATAATCCTTCCTCTTGTCTCTATTTCTTTCATACCAAATCTTGTTCACAGCCTTCCTCTTGACCTTATTGACTTCGTAATATTTCTTGTGATAATCCTTGTTCTTGTCCTTGTTGGCTTCGCGGTAAGCCTTCCAATAAACCTTCCGTCGTTCTTTCCGTTCCTTCTCAGTCAATCCCTTCGAACTCCCATCTCCACCCATGGTCACATTGTATTCACCCAGACTACAATGTGTCCTATACAACCAAATGTAATGGTGTTCCATATAGTTCAATGTATGTTCACCATCCTCAGACTCATATAAAGTCTCTATGGTAAATGAGTCAACACCATACTTTTTTATGGCATGGTGTAATGGGTATTTTGGTTTTTTAAAGTTCTTTAGGTGTTCTTTCCAGCGTTCTTTGACAGACTTACTGGTATACCCAACATAAACTGGTTTAGAGTCCTTGCGGACAAGATAAATAGTATGCATTCGATCCTCCTAAGATCAGTGCCATGCCCCTGGATGCTCCAACATCGCAGGGGGTTTCTTTTCTACATATTATGTATTGATTATGACTATTTGGAACAAACCTTTTATTTCATAAATGCTCATTGGAGGTTTATTATGGGGAACTCTTCAAACTCCCTGTACACTAGCATCACTCGCGTTCTTATGGAGAGCAATGACCCTGATTTATCAGGGAAATATACATTGTTTACTCTTTATGCAGACAACACTTCTGTATTGCACATTTTTGAGGATAGGGAAACCTTTGAAGCCATGAAATACAAGTTTACATCAAACGACGGCATCAAGCGTCTTGGCGCATCAAAACTACCAGAGAACACAACTTTCAAGAAACTCTCAGAATCAATAGAGCGCAAGTTCAATGTGCCAAAGGAAACAATCTCAGTCCGCACACATGAACCCGCAAGACGAGAAGAGCCACAGCCTAGACAGGTTGTGAATGAAATGCCGACCGCTCCAAAGCCACAACAGAAGAAGCCCAAGAGTGGATCGGTTCTAGAGGGCGTTCTGAACGGCAGAGAAAGATTCAGAAACCAACCGATGCAAGGGATGCCAATGGCACAGCCAGAGAGGACAGAGCCTACAATCAACTCTTTCCGCCCTGCAACGAATCAAAAGATTGACCTATCAAAACTCAACAATGGCGATAGACCATTGCTAGGATGACCACATGGCAGAAAAGAAAGAACCAAAATCATCAAACGAAAAAACATACCTTGTTCGGTATAGACTTCCTGGTGAAAAAGGAAGAAATCCGCGCAAGGTTGTGATTCAAGCACTGAATCAGTCTGATGCAAAGAAGACTGCCATTGCAACCATACCAAGCGCAGAGATCGTCGGTGGTCCAAAAGAACTTGATGAAAATGTTCTTGATTTTGCCAAACGTGTGGGACAGTTTGCTGCAAGATGTGCGGGAAAAGTTTGCCATGCTTATGCAAAGACTCCCGTCAATGCCAAGGCAGGAACAGTATCACAGATTCGTAAGCAGATGACGCGAGAAATAGCGCGTGGAACTGGTGATAAACTCATCACTGCTGGTGGTGGAGTACCAGAAAGAATCAGGATTCAAATAAAGAATCCAAAGAAGCAAAAGAGTTCAAGATCACCAAAGAGAAAACTTCGTAAGAAGAAGTGATCAAATAAACGGATTGGAAAAGTTGTTCTCCAATACAGTCACATCTCCCTTTTTTCCGCTGAGTGGAGCAATGTTGTATGGGGATTTGGAATTCACCGGAATTCTAAACGATAATTCAAATGTGAATTGATATGTTTTGCCACCTGTGCTTTTGGGTTGAACCCTTACTCTATAGTCAAGAGTTGCCGATGTGCCAAATCTTGGAATTGGTTTCATTCCTGCCTTCTTAAGACGAGCATTGAGTCTATTTGGGTCTGCTCCACCCAGGAGAAAAAACCCATGAGAACCTATGTTCAAATAATAGGTTTTTTTCTTATTGTAATAGTCTTCCATGTTTGTTGCAGGAATGCTCTTTCTTATCTCACGGAACTTCTTTCTATCCACATCATAATTTGGCTTTACTGTTGGTCGTTGTGGATTTGTCTTCAATGGCAACAGTTTCCATTGCTTGTTTATCTCTCGGAGTGCGCCGACTTCTGTCGCAAGATTTGCAAGGAACATCTTCTCTTCGTCTTCGGGTGAGATATCTCCAAACGACCATTTCTTTTCTGATAAATCATACTTCAATGCAAGAGAACCACCAGATGCGGCGGAAATTTTGAGTTCTACATTCACTGCCGTTCCATTGCTTTTTATCACAAGATCTGGAACATCAGATTTCGCAGATGCCGGTACAAATGATGCTTCCACAAGTTTCTTCTTTTTAAGAAACTTTACTGCATTGTTTTCATACATGAACCCTTGTTGTGTTGCCATGTTTTATTCTCCGTTGAAATATCTAGGAATCTAAAGAACATCAAAATAGCCATACATATTCACATGACCCATACACTTCACAAGATCGCAGGAATCGACTATTCTCTCTGTGGTCCTTGCATCTGCGTCTTCGAAGGCGGTGGAAGATTCTCGTTCGATGACTGCTGCTTCTACTTCCTCAGCGATACAAAGAAGTATGCCAAGGTCTTCATGGGAAACATTCATGGAGAGTTGTTCTCCGAATGGGAAGAGGACATGGAGAGGTATCAGAGCATCGCTGATTGGGCAATAGACATCCTCAAGGATGTCAAGCAAGTCGCCCTAGAAGGCTATGCGTACTCGGCAACTGGCAAGGTGTTTCATATCGCTGAGAACACTGGTGTGCTGAAGTACAAGTTGTTTCAAGAAGGTATTCCCGTTACCATCATTCCACCCACAGAAGTAAAGAAGTTTGGTTGTGGTAAGGGCAACGGAGACAAGACTGCTATGCACGAAGCATTTCTCAAGGAAACTGGCATAGATCTCAAGTCAATCATGACACCCGACAAGAAGGACATTACATCACCAGTATCAGATGTGATAGATGCCTATTACATCTGCAAGAAGATGCATGGCGAGATTCTTCTCGCCACTATTTGACCAACTTTGATCGAATCTCCTTGACGATTCTCTGTGTAGATTGCTTCTGCACTTTTGTTGCAAGACCACCATCACCAAAGATCTTGACCTTTGCCTCTTCGGGAATCTCAGTCTTGATGTCCTCAAGCAACTTGACATTGTCTGCTACTGCCTCTTCCGTCTTCTTGTTCTTGAAGATAAAGTATCCTACTGAAATCGCAGACGCGAGGAATCCGATTATGAATACAACAAGACCAACCGTGGCAATCTCCTGATAGTAGTATTGGTTTGCTGCTGCAAGACCAACTGAAACAAATCCCGCACACAGAATAATTCCACCAATGACCTTGTGGAAATATGCCACGATCATTCCAGCGACAATCATTGCAAATCCAACCATCCAAAAGATTCTCACGATCTTCTGAATCTCGGCAGTGGATGCTGCAACAAGATCATCGTACTTCTTTTTCCAATCGCTGTTGGTGTTCTCAAGTTTCTCAATCTGCTCAAGAAGAGGTTGAACATTCTCCGCAGAAAGATCCTTCTGCACCATGTCAACTTCCTTTTGTATTGAGATGGCAGCATTCTCTACCTTGTTGCTCTCAACTACAATCTTGTTTGCCTCTTCAGCAACAACAGGATCTTCAGTCTTGTCTTTTATGACAGTAGCAGATTGCGTGATTGCAATAGATGAATTCTGAATCTCTTCTGCGTTTGCTTTTACAACCGCATTTGATTCTGTTACTTTCTTGACATCATCGTATACAACTGTTGCTACAGGAGTTTCTGGTTTTATGATAGATGGTGTTGATGTGCATTTTGCACCAATCATCATGATTCCCATTGAAAGGATTGCCGCAACTCTAGTCACAATACTATTCATCTTCGCACCATCGACTTTCTTTTCTTCAGGGACTTTGCTCTCTTACGATTTGCTGCTGCTCTGTTCTTCTTTGCTTTTCGTGCGGCTTTCTTTGCTTGCTTTGAGCGGCGAGCCTTTTCTGCTCCACCCATCTTCACACAAGCCTTCCCACCCTTCTTAGCAAGTTTCTGTCCTGCTGGACACTTGAACACGATTTTCTTCTTTCCACCACGAATGACAATCTTGCGCTTTGCTCCTTCAGCAAGCATCTCAAGTTCTTCTGATGGAATGAGCGAGAGAACTTGATCAACACTGATGGTATCAACACCATAAATCACATAATGCGTTTCCATCAATGATGTGTTTGCGATGTCAAGAGATAGTTTCATTTCAACATCCTCATTCGTCGGCTGTGGTGCCTTAGCAAACTTTGGATTTGCATAATTCTTTGATGGGAATCCACCTGGTCCTTCACGAACCAACTTCACTTGAACTTGCTTCTTTCCTTTTCCTATAGTAGAGACAAGACCTTCATGTTCCTCACCACCATGGGTATCGATGTCGAACTGATGCTGATGCTTCTTGAACTGATCAAGCATATGATGCTTTGCCATGTTGATGTGGTGGTGTGCCTGAAACATGGCATGAAGATGGTGTGCATTCGAATCTATCTCACCATGCACAGCAGCGAGTGCATTGGCACGACCTTTCTCGCTCTTGTTTGTCTTTTCCACGAACTTTGTGGCATGTGCCTTGAGTCCTTCTACGCTTCTCTTGCCGGTTGTTCGTGCTGCCGTGTTGGAATACTGCCTGACTATGTCGTGAAGTCTCTTGTTGCCAACCAACTTGCGGGAGAACTCATGAACCTCTGGTGTAAGATGCTTCTGTGCAGCAGCAAGATGCTTCGTGATCGCGGCATCTCTCTTTGGAGACAGAGATAGTTTGGTCTTCTTACTGATGGCAAGATCTGGGGCATGAATGCCTTCTCCCTGCAACTGAGAAACATCTGGATGGTTAGTGATCTTCTTCATGCCTTTGCTCCTGGCTTTGGAAGAGCATACTGCGAATGTGCAGCCAGAGTCAGTTTCTTTCCGCTCTTCACCTTGTATGTGATTGTGTTTGGCTTTGCCGTTGTCTGATTCTCACCATCTGCCTCATGATGCACAAGATCTGCCTGAAACGCATGACCAGGCTTGATGTTCATGGTCTTGACATGATGAAGGAGAGGGACAAGGTGCTTTACATAGTGTTCCTTGCCAGTTGCATGAACATCCTCTGGAGTCTTGAAGACATGCTCGACCTGTCCATGCTTTGACTTGACAAAATGGGTTCCATCATGCTCTCTGCCTACCACCACGCTCATTCCACCATCGACCTTGAGCGAAGGCTCATGCCCCTTGGTGTGCTTTCCCTTGAACCTTTGATGCATGGCAGTCATGTGCCTGATTGCCTCGCTTGGGTTTCCGTGGTAGATCATGTCCCCGACATGCTCAAGGTGTCCCGTGAATGGCTTCGGCTTCTTTTTCTGCGTTGCTTCGAAGATTGGTGCCTTCTTCTTCTTTCTTCGCCAGATTCCCTTGCCAAACTGCTTTTGGCTATACTTCGGTGATACAGGCTCTCCGTCCGAAACCACTGCAATGCCAGGAGCAGATGCCGTATTTGCAACCTCTTCGTTGAGTATTAGTTCTAGGATGTCCATCTTGTCCTGATCCTCAAGTGCCTCGGACATGAGTCTACGGGCTTCTTCGTTCAGGTTTTTTCGCATGAAGTTTTGGTATGTTTCTTTCATATCTTCCTCAGTTCTTGCAAAAGAGAATCTTCCATTGGTATTACTGCAAGATCTGCCTCTGGTATTTCGTGACGAAGCACATTGAGATAGTAGAGGAATGTCTTGAGTCTCGGATGGAACTTCTCCTCCATCCTATAGAACAATATTCTATTTCCAACCTCTATTCCAAACACATTCGTAAGGACAATGAGGTGGTTTATGATCAATCGGTTTCGTTGTGCAATATCCCCATCATCACGATTCATCAATCTCTTCAAATACTTGATTCTGTCTATATCTTCATAGAACTCTTCAAGAGAAGAGCATTGTGGGTTATCATAGTTTTCAAGTGCGAAGGTCAAAAAGTCTTCATCACGAATACGGTTGTCCGACATTAGAAACTCAGTCGTGGTTCTTCTTTTCTGATGTCATGTAGAGTTCTGCATCGATCATGTAGAGTCCACCAGGAACCATAGATGTGTTGATCTTCAACTTACCATGCATACGAGAACGAAGGAAGATTTCATCGTCAACATATGGATCACCAGAGATTGGGTTATCGCTTTCGCGTCTTCCATACTGATAGACATTGAATGTGCCGTTTGTGGCATCCTTGACACCGAAATTCATGTCACCATCATCCACATGAAGACCGATTGTTTGCAACTGAAGGAATAGGCGGTTCAAACGATCCATTGGGTCGAGGTGCTGACCAGTGAGGAACCTCTTGATGAATGCATTGATGACTTGCATGTTCTCTGGCTTCTCGACATAGAACAAGGCTCTATCATCCAACGCAGAGCGGTGGTTTGTGTTATATGTGGATTCCAATAGTGCTTCGACAAGTGTCTGATTCTTGCTCTTGTCAAGAGTATTTGCGGCAACATTGGATAATGAGTCTCTGCGAGTGAATGGGTTCATTTGAATCTCCAAATTGTTATGGAAATATATATAAAGATATAGAAAACCCCTGCGGTGTATCCAGCACCCAGGGGCATGGCACAGAGAGAAAGGACAATCTATGCACACTATTTATCTCGTCTGTAAGGACTCCAAGCCTGTATATGTTGGATATACCGGCAGATCCGTTCGCCACAGATGGTATGAACATATTCACGATTCCAAAAAACGCCCCAAAAATCCGCTTCATCGCGCTATAAGCAAGTATGGGGCTAAATCCTTTCATGTAGAAATCCTCTACGAGAGTGAGGATGAAAATCACACAAAAAACTTTATGGAGCATCATTTTATTTGGCTTCACAAAACACACATTAGTAATGGGGGATACAACTTAACCTTTGGGGGAGAAGGAAATCCTAGAACACGAACCGAAAAAGAAAAAAAGGATAGGGCAAAAATATGGTATGAAACTAACAAAGAGAAATGTAAAGACAGGAGAAGAGATTACAATAAAATGTGGCGGAACCTTAATAAAGACCGAAATCGAGAAATGAAAAAGAAATATTATGAAGAGAATAAGGAAAAAGTTAGTGCTTACCATAAGGCGTATTATGAATCCCACAAAGAGCAGAAAAGAGAGTATAGTAATGCTCATTACAAAAGAAAATCTATAGAGTAAACAAAACATCGGCAATTTTGATTGCCGATGTTTCGTGTGGTTGGTACTACCCAGGTCAGTTTATTGACGGGACCAAGGGAACTTCTTGGAAACCCAATTCCAAAGTGGGGTGCCGATTGCAGCACCAGCGACAAACATGAGAATGCTCCACCAAGTTGTCCCTAAAAAATCTGCCATTTGGTTCTCCTTTATAAAATGAAACCATGTAACTCTATATATCGACCCATTTCAAGATTTCCCAAATCGTTGCTTTGCTAAATATGACAGGAGGATTACTATGGACAGACAATATTCAGAATCATTTTCCATCCCAACGGGTGGATGGACGGGTGGGGCAAATGCGATTATGTGTACAGCAACTGCTCTAACAACAGGCATAACCGCAGATGTCAAATTGTGGAGAGATAGCGCAACCACGCGCATTGTCATGGCACCAGGAGAGATCCTACCACTCAAGGTTCGTTACATCAATCACAACTCGACAGTAATCGGATTCAACTGATACCACTGGTTGTACAACTGAAGAGAACTAAGAAGCCCGGGGACATATTCCACGGGCTTTTTTACGAACTCCTGTAAAACTCCCGTCTCGCAAGCCACAAGAATCACAATCTGCTCGACCTTTCGACCAGTGAGTTCTTGGAACATCAAAGAGTATGCCGTGGCTTGCTGAAAGTAGTTCTTGATTCCTCCTGAATACTTCTCTCGCGTTGAACCTTTGAAGTCCACCACAGAAAGTTTACCATCGTAATCACAGATGCAGTCAACTCTGCCAGCAAGTCCTACACTCTCACTCCACATGTGTTGTTCAAGTGCATAGACATTGTCGATCTTTGTCTCGACATGGTTCTTCAGCATTTCGTAGAGTTCATTGACATCAGAATGTTCGCAAAGAACAACATCCTCATTCTTGAGAAGATGCTCCATCATTGAGTGGATGATGTTTCCGCGATCACAGACTCGCTGTGCCTCGCGAGGATTTGCCCTACGCCAAATCTCTATGCCGTCCTTACCTTCGAAGCCTGTTACCGTCGTAACAGACGGCAGATGCTTTCCTGAAGGTGTAACGTAGACTCTCCCATGCTTGCTCTCAAGCACACGGAGTTCGGGAAGGTTTAGTTGTACAGGTTGGTAGTTGTATGTTTTCAATCATCTATCTATTTCACAGGGAGGAGTTGGAAAGTCCTTGCTCCTCTTTGATATATCCATGGTTTGACCAGGTGTTTTCACTCTAGTCTTCTTTTCTACATCTTTCTTCTCGGAAATAACTTCCTTGAAGTAAGCCACGGTTTCACTCACACTCATATTAGTATAACGTGCTTCTCTGATGATGTCAACATACTTCTGATTAGAAACTATTGCTTGCCACGGAAGATTCATTCTATCGGCACAGCGACGAGCAAACTGATAGTCTGACTCATGCTTCTCGGTCAATTTCTTCTTTTGTGCCATTTGTAGTCTTCCTTTTCGTGGGTTTTGGGTTGAACAAAGATTCTTTTTCTTTTTCATTCAAACCAAAAAATCCAATATCAATGAGCAACTTTGCTCTTTCTTTCTTCAACTCATCGGTTGATGAAAGGATTGTTTTCAATGATTCAATCAATGCTTTGTTGCTCTTCTTCATACCACTATTTATCCTTATCATGTTCTGAAATAAAACAAGGGTCTGCAATGAAGCAGACCCTTGGGTAGCGAAACCCCTTGTCAGGAACGAGTAAGTTACTCTCGTCCGATGTGCGATGAACAGCGTAATGACTTGCCCTGTCATCCACGACCGACTCGGTAAACGAACGGTTGGGGCATTACTATTTATAAAAAAGAAAATCCCCGATCTCTCGGGGACTTCTCAAGACCATAACAAATAAATCAAAACTCACTCATTTGCCAACTTCTTGAAGTACGACAATGCATCATCCTCATCGTCATCTTCACTTACCTTGGTCTTTGGCTTTGCTTCCCGACCAGGAGCCTTCGCTTCGGCAGTTGGGAACTTCGGGGTGAACTTCTTCTCCGAAACATCCTCTTCTTCCTCTGAAATATCCATGTCCTCTGCCTTCTGAGACTGAGAACCATTGATGACTGATTGGAACTTCGTCTTGAGTTCCCCGTAAGCCTTGAACTGATCTGGCTTCACGAAGTCAAGCAATGAGTATTCCTTGCGCCACAGAGCCTCAAGTGCCTTGTCATCTCCGTCGAGGAGAGGTGAAGATGCAGAGAACTCCGACTTGTCGTAGTTGCGATATCCATCGACATTGCGAATCTTGATCTTGAAGTTCGCTCCCTGCCAGAAGTCGAATGGATTCACAGCATCCTCGTCCTTGTACTGAGGATTCATCTTGTCATTGATCTTGTCGAAGATCTTCTTACCATAGCGGTAGAGGAAAACCTTTCCATTGTTGGCAGGATTGACAGGATCTTCAATCACAAGGACATTGCTGATGTAGGACAACTTACGCTTGCGATCCCGTGCAATGTTCTTGTCATCGTCATTTCCGCTGTTCCACAACTCATTGTTTGCTTCACAGACAGGACACTTCTGACCGATTGTAGTGGGGCAGTTCTCAATGTACCAACCGCCCTTTGCTTGAAATCCGTGGCTGAAGACACGAACCCAAGGAAGATCCTCATTTGGAGGTGCGGGGAGGAAACGGATGACTGCATATCCGTTGCCAGTCTTGTCAACTTCAGGTTGCCAGAGGCGATCATCCTTATAGGAGTTTTCGCCTCCACCCTTTGTGACCTTCTCTAGTTCCTTGGCAATCTTGCCAAGGTTGTTCTTTGAACTCTTCTTGAAACTTGCGAAATCTGACATCGTATTGCTCCTTTTGCTAGGTGTACTGAGTATCTGACAATGTGCTGAGTATACAGCGTGTACGGCGTATGTCAAGCGAATGGTAGCGACTTCTTGCGTGGTAATAGATTCACTTGTCGTGCTTCGTTCTCAATGTTTTCAATGATGGGACGAGACAAGTGCTTTGCCACAAGTGAAGCATCAATCGAATGCTCTTCGCAAATTTCCAAAACTGCCTCCATGTAGGAGATCTTTCTATTGGAAACCATTCGTTCTATGAGATTTGATATTTGTGTTGGGTCAATCATGATGAGGATTATACTCTATGTATTGTGATGTCAAGCCATATAAATAATCAAGATCACAGAATCATAAAAAGGAACTAAAATGGCTTTTGACACAGACAACAATGTAGCAGTATCAGGATTTTCGGGAGAAGCAGTAATAGCAACAGATTACTCTGCATCAGAGGGTAATCATTTTCAAGTAATGAAGATTGCTTATGGTGCTACTGGTGAAGGTGGCACAAGAGTCACATCATCAAACGGTTTGCCAGTTGCTATCGTAAACACTCCAACGGTTGCTGTGTCGAGTGTTGGTGGAACTGTAACTGTAACAGGAACTGTGAGTGTAACTCAACCCGTTGGAGTCACAGCAACAGATCTTGATATTAGAACACTAACCGCAGGAGATCCAACAACTGCTGGTGCAATCACTCAAGATGTTGTTCGTGTGGTTGGATACTCTGGTGGTTGGGCAGTTGGAGTCACAGCAACAAACTTTGGAATTCGTGCATTGACAGCAGGAGATCCCACGACTGCTGGTGCAGCGGGTCAAGATGTTGTCAGAATCGTCGGATACTCTGGTGGTTGGGCAGTTGGAGTTACTGCTGTTGACCTCGATATTCGATCTTTGACTGGAACCTCAGACAGTGTTGCTATATACGGCACAGTATCGGTTCAGGCTGTAACAGGACCATTTGATGCAACAGATCCAAATGTTGGATTTCAAACACGACTTCTCAGGGCAACAAGAGATGCTACTGGAGCAATCAGTGATTTAGATTTGAGTGGTCGATTGAGCGCACAAGGAATAGTAGAAGATAGTGTCCGCGTCATTGGTCTTTCTGGTGCCTGGCCCGTTTCAGTCTTCTCACATGGTCTTACAAACATCACCAACTACGATACCAAAATCCCATTCCATGTTGACAGTACTGGTGCGTTGTTTGTGAACCTTGCGAGTGGGTCGATTGGTGTCACTGCAAATATTGCAAGTGTTACCGTTGGTGCTGTAACAATAAGTGGATTATCTCTAGCAAGTGCAACAGCAGCAAGCGAAGTATTGCAAATTAATGGGTATACGGGTGCTGGTTCTATACCAGTTACTGTTGGAGGAACGGTTAATATTGGTGGAACAGGTCTTTCGTATATTAATAACATAAAAGATATACTTTTTGGATCTACGGGATCTGGCATACTTGTTGATGCCACAGGCGACTTAGAGACGAAATTTATTGATAAGATTTCATTCCATGAAGAGACGAATGAAAAATGGCTACGAGTCGCTGGCTATAAAGATGCGAGTATGAATGATGCACTTGGTTCTATACAGACTGATGTAGATGATCTGCGTAAGATATTTCTTACTAACACATCAGCAACATCTGTGGTATCATCCAATGGATTGTTGAAAGTTGATGTTCAGGCAATAGCACAACCAACAGGTGGAACTTCAAATAGGGTTGCGGTTTCTAACAGTTCACCAACCACATTCGCATCTGTTGCTCTATCAAGTGGTATACACTTCCGCAGTGATCTAAACAATAGTGGAACTATATTTGTTGGATTCTCTTCCGCAGTTTCGTCTCAGAATGGATTCCCATTGTATGCGGGAGATCAAATCTTCATCGAAACAGACAACTTGAATAGACTTCAGACATGGTCAACAATCAACGGTGCTACTCTCTATTACATAGGAACCTAATACATGCGTAGTGACTTTATAAACAAACGATTCATCAGCAATAAAAGACTATTATCTCAAACGCAGTTTGTTGATACTGAAATCATAGTCATACCAGAGTTTGATACTTTCTATTACCACAATCCACCATCAGCCTTTGTAGATAAATGGGGTGGAATTATTAGTGGAAATTTTGAAGAAGCAACACAAATTCCAATCGGACTATTGAATCCGTGGAATGATGGAGACGATGCCCCAGCAGAGGGTGGAATGCTTGGCGCATCCATTCCAGTGAGAACACCAACAAGAACAGCAATGGCTTTTAACTTGTCATCGCTTCCAGCAAATGCAAATATAACTGACGCAAAACTTATCCTTACAGTATCAAGTAAAAGAGATTGGGATTAAAAATCAAAAGGTACTTTAGTAATGTTCAATCCACCCGTCATAGTTCCGTCAAGTCTGATCAATCAGTTTACCACAACATCACAACCATACATGGTGGACGACAATGGTGTTTGGAGAGGAGTAACTGAGCCTCTAATAGCAGATAAATTGACAGAAAATGGTATACTGCCTGATATGATCGACGATATTGATCCTATTCACTATCCTCTTCGTACACCAGGTTTAAATAAAAATGTAATTTGCAGATGGCTAACACCATCATATCAGACTATTGGTGGAGAAAGAAACCCATCATATCTTGATGTTGGGGTTATCGCGTTTCATCATAGTGGAATAGATAAGGTTGTTTTTTATCTCAATGGAATATCAAATCCAATAATAGTTACAGAAGTAACATATAATCCAGAGCAGGATGTAAGTGCCTATTGGGTGCGTTTAGATTCCTCTTTGTTTCCGATTGATAGTGGTGATATAATTTCTAGAGGAGAAACGACCTCTGCTTTGCCAAAACCAACATCAATAGAAATAAAACCACACCATGAATTGCAAGCCGTGATATATCCAAAAAATGGAAAACCAAGAATACTTGTTGGAAAGCATAACAACAATAAAAATACTTTAGCATACAATGCAATATCTGAATATACAGATCCAGATACTGGTCTAATGGTGGGGACATCAGAAAATACTGGAATACGATCTTTCTATTTTTCGACAAACACATCAAATACATTATTCAATAAAGCCGTTTATGTTGATGCAACTTCAAATGGCATTGATGATATTTCTAGATCTGGTTCATCTGATCAGCCATTTAAAACCATTGAATTTGCCATCAAGCGGCTGATGGCTTTTAAGCATAAACACTACAATCCATTTTCAACTACAGAAATTAAAACTATGGGAGATGTTGGTGGAGGGACAATATATCTCAAAGATCTTGGTGAAGGATCAGAATTATACAATGGTCACAAATGGGGAGCCATTTCTTGGACAGGATCCCCACAATATAAATCTTTTGCGAGAATGCGTTGGTTGACTATTGAGCGAGATCCAATGGTTGCTGATGGTAAACATGCCAAAATAAAAGGGTGTCATCTTCAAAGCACAGGGAAACTCACAAAAGAAAATATGGGCAAAGGTATTTGTGTCCAACTAATAAAACTAAACAATTGTGTCGTGGAGATGGACTGGCCCTGGTCGGAATATGCGTTTGGTATTGGTCCGGAACTAGATTATTCTCATATAAATCAAGGCGTTGCACCAGATGCTAATTTACAGAATAATTTTAAAATATGGAAGATTAAAAGAGGAACATCAAATTTCAACACCCCAACTATAAGTGCAACAGATCAAGAATTTCCAGTACTCTCATTTAATGAAACATCACTAAATTCATTTGAATATGATTCATCACTTGAAATATTAGTGTCATCAGCATTGGGGTTTGTGCCACCATATCAATGGTTGAACCACACTGTAGTTGATGGTGGGGAAAGAAATAGGCATAAAATATACGAATGGGCTAAAGCAAATGGAATGACCTATTCCACCACTATGGTACCAGTACCAGATTTTAAAACCAATCTTTCGGTTCAATTTTCAGAAAATAAGAAAGGTGTATTTGCTTCAGACGGTATCACGCCAATACCAAGTGGGTTGTCTCTCAGCAGTGTTCCAGCCATATTTGTAAAGGCTCAATCAGATATGGTTGGGTTCACAACATCTATGGGATATACATTTGAATTTCCGTGGACAGATCCAGAAGGGTCAAGCCCAAATGCCCAGATATGGAACAATACTGCTCTGTATGCATTTATAACAAACTCGGTAATTAAGCATGTGCAAGAACCAGCAAAATTGGCGATTGATATCTTGGTTAATTCTACCATAGATCAATGGGAAGCAGACATTATTAGAGCAAGTGGAGTTTATTATCAACTGTTTACCATAAACGGATTTAGAACTCACAACTATGTTAATGCTTCTGGTGCGCCCCTGTTTAGAATACACTCAGATTTATTTCAAACGAATAGTGGCTATTATTCGTTCAAATCAAAAATTGCTGGTATAAACAATCTAATAATCCACAGATTCAATAACCCAAGCCCAAGAAGCAAAAGATATTACGATATAGATGCTAGACATGGAGTTTCTGGAGAAGGACCATTAGTTGATATAAGACAAGAAGGACAATGGTCTATTTCAGGAAGAATAATAAATGCGCTGTCAGACAGATTGCATAACTATTCTATAGCCGAAGGTGGAGATGGACTAACTTATGAATTTTTCGGAGGTAGATATGTTAGAGATATAGTGTTTTCTGATTGCCTTTTGAAGACATCAGATGGATCTCAACAAATAGTTCTAACATGTCCACAGGAAAATGTTCTGTTTTATAACACACAGATTGTGTCTGGTGTATCAACTCGACCAATACCCAACAACAGTTTTCTTGGACAAAGCACCTTTGGGGGTAGCGTATATCGTTATAAAGATGCAGTTCCATCAGCACCATCTTTGAATTATCCAAGTGGAGGAAATAATTTAAATAATGATGATTGTCTACACTATGATCTAGTTGTTTTTGATAATGTTCAACAATACTGCATGTCAGACATAGATGAAAGTCTTTTAGATCCTTATGAAAGGCAACTGATTATATTTGTTGGTGATGGAACATCAAATCCAAATAATTTGAAAAGTGTTAATATAGATTTTAGAGGTAGACCAGATGGTAGCAGACCGAAATACATGCGAGAGGCTAGAACTCTTCTTTCCGATTTGAATTATCCATTTGAAAGAGTGAATGGTCAGGCTGGACCAAACCAATCAGTAGGAACGAATGCAAATATATTCTTCCCCGTTCTAGCAACAGATAAAGATCATGCAATAGCAAATAATATTGGATTAGTTGAAAACCAACCAAATAGTACTACAAGAGGTATTTGGTATCAAAATACATTAGAGGGAGATTTTGTCGGGGCAAATTATGGGTGGATGCCATCAGCAATAACTTATGAAAACTTCATTCTTCCGAAAAATCCAAGCACTGGAATAACTCTTTCTAAAACGAATGCAGAAATATTAAATCTAGATCCAAACAATCAATTTTTAAATAAGCAAAAACTTGGTTGGCAAGAAAATCCTAATCAAAGAGGATTCAAAAACAATCTACAGTATAGATTCACAAACTTTGATTACGATGGTACTAGATCTGAGTTTGGAGAAATTCTTCAGAGAAGTGCATTCGAAGAAGATCAAACAGGAACCATAACCAATCCACCACCTATTTCAAACCATCCCATCACTATCAGCCTCACCACAACAGACATACAAAAAGACATCTCATGGGCAAGTAAAGACACGTTCAATGGTATAACTCACGGAAAAGATTCTTTCTACACCCAAACACTACAGATACCAAACTACCTAGAAAGAATTGAAGACATCACGGATCCAGCAGATGATCCTGAAATTGGTCCTAGTAGAAGCAATGAAATATCAGGAAACAGTGACATAACACCAAATCAAGGTGGTGTTTATGTTACGGGTGGATCGGTTGACATAACACTAAATACAACTATTGGTGCTGTAAACTCAATCGACGTAAAGAACCTTGCAACTAAATTTCAATCTGTAGTCAGAACTGCTAATGGAAATACCTTTGCAGTTATTCTTCATGGCAAGACTATACCAAACACGGAATTTGGTGAGTACAAATATGTTGCACCACAATCTATGTCAAGAGAAGAATGGGAGCAACTAGGTAGTCCACCCGATATAGATCCAGACGGGCTTCACTATCAAAATTTCTACAAAGAGTTTGCGTACATTGCATTCAACAGTAAAGAATCACCAATAACCTCATCTATAACAAGCAATCAGATATCATTCCGTAAATCACCACACCACACTTATATCAATTTTTCACAACCGGAAATGGACGGGCTTTCATTGTCAAGTGGTGCTACGGGTCTTTCTTATGTTGATCTTGTGACGGGATCGCCATTTGTGGCAACAAAGATTACTAAACTACAAGCACTTCTCAAGGGTATAACTTGTAACATTAATTCTTATGGCGAATTTACAAGCGCAAGTAAAACAAATACTGCGGGAACAAACCCACAAGTTATAACTTGTACAAATAAGACAAGAAAGTTTGTGGATTTGATAGAGAATGGAAACAAGATTGTTTTTCAGGGTATTCTTGCGAGCGGTAGTAGTTCCATTTTCAATTCAACTACTCCGAGATATGAACACAATGGTTCAATGGGATCGGTCAATGCAGCATATCAACAAAATCCACTCAACCAAGCAACACCACACTATGTTATACCGCCACCAATAATTGATCAAGATGGCAATATCTCATCACCAATAACTATTCATTTCAGATTCCTAAACCCCATATCGTTTGGAAATAAGAATCTTCTTGCATATAAAGTTCCAGTCGGTGGAACAAGATTGTTTGGTGGAACATCAAATTTAGGAATCACTGCTGGTTCTTATGTAAGAATAAGCAACTCTACATCAAATAATGGAATCTATCAAGTACTCTCTGTTGCTGATGGTATTGAAGGTGATACTGCTTCAAATACCAAGACGGGTGGTTCAACCGAATATCAATATCTTGAGTTGAGTAGAACAATAGTTCCCGAAGAACAGGCTGGTAGTAACAGTATAAAAATTGAAAATGTGTCTCATCTGCCTATACTACACATCAAGTATAGACAACCAGTATAAAGCAAAAGGGCATAAATCATGCAATTATTTTCACCACCAATTATTGAAGCGCATTCTAGCAGAAACACTTTCACAACAGTATCAAGTAAAAGAGATTGGGATTAAGAAATGGCATTACCAAATATTCCGATTGGTCAAAATTTTGAATCTCTTATCAGTGCTTTTGAAGCAATAGGAGGATCGACTGCATCTGCAATCGCTCGTTGGGTTGATGTTCCGTTTCAAATGGCAGCAGGAAAGTTTGAAATAGGAGTAGTTGCTTTTCATGCGGATGGAATTGATAAAGTAGAGTTTTCTGCCAACGGTGGTACTTTTATACCCGTAACAGAACCAACATTCAGTGAAAAGTTCAATCTACCTTGTTATCGCGCGGAGATTGATCTCGACACAGTTGCAGAAGGGAAGCAGATAGAAATAAGAGCAGTTGTTACCCCCATACAGGGAATACCTCTTATTTTACAAAATTCGGAAGGACTCACGGGGTTCACGGCGAATACTGGAAAGCATTCATTTTATGTAACTCGTAGAACAAGCAATCCCCGTGAAATATTCGTAGCAAATAGTGGCTCTTCAACAAATAGTGGATTGACCACCGCATCTCCAAAACAAACTATTCTGCAAGCACTACAAACACTTCGTGGGTCAAATGCTGCACAGATTGGTGGTGATTTCATCACCATCACCGAACCAGGAATTTACACCATACCAAACGACAAAGGTTCTGCCTGTAGTAACTCAACTTGGACCACTATAAGAATATCGGATGGATTGACCACTGGCGATGTTTCTATTTCTGCCATTCCATTTGGAATGACTTCACCCGATGGATTTACTGGAGAGATTACTACTAATGATAGAGATGGTAGAGGAATAATAAGAACAAAGTGGACAAGACTTTGTTTTACAAACATGTTGTTTGATATGAAGAATTTGAACACTTATTATTTGTCTCCTGGTCAAAATCTTTGGTTTGATAAGTGTATTCTCAATGATAGCAATGGTCCTGGCAATCATTATCTTGATAGAACATATACTAGTAGACAACAACACCTACATAAAGGCTCGTTTGCAACCGATTCAATCGCAGCAAATCTGCCGTATGCATTTTGTGGAATATCTCTCGTTCGTGGGTGCCACACTGTTAAAATATTTGGAGATAACTATGCAAATAGCCCTTGTGTTCTTGCTTGCTCTATGCAAGATACACTTGGTTCTTTGACCGACAATCCACACAGTGACATATTTCAATATTTTGTTCCGCTTAGTAATGCTGTTGTCTATAAATTTCATGCGTGGAATGTAGAACACGAAACTCAAAATTTTTATTGGGATGATCTTCCAGCGGCTGGATTTTTTGATTCGGCATGGGTGGATATTGTTATTCAAAATAATCACACCCTCAGCCCATCAGTTCCAAAATCTCAATTCAGCAACGAACATGATAATGTTTTATTTTTCAATATTACTGCCCCAAACCAATACTGGACTTTACGAGATGATTGGTTAGATCCAGAAAAACAATTCCGTGTAGTCGGAAACAAGGTTATCATTAGAAACTGTGTGCTTGAGTATATTTCAAGAGGAGGCGCACAACCAGGTCTGCCACCAGGAGTTTCTGTTGAGTACACACATTTTTCAAATCCAAATTCAATAACAGAAATGGGTGTAGACACCCCTGGTCTTATTGAACCCACCAGTGGTAAAGTTTTAGTTTCTGTTTCAGATTCACCAACATCAGAGATGTGGGGTATTGTTGGGGATGGAGCAGCAGCAACGATAGCCAGCGGCATAGAGATCCCAAAACTAACATCACCAAACCCAAATAGAGGATTTGTATCAGAGGAAGGATTTGTAACTCCAGGATATTTGCTTCTACCAAAAGTTACAAATATCTCAAATCCACAACCAACCTCTAATCACCCCATCACCATAAGTCTTACCACAACCGATATCAAAAAGGATATTAGTTGGGCAAGTAAAGACACGTCCAATGGTATAACTCATGGTGCAGATTCTTTCTACACCCAAACACTACAGATACCAAACTACCTAGAAAGAATTGAGGATGTCACGGATCCAGCAGATGATCCTGATATTGGACCAAGTAGAAGCAATGAAATATCAGGAAATACTGCGGCAATACCAAATCAAGGTGGGGTTTACATTTCAGGCGGAACAGTTGATATAACATTGAATACAACTATCGGTGCTGTAAACTCAATCGACGTAAAGAACCTTGCAACAAAGTTCCAAACATCAGTTCGAAGTGCCAATGGAAATACCTTTGCAGTCATTCTTCATGGTAAATCTGTACCAAATCCATTTTTGGGTGAGTACAAATATGTTGCACCACAATCTATGTCAAGAGATGAGTGGGAAGAGTTGGGTCGCCCATCCAATGTAGATCCAGACGGAGTTCACTATGAAAATTTCTACAAAGAGTTTGCGTACATTGCATTCAACAGTAAAGAATCACCAATAACCTCATCTATAACAAGTAATCAAATATCATTCCGTAAATCACCACACCACACTTATATCAACTTCCCAAGATCGGAAATGGATGGCTTGTCCTTGTCCAATGGAGCAACTGGCTTATCGTATATTGATCTTGTAACAGGAACATCGTCCGTAGCAACGAAGATTGCTAAACTACAAGCACTTCCAACAGGAATAACATGCAATATAAATTCCTATAGTGGTGAGTTTACAAATGCTGGAAAAAGAAATGCAGCAGGAACAAATCCACCTTCAATCACATGCACAAATAAGCCAAGAAAATTCGTTGGAGTTGTAGAAAATGGAAACAAAATTGTAATACAGGGAATTGCTGCAAGTGGAAGTAATTCTATTTTCAGTGGTGTAAACAGATACGAACATAATGGGGGAGTGGGATCAGTAAATCCAAATTATCAACTATTTACACTAGATGATCCAACCATTCCACACTATGCTCTTGCAGAACCATCAATAGATCCACCAGGTCCACAAGAAACTATTCACTTCAGATTCCTAAATCCTGTATCGTTTGGAAATAAGAATCTTCTTGCGTATAAAGTTCCAGTCGGTGGAACAAGATTGTTTGGTGCTTCACCGAATATAGGAATCACTGCTGGTTCTTATGTAAGAATAAGTGGTTCTGCGTCGAACAGTGGAATCTATCAAGTACTCTCTGTTGCAGATGGTATTGAAGGTGATACTGCTTCAAATATCAAGACAAATGGATCGACCGAGTATCAGTATCTTGAACTAAGTAGAGGGATTACACCTGTAGAACAGGCTGTTGGTAACAGTATAAAAATTGAAAATGTGTCTCATCTGCCTATACTACACATCAAGTATAGACAACCAGTATAAAGCAAAACCCCCCGTGTGAAGAGCGGGGGGTTTGCACATGTGGGTGTCAAATCATAACCCACTCGACAGTATTTATGGAAAGAAACAACCCCCGAGAAATCGGGGGTTGTCGGGCAAGAGATGCTATCTCAAGCGGGGTTGTTGTGTATATTTAGCGACGGCGGCGACCGATCAGACCAGCCATACCAAGAAGAGCAATCGCTCCTGGAGTTGGTGCAGAAAGGACAAATGCTCCACCCGCTGTATTGCCGATGAATGTTGGAAGTTGTCGCCAATCTCCCCAATCATACTGACCATTATCGTCTGTGAACCAGAAGTCTTGGACATTTTGACCTTGTGACCAAACAAATTGATCGCCAGCAGAATCGTTGAGGTAAGCACCAATGTTCATGTAATATGAACCAGCAGCGAGTTGAGTCACAAATGGTACATAAAATTCATAAACTGGTTCACCAAAGAAGTTGAATTCGCCTGTATCAACAACAGAAATGTTGCTGATGTTGATATTGGTTGAACTAACTGGCGAACTAAAGTCTGAATTCCACACAATGACTTGGAATCCAGTAATGTTTCCGATACCTTGACCATTGAAACCATTCGAAGAACCCCACCACCTCAAAGAAGAAGTTGTGTATGAATCTTCAAGATCAAATCCTTGCGCTCCGCTTTGTGCATAAGTGTATGAACCACTCGACTTGTATGCATCAGAGTAGAAGCCAACCGTGTCAACTACTGGATTGTTCACGACGATGAAATCTGCACTTGCGACTGAGCCACACGACACGGCTGCTACCAAACCAACGATAAAGTTTCTCATTCTATCTCCTTTTTTTAGATATCACAGCAACCACCATGGTTCCTGATATGGACATTGTATCATATTTATGTCACTGTCAAGTGGTAAGATCAACGATTTCACATTTATCACCAGAGCAAGCAAATGTTTGTGAACTCTTGGTACTATCTGTCTTTTCGTAATTCTTCAACAGTGACCAATCTACATTTTTAGGCATTTCTACAGCCAAAGCGGTGTATGCAATCTTGGTGCATTCCTGATATGGTGCTTGCTGATACGAGTGATCTGAATGTGGCAAGAACGAAATGCCACTGATCTCATCGAAATGCTTATACACGAATGCTCCTACCTCCATCCATTCATGTTCACGCACGGTAATGGTGATGGATGGCTTGTGTTCGCACCAATGACGCTGATACTCAAGCCACAACTGAAGATGCTGAATTGCAGTAAGATCGTTACGAGTAATAGATCCTTCTGCCTTCATTGGGAACGAGAAAACCATTGTGTGGTCTGGCTTCATCACGCAAGGCTCTGCGGGGAATCCCATGTCGATCATCATCTGACACAGAGGATCTTTGCGATCTGCACGAACAGTGCGAATGTAATATTCACTATGTCGTGGGTGAATTCCCGATGCAGAGTCTGTTAGTTGTGAAACAGTTCCACTTGGCTTGATGCATGTGATTGCCGCAGCAGGATTGATTCCAATCTTTGCTGCCCATTCTTTATTTGTATTGATTGCTTCTTCTTTTAGAGAAGTCAAAATTTCTGATAGTGGTGCTGTAGAAACTACAGTTTCTCCACGCATCATCTTATTATCAAGAATGCCTGTGAGAGAAACACCTAGAAGTGCTTCTTCTTCACAGTTCTTCTGCCACGATGATGAGAGATATGGGAAATGTGTAAGAGATGCTTGCCATGTTCCCAGAATTGATGCAAGTCGAACCTTACGGCATAGTGATTCATAGGTGTCTTCAGGACGAACAACAACTTCCGTGAGGTTGCAGAACTCGCAATCACGAAGGATGATCTCGCTGCATGGATTCGTTCCAAACTCATAGTTTGGATCGCGACGATCACCCAACTTCGCAACAGTCTTCTGTGCTGCCGCACGATTGAAGATTCCACGCTCTCCGCTCTTGGACTTGTAGAGCGAAACCCACTCGTCCATGAACACGCCGATCTCAGGCTTCTCCTTGTATGCAACTGAGTTGTTTGCAAGTGCGCGTTGCGGATTGTCATTCCACCATGCACCTGTCTTTGCATCTCTCATTCTTTCATCTGTGAGATTTGAGAGTGAGATAAGAGCAGAACGTCGGACTCCTCCAACAACGACAATCTCCGCAATCTTGCAGACGATATCATGGCATTCGATGCTAGTAAGTTTTCGTCCTGCTGCGCGTCTAAAGGTGTCAACGGTGAATCTAAACAGATCCTCCAATGGCTTTGGTCCGCTCGCGCGACCTCCAAAAGTCTTAAGTCTTGCTCCCGCAGGACGAATCTTTGACAGATCCCATTGGGGTACTTGACCTCCAATAAGAAGAGAGACGAGTTCCCTGAAAGCCTTTGCCCAACCCGCCTTCGAATCCTGCACCACAATCGTGGTATCAGAGTCAGTGAATGCTTCAGCGATTGTAGGAAGTTTCTCGACATATTGCCTCTCCACGGAAAAGCCTACGCCTGTGCCGCACATCAATATGTAGAGGATCTCATCAAATGCACGAACACGGTTTACGGCAACATATGAACAGTTGTAGCCAGCGGTATTATCTCGCTTGAGTGCCTCTCCTGCGGTCATGAGAGAACGCATGGAAGGCATGATCTCAAGGTTGAGGACAGCGGTCTTGAGTTCCTGACGAAGTGCAGGATCAAGGTTGTACTTCCTATTGTTCACAAGGTGTTCATCGAAGAACTTGAAGTAGCGTTCCACAGTCTCTTCCCATGTCTCTCGCCTACCCTCCTTTTCTAGCCATCTTGAATACCTTGAGATGAAAATAAAGTGTTGATATGGGGTAGGAAGCATTTGGAAAGAACTCATGTGAAACTGTACTCCTTGGTTTTGTTGTGCTGTCTATTTAGCGTCGAGCGATGGATATCGTACACCGAATCCATCTGGATTCAAGCATACTAAAATATTGTTTGATAGAAAGTTATTTGTGGTCAGACATTCTCAGCAAAGATGAAATCATCAACCCATTACCTCAAGTTTCCTCTGCTCAGTCAAAATACCAATCGAAACAAGGTAATTCATACCAGCGATTGTTGTTGGATCATCCGTGTAGATTTCCTGTGCAGCACCAGCCAATTGCTGAAAATCTGCCACTAGAGAATCCGTGATTGCCTCAGCACGAAATGCTGCTCGTTCCTCTGCTGTAAATCTGAGCAGAAACTGATATGAAGTATAGACTCGTTGGATTGGCGTTGGTGTCCCTGTAAACCTAGGAGAACCCCTGTCGTTGTAAAGTTGTCCCAACAGACATTCTTCATCATCGACAAGAGGAACCAGGAAAAACCCCAAGCCAGGATCCCAAGATGGTTCGGCTATTGCAATGGTTTCAACGATGTTTGTTTCTGAATTTATGACTGCACAGCGCATTTTATTACCTCGCCCAGATGATTACATATCCGTTTCCACCTCTACCACCAGCACCAGCATTGATGGTGTTCAACGAACCACCGCCACCGCCGCCACCGCCGCCACGATAGCCAGCACCACCGGCATTTGCCGATGTTGTTTGACCACCACCCCCGCCAGGACCACCATGCCCCGGTCCCATTTGACCTCCCCACCAAATTGAGTTGATAGTATTTGCATCCAATGGGTTTGTGGCAGAGTTAATAACTCCACCAGCAAGGGCATTTCCTGCTCTTGCTATATCTGAATTTGTCACTGTGGTGGTAGTTGATGTAGGATACGATATTGCTCCTCCCGAACCAGCCGTTGGAGTGGTGGAGACTCCTCCACCACCAGCACCACCATTTGTGAATGGCGTTGAAATTGTTATCGAAGTTCCTCCAAGGTTTGTTCCTCCAGCACCTCCACCACCAGAGGAAACAACCAGACCTTTCATCATTCTGTTTCCAGCACCACCCGCTGTTCCCGCTGTGTTTGACCCACCAGAGCCGAATGCTCCTCCAGCAGCGACCATGAGTATTCCAGGTTTTCCTGGAATTGTTATGGTTGTAGCACTACCAGGACTTCCGTTTGATCCGCTATTAGTATCGGATGAACTAGCAGCACCACCCGCTCCTCCAGCACCAATCGTTATGAGAAGCGTGTTTCCTGCCTTAAGACCCATCGTGTGAATGTCAAAATCCTCGTAGCACATTGCGCCACCCGCGCCACCCCCACCCCCAAAGGAGTTAACACCGCTTGCTCTACGACCTCCTCCACCTCCACCCCCTCCTCCACCAACTGCGAGGATGGAGAGGATTTTAGTTCCAGGCGGAATTGCAAAGGAACCGCTTGAATCGAATTCCTGCACACTGAGGTACGAGTTCGAACCATTGCCAATAGGAAAAGCAAAAAAGCCATTGTTCATAGAAGACCCGACTCCACAAGGATATTGAATGTTTCGGTGTTATTTGTGGATGCACGAAGAAGTGCCTGACCACCACCAGGCAACATGGTTCCAACCAACTCGGAAACTTCCATTCTAAATGCAGCGACCGATGTGCTTGGTGTGATTGCAGGAACTAGTTTTTCACAAATCAAACGGTTTGTTGTTCCGTTGTCCAAGGAAATGAAGAAACGGATAACGCCAGCAGTGGTTGTGCCTGTTGCACAAACTGTTACTCTTATTATTCGTTCACCGACTCCATCAGCGGCTGCTGCGGCTGGTCCTGTCGCTATGGTTACCAGAGTTCCTGTTCCATCACGATTGGTATTTGCAGTTGTTACTTGACTGATCTCTAGATTTGGTTGTGCTGTATATTGTGCTGTCGTTGCCATTTTGTACTCCTATATTATTCCCATTGCCATCAAAACAAAATCCGGAACACGGCTGGAAACTGTGAGTGTGTTTCCACTTTGTGTGATTGTAACATTTGTTCCAGCCGTAATTCCTATCGCACCAGTCTTCCCATTCACCGAATTCACAATGTTTGGTGCAAAAACATTGACCCCAAAGTTTGCCTCTATATTGCTGATGCTGAATAGATTTGTGCCAGTATTATCAACTCCGTTGTATATTGTAAAAACACCAATATTGTTCTCAAGGTAAGTATTGGTTGCTGTCGTTCCACTTCTGCCTAGTCTTATACCACCAACTCTACTCGCACCACCAGATGCTGCCTGTGCAATGCGTAAACCTGCTCCATCGGTGGAAGCAATGATATCCACCGTGTTTGTCGTTGATGTGGCAGCAATCGTTGAATCGAATGTCGCACCGCTTGTCACATACAGATTCGAAGCAGTCAAACCACCATCAATAACAACAACAGAATTTGCTGGATCTAGTATTATAGATCCATCACCAGTTGCTATCGTTGCATTCGATGTATCGTGGTTAATTCTAACATAGTCATTAGCAGTGCTGCCACCAGCATAAATGTATAAAGTTGGATGTGCATGATCTGTTGTTGGTATTCTATTAGAACTTGTTCTTTGATTATTTTGAACTAAAACCAAAGAACCACTTGATGATGAATTTTGATCCCCTGTCAATAGACCAATGGACAAACATTGTTGTCCGCCACTACTTCTCTGTGAAAGTGTGTAATATGATGATGCACCAAAAGTAAAATCTTTGCCGTCGCTAATATTACAATTGGTATCATATAAAAAACTACCAGCATTTAGTGTGCCATCGGAAGATCTAACAGTTCCTAATTTTACACCATATGTCCATGTTGTCGTATCAATATACATTCCATAAGCACTAGCACTGGTCGGTGCTGGCATGATGTCAACTCTACCATTTGTTGAATTTTGTATATACTCATCATTTGGTAGTATCAAAGTTCCAGTAGTTAAATCCACATTTCCGCTAACGATTACTGAATCAGATGGATTGGATAAAAATAGTTGATTGGAACCATCATTAACAAATATGTAAGTGCTATTTCCATCACCATTGTAATCGCCTATGGAAGTTGTGTTAAATGCATCACCAATGTTTAAATTTGATATTGAAGTCAAATTACCACTGCCATTAAACTTTATCGTTGATCCAGAACTAAATGTTGCACCAGAAGCAGAAATACCAGCAGAAAAAGATTGTAATTGTGTAAAGGTTTGTGCTATATTTGTTTTCGCAACATTCGTAACAGCACCAGTTGCACCATTGACTGAAGTAACATAATCCGTTGGAATAGCACCTGTTGCACCTGTGTTGCCTTGAATTCCTTGAGAACCTGTTGCACCTGTTGCACCTGTTGCTCCTTGAGAACCTGTAGCACCTATTGCACCTGTGGCTCCAGTTGGTCCAAGTTGAGTATACATTACCTGATGAGCAGTAAGAATTACCGATGGGATTGCTGGTCTAGTAGGACTAGTTCCCGCTGGATCTGCAATAAGTTCTAAACGAGTATCTGATGTTCGCCACATCAATTCAACATAATCGTTAGCACTAACTTGGAGCATATAGTTCCAAGCAGCAACGGTTTTTGCTGCTAACGCGCTACCAGAAACAGTGACAATAGTATTACTATCTGGAACATCTGTTCCATTTTTACGGAACCATATATCAATAGTATCTGTGCCAGATCCCGAAACTCTATCTGCCTGTGCAGAAAATTCAATGTTGTATACACCAGCATGACTAAATGTAATTTGTGAGTTAGAAACTATACTTACACCATTAGAATTTGGATCTGTGTTGTTGTAAGTAATAGGATAAGCAAGTGTAGTTCCTGCTGCCACTTGATCTTGAGTTGACCAAAAACTACCCCAATATCCTAATGCTCCTCCTGCACCAGTATTTCCCTGAATTCCTTGCGGACCAGTAGCACCTGTGGCTCCAGTGTTGCCTTGGATTCCTTGAGAACCTGTAGCACCTGTGGCTCCAGTGTTGCCTTGGATTCCTTGAGAACCTGTAGCACCCGTAGCACCTGTTGCACCTTGAGAACCTGTAGCACCTGTAGCACCTGTATTTCCTTGAGAACCTGTAGCACCTGTCGCTCCAGAACCACCGCCACCACCAACAATCTGTATTGTTTCTCCAGTTGTACCACCAACATACAAAATGGCATCAGTCACATTGACGGCAAGTTCGCCGTATGTGAGTCCAGAGGGAACAACCCCCGCAGTTAAGCCTCTCTTGATCTTGATGGTAGTATCTGCCATTTTTATCCTTTATTTACATATTTATTTCTTCTAGAAGACACCGCCATCAAGAACATTTGGTATTGATCCAGTAGCACCAGTGATGTTGACAACAACACCACCACCAGCCTGTGTAACACTAACACCACTTCCACGGAAGTCTATGTCGTTGATGGTGGATCGAATGTACTTGCCATTCAACTTTACGCCGACACCACCACCCGAAGCAGCAAGCCAGTCAAGTTTGGAGATATCGAAGTTCTTGTTTGCAAGAGGAGCAAAGATCTTCTCCATCTTGTCTAAAAGGTTCTTGCTGTCGAGCGTGACTATCTTCTTGGTCTTGTCATAGACGAGTGGATACTGAACATCAATGATGGCATCCTCACCAGCATCTCCTTTGTCACCCTTGTCGCCCTTTGGACCTTGGATTCCCTGTTCACCGCGACTACCTACCTCGCCCCTCTCGCCTTTCTCGCCCTTTGAACCTTGGAGTCCCTGCGGACCGCGTTCACCTTTTTGACCTTTGATTCCGCGTTCGCCTTGGATTCCTTGTTCTCCGCGCTCTCCTTGGATTCCTTGGATTCCCTGCGGTCCTTGGTCGCCTTTTTCACCGCGTTCACCTTTTTCACCTTTTTCACCACGTTCGCCTTTTTCGCCGCGTTCGCCTTGGATTCCTTGCTCCCCACGCTCTCCTTGGATTCCTTGCTCGCCCCGTTCACCTCTTTGACCAGGTTCGCCAGTATCTCCCTTTTCGCCTTTCTCGCCGCGTTCGCCCTTCTCCCCTTGCTGTCCCTGCGCCCCAACTGGACCTCTTTCTCCAGGAAAGCCAGTATAGCCTCGCTCTCCGCGCTCACCTTTTTCCCCTTTTGGACCCTGTATTCCACCAACTGCTTTACTTTGTTCCGTAATCGCTTTAGGCTTTTCTTTCCGAGTCTTCTCAAGGGGTATCTCCTTTGGAATGCATCTCTCCACAAGTGAGAACATCATGTCTATCTTGAGGGGATCTCCCACAAGAACAACATGTCCGACATCTTCATTGAAGAGACAGATTCTGTGATTGCCTTCACCTTTTCGGTAGACGAATGGGTGTACGGCTTCTGATTCAGAAACTACGTTGAAGTTTATTCCACGGGGGATATCCTTTAGGTTTGACTTCAACGAGAAAACATCGCCAAGGTTTCCCTTGGAGATGCTTCCTGAGCCAATGAAGCCGCTAAAGTTGTCAACCATCCTGTGAAATCCTCATCTACAATACACCTGTATTTAGGTTTACTTGTAGATTGCCTTCCACGAATATGGGAATAGTGGTTCAATGAGTTTAGCAATGGCTGCTGCATATTCCCTAACTTCCCATTGTGCATGATCATCAGATCGTAGCGAACAAACTCTTGCATATCCCGCAAGAGAACCAGTCCACCACCATTCGGTGTACATGGATTGAGGAAGAGCAAATCTAGCCTGTTCTGGTGCTACACCAGCGGCTAGGAGTTCCTTGTAGGTGTCAAGAGCATCATCACAGAGATTCTTGTACGATTCGTCCTGCATCGTGGTACCAGTCATAAATTCTGAACTACCTTGCTTGGCTCCATTGGTTGGCGCACCACGCCAGAACGGAGTGTAGTACTCAGGTTCTTCTTTGACATAGCGACGAGAAACCTCATTCTCGACAAATCCAACCTTATGCTTGAACAATTGTGTTCGAATGGAAATTGGTGCTTTGATATGCAAGCAAATTTGTGGGTGTGCGAATGGAGTCCAATGTTTATTGTTTGCAAGGTACTTGATCAGATTTCCATCTTCCTTTTCGCGGAATTTAGAAACTTCTTTTGCAAAAGACACACGGGCAGCATTGACCACCATGAGATCGTTTCCCATGTGATCGATGTATCTGACGAAACCCTTGTCGAGTACATTTATCTTTTGCGGATCACTAGGCTTGTTCTGCTGTATTCCCTGAAAGATCAACATATGTAAACTCCACTCCTTCTATATCCGTAAATGTTTTTGCGTAGTCAACGGCTCTTTTCCAAAGTTCAGGATTTACTTCTTTGATGTATTCCTGAAAATGATGTGTGAATTCAAGAAATGCCTGTGTCAACTTTTCGGCTTCTTCTCGTTCATCGTCGTTTAGATCGTCACTTTCTTCCATCGGGCAAACCTCAACTTTGCTTCTGCGCCACTGCATATACAGTTCTTCATGGCTTTTTGTATACTAGCGACGCTCATACCAGCAACAACCATGTCATTGATATCTTTTTGTGTGATTCCACTATCCCACACCACAACTTCATGCCCAAGGTCGATGTGCTTCTTCAACTGAGAAACAACGGCAATGTTTCTAGGCTCATTATCTAGTGCGAATATCAATCGTCTTCCCAACAAAGGCTTTGGAATATTTGAACCATCATTGATTCCAATCATTGCAACTGCATTTGGAATGAAGAGTGAGTCCAATGGACCTTCGAAGACATAGACATCTCCATCTGAATCCAATCGTTCCATTCCATACCACAACTTCTCAATGGTCTTGTCTCCCTTGAGAGTAATGTATCGTGCAGTTCTTCGTGCATTTCGATCATCCACAATCGACAATGCCCTTCCCTGAGCAGCGACCATGCTGCCATGCTTGTCGAAGATTGGAATGACAAGTCTTGGAGTGGATTCAACTGCTGCCTCTGGATCAACAAGTTTTGCCCACTTTGCAAAATCACTTGAATAGTAGAGTATGTCCCAATGCTTTCTTGGTATCTGCCTCAACTCCACAAACTGCCTACAGACATGATTATCTGGAAGATCAGAAACCTTCTTCAGTTTGTCGAGTGGTGTGCCTTCTTTTGCTTCAAAAGGCTTTTTGAAAAGCCCGAACATCTCTTCCTCCTTTGGTTTGGTGTAGTTTGAATGCCCCATCTCACCGTTTCTCCACCGTTCAAGGGAGTACTCCTTGCACATTGCTGGTGCAAAGAGTTCAAGAAACTTATACATCGTGTGGCTTGCACCGCAGTTATGACATCTGAAAAACATGTCATTTTGCTTTTGGTAGAAATATCCACGCGCCTTTGCCTTATTCTTCTTTGAGTCCCCACAAAGAGGACATCGAAAGTTGGCGAGATCCTGCTTCTTCCAAGCGAATCTATCAAGACGCGGTGAGAGAAGATTTATGTACTTCTTGTCGATGAAAAGTGACATTAGTCGAAGTTCCAGTCATCGTATTTATCGTTTGCGGAAGGTACTCCGTTTCCCTTTCCGTTGTTCTTAACACCATCTTCACTCTTCCCAAAACCCTCGTCCCCGACGATTGGGCTGTCCACATCAAGCAACTTCATTTTAGATCTGTCAATTCCAACCACAAACTTCTTGTTACGGGAGACATCATTGTAGCGATTCTTCAATTGCTTGACCATGACCTGACCCTGCTCCTCAAGTTCCTCCGTAGAGATCAGAGCAAACATGAGATCGGCAGTCGCAGGAAGTCCAAATGATTCCGATGTATTCTCAAGCCCCACATCGGTATTGTTGAACCCACCTCGGTTGACCTGAGTTGCTGAGAAGATAGGAACATCGAACTCCACCGCAAGACCACGAAGTTCCTCTGCGATTGCCTTGACGAATGTGTAGGAATTCACACTTGCATTCATCTTCAGTCGAGCAGAAGCACAGATGTTCAGATAGTCGATGAAGATGATGTCTGGCTCAAAGTTCTTCTTCATCTTCAAGTCATTCAGCAATGCACGAAAATGATTCGCATTTGCAGTTGCCGTTGGATACTCCTTGATGATGAGCCTACCCGTGTACTTCTTCCGAATCTGCTGCATCTTCTTGTTGTATAGATCGGCAGGAAGTTTCTTTAGATCCTCCATCGGAAGATCCATAAGATTGGCATCTATGCGCTCTGCAATTCGTTCTTCTGCCATCTCACAGGTGATGTAGAGGACATCAAGGTTCTGTGTCAGACAAGCCGATGCATGGTGACACATGAACAGGGACTTGCCCACGCCCGTACCAGCCATGATGATGTTGAGAGTCTTGCGAGGAACACCACCATTCGTGATGGTGTTGAACTGCTCAATGTCAAATGGAATCTTATTCTCTACTCTGTGGTAGAACTCGTATCGCTTTCCATAGTCTTCGATGTAATCGTGACCGATGTTTGTATCGAAGGAGACTGCCAAGGCATCGGAAAGCATCTTTGGTAAAAATCCAACATCTTTGTCCTTGGACTTTCCATCAATGATATGAATCGACTCAAGGATGGCATTGTAGATTGCCTTATCCTTGCAGAACTTTTCTGTGTGGTCAACAAGCCACTCAAGATCGGGACTCTTGCTGTCATCGAACATCTTGTCGAGATTCTGAATACATTGCTTCATTACCTCTGGTTCGACATTCGTCTTGGCATCAAGAATGATTTCTAATGCCCCGCGAGTAGGCATGGAGTTGTACTTGTCGAGATAGTCAGACACCATTCTGAAGATAATCTTGGTGTCCCTATCAGCGAAATAGTCCTCCTTGAGAAAGGGGAGGACTTTTCGGAAGTACTGGTCGTTGCGTGTTAGTTCACGCAGGATGGTCAGTTCGATCATGTAGGTAAGTATAGTGTCGGATCAGGTGATGTCAAGGTTGCTTATCCAATCATCGACAGATATTTTAGGTTCCCATTTCAACTTGTCTTTTATTCTTTGAATGTTTGCCTGTGTTATCATTGCCTCTCCTTGTCGAGCAGGAAGAAACTCAAATGGAAGTTTACTATCCCACCTATCACGCATCAGTTCGGCAATCATTTTGATTGTTATGCTCTTTCCAGTTCCCACATTGTAAATGCACCCACATTGCAGATCAGAAGATTCTGCACCAGCAATCAATGCCCGACAGACATCATCAACATGGACGAAATCCCTACTTTGATTGCCATTTCCAGTTATGGTCAAAGCCTTACCTTCTCGTAATAACCGTTGAAAGATTCCAAGAACAAGTGCATACTGTCCTTTCTTTGGCATCCTGTTTCCATAGATGTTGAACCCACGAAAACATGCTGTATCCAAGCCATAGTTGGTAGAATACATCTTGCAAAGATTCTCACCAAAAAACTTAGAATAAGAGTAGGCATTTAGACAATCTTGAACATCCCATTCTAGATTCGGAGGCTCGCGCATTCCGTAGATTGCGGATGTACTCATGAAGATGAATCTATTAGCAGAATGCTTCTTGGCAAGAGAAAGCATGGTTTCCGTGCCAAGAACATTTGTCTCCATGCACTTACCAGGATCATTTATGCAGTTCTGAATACGAGCCTCTGCTGCTAAATGAAACACCACATCTGGTCTGTGTCGCCCAAAAACATCAGAACACATCACATAATCGGTGATGTTGTATTGATAGTAGGTTGCCCTGTCGTTGTAGTAAAAGTGGTCGTGAGCATCGGAAGATAGGTTGTCGATGCCTACTACAGTATGTCCTTGCGATACGAGCATATCAACAAGGTTTGACCCGATAAATCCACAAGAACCTGTTATCAAACATTTCACGATATAAAGTCCTTATTTGGGTCGGTATCTGGATGAGGGGAATAATCAACCACACCATTAAACATTTTTTCTTTTAATAGTTTTACTGAAGAAAATTTATTAAGTTTATATTTCCAAACAGATCTACATCTGAAAGACCATTCTATGTCTTCACCCTCTCCCCACCCACGCCTCTCATCAAGAGGATGTGTTTGCATAAAATATTTTTTTGCACACCAATATGTTCCAGAAATATACATTTGATCAGTTTTTTTATTTTCTTCGTATGAAATGAATTCTGGTCCGCCCCACCAATTAGTAGAAATAATCCAATCTCTAAATCTTCTACCATCAATTCGTCTAATTGGATTCATACACACATCCCAATCAGAACCAAAGTTTTGATATCCCTTGTACCAACCTTTGCATAAACTAACATAATCATGCATGTAGCAGATATTTTCATGTAGAGCAACATGTGTTATTATATTTTTCTTTCGTGTTATCCATGCTGGTTTTTGACTTTCATCAAAGTCAACAAATACAATTCGTACACCCATGTTCGCTTTATCTTGTAAGATGTCTATGACTTCTTTATTTCGCTGTCCGACCAATAACAATTCGTAGTCGGAAACTGCCATGTCATCTTGATTGCAAATTGAATCCACAAGTGATTTCAAATAAGTGGCAGATCCCAAGCATATCCCGAATGTCCACTTCATTTATTTCTCCAAAGATTTGGATAATCTGTACATATACCCCAAACAGTTGGTATAGTTTTTGGTTCACCCAATTCCACAGTTACCGCTTTATGGTTATAGTTACCAGGATACATCCATAAAATTCCGCCACTTGTTAGTGTCATCTTGTCTGTTTCATGCCAAAAACAAATCACACCATCCATGAGTAGTAGTTGTTCCATCGCTTCGATATTCTTGGCATGACACCACAATGCAGCAGCGCGAACTAAGATCCAACTAGAATCTACATGATATGTCGGCGCGTCATGTCCTAAGAAGAACTCACCATCGACAAACCAAACATCAATTTCAACATCAAAACCAAGATCCAATGCCTGTTGAATGTATGTTGGATTGTTCTCGCAGTCGGGCTTTCTACCATCAATATTGCCTCGGTGAGATATGATTTTCATCTATACTTCCTGTTCGTATAGGCATTAAGGTCTTCGGGCGTTCCTATCCCATGCATTTTATCAACAAAGAACGGAATTAGGGTTCCACCCCAACCAATCAATTCGTTGTAGACAGGAGCAATGTAGAACTCATTGTTCACACGGATGTTCTTTTCAATCATCTGTTCTGCTGCCTTCACAAAGTCAGACCCCCTGCGATACCAATAGATGCCACAAGTGGCAATATCGGATATGGGATTCTTTTCAGCAACCTCCGTAATAACCCCGCGAGCATTCGTCTTCACAAACGACCACTTTGGGTGTACTGCACGGAAGCAGAATACCAAGGCATCAACAGTGGAGAAGTTCTTGATGTACTGGAAGTTCTCTGGACTATATTCGATGATCTGATCTGAGTTAGCAATCAAAAGATCATCGTCGTTATTGATATGATCTTTGGCAAGCAGTGCGGTGCAAGCAGCACCCTCAGTCAAACCATCAACCTCCACCACCTTGTACTTGCCATTGGTGATTCGATCTAGGGTGGATTGTAGACCAGCATACTTGTCGAGGTGTTCCTTGCGAACAAGAAAGATGTATGTCGCATCAAAATCTAGGTTCTCGACGACACGCTGAATCATTGGCTTGCCTTCAACATCAATCAGAGGCTTGGGGAAAGTATAGCCTTCCTTTGCAAACCTGCTTCCCTCCCCTGCCATTGGTATCAGAATCTTCATAGTTCGTTCTCCATAAACCTCAAGTATCCATCAAGAGTCACCTTCCTGTGATCGGTCACAGCCCAAAGATGCCCTGCCACGCTGTTCACCACTGCCATGATTCCCTTCGGGGAGTCTTCCACGCATAGACATGAGATCGGATTCACCCCAAGTTTGGCAATCGCCAGGTTGTAGCAATCAGGATGGGGTTTGTTACTCTTCACCATCTCGTTGGTCACAAGTAAGTCGATGTATTCCATCTGTCCCGTTGCCGTGAGCATTTTCCTAGCCGTCTCCTCTATGGAGTTGGTCACACAGGCTATCTTGATTCCCCGCTCCCTGAGATACCTGTGAAGTTCGATCTTCTCAGGCATGATCTTAGCCGACTTCCATATGATGTCAAGGGTGTGCCTCTGCTTTTGCTCGTTGATCCTAGATGCTGCATCGTCGGGAATGCCCAGCATCTGCAACTTTACCCGAGTGGGAAGCCCATTGTATGTGGAGAGATGCGACTCGCGGTTGATTGCCTTGTACCCAGCCTCGACCAATGCCGAGTTCAGGGCATCGTAGTGCCAATCACATGCATCGACAAGCACCCCATCCAGATCGAAGAGAACTGCACTAATGTATGGCGGTAATATCTTGATAGTTTTCACCATTGTTAATCTTTGTGAGATAGTCTGTAGAAGTGATTTTTGTCTACCTTCTGTTCATCATGTGAAACAATTTTTACATTGTGTTCACCGACCAGAAGTTTCACCTGATGAAACAGACCATGCAATCCGTATACAGACGAGCCTGTATACGGCTTGACCCGTTTCCAATTTTCGAGTGACGAGATTACCGCATTCAACATAGAATATGGAAACACGAAGATGTTATCATCTGTGAACTCATATGCCTTCCACCCACTTTCTTCAAAAAGGACATTGAATTTGTCATAATCAAACCCGATGGTACTAACCTTTTTTTTGAAGAGAATGTCGAATCTAGTACTCACTACCAAGTCAAGATCCTCGCCTCGTAAAAGCATCAAAGACTCCAGGTATGTGTCTAACTGATTCGTTCCGACAATTGGTTTGATGGAAGCCTTTGTGGGCTTGTAAAAGCCGACAACTTCATCTATACCTTTATGGTCGTATGTGCTGATATATGTCTTCAGTTTGCCTTCTTCTACGAGAGGATCAATGAGCATCTCTTGGTTGTTTTTCGCGCATTCGTGGCATCTTCTTTTCTTTCCATCAAATGGATCGTAATCATGGGATATACCAACAATAGACAGACCGATTTTCACATTCACCAACCTTTCTTCAATGAGGTAATCATCAATTCCATCGGCATCAAGTTCAAGATATATTTTCTATTGCTGTTGAATGTGTTCCAGTCGCTGCCGTTTAGCGGAACTACACTTCTACTTGACTTTTTCACCACACAACATCCCTCGTCTTCAAAAGAAGTCATCCATTGATATTCGGTGCTGTGCTGATACAACTCCATGATTAGGCGATATCCACCATCTCCATTCCATGCTTCACCATTTATGAATTGCGAGATCGGTCTGCATCTCCACTCATTGGGGGGATTGCAGTCATGCAGGATAACATATCCTCCCTCATTTATTGAGTTCATGGCGTTGAAGAAGTCTCTACGAACATAATCATATTCGTGGTGTCCATCTATGAACACCACATCAAATGTTTTCTTGTTTTGTGCAAAGAAATCATCACTGCTCAACAACACACAATTCTTGTTTGCATGAAACCGTTCAGCACATTGCGACCAAGGAGATGGATCACAACAGGTTTTATCTATTGCATTTGCTCCATCAAACACATGTCCCTCACCGTATCCAATTTCAAGATATGATGGATTTGTCTTAGTTGCTAACAGTTCGTTGATCATTATTAGTCTATTCATAGTTCAGTCCTTTTTTACTTAGATTGTTATGTAGTTTCCCGACGAATACAAATTGGAGTAATGACCCGCTTCCCCAAAATTAGAGCAATGTATTTCCTTTGCCTTGGTGACTGGGTTGGATCCAATCCAGAATTCTTTGTTTAGTACATTTATCAGAGGAGACAAATTGGGTTGATTTTCTAGATACGAGTTGTCTAGCGTATTGATATGCCGCGCAGTCGCCCACCAGAAATTTCCGGAGAAATGAGGTTTCCTTCCGACGAATGTATCGGTCAACCAGTTGACTCCAACACAATCATATTCTCTTAGATACTCTACACAATCTTTCCATCTATGAATTGTGAAATACTCCATCATTAGCCTCCAGTGTCTGGATGCTAAGTTGATGATATCCTTCAGTCCTTTTTGGTGAATATAAAGTATATTGAAGTCCTGCGATTCTTCTTTGGAGCAGAAGTCACGAATAGCCTTCAGCGTAGCAGTTTCTCCCATAGACCATTCTGATCTTGGGTGAAGAACAACATTAGCCTTTGGAGTCCACTCAGGAACAACTTCTCCATTTATTCCAATGTGGATGAACTCACACACACCCAACAAACCAGATATAGCCAACGACCTCATTTGATCTTCATACATCATGTGCCAATACTCTATTGGAATGTTGGGATGATTGTTTAGTTGATAGTTGTGGTAAAATATCGCAATTTTCATAGAGATCTCCAATCAGTTACAATTCACTTCACCATGAACGGCGATTCTTCCACACACACCGATTCTATCTAGGTTTTGGATTTTCAACTCTCCTTGGTGTGATGCCAAAAAGTTGTATAACACATGTTCTGCTGAGATGAAGGGATACTTATCAAACAACAATTTACCATGTGCGATATATCTGCGAAAGATGTCTTTGCTCGCCATTCTATAGAATGTGGTTAAACATACATTGTTTGCATGAGAAAAGCCTCTAGCCTTGCAGTTGATATCCGCAGTCTTATCCAAGATATTGAAGTCAAATGTAGGATCCAGATAGTATCTTCCACTTATCTTGTAGATGTCCGATTCAAAATTTCCATTCTCAATCATCCAATCAAGCATGTATAGTTCACCCGCCCCTTTGTTGGGGGAGGATACGATGTCAGCAACCGACAAAACTTCTCTAATGTCATGGAATTGATCTGATGCAGACAACAAATTCTTTATCGGAGATAAATCGGGCAGTTCTCCATGACTACAATCAACCAACAATATCCGCGTGGCATCTCCCAAAAGGCTGCGAATAGACTTTATGGTATCTACCGTCTGCATTATCCGCTGTGATGGATCGAATACAGATCTGATTGGGGAATAGTCCAGAGGAGTGGAGGTGGGAGAAATAACGGATGTGATTATTATAGATGTCATAGTTTTAATCAATAATATTTTTTGTAGTGATGAAGTATTGAATGCTTCTCTCGCAATGCATCCTCTATACCATCGTAGTTCCTGCCTCGGTGATCCTGACCCCATATCCCCAATTCATGCAACTGCGGATTTACCTTATGAATCTTACCAGCAGCCATCATTGAAAGAGATATGATGCAATCTGTCCACCCCATAGAAGGGTAGATGTTATGCATCACTTTGAAGTTCTCTTCTATAAACCCACGAAATGATGGATATACATCTAAGAAAGTGGCTCTCCTGAAAATACTACCACCACCCATACCATAATGATTATCAATCTGTGAGTTTCCTGAAATCTGCCTAAACACATCTAGTATCTGTGGGTGTATAAAATTCTGTAGACAATTTGCGGTGACGAGCATTTCGTCGCTATCACAAACATCTATATTGTTTATCACATGCACATCATCCTCCATCACCATGACATGGGATGACTTACAAAGAGAAACTGCCGCACCAAATCTACGCAGATATTCCATCATTGCATCGTATTCAAACCCTCTGTTACCCTGTGGGTATCCTATGCGAATTGGACTATGAATGTAAATGCAGTTATACTTTTTACACACATCAGAAAAATCTTCTCCACCATCACAAATGACCACATAAGTGGTATCGGGATTATAGCATCTAAAACTACCTATCGCTGCATCAGTAGCAACTTTGTTTGCATACACAAAATGTAATGCATCGACTGCCATCAGAATCTCCACTTACTAGTATCAATACGATCATATTGATGAATGATTGGAATGACCTGTCCATTTACACTGGGCAATCCCACCTCATCCCATGTTGGCTTCTCTACTAATTTGTCACGAAACTGCTGTACACCGACCGTGCCAAGATGCACCATCAATCCATCTGAAGGACGAACCATGCGTATCGACTTACGCCCAAACTCTGTTCCCATCAGGATATTGAATGAAGACTGATCAGAAACACTCGCAGGATTGTGAAAGCACATCGTGAAGATCATGAGACAAAGTTGAGCCACTGCCTCTGTTTTACCACACAGAACTCCAACATTGCATATCTCTTGCTTCTTGTATTCATCATAGACATAACCAAAGCCTTCCATCAGGTTGCCATTTCCCCAATGCTCATCTTCGTAGGCAATACACTCACTGCCACACACAATGTCCTTATCATCAAGGAGTTCGATCAGACGAGGAAATGGGTCAGAATGAAAATAGACATCCCTGCTGTCTGTGAGAACAACATGTGAATAGACATCCTTAACTGACATGAGATACTTGTATTGAAGAAGAAATCGTAGATTGTGTGGTGGCTTGTTGTTCTGTTGTAGGCTATATCCCACAACAGAAACTTCATGCTCGTTGCACGAATCAACAAGTTCCTTAGTTGGATTTATGAGTAGATTGCAGACATCATGACCTGTCTTCTTGGCAGACAAATTCCATGTCTTTACTTGATCCCACTTGTAACCCGATGATGATGACAAAAATAGTTTTTTCACTTGGTATCCAATACGCTCATAATAAAGTTCTTTAGGATGTTCTTCCCATCCCTGATGTATCTCTCGGAACGGAATCCGCTAATGGGATCTACTTTCGACATACTATTTATTCGCTCTTCATCGGATAGAAGCGACAAGATATTCATGAATGATTTATTTGCTGATTCATTGCTACTTGCATCAAACACGATGTAGGAGTCGGGATTGAATTCTTCTGCAATATCTTCTGCCCCCCAATAGACAGGCACAGCATTTACCACAAATGCTTCGTATATCTTCTCGGTGATGTAAGACTTTCGCGAAAGATTCTCAAATGCTAAAGCAACCCCATATTCCGAAGTGAACTTCAACTTATCTTCAACTTCTCCAACATTATTGTGAACTCTGCCGCCCGACATGCAAAGCCCATGTCGAACCAAATGTTCAATCAAAGATGTTCGCAAACCATTACTTGGATTTGAAACAACTGCCGACACCTTTGGTTTTTTTTGGCTCTTGTATCTCGCACGAAGTTCTTCAAACGACGAACAGCCATGTTTGTCCATATAGTCTTGGTGATAAAGTGCATAGAGAGGATAACGCAAAGACATGACATCAGTGGGCATGTCTTGCTCAAGATCAAATCCTATGTAAGCCTTACAACCAGGTGTTGTGGAAACAATGTCATAACTCTCACCAGTGAAACAAATAGTATTTCCCTTCACAGTCCTCATATCTGCAAAATATGGATTTCCAGCCATTGGTCTGTAGAGAGAAATTATCAAATCAACACTAGAATCTAAACCAAGTTGTATCTCACACTTCGAATCAATCTCACGAAGAAGTTTGCTTATATAAAATCCATTTGTAGCAAAATCTATATCAAATCCACCCCATGGATTTACATAAGCGATCTTCATATGCTCACCTTTATCATGATTCTTTCTGGTGTTTCATTTCTATCCACGACGCTATACTTGCAGGAGTTCAAACCTTCGTTCTCCCAATCCAACTTCTTTGACCACATCTCACGAATGCGTTCGATGTTCTTCTTATAGTCCTGCTCGTCTATCTGTCTATCGTGATTCAATGACTTCAGGATACCTGGTGTTTGTCTCTGCACCTTTACTTCAGCCAAATGGCAGCGATAGAGAACATCGTCATCTTCAGCACCCCATCCCCAATACTCATTGGAGTAGCCATTTATCTTGTTCATTGCCCAACGACTGAACATCGTCACACCACCGAAGTATCCATCATACGGAAGAGCAAAATTGAACTGACTTGCTGCTGCTGCGAGATGCGTTGGTAGATCCTGATAGTTGTAGTCAACATTCTGTGGCAACATGTCAACATCATGAAACACGAAGTAGTCGCAGTCTGTATCTGCCTCAAGAAAGCCAATGTTGAGCAACTTGGCTCTGTTGAAAGGCTTTCCCACCTCTTGCTCAATGATGTAGATGTTGTGAACAATATTTTGCTTCTCAAGATATGCCTTCATGTGTGGAAGGAACTGCTTGAGATGCTCTGCTCTGTCCCGATATGGAACAACGACTGCCAACTTATGAACTTGCTGTTCCATACTTGAACTCCTTTCCAACCGCTTCCTCAAGACGCTTCATCACCTCTGCGGTGAAGTACTTCTCGGGATTCTCGTTGATGTTCTTCTCAAATGCTGTGGTGCCATCTGGAAGTTCGATGCGAGTCGATACCTTCTTGAAGATACCATGATTCAATGCGATATCTGTAAGACCATAGTAACGATTCAAACCACTGTCGTAGTTCAACTGAACATCGACCATTTGATTTTCTTTAGTCAAACGAGACTTGTACAACTTGCAATGAATGATGTTTCCAATGACATCTCCATCCGCATTCTTCTCCTTCTTCTTTGAAAGGTAGACGATGGTGGATGCGGCATACTTCAGACCGCTACCACCACCCATCTCCTTTGTTGGGACATACGCGCCCACGACATCATATGTGTGGTTCGTCATGACAAGAGGAATTCTTGCCTTGCCCAACTTCATCGTGAGGACTCTGAATGTTGCCTTCACTCCCTGCGCCCGTGTCATATCCCTAACATTCTTGCCCTCTGCTGAATCGTTCATTTCCTTCTCTGTTGACAACATTCCAAGAGAATCAAGAACGATCATCATAGGCTTGCGCTCTGACTCGTCCATCTCAAGAATCTTGTCAACAATCGACACACATTGAGTCTTGAACTCCTCAATGGTGGCAACAGGAAACACAGCAACTCTCTTGGAGTCAACACCACGACCTTCGAACATGTCGGATGTGACCGCTTGCTCTGAGTCGAAGTAAAGAACCATGCCCTCGGGATTGTTCTTGAGGAACTGCGCGACAATCCCAAGGGTAAAGTAGGTCTTTCCCGTGGCAGATTCACCCGCAAGGGCAATGATCTTGTTGTCCGCTACTCCTCCGTACAATGAACCAGAAAGAAGCGCATTGAAAGCATACGAACCAGTATCGACAAATCCTGCGACATCTGCTCCGTCGATTCCATCCTCAACTATGCTGGCAAACTTGTTGCCAGACTCTTTCACAATCTGCTTTAGGAAATTCAAGGTTTATTCTCCAGAGAGTTTGAGCGAAACGGGCTTCACGCCACCAGTTGGCATGACAAGACCTGAACCAAAGCCTGTGCTGTATTCGTTTGCTGTATTGTCTTCTGGATCGACGCAATACAGAACCTTGTCTGTTGCAATCGTAACGCTTTCTTCCTTAGCAAATGGAATCCAAGGAACAAGACCGACTTCTCCCTTGTTGATCATCACAATCATCGCTGGCTTCTTCAGCGTGAGTGTGCTTCCGTTATCCGTGACATTTGCGAGAAGATTTTCACCCGTAACCAATCTAACCAATTTTGTAGCCATGATATTCTCCTTATGTTAGGCTTCACTTCATTGTACTATAGGTATACACTATGTCAACACTCTTCGTCATTATTTGTATCGTAGATAAAATTTGTTGCACCCGACGCACTCCACCGATCTTGGTTCTCACAGAACCATTTGCGCGTGGAAAATTTGAAGTATGGAATCTTGAGATCGGATGATGGAGTTTGTGATTGATGCCTCCATATGATTCTGTTGTTGGGTTGTGCTGCAAATTGACCATTATCCAACTTTATGATGTTGAAAGATTTATGTTCATTCGGTGTCTCTGACCACCCAACATCAACTTCATTTGGATCAGATGCACATGGATCGACGGTGAACAGATAGTAACCAGGTGCGCGAGACTTGTCTTTCATTACAACTTCACATCTTGCGTTTCTCAAACGCTCCTTGCGAATTACAGAAATGTTGTATGACATGCAATCCCAAAGTTGCAACCAATCTAGCGGATATAGTTTTTTTGGATCAACATCTTTTCTCCACACAAAGGCATGAAGTGGTAACTTGTCGTATACAGCACCATAATCATGAATCAATGATTCAAAATAAAGTGCCTGATTGGGGATCGACTTGGCGGTTAGCCAATGTGCCGATTCGTATTCTCCATCTCCAAGTAGTTTGCCAGTTTTGTCTGTAAGAAAATCGTACAGAAATTCCTTACGAACAAAAACCTCAATCGGGGGTATGTTTGCTATCAGATAAGCCATTATCCGAACAATCCTTCCAATGTATGCACTACTTCTTCCTTCCATCCAAGAACGCCAAGAATGTTTCTCATCGGCTCAAGGAATGTCTTCTCAAACTGCAAATCGTAATCCACAAACCCATCAAGATTGAACTCATCTGGAATCTTTGATGTGAATGCAATCACCTTTTCGCACAATGGATTCGGTGTCTTGAGATAAAGAAACTTTATCTTGTCGCCTTCACGAATCTCCTGATACTTCCCACCCAACTTGTTCTTTTTGATGTTGTAGTTGAACAACAAGGAACCCTTTGTTGCGATTGGTGTTCCTTTCTTGTAGATCATAGTTGGATCACCATACTCCTTCAGCCCATTGCAACTTCTTGGGAATGCAATCTTCTCTGGCGGAAGGCTCTTGAATACATTCCTAAAGGTCGAAACGAACTGCTGCACATGAGTCTCGTCCTTGTTCATGACGATTGAGATGGCTTCCTTGAGGGCATTACGGACAACCTCTGGTGTGGAGGAACGCGCAGTCTCAATGCCCATGATCTTGAGTTCTGGAACCTTTAGATAAACATTCTCTTCACCCATGCGAACATTCAACATGTATCGCTTCTTCGCAGTCCAAATGCCCGATGACGCAATCGACTCGCGCTTCATACGCATCTTATTGTCATACGCATTCATATATTCAGCAAGACGATCATAAGACTTATTGATCACCTTCTGAATTGCTTCGTTGGATGCCTTGTCAATGAACTGCGTGATCTTCTGCTCATCCTTCTCATTTGGCATCACCTTGGAAACAAGAGGACCAAGGTTCAGATAGACGGAGTCTGTGTCGATTGCAATCACATAATCGACACCTTCTGTGCTGTTTGCTTTGTTGAGATACTGATTCAGATCTTTCTCAACCCATTGCACCGACAACTGACCAGACAAGGTTATAGCCTCAGCAATTGCCTCATCGTAGTAACGAAACCATTCGTTTCCAACGGCACCGAAGGCGGAATTGAGTTGAATCTTGCGGACGAGTTGGAAGTTGTGAAACTTCGAAATGGCGAGTCGTAGATTCTCTCTATCTTCTTCAGTCGCGTCCACAGGTAGTTGTTTGAGAGCAGCCTTGGCTTCAAGCATGAGCCTCTTGTAGTTCTTACGCTCCTCATACATCCGTTCCATGAGTTCAGGAAGAAATCCCCGAACATCCCTTCGATAAGTCGTACCATTGGCAGCAAGGCACACTCCTCTGCGGACGGCTTTCTCTCGTTCGGATAATGCAAGAGGTGAAGCCTTGATGAACGACTGAGGCGTAACCACTCGTCTGATCCCGTCTTCTGTCTTAGTTTCCGGCGACAGATTGTATTGCATGATGAGGTGGGGATATAGTGAGTCGAGGTCAAAGGATACGACCCACTTATGATGTCCCGCTTGCGGATCCTTGACATACGCACCTTCAAATGAGGCATCTTTCTTTCCTTTCTTCTTTGGGGGAATGACTATGTTCTTACTATGCAAATGATGATAGATGATCTGCTCCCATGTTCTTACTTGAGAGAAGACATCGTTGAGATTCACCTTTGCAGAGTAAGCCAATGAAACTGCAAGTTCAAGAAGCCTGAGTTTTGCCTCAAGTTTCTGAACAAGAATGGTATCCTGAATGTTGTATTGAACGAACTTGGTGAAATCGTTCTTGTAGAAATCAGAAAAGTTGTCGTACTCCACATACGCAACCTTTGTCTCTCCAAGTTCGACAGAAGTGATGTGACCCAACTTGTAGGATTCTCGCGTCACATAAGTGAACTTCCTATAGAGGTCAAAGTAGTCGAGCGTGTTGATACCCACGATCTCATAGGCAATGCTCTCCTTGCCCATCATCTCCACCTTGCGTTCCTTGAGTTTGCCCCAAGGAGAAAACTTCTTGGCAAACTTCTCACCAAACAAACGAGTCATTCTATTGACGAGATATGGAATGTCGAAGAACTGAACATTCCATCCCGTGATGATGTCGATTCCAAGAGTCTGCCATGTGAGCATGAAGTCGCCAAGCATCTGCTCTTCGTTGTCATACACATTCACATGGAAATCATTTGGCATCTTTGATACATCAATATTGCCCAATGTGTATGTGTATTTCTTCTCACCAACGATTAGCGTGATGACATTGATGCGCTCGTTTGCAGTCTCAATGTTTGGAAAGCCTTCTTCCGATTCCGTTTCAATGTCGATATAGGCAATCCGCATCAACTTCATGTCATAGTTGATCTCATACTTGTATTCATCACCGATGAACTGATAGAGATAGTCCGTGTTCCCGTAGATGGGATATGCATGGACATCCCTGTACTTCTCCACAAACTCCCGTGCTGAGTCGATGTCATCGAACACTATAGGCTCAACGCTTTTGCCATCAAGCGTGTGCCATGCAGATCCCTTCTTTCCTAATACAAACAAAGTTGGTTGAAAAGACTGCTCCTCGGCAAAGGCAACTCCATTCTCATAGCCGCGATGCAGAATGCGATTGCCGCGAATGGCAACATTCGTGTAGAACTTCTTCATAGAGGTAAGTATATCTCATTGCATCACAGATGCAAGAGTTGATGGGATTTCTTCTTTGATTCTATTCTCTGCCACCTGAATGTATTCGGGATTCAGTTCAGTTCCCACAAAGTTTCTATTGTTCTCAAGAGCAACAACTGCTGTGGTTCCCGATCCCGTGAATGGATCAAGCACTGTGCCACCTTCAGGACATCCTGCAAGAATGCAGGGAAGAATAAGATTCTTTGGATAAACCGCGAAGTGCGCTCCCTTATATCCCTTGGTATTCACAGTCCACACAGAACGCTTGTTCTTCATGGGATTTTCTTCATCGACAGCACCACCCAACCCATGATGCTTCAACTTTGGATCGGTTGTGCCACCTCGCATGTTGGAACGGTCGCGAGGTCCCCAGTTCTGTGCTGGCTCCTTGATTGCCTCATGGTCATAGTAGTAATGAGCCTTCTTGGAGAGAAGGAAGATGTACTCATGACTCTTTGTACAACGATCCGTGACAGATTCAGGCATAGGGTTTGGCTTTGACCAAATGATGTCCTGACGCAGCCACCAACCATCTGCTTGGAGAGCGAAGGCTACACGCCAGGGGATGCCGATGAGATCCTTGTGCTTCAGACCCTTCTGTTCCCTGCGATTACCAGGAATGACTGTGGGCATGTCTCGCTGTCCTCCGATTGTTTGTGGTGGAGGAGCAACATTCTTCTGTGCCATGTATGAATCACCAAGATTCAACCATAGAGTGCCATCAGGACGCAGACAGCGGCGAACTTCACGAAAGACATCAACGAGTGCTTGGACATATTCGTTGACTTCCTGTTCGGATCCGATCTCAGCAGGTTCAAAATATTGTTGTAGTTCATTTGGGATGTCTTCTTTGTTGTATATCATTTTAGGTATTCTTGATCCACATTTTTCTTGGAGTGTATCCAATGATGGCAGATTGAACACACCAATAACAGATTATCAATATCAGCACGCAACTCAACAGACTCACTAAACGATTTTATATGATGTATGTGAAATGGAACAGATTTATCTTCGACATGGTTCAAACCACACCTCCTACAGATAGCAGCATCTCGTTTCCAAACAGCCTTCACTGCGTCTTTCCATTCCCGAGACTCATAAAAACTCTGTCGTTCTGGCGTTGACCCATCTTTCCAGTTTGGAGAAAGTTCTCCGCGCTTGTTCCACATAGGATTGTCTTCCCCATATGCCCCCCAGTGTTTCACCTTCCTTGCTTCAGAAACATTTCTACTTTGAATCCCATGTTTGCGTATCCAATGTCTTACGGCTGGCTCACTAACAGAAAAGTCTGCGGCTATATCCGCCATACTTCTTTTTTTCACCAAGTATTCAGTCTCTAACCAACCCTTGTCCCACAATAGAGAAGGTTCTCTCCAATGTGTACCTTTTTCAAATCTTCCCAATTGATCTCGTTCCATAGAATACCTCCATACTATGTATATGGAAAAATATTCCAAAGTACGGACAATCAGCAGATAGGTTTTATCCCAAGGCGGTTGAGTTCAGATAATATCATCGTTACCTGTTCTTCGGTTAGATTTGGTTTCATTCGAACCCCCGTTTCAAAATATGATCTTAAGCCGAAGTAAGGCGGCGATGTGACGCAAGTATGAACAGAATCTGCATCAATTTGCTTGAGTGCTTCACGACAATCGCCTTGTATGATCTTGTAGTTCATATTCAGTAGCCTTTGCCACGAACGAAATAGTTTTCCTCAAAAGAAGCGAAACCGAAACATTCCCGCGCATAGTCGAGAATGATATTTTTGTCGAACTTGTTACAGGAATAAACATCTAGCGTGATGAAGTGGGTGGGTTCGATTGAGTGGATTTGAATGCCACTTTCAATCAGAGGAACCCACCCACTTACACCAGCCTTTGCTGGATAGAGTTCCCTGCCAAGGTGAGTTGGTCCATGAATGACGATTGGTTGGCTCATTCGGGTCATCCCGATCTTGTCAACCACTCGCTCCAAAAATCTGTATGTAAGTTCCATGTCATCTGCTGCACCAGTCTTGCAGTTGTACATGTCTAGGTAATATGAATATCCAAACGGCATTTACTCGCGCTCCACCATGTAGATGTGGTCTTGATGAATAAGATCAAACTCTTTGAAATGATTTCCTTTGATCTTGGTGATATCCCAAAGAGCCTTGTCGCCAACCTTGATGTCTTCGGTGACACCATCACCAACAGCAACAACTCTTGACCAAACCAACCGCGAGTTCACCTTCTCTGTGTAGATGATACCAGCATCAGTAGTCTTCTGACCACCAAACTCTGCCTTCAGAGCAACAAACTTTCCAACGGGACGAAACCCACTCATGAGAGTTCCCTTGTGGTGCAGTTAAACAAAGAGTCGCCATACTGAGCCTTGAGTCTCTTCTCTTGACGATATGCGGAGAGGAGAACAATATAGTTGATGACATCAACCATTGTGTCCTCAAACGATTCATCCTTTACATGTTGCTTACCCGATGCGAGAATGGAAGACAAGCGACTCATCTTGTCTGTGAGACGAACCATGAAACCCTGTTCCGTAGAACAGATGCCCATTGCCTCAACTCGGGTGAAGTTTGCGAATGGCTCCTTGCCATCATTGCCAGCATAGTCTCGGTTCTTCTTGTCCATGAGTTCCCGTGCTTGCTTGCAGAGAACTTCGTGGTGCTTCAACAGTTCTTCGCGTGTCATGTCACCTCCGTACATTATTTGACTCCTGTGCTTCCAAATCCACCATCTCTTGAGGTCTTCTTGCTAGGTCTTTCACCACATTCAACGAGAATGTAGTCAAGGTTACAAACCATTTCTGCCTGAGCAATACGCATTCCATGCTCAATCGTGATTCTTGAAAGAGAATCGTTCTTGAGCATGACGAAGCATTCCTCCACATAGTCTGCATCGATTATACCTTCTGCATTCTGTGTGACAAGCCCATTCTTAAAAGAAAGACCAGATCGTGGGTGAACACGAACAGAATGATTTTCAGGAATATCGAATATTAATCCTGTGGGGATAAGAACACGAAACTCTGCTGGAATTTCAACTTTATCTGTGCAATAAAGTTCCATAGGCTCATTCATACGAGTATAAGCCTTTACCTTTTCTACCCCCATGAGACAGGCAGTTAGATCAAAACATGCAGATTGCTCAGTCGCAAAAGATGGAACGATAGCGTTCGGGTTCACTTTGAACACTTTCAGCATAATATAAATCTCCCTTGTTTATCGTCGGGTTTTGAACTTTTTCTTGTTCTTATTGCGATCAAGAAGCATTTCAAGCCGCTTACGCTTTGCAATTTCCTCGTCCTGTTGCTTTAGCATAGTTTCTGTGGGGCTTGGTACTGCGACCGGCTTTTGTCCTTCCATATCTCGCATGGCTTGAAGAACACCGCCCATTTCTTGCATCTTTGTCTTGTAGTTTGCAAGATTTGCTTCCATACGAGGACGCTCTGTATCGGGGAAGGTTGGATTCTTCAACAAGGATTCACATGCAGCAATACCCTCATCATACTTGTGGAGATAGAAAGAAGTTGCTGCAATCTCATCATCACATTGCCAACGATAGACATCCTCATCAATGAATAGAATATCAAACTTCGGATAAGGCATTGTTTTTGCCATGGACGCATACAGATATGCAAGCCTTGGTTGATTTACCAACCGATACATCTTTGCAATTTGGTAGAGGGGTTCTGCGCGAATGGGGCGATAGTTCCATGCCATGAGGAACTTCTCCTTGATCTCACCAAATGTCTTGTTAGTAATTGCCGCAATCATTGCAATTCGGTAAAGAGAATAGAAGACTTCTTCTTCCCAACCACCCATCTCTACACGCCTACGATATGCTTCATCGGACTTTTCCCACTGCTGTGAATCGAAATATGATTGTGCAAGGTAGAACTGATGTCGAGTATTCGTTGGATCCTCAAGCATTGCCTTCTCAAGGACTTCGGCATCTCTACTATACTTCTCAATAGGAGAGATACCAACATTTCTTGCTCCACCCATGGTACGGGCGCAGATGTTGTAGTTACCTTCCAACTTGATGATCTTCGCATTCTGCTTTTCACAAGCCGCATATTCGTGCAGAACACCCTTGTATTCCCACTTGGAATCCAACTTGAATACTTGATTGCGCCACCAGAAGAACGATCCACGCTTGATGCGAAGAGCATAACTATCGATCTCTGTTGTGGGCGGAAGAATTAGTTCACCCTCAAGGTAATCGTCTGCATCGATCACCCATGCGTAGTCTGCCTTGCCCTCAGCAGCCTTGAACGCAAGGGTTCTGTTGTGACCGAAGTCCTTCCATTCGTGGTCATGAATCTCACCAGGAATACCCTTCTCCTTGAAGAAGTTGATGATGATCTCCTTGGTATTGTCGGTGGAACCTGTGTCGCAGATGACCCAATAGTCAATGTACTTGTATACTGAGTTGAGGCACTCAAGTATGATATGCGACTCGTTTTTCACAATCATGCACAGCGTAAGCATGGGCTTCATAATAAAGACTCCTTGATGTTCAGTTCTTCTTCTTACCTATATGGTATTTAGGTACTAGTTCCCAGTTCTGTTTATCTTTATGGGGGATTATTTTCATCTGAGCAAGAGAAACAATTGGATCTCCTGCCTTCTTCTTGTCAACTATGTCAACAAGACCCCATTCCTCAAGGAGGTTTGCGATTGTGTTCCTGCGACCGATGTCCGTATCATCAATGTCCGTAGGTAGACCATCAAGGGCAAATAGTTCCTTAAAATGTACTATGTAGAACTTGCCACGTTTGTGTAGTATATGGCAACTCTGATACAACTTGTTTTCTTTCTTAGAGGAAACTCCTATTCTCGTAAGAGTTTCCCGCACCTTAAGAAAGTCGTCGTCTGCTTTCAATGTTACCTCAAGTAAATCTTCTGCCTTGAGGCTTAATGTCCTTTTTTCCATATCGACCTCGCCAATCAATCAAACATTTGCGAATATCGATAATATTTAGCATTTCAAACTCCTCCACGCATCTCAGATTCACGCTTGACGATCTTGGCAATGGTCTTCTTGTCCAAGGTTGCCTTGATCTCCTCTGCCTTACGCACAGAACACCCGAAGATGTCCACGATCTTCTGTGTGACCTCGGCATCTTCCTTCTTTGCCCACTTCCCAACCCGCTTGCGCGGTCTAATGCTATGGAGCAAGAACTCATACTGCATCTGCTTGTCGAGATGACCACGCATATTCATCTCATTTGAGTGCATTATGCTGTCTGGAAATTGTGAAAGACCTCTATTCATGAGATAGGGGGCATACTCAGATGCCCCTCTACCTTCCTCACGAATAAGATTCTTCTTGGTGAGATTGATACTGTTTAGAAAGTCAAATGGTGAATCATTCATTTCTTGAACTCACAAGAAACCATCAGTTCGCTGAGGCAAGCCATCGTATTGATTTCTTGATCTGCGACAAAGGCAGACTTGTATTGGTAATCTGCAAGAGTGAGGATAGCCTGAGGAATAGACTGAGGCTCAAGGATTTCATAGATCGAATCATAGATGCTGCGGAACAATCCGACATGGTCGTTGTCAATATTACTGGCAACCCACTTTCGAATGGATCCAAACTCCTTCTTCTTCATATATCCGACTAGGTCATTTACCTTATCCGTGGCAGTAGTGCCAAGAATACCAACGTCAATCTTCCCACCAAGGGCGTACTTCTGAAGATCATTGATGAGTCTTCGGAAGTCAGGAAAACGCCTCATGACCAATTCAGCAATGACTTTCTGATCATACTGAATCTCCTCCGAATCAAGAATAGCACACACCCTCTTCATCATCTGCTTTGCCATCTTCGGCTTTTCGGTCGAAGGAATGCGGAAGTCGATGATTGTGCATCGGGAATGAAGAGGCTGAATGATTCTATTCTTGTAGTTGCAAGTCAGAATAAACCGACAGTTCTTTGAGAACTCCTCCATGAAGCCACGAAGTGCTGGCTGCATGGATTGTGGATTGGAATAATCGAACTCGTCTAGGATGACTACCTTGGCACCACCACTAAAAGAAACAGAACTTGCAAAGTCCCGAATCCTAGTCCTCAGGGTGTCAATGTTTCCATCTTCGGAGCAGTTGATCAAAATCCAATCGCACCCAAGTTCATCACACAGAGCCTTTGCAACCGTGGTCTTTCCAACACCAGGACCACCAGCAAGGAGCATATTTTGAATCTGACCACGATCTATCGTTTCTTCAAATGTCTTGAGAATGTCTTGCGGAAGGACGCAATCTGCAATACGGGTGGGACGGTATTTTTCCGACCACAGATATTCGTCTGTAGCGAGCATTATTCACTCCATTCACTTAGTTTCGGGACGAAGAGCAATCCAATAGGTAACGCCATTCTTTGTGCCAGTGAACTTAGCCACAGCACTACCACCGATCTCCACAACATAATCATCGGTGAGCATCTTGAGCAGTTCAATATCGATGTATACAGAACCACTTGTATTCACAGACTTGGCTTTGATAGGAACCTTGTATGTGTTCGACGCACTGTTGAGTCCAATCTTCCTGTCAAATGCAACAATCTCAATACCACTAGCAGCATTTGGCTTGATGCAAAGTGTATCAAGTTGCAGTACAGAAGCAGCCTTCTGAACCTCTGCAATTTGATTAGACGATAGTTCAAACTCAGCACTGAGTTCTGGCATCTTGATAGTACGGGTTGCCTTCTCAATCAACTTCTCATCTGCATAGAAGTATTGGATCTCTCCACCCTTCTGTGAGTTGACAACCACACACTTGTCATCGAAGTTGTAGTCTGCTTCCGAAAACAGACTTGTGGTGGCAATGAACTTTCCAAGATCGAAAATCGCGAATGGCTTGGGGAAGTTCTCATCCACCTTGGCTTCTGCCATGATGTTCTTTGCTGTTGACACGGTGCGAATCACACTACCCTTGTCAACATAGATTGATGAACGAATGCCAGAAAAGTTTTTAAGGATGTCAAATGTCTTCTTACTGATCTTCATAATTTAGTCCTCCTCCTCAAGGTTATCCATGAGGTCTTCGTCAATTTCTTCGCCGCCATTTACCATGTCCTTGAGATCTCTCAAGTGGTGTTTGCTTTCGTGTCGATGTCCTCTACGTTCATGCTTCCGTCCGCGAGAAGATGAATGTCCCTTATCGAAGGGATCTGATCCACCAACATCTTTCCAGTTCTTGCTCACTTCTCTGTCTCCTTCTTCTCTACTAAGAGTTGAGATAGGTAATCTATACCAAATGTGTCCTCAATCAACTTCTTTCTCATATTATTCTCTGATATTGTCAAAGGAATGTAATTGCTGAACCCTGGCATATTCTTGGGACAATGAACGCGAGGATAATCCAACTTAGAATAATGATTCTCATCAAGATTTGTGAGTTGGGTGTGTGAAAAGTCCCCGCAGTTGCAAGCCTCGCAAATGAATGAATTTGGATGCTTCTTGCTTTCCAATCTGCTCTCACATGGAGCAAGACCTAAAGTTTCTGAACCGTGACACGATATGTCTCGCATATCACGAATTTCTTCAGAGACTTTAGCACCAACCAAACCGCGAGATGCAAGAGAGTCTGCCACTTGCCATGCTTTTGCAAATCTGCTTCTGAGAAAATAGTTTTTCATCGATTGATCCTACTAAAATTGTTTTTCTTACTGAACGTGAGAACTTCTTGAAACTTATCTGTGAGTTGATCTGTCTTGTGTGAGATGACGAATATGTTGCATCTCTTGCCAAGACTCTTGATAAGTTTCATAAACTCATCCATCCCTGTTGAGTCAAGGCTTGAATCAAATACCTCATCAAGAACTAAAAGGTTGCAGTTGGTACTGTTCTTCAGCCTTGCAACCTCTCTCCATGCAAGCAATAGTGCCAAATCAATACGCATCTTCTCACCTTCACTGAAGGAAGCGTATGTGAACTCATCACGATGCCTCGACTTAATCGTCTCTCCAAAGTTTTCATCAAGATTGAACTGCACGAAGAAGTCCATACACGCAAGGTAGTGATTTATCAACTTATTCATGATAGGAAGATAGTGCTTGATGATCCGTGTCTTGATTCCACTATCCTTCAAGACTGTCTGTGCGGAGGAAAGAAGTTTCTGTTCTTCTTGTTTCTCATCATAATGCTTTTTACTGTCTTCCCACTTTTGTTCAAGTTCATCAAGAATATCTTGTTCGGTCGTAAGGCTTTGCTGCGACTTCTTGATTTTTTCTATATCAGCATTGAGTCGCTCAATCATCTTCTCTGCAACGGCTAGTTTTTGTCTGTGTTCATTTAGAACAGACAGAAACTTTTCATATTCATTCTCGACGTTATCCAACTTGTTATCTGTGATGAACTTTCTTTCAGAAGCAATACGAGATTCTACATCAAGAAGTGCCTTTCGAATCTCCTCTGTCTTTTCCTTCTTGACCACAATCTCTTTCTGACGATGTTCTTCTGTGAGAGACTGTCCGCAGGATGGACAGGGAACATCTTTTGTAGTCACAAGAATAGATGTTTCTTCAACAAGAATATTGAACTTATTTTCAAGAGTGTTTTTGATCTTGGTCATGTCGCTGATGGCTTGTTCCTTCTTGCGACGAAGATCTCGGTTCTTTCCAAGCACAGACAATACATTTCCACCCTTGGCGACAATCGCTGAAAGCGAATCCCGAACCTTTTCGTTATTTCGGATCTCTTCTTCAAGACCCTCAAGTGAAGATCGACTCTTCTCCTCAAGTACTTCAAGATACTTTCTCTGCGTCTCTTTCTTGTTCTCAAGGATTTCGACAGATGTCTCACATGTACGCAAATCATCCTTGTTGGATGAAATCCTATCCTTCAAAACAACATTCATCGAAGAAAACACACCGATGTCCAATAGTGATTCGACAATGGCTCGTCTATCTGCCGCTGGTAATCTCATGAAAGGAACATAGTTTGTTGAGCCAAGAATCACAACTTGGCAGAAAGCCTTGTAGGACATCTTGAGGATTTGTTCCTCAAACATTTTCTGATAGTCCTTTGACTTCGAATCTTGATCCAAAAGTTTGTCGTCTTTATGGATCTCAAATATCTTTGGGTTCAAACCACGACGAACAAGATATTTGGTATTGCCAACATGGAACTCACACTCAACAAGACAATCCTTGTTGTTGATGCTGTTTGGCAGTTGTGGGATGTTTATGTTGCGAAACGGCTTACCGAATAAACAAAAGGTAAGTGCGTCGAGGAATGTGGTCTTACCCGCGCCGTTCTCACCACAGATCAGAGTCATCTCTGTTTTGGCGAGGTTCAACTGCGTGAAGTAATTGCCGTATGAAAGAAAGTTTTTCCAACGAATGCTATCAAAGACTAACATTGCTCACTCCATCTGTATTTATACAGCCACTTCAAGACCAATCATCGGATTTTTTTGTTCAAACCAAGCAGGAACATTTCCAAACTTCCACTTGGCAAATCTAGCCTTCTCACCAAGGTAATATTGGCGATAAGCAACAACAGCATCCTCATGCTTGTACTGATCAGGCATTGCCTGTGCAAATGGAGTCAGTTTGTTGTTGTGAATGATGTTTGTAGGAACGTGTTTACAGAACCAACAAGTCATCTCAAATGCCTTGTGGGTCTTTTTGTATCGGTTTGTGTATTCACAAGAAAGTGCATGTGTATGATGTGCAAGCCACATGTAGTTTTCAACTGAATGTCTTGCCCACACCGTGCATGGGTGATTCATGAATGACATTTTATAGAGATCGACGGGAGCGTAAACAACATGACTCCCTGCCATGCGGTGGATTGTAGAGAGCATCTGACAACCCTCTACAATCATCTTGACTACATGTTTGTCGCACATATTAATTGCTGCGAGCAGTGGATCACGATTCAATACGAAGATGTTCATACTGAAAATGTACTACAATATAACCACGCTGTCAAGATTTATGATGGAGAAATTTTAAATCTTACATCAGCGTGCATTCCTATATTATTCACATAAACTTTCCAACGATCAGATACAGAATCGTATCTGAACGCAATGTGTTCAGCATTCAAACCATCAGCCTCTGATGCTATTGGAGTTGTTGCTATTTCCTCATGAGCAAGATCATTTGGTTCATTTTCTTGATCGATGTAGAACTTGTGTGCCGATTCAATTTTGAACGTGGATGGAAGTTCTATAGACAACATGCAAGACCAGTATCTTCCATTATAGCCACCAACCAAAGGCTTGCCCCAATAAAATTCTCTTTCAGGATAGAACATACTGGCAGTAGCACCAGTTGCACCACCAAGGGGCCAGGGAACGCCGCTGTTTGGATCTGGATTGCTTGGCAATGCATTGTATTCGGATCTCCAGTTTGGTCCATATCCCCAAAGATCAATATCCAACACACCATTCAATTTTGGATTTGTGCTTTGTAGATTTGGAACTGTAGTTGGATCAAGTTCATTAAATCTTTTTGAGTAATTAGCACCTTGCCCACCAATACCATTCTTTCTGTCATCCAGCCAATTCATATCATTGAGTAAATGAACCCCTATAACAAACGAATCGTTTTTATCAACATTAGAATAACGCCACCACGACGAGCATTTTGCTTTGGTCAAGTCAAACGTAGGCTTTTCCGCTGGATTATTTGCATCATATTCATAACTTGTTATGGTTCCAAACGCAGGAGGTATTCCACCAACTTCTAATATCTTATTAAGCAACTTTTGCTTTTCAGAATCTCGCGAATCTAAATCATAAAACCGACCCTTCAATCTTGGATCATCCGCATCATATTGAGCGGTTCCTCCAAATACTTCGTCCATATACAGTACCTTACCACCCGATGCTTCAAACTCAGCAAGTTTTGTTGCAAGACTTTCTGTTATAAATTCTCGGTGAGGAATAACAATTATACCTAGACCCGTCAACTCATTATTTTCTAGTTGAATATTTTGCAATAATGAGTATGGAATCATATTACTCTCACACACCTCAACACAACCAGCGATGGGGTGATAGTATTGACCAAAATTTTGACCAATGCTGTTTGTTTTATAGGTGTAATTACTGCCAGCCCCATTAGTTAATTCTGGTTCTAAATGCTGTTTGATATATCTAAATCCAGCATCAGCAAAATTACCCATGTAATTAGTTGTGGGTAATATAGTTCCTCTTGGCGGCATGTGTATACCAAGCCAACAGTATGGTTTCTTAAACTCAAACGGCAGTTGGCTATTTTGTATAATTTCCTTATACTTTCTATGGTGATACATCATTTTTCTATACCAACTATAGTTTGGTCGTGGAACCTGACCACCTCCAATACGAACTGGATTATAGTATGCGTCACCTGTTGTCCCTGCATCATTTCTGCTTACATCCCCCAGCCATCCAATACTTGATAACGCGAATGTGGTAAATGAATTACCAACCACTAAATTCTTTTGATACTTACCCCTCAAATATCCAACAATACAATCTTCGCGTCCCCATCCTGATGTGAGGAAGAAGTATCCACCACTTGGATATTTGAGATAATCTAGAGTATTGAATGTTTCAGCATCATTGACAGCACCCGTACTCCCAACAGGAAGTTGGTTTATAAAAGCAGAAGTCATTTCATGCCAACTATAAGATGCCTTAAAATCAGCCATGTAGTCTGTTTTATACTGAATATTAAACATAGTGTTTGCATCTGGCACATTTATATCAGCATATGCCTTCTCCGCATCTTTAGTTCCTGCAAGAACACTTATTGGTGGATTGTTCCCTTGATTTGCACCAGGTAAAGTCATGTCAAGATATTCTTGTGGACTGTAAAACGAACTTCGTGGACGAAGCCTATTCAAACTTCTAGGCTCAACCATATGTTCAGTTTTCTTACCCTGAGCGTAACGACCCAAAATTTCGTGTTGTGTTATTTGCGCTCTGTGTATTTGCAAATCGTTTGCTGGTAAGAACACACCATTGCCGTAACTTGCTGTCTCAACTGCCAATGCCAATTCTTTTATGATGTTATTATATTCTTCTATAAGCACATCATTATATTCAAGAATGTTATTCTTTTGTGTGTCCGTAATATTTGGGTTGTTCATAAGATCAAATGTGGCAGTTCCTTCTTGATCACCATATCGATACATCCAAGTAGTTCCACGAAGAACACCCATTGTAAGACCAGAATCTGGGAATGGGAAATTATTTTCCGTGAATGCCCATGTGATGTAAGCGGCATCTGTGCGACCAGCATAACCTTTATGCTTTGCCCAAATGTCTATGGCATAATCAGAAAAATCTATAGCCTCATCATGAACAAAATTATAATCCCATTGCAATGCATCAATACCAAGACCACCCTCGCTTTGAGGTCTTACAGTTTCTTCCATAACCTCTTTCAGCACCCTCTTATATTCAGGATTAAAAATTGTTCTCGGAACAATGTTATTGATATAGTATCTTTGTGGGTATCCCGTTATTGCCTTTGCTTCGGGATAGAATGTTCTATTTAAACCAAGGAACATTGGTTTAAAATACGCCAACACCTTTATGCCACGTTCATGTGCGAGATTGACAGTTGGTCTTACCAAATCAAGATTTGGACAACGATCAAGCATAACAGTATGACCAATTGCTGTCATACCAGAAGGAGTCATAATTTGAACATTCGATCTCCACAAAAGCGGTTGCTCTAAAACTTCAAACAAAGAAAATTCTAGTATGTCTGGTTTGTATTTTGCATAAACATCATACTTTCTAGTACTAGCAAAATATTTGTTGAATGCTGCAATAACACGTTGTTCTTCTGTAGCACCGTTTTCTCTATAGTAACTATTTGCTGGTCTATATTTAAATTCAGCGAGATCACTGACATATGTTATTCCAGGAGAGAAGTTAAACGGTCTTGAACCAGTAACAGTTCGTGGATTATTTGGTGGGTCGAGTGGGTAATCTTGGAACATGGTTGTTTCATAGAATACTTCCGAAGTATTACCCAAATTTGCTTCGTAAATATTTTTCATCTGCCTATAGTCACCATCAATACCCATTCCGAATGTAGATTTATTGAACCATGTTGGTTGGTTTATAATTGCTGGACTACTAAATTCATTGCCAAAGAAGAAAGACTGTACTACGCCAGATTCATATTGTGGTTTACCATATGATGCTGGTGCCTCAAGCCAAACCCCACGACTTCCATTTGGAATCAAAATAGTTTGAGGAAGTTCGCTTTGTTCATCACTTGTTCTAGTAATATAATTTCTAAATGGTGGGACAGTTATTCTCCAAAGCCGTTTATTCGGATCATTGGTGTATGCTCCACTTATTACTAGATTTCGCCCAGCCTGATATAGATCTATACGATCAACCGTTCCACCTGTTGCTCCTGTGTAATCACATGGGGTGCCAACAACATTTCCGCTAATATTTTTCCACTCAACCAAAGCATCATTTACAACACCCATTTCTCCAGGTTCAGTTGCTGCGGAATTGAAAACTATGAAGTAGTTAACGCCAGATAGACAACTGTGTAAGATATTTTCTTTGATATATTCTCTTGCATATTCTCCAACATACCTAGACAGCGAAATATTCGATGCTTCGTTAGGAACGGTTAATACATTGAATCCTTCTTGCGGTGCCGTAGGACGAGATCTCAATATACCACGAATAACTTTTTGATCTGCGATGAATGCTTGATATGCATGGTTGCCAAATGTTATACCACCATTATGCCAACCAAGATCTTTACCATATCTCTCCGCATCTGTTTTTGGTTCTGTTGGCGGATATCCGTAATCATCCACCAAATAATCTTCAAGTCGCCCATATGCGGTGTGTGAATGACCGTTATATTTTAACTTATATGGTTTGATTACCATAAATCCACCAGAATCCACAGCATAGCGAGCCTCATTTGTGTTCAAAACATGTGATTCTGAAGAAGTTACTTTTGTGTTTTCAAAACCAGGAGTGGTCTTTAACGTCTCTCCAATTATTTTGCCTTTCAAATCACCAAGGCAGAAAGTGTAATTAGTGGCATTCCATGCATGGAATGTCCTTATGGTATCCGCATTGCTATATGGATTCTTAAAATCATTTCGATCCGAAACATCCGTGTAATACGAAAGTATTTGTTCTGCACTTGCCCCACAAGCACCAAATCCTTCCAACACCATCAATTCATTATAAATGTCCTTGAAATCTTGCGCCCAAGTTTTAGAATTCGTTTCGTTAGTAATTCCATTAAATCTAGAATCAGAAACGATTGCGGGTGTTGAGCGAGCATCGGGAATAAATTTAAAACTGTTACTACCACTTGCAAAATTTGTTAAGGCTGTGTCAGCAGCAGCACCTGTTCCAAAACTAGTCAAAAAACTAGAGGTCAAACTGAAATTGTCCACTGAAGTTTCATTGTCATCATGAAGATACTTAAATTGTACTCCATTATACAAGCACTGTGTCAAAAAATTACTAAACGAATCTTTAGCAACACTTCTATTTTCATATGCCCACGGTGTCATGTATCTAAGCGGATTTGTGTCACCATATTGCCACGTCCCACCATAATCTGTGCTAAGGAATGTTATACCAGTTGCGTTTCCTGTATAGGTAGTGCCATCAGCAAGACGCTTGAAATAATAGTGTGGTTCACGATGAGTTCCCGCAGGACCATCCAATAGCCAATATCTTGGTAAGACTACTCTCCGCTCCACAGGTATCTCTGCACAAAGGTTTTTAAACCCTTCAAAATGGGTTGCTGTAAGACCAGAAGTATTTCCTGGACCCCCATTTTCATATCTGAAATAATTTTCGTTTACTGTTGGAGAGGTAAAATTGTTTGGGTGAATGAGGGGAACGATTGATGGGTATAAAGATTGACCGTCAGCACCAGTATTAGCATGACTCCATGATGCAGCAAACACCGCGAAGTCTAATGCTCTGAAGAATCCCGTTCTTGACGTATCTGGTGGATCAATCAACCCGTTGACAAGTTCATCATGGAGTTCGTTGAAATACAACGAGTCAAGACCTTCTGTTATTCCACCCTTCATGCAAGCATAAAGAAGTTCGAACTCAGATGTACGAGCAATTCCAGTCCAGAAATTTTGTGGTGGTTTTGTTGGGGTTCTACGATTTGGATAGGGGAAGTTTGAAACAACTGCTCCTCTGTTATTCGCCTCCATATCTGGCTCAAACAAAACGCTTAAAGTTTTATCGTACCAACCAGATCGATTCAAGTGATTGTAATAACCAACGCCATCGTGGAAATGATCCAAGATACTCATATTCAATGCCAACATTGTTGGATAGAGATAGAATAAACGGAATCGTCTGTCGTGTATCCATGGAACACCCTCATTGATATTATTGTTGAATACAGTTCCAGGAACTCTCTTCCACTTTATATCTCCATCGTTTTCAACTTCAATGAATGTATTATAGAAGCATGAGAATGCACTCATTGCAGACTTGTTAGTATCCGCAAGTTCTTGTGGAGTGCATGATGCAAATATCTCACCTAGTTGACTGCTTCCACAAACACCCATACCCCATATGGAGTTTGAATATGTCGTACCCCATTTTCTCTGCCCCAGCAACATGTCGTGTGCGGAAGTGAAAAGATCATTTGCTTTGTCAGAGTCCAAACACCAGTGTCTTGGATTTACATCGTCTATAGATCTTCGTTGATCATTTCTATTGGGATCATTTAGCCCAACATCGTCCTTAAACATGTATTGTGCAAATCGCTCAACACCAAGAACAACCCCCTTGTCGGCATTAGTGGAGTTTCCAAAGGTGTAATTGTATTGATCTCTTGCCCATTCAACTGGAATATTTTCAGCGTAACTAATACCATTCGTTAAATTTGTCCACAGAGTGTATCCAGGGTCTTGCCACTTGTGATATGTCCTCTCTATGACCGCACTTGCATCCATAACAACCCGAGCAAAGCCGTCGAATGGAGACTTGAATTTTTCCTTCCAGTGAGAGACAGATGCATCAAGTCTCCACTTAAAGTAGTTCTTATTTCCAACAAGTGTTGGGTCTTTGTATAGAGCAAATGGAATACGCATCTCAAAACCTGTTCCGTAAGGAAGGCATCCAAGATATGCAATGAATTCCATAGAGTTGCCCCATGTCTCTGAAAGTTGATTCAGAGATTCAAGAAGCCGTTCTCCGTATCCATAAGAAATTCCCGCCACATCTGTCATTGGCGATTTTGCAACAAGTTCCGAAAGGTTTTGTGGATCAGACGGGAATGTATCACCATTGAACATGATAAGACTATCATAGTGGAAGCAAAGTCCAGCCCGTTCATTTGCATTTCCCCACCACGACGAAAATGTGAGTGCATTTGGGAATCTGATCCAAGGCGATCCAACTAACACTCTGTCAGCAGAGTAACCTCCACCAGTTCTTCCGTAATCATTGAATGGCACTATTGATATTGTACCAGCATCAAAGCAAATGCCTCTATAGAGGGTATTCAAATGAATGTCTGTAATCCCATCTACAACTACACCAAGTTCAGCAGTTCGACCAACCGTATGATCCGAAAGAAGATCTCTTACTGTTGTATTTTCTCGCAACATAAGATACATGTCGAACTGAAATGATTCTGCTGTATATCTGTCACTCAACCATGGATATCGTCTCCAATTTCCAGCGAGACTATTCATTGGTCCATTGAAGTTTCCATATGGACTATGCAGTAAAGAACGACGAATGCAATTGTCGTAGTTTGCACTAAACCCCATGTGGATTTGATAGGGCAAGGAATTGCCAGGATACCAATCAAACTTTGGGTGATATCCAAAGAAAGCATTTCCACCATTGAATAAAAAATCCTGAGCGTAAATACCATTCAGATTGTACTGAACAAATTTGTTTGATGCTCTCTGTGGGCTTCTTGCCCGTTCAAACTTCTTGTATGCAGAACGAACAGCAGACGCAAAATCCTTTGGGTGTGTCAGCGGATCAAACCAACCTTCATCCCCATTGGTTGTATAATTGAAGGCAGTTTCAACCGTTCCACCCAAAGTTAGTGGATTTAGACCACTTGAAATCCCAAGCAGTTGCATTGTGGCGACTTTACCTAAATTTGCAGTAGCAGCAGACCAACCAGGTTCATATCTGTTTATAAGATAATTAAAAACTCTATTGAATTTTTCTTGAAACTCTATAGTTGGACCTTGTGTGATAATAATTGGAGTTCTAGTTCCTTGTTCAAATATAGAACTCTGCGAGGAGTTTACTCCTGTCAGTTTAGCGTTTGTCAACTTAACCTTGTAGTTATTCAGAACTCGTATATTCGTTATCTTCATCTCGTTGACTCCGCTTCAACTTCCATTTTTCCTGAAAGTAATTTGCTTACTATTTCCCCACCACTCACATTTTGAACAAGTTCCATATCATAGAAATATCTACCAATTTTGAATTCAGATGTGGTGTCTGCTGTTAGAACAAGTCGCATGAATCCAGTTGCACCACCAAGGAAGAAAACTCCATCCTGCACAAATCCCTGAGTACTACCTGGTTGAAATGCATAGGTCATCGTTGTTCCAATTGTAAATAGAATCGGATCACGGTACTTGGACTTTCGAATCTTCATTCGAATCTTGTAGTCATCAACAGAATAAACCATTGTTCCAAACTCGTTTATCTCTGATGTCAGAAGAGACAACGATTGAAGTTCATCATTGAACACTTGAAACTCAAGCACAAATGTTGATCCTTGTTCAACGGATAGATCAGTATGCAGTGCTGGCATTAGTTTGTTGCCTCCGCTTCGATTTCCATTTTACCAGACAAAGCCTTAGTGACTTCCGTGCCGCTTCCTTTGGTCTGCACCACTTCAATATCATAGAAATACTTGCCATATTTCAAAGAAGCAGTTGTATTGGAAGATATGACGAATTTCACTCTACCTTGATTTTCGGAATCAAAGTAGAATCCATCAACAGTGTTACCTTGAGTGCTTTCGGCGTTACTCTGCAAAACTGCGTTGTATGTTATGCCAAGTATGGGTGTATTTGTTCCATACTTTGTCTTTCTGACTTTCATTCTCATACTCACATCTGTTACAGATGCAGTTGTCGTATACTGATTGGTCTGAGTTGTAGTCAATGCAGTATCATCATCTTTCTTCAGATCAAACTGAAGAATGAATGTAGAACCCTGCTCAACCAAAAAATCTTGCTCAACTAAAGCCATTATTCCCCCTGTGTGAGATCAGTCACGCTCTTGTCTTTACGCCACATCTGACACGACCAATATTTTGGTGTGTCTCTTGCAATTCCACCTTTGTCGCAACCGTGTCTCGCTCGGAAGTTCTTCAATCTACCTGGTTGATCGCGCTTGATCGAAAGACCAGGATCACCGAAGCGGACAATCTTGTTGTCTACGCAAACGGCAAATTTCTTCTTCTCACCTGGAGTCCTCCATGGTTTTCCAGATTGTCTACCTTCACATTCATTTGCTTCTGCAAGACTCTTTCCTGTAATAGCCTTCATAAATGAGTTTGCGGCATTCTCATCATCGAACATGAACTCGGTAGTTTCCTTCTGTGACTTTGTCTTAGCACCAAACTTCTTTGCATAAGAACGAAGTTGATCTGCCCCAACACCCGACTTCAAATTGTCTTGAACAACATATTTCTCCACAACAACTGCTGCGGTTCTGCCAATGACCTCACCGAAAGTATTCATCTCCGACAAGATTGCCTTCTTGTCTATGAATGAGGAGAATGCATGTAGGGATTCGTCCACAGACTTCCACTTTCCACCCTTGCTCTTATACCACTTTGCAGCCCAACCATTAGCATAGGCTGAAGGATAAACATCGAACTTTGCCTTTGCCGCTGCCTTTGCTTGCGACCAAAGTTCGGGATTCGTGGGGGCGTTCTTTTCCAACAGAACATCCAAGGATTCGAATATTTTATCCGTTGGATCTAGATCGTATTCCTCGCTTATCTTCCCCTTGCCAAAATTGGATACCATGATTGGCTCACCCTTTCGTTCTGGATTTGGATCGTGCTTCCTCTTTGTACGAACAGCCGATGCTCTCTCGCTCTTGGAAAGCATGGCTCTTTTTTCGTTGGACATGCACTTGGGCTTTGGTTCGCCAGGCTCTCTAGCACAGGGACCAATCGCTTCACCTTTGGAATTGATACGCTTCCACCCACCCTCTGGATGGGTTTTGCTGAACCAATTTCTCAAATCTTCAGAAGTAAGAACTCTACCCATTTCATGTCTCCTAGTTGCCTATTATTTAGGAAACTAGAGAGACAAACTTTCAGTATAAAGTTCTCGCATCAGGGACTTCAGGGATGAGCCATCATCGACCTTCAGTTCGTCAATATACCCATCAATAAGTTCGATGGTGTTCTTGGAAAGTTCCTTTTCAGACACAAACTCATCATCAACTTGTTCCTCTTCCTCAAGTTTCTCCACGATCTGAAGATCATAGATTCCCGAATCGAAGAGTTTGTCACAGAACATATCGAACTTGGTGGGGTTCTTCTTTGACGAAACCACCAACTTCACAAACGATTCCCTGTACAAAGAGAAGTTGAAGTTGCCGTGACCAAGGTTGTCTAGATTCTCGTTGTAGGATATCTTCTTGTACAACTTTCGTGGGTTTTCAATAAACTCCAACGAGCCATCTTCTGTGTCCAAAACATGGAATCCCTTGGTTTCTGTTGCCTCGGAGTAGAACATTTCATAGGCAGTGCCAAGGTAATAAACATTTCCACTCTGCTGCTTGCAATGGAAGTGACCCGAATAAACTTGCTTGAAGCGAGAAAGCACCGATGGATTCAACCCACCTTCATGCTTTACACCGCGAACAACCTCATATCCCGTGAGTTCAAAGTGTCCAAAAAGAACATCGGCATTGCTGGTCTTGATATACTCATATATCTCCCTAGCATTATCCTTCGCGATCCATGGAACAAATCCGCAGATCATCCCGTCCAACACAACATCGGTGGGCTTCTCGTAGACCTTGAATGTGTCTCCAAATATCTCGACAACAGAGTTCACCTGATTGGTGTTCTTCCAATAGCAGTCATGATTTCCAATGACACAATGAACTTCAACCCCATTCTTGGAGAACCATTCGGTGAATCTCCGTCGAACATTATGTAACGTGTTGAAGTTTATATACTGTTCGACGATCAAGCACATCACCCATATGAATGACGGTCTTGATGTCATTCTTGAGCAAATAGGGGAAAACCTGTTCCTCAAAGTAGGAAAGATATGCCTCAAGGAAGATTGGGTCATCATTTTTTACACCAAAATGGGTATCTGTTATCACAGCCACATGCATTATTCTTGCTCCTTCAAATATAATAGGGCTTTCTCTATATGGTGTATATTGTCTTTGAACAGACCCAATCCTGTGTTGCAATTCTGGCACAAGAGTCCACGGATTTTGTTTGATTTGTGGTCGTGATCAACCGCAAGACTTCTACCAGAAGGACACTTATCAACGCCGCATATGGCACATTTATGATTTTGTTTTTCAAGCAGCAACGAATACTCCCCAAGAGTTATGTCGTATAAATTTACTAAACTCCTATTTCGAATACTATCTTTATTGTCTTGATAATACCTTGCTGCTGCCTCTTTTGATGATGGTTTGGAATCATATCTTTTTTGGATTCGTTTCCGTTTATCGTTATTTTCTCTCAGCCACTTTTGTTTCTTTTCTTTGGTGCGATATTTCGCCATCATCTCATTATCTTGCAGTTTCTTCTTACCTTTACGAACCGAACAAGGTCTACAACCATTACTAGAGACATACTTTTCACAAGAGTTACAAACAGGACATGGTGTCTCACTTTCATAGTATTTTACACCATCCTCTATTGCCTTACATCTATTGATGTATGATTTGGAATGCTGGTTTGGCATATGCATTATCCTCCGATATATGTATCATTTCGGAGCGCATTTAGGAGCGAAATACAAACAATCATACTTAGAACCCAAATACACTATAAATCTTCATTTCTTCTTGCTCTTCTTTACTGCCTTCTTTGCGGCTTTCTTGGCAGGACTCTTGATTTCTACCTTGGTTTCCTTCTTTGGAGAAGTCTCAAAGTTCTTCAAGTCAGTATCAGATAGAGCAAGAGACTTGAAGAACTCTTGAACTTTATTTTCATCAAAGCAAACATTCTTCAGCCAGTTCGGAATCTTTCCATTCAACTGTGCTACTTCTATGCTCTTGAACTTGATGTAGTTCTGCTTCTTTTCCTTCTGTATTCTACGAACAAAAGCATAGTAGATTATCTGTGTGAAATAAGAGAATGGATTCTTTGACTTCGTTGGATCAAAGTTTGCCGCATACATCAAGCAGTTTTCTATCCCATCTCCAACCATCTCTTCTCTATACGGATAGTTTATGAAGTTTGGTCTGTAGGATAGTCTCTCTGCAATGGCAAGGAAACACTTGCCTATGTACTCGGTTACTGGTGGCTGTGGAAGTTTCTTTCTTTTTGCTTTATTGCATTCTTTCTTCCACTTCACCATCTCTTCGTAGAATGTTTTGTTGTCTATGTAGTGACCTTGTTCGTTCATGATGTATACCTTTCATAGTGCCGTAATCATACACCAGTTATCAACATAAGCAAGCATGGTAATTGATTTCTTTGGAAAGGTCTTGACAGTTGAAATCGAAGTATGTAACTTGACTGTGTCGTGTTTGATCAAGAAGTGTTCTTACAGATAGTCTCTTGGATCTGGACTCCAGTCTCTAAGACTATTACCCCAGTTAGTATCTTCTGTATCCTTGATACCTTGATCATCCTTCAGTTTACGAGTTGATGGATCAACATCATCCTCAAGATCATCATCTTCGTCATCAACATTCATGCCAGCAGTCATCAAATCTTCGATGAACCCTTCTTCAACAAGAGTGCGGAATATCTTGGCAGGAATCATGAAGTTGACCACAATGACTTCTTTGCCAGCAGGATCTTTTGGATTGAGTTGTGAATTGATGGTTGCATCAAAGTTGGACATGTCTTGCATCGGAGGGAAGATGCCAGCATCAGCAGACATCTCTTTCATCAGTCGAGTGACTTCCTTCTCATACTCTTCCATTTCCTTTTTCTTTTCTTCATCAACTTCTTCACGCAAGGTCTTTGGCTGTTCCTTTATTGGAGGAAGAGATGGGTTGTCTTCCCGTTCCTTGTATTTTTCATACGCATCTATGATCTCTTGGTTGGGAGACATCTTGACACCAACCCAACTATTCGGAATGCTGATCTCGTTCTCATTCGTTCTTCCGATCCAGTTCTCCATCACTGATGCTGCTTTGAGCGAACCATTAGTGTGATCCATAAAAGGGATCTGTCTAATGATCATTGGGCGAGAAACTTTCATGCTAGTACGGTTCTTGGACAGAACACTAGCGATTATTTCTTCACCTGATCTCAACTTGATCAAGATGTATTCGCTCATGGTAGATTCTCCATCTTTAGTAGCACTGGTCTGAAGTCGAAGTTTTCTGACCGATAGATCTTTATTCGTTCCGCAAAATGTCGAAGTGTGTGGTTCTTTTTGCTCTTCCATGACAAATCATCCCCAATATCGTAAAGTTTTGCGTATTCTTTATGTTCCGAAACACGAAGTTGTCTTCCAATAGATTGCAACACCCTGACTCTTGACTTGCTTGGTGATGCAAATATGATGTTATGAAGTCTCTTGATTGATATGCCTGTTGAGAATGTTCCATATGAAGCAACTACTATGCAGGAATCATTTTCTTCAAGTATCTTTCTTACCTTCTCTCTATCCTCTGCCTCTGTGCCTCCATGCACGAAGAATGTCTTTCTATCGGTTTGTGAAGTTAGGTGGTGAAGATATTTACCATGTTTCTCGACAAACTGAAATAGTATGAGTGTATTTCCCTTCAAACGAGATGCTAGATCCACGATAAATCTGTTTCTCTTATCGTGGTGTATCAACCACAACATCTCGTCACTATAGGTATATTTGCTAACGGATCGACGTTCGTCGTCTCCGTATTGTAACATGATCGTATCTATCTTCAAACGAGACAGGATATTCTTGTCGATGAGTTTTTTGGTTGATGTCACATGATATGAAGGACCAAACAGACCTTCGATTATCAACTTATGACATTGCATTCCATCCAAAGTTCCAGTTGTTCCTATTCTATATTCGCAGTTGGTTAGTTTTTCCATGATCCCCGATAGGGATTTTGCTTTGAACATATGGCATTCATCTCCGAATGCAACGGTGAACTGTTCAAAGTATGATTTTGGTTGCTTGAACACGGACTGCCATGTGGTGACTACAACACGCTTACTGGTTTCTTTATCTTGTCCTGCGTAGATTCCGTGGCAGTTCTTGGAAACTTTCCAATCGGTTCCCTTTGAGTAGATTTCAAAGTCGCTCATCATTTGAGTGACCAATCCTATGGTCGGTACAACGATGAGTATCTTACCTTCCGTTTGCTCAAGCAGATGCCTCACCAGCATGTAGATGATCATCGACTTGCCACTTCCCGTTGGAGATACGAGAAGGATTCTGGAGGTTTCTGATGCCTTTACAATGGCTTCTCGTTGGTGATCATGAAGCGATGGGATTCCCGATGCCTTACCAACATATCTGTCGAATAGCATATCGGTTTCTGTTGCCGTCAAGGGCTTGCTAGGACTTGACTTTAGTTGGTTGTCGAGATGGTAGCCACGATCCGATGCGAACTTTGTGACGTAGTTCTTTAGACCCTTATAGATCGTGGCTTTACCTATATTGTAAAGTTTGATGTCTCCAGCCCATCGCGACTTGCGAAAGCGAGACATATATTTGTGGTTCGGAACCTTGAAGGAGAAGCAATCGCTCAACTCCTTTGCGGTACCGCGCTCACATCTTACGCGAATGAATACTGAATCAACATCTTCTAGAACCAATGTATCCATACAGATATTTATGGTTCGATAGATTCTCCGTTGAATCGAATCTTGAACTCGCCATCGTTTAGTACTTTGCCGTCATAGAGCAGGACTTCTACTCCTGCGGACTCAAGGATATTGACTCCGATGTTGCATTTTTCTCGCCACCTATCAGGAATGATATCCCATATGGTCTTGTGTCCAACGACTCGGCGTATTCCCGACAAGACAATGGCTCTCGCACAATCAGGACAACTGATGAAAGGACAATACATGTGGGTGTTGAGAGTTGTAAGACCCTTGCTCACACACCGATAGATGACTGTCCTCTCTGCGTGTTCGATGTAATCATATTTCAACTGACCATCAGGTTCCTTCATTGAAGGATATCTGTTTGCATCTGCTGATATGATTCCCGATGAAGGAAATACAATCAATGCGCCAACTTGTGTGTTGGTGTCTTGGCTCTTTGCTTGAGCATGGATATATGCTTGGCGAAGATATACCCTGTGAATTCCTTCAGTAACTATTTTCATGCGCCACTCATGAACTTCTTCCATTCTATTGCAGACTTGATATCCCACCCACGTCTTCCAATAGATTGGAGAACAGATTCGATATATTTCACCTTTTCCTTAAGGTAGTGAATACGAGCCTCCATGCGGAGGAGATCTTTGTCTGACTCAAGGTAAACGTCTATGTCTGTCCGAAGAATCTTGAGTCCAAATGGTTGCCACCCTTTCTCGTCAAGAGTTTCTTGATCGATTTTACCAAGGTAGTATTCCCATTTGAGACGGCGAAGTTCCTTCTGTTCTATAGTTGCCTTGTGTAGAGACAGGGACTCGTCATGTAGCAAGTTGAGATACTTGCTGTGTAGTTGTGGGGTTTTGAGGGATTCTAGGTCTAGATTCAGGTCATCGATTTTCATGTCCTGATCTACCATCTTCTTGATTGTTTCAATGTCCATGATGAATAAGATAGCACTAGAAACTAGCGTGTCAAGTTACAGACTCAAGTTCAAATGATTCAAATGTAAATGTTGCACTGACTTGAACTGGTTCTGGTTCATTTAGAGCAACATTGAGATCGAAGCCATCTATACTGATTGGGAAGAGATTTTTGAAAACAAATCTCTTGTGTGGATTCTTTGCACTGTTCAGACAATGAATAGTTGCTTCTGAATAGTAGTTATTTTCATTTGTATACAACTCACTAAAGTTTTCGAATGGAACTATTCCACGCATCCATCGGTGTATTTCATACCAATTTGCAAAATCTTCATCAACCTCAAAAGTTACTCTCAACTGATCGAACTGAACTGATGAGCCTGGTACATGGTGTGTGAGCAATCTATTGGGTATTGATATTTCACCCACAGATATGGATGGTATGTTGATTGATGTACACCAAAATGTGACATTCGGTATGCGTGTGAATGTCAACTTGAAATTGGTGCTTTGAAACGCATTGACATTTGCTGGTTGTCTCAACAATGCATTGTAACTTGTGCCTTCATCGTTGATGGCAGCAGCATTGACTTGTGATAAATCGTATTCTTCGCTCATGTCAATATGTATTCCCTAAAAAGAACATCGGGGGGATTTCTCCCCCCGACTTCTGTTATCTGTCTGTCAGTCAACTATCAGATTGGGGTTACTGCATTTACGCCGTGGAGGTTATCCACGCGGAAGATGCGGTAGTACTGATTTGCGCGGTAGTTCATTGCATTTGATGGGTCAACATTGGTTGTGTTGACGAATGGATTCAATGCCATGCCGTAACGGGTCTTGAAACCGATCTTTGGCTGGAAGGTCGCGTCATTGATTGCACGAACCATTTGAAGTGGGATGTATGGGCAGTAGAAGAGTCCTGCGTCATATGGCGAGGTTCCCTTGTATCCGACGCAGACGAAATCGCGAGCGTTGGCGTTGACACCAACCGATGAATAAGGATCGACATAGACTTTGATCTTACCATTCAGAACACCAACGAAGGTGTTGCCAGTATCATCAACATCAAGGTTGACATTGAGTGCTGGACTGATATTGAGGAAGCCGCCCATTGCGAGGGCAGATGCAACATCGGCAGAGCAGATGATGAAGTTGCCCTTTCCACGGCGAGTATCCTTAGCAATCACATTGGCTTCACGTTCAATTTGGAACATGAGTCCGCGGAACTTCTCAGCAGACCAACGACCATCAGAGTCGCGGATGAGATCGTAGACGCCACCTGGACTTGCTATTGGATTTAAAGTTGCACCAGGAGCAAACGAATAAGTATTACCCTTATAGTAGAGATCGCTGTGTTGTGCGCCAAGTTTAGCAGTTGTATAGATCGAACGAACGACTTCGCGGTTGATTTCAGCAAGGATTTCGGTGCTGAGAATGTTTGCGAGTTCTGTCTCTGCATCAAGTCCATGGATTGCCTTGAGATCTTGTGCGAGTTCGATTGTGTACTCTGCCTTGAGAGCGCGAGTCTTTGCAGTGACTGATGCACGATCAATGGTGAATGCCATGGTGTTGAAATCACCGTTTGATCCACCCTCTCCAAGACCTTCACCAGTTTCGCGGCTCATACCGCCGTATGGTTGCCATCCAGATGCACCAGCGATACCAGCAGACGTACCCGCTACAATACCATAAAGAGGATCGCCAATAAATGTGGATTCAAGAGTTCCACCACCAGCAGAGGTTGCTGATCCCGAAACACCAGAGAATCTTGTAAACGCTTCGTTGAAGAGTGCTTCTGTACCAGAACGACCGTTATAAGTTGACTTCATTGCGAAGATCAAACCCGTTGGTGAGGTCATTGGCTGAACCGATGCAACATCATACGCCATGAGATTTGGCATTGAGCGACGGACGAGCGAGATGAGGATTGGATCATATCCTGCAAGACCAGATCCTGTTGCATAATCAAGACCCGCTGCTCCGATTGAGTTGGCTGGTGCTGCTGCTTCGCGGAGTGCTTGCTCTTGGTTCTCAAGAAGGATTGCAGTGACTGCGCGACGATAGTTATCCTTGATTGGTGAGAGGCTGTTATGTTCCATAACAGGTTCCCACTTACGCTCAAGTTGTTCGACTAGTGTGAAAGTTCCCATTTCTATTTCTCCTATTAATTTCTACAGGATTACCTGTTCTTTAGACCTTTTCTTGCCAATGCAGATGTGTAGTGCTGCATGATTGGATTTACTGTTGTTTCTTCTGCGATTTCTTGTTCATCATCGCCTGAGTCAAGAATGACTTCTTCGATGAGGTTTTCAGTGACTGGTGCTGGTGCCTTGACGCGACGAGCATTTCCGAAGTATGATTCCTTGAGAACTGCTAACTTCTCTTCGAAGAGTTCTTCTGAATCAAACTCAATGCCTTCAGCAAGAGTGCGAAGTTTTTCGACTTGAGTATCTGCTAAACCATCGCAGTATGATTCAAAGATGTCGTCGCAGCGAAGTGCAAGGATTTCCTTACGGAGTTCCATGTTTTCTGCAACTTGCTCATTGACTTCGTCGCGAAGTTCTTCGTTCTCATCAGAGAGTTCGTCCATGAGGTCGATCTTCTCTTCTGGAACTTGGATGAAGTTTTGCTCAAAGAGTCCCTTCATTCCATTGAGGAAGTTCTCTGCGATCTCAACCTTGAGTTCACTCTCAAGGACAAGGCGGTTTTCCTTGACCCATTCTTCAGCGATGTATGAGATGTAATCGTTGACGCGACCAGAGAGTTCATCAAGAATCTTCTCGGTGTTCTCTGCAATGGTCTGCTCATAGGCTTCTTCAAGACTATCAACGATTGCGTCGTAACGCTCGTTGATTGCTGCCTCAAAGATTGCGATTGCCTTGTTCTTGAAGTCCTCTGAGAGTTCTTCGCCATCGAACATAGCAACAAGGTGTTCCTTCATAGTGAAGTCAGTCTTATCTGGAATCTTTGCCTTGCCCTTGAAGCCTTCCTTCGAAGCGATGGTTGCCTTGTTCTTACCCGACTTGTCTTCTGGTTCAGGGAACTTCTTGATCTTCCCACCACCAAAGTCAGTATTGGTATCGCTAGTTGCAACAACTTCGTATTCTTCGGAGACATCTTCCTCTTCGGAATCGTCATCTTCAAAGTCTTCGTCATCGTCAATCTCGTCTTCATCATCGAAGTCTTCTTCGTCTTCGTCAAGGAGTTCCTCCTCAACTGGCTCGTCTTCGTCAATGGTATCTTCCTCGTCAACCTCGTTATCGATGTCTTCAAGGATCTCTTCTTCTTCGTAGAACTCTTCTGGCTGAGGCATTAGAAATCTCCTTTATCTTCCCTATGTATAATATTTAGAGTTTTGATATGAAGTCCTTGAAGACTTCTAACTTTGCTTCTTCTAGTTCTCTTGAACTAGCCTTCTTTATAACTTTTTGGTAGGAGGAAATAGTTTTCTCCTGTAGGATTCCGTTGTTCCAAACCCATTCCTTACCTTCCATGATGCCATTTACAAAGGCATTTGGTGCAGATGGATCTGCAACGATATCGACTGTGGCAAGGCTGAAATCATCCTGAACTTCATTGATTCCGTTCACTTGCTTGAGTGAACCCATACCACGGGATGAAACTCCAAGACGAACTCCTTCATCAATAAGATTCTTCACGATATTTCCAAATGGAGTGTCAAGGATTTTTGCCTTACCGTAAACAACTGTGCCATCCATGTTCATTTCCTTGATGATGTGTGAAACACGATCAAGGTTCAGAGATGGACCCTGTGGGTGTCCTAGTTCACCAAGAGAACGACTGCTCTTGATGTAGTTTTCGTTATATTTCTCAACCTCACGCTCCATGATGGATTGTGGGTAGACGCGACCATTCTTGTTCACTTGCTCGGATTCCATGAACACACCACGGATGTAGTAGTTCTTCTTTCCGTTGCCAGCATCTTCAGCAATGGTCTGAATGTTTGTCTCGTTGTGTTCTGTGATCAGTAGCATGAAAACTCCTTAGCGGTACTTACCTTTATTCTTGGTCTTTGCGGCTTGAGCAGGAGTCAACTTGCCAGCCTTTACAGCAGCATTGATTCGTGAACCAAGGACTTCATCCTTTGGAGCCTCAACTGTGCCGTCTTGATCATAGTCTTTACCTTCTTCCACAGAACCCCATCCAGTTTTTGCACGAATAGCAAACTGAAGTTCCTTCATATTTCCATATTCAGGAGAGCCTTTCTTGTGTGGACCAGAAGACTTAAGTGCGGATAATTGCTTCTTTAGTTCTGCAACTGATTTCTTTGTGTGTTCTCCCTTTTCTGATGGAGAAACAACAGTACTTGTGTCCCACTTTTCATCAATATCGCCATAAATGCTTTGTCCCACTTCAGCGCGAACATCATCGATGTTGTCTGCAACAGTGGAGAAAAGAAGGCTGTTTGTAAGTTCCTTGGCAGAGACGAAGTCTTCGTCCATGATTGCTCTGATTAGATCTCTTGAGTCGGACATTTTATTCTCCTAGATTCTATTATCTATTGTTTCTTATTACTCTGTGTTTGTTCGCCACCACCCATTTGTGCTTGCAACTGTGCCTGAGCCTGTTGCTGTTGCAACTGTTGCTGCATCTGAATATCGCCAGTCATTTGTTGTGTGGTAGCCTGAGTTGCAATCTGTGTTGGGATGGCAGTGTTAGGATCTTGCTGCTTCTCCTGTTCAACCTGTGCAGCAATATCTGCCATATCTTCATCAGTCATTCTCAGGATATTCTTCTGAATGTATGACTTGGAGAAGTACTTGCCGAGATATGGATCCGCAGAGTTCACAAGGTTTAGGCGATTCGTCATAATCTCGTTTTCCTTGGCTTCCGTGAAATAGGAGTCCTTGCGGAAATCAAAGCGAATCATTGGGTGAATGTAGTCCCAATCTTCCTTCGTGATCACTCCCTTGAGCAGCAACTGAGTCTTCAGTGCATCAAGGAAAAGTTCTGCAAACTTCTTTCTGAGTCTTTCAATAAAGCGGAAGAACTTGAGTTCGTCTCGCGTGATCTCCGCTTGGCGACCCATGTTGAATCCGTTTTGATCTGTCTCAAGACGGGACATCGGAACATTGAGAGACTTATACAACTTCTTTTGAAAGTATAGAACATCGTCCATCTGTCCGAGGTTCTGACCACCTGGTAGAGTGCTGACTTCTGTTCCCTTGCCACCTTCGCGGCGGGGCATCCAGAAGTCTTCAAGCATGGTCATGTGCCGTCGTTCGTCCTTCAGTTCTCCTGTTGATGCATCATAGACCAACTTGTTTCGGTAGCGGTTCATGATGTCCTTGAGATACTGCTCTGCCTTATTCTTTGGAAGATTTCCAACGTCGATGTAGAACACTCTACGCTCAGGTGCGCGTGATAGACGATAGATGACAACTGCATCCTCTACCATCTTGAGTTGGTTGAGTGGCTTCAATGCCTTGTGTACATACGACAAGACTCTCTTCTTACCTGAGTCAAACAACCCACTGTGAATGTAGCAGATCGAATCTGTGGCAATCTTCACACCCTTTGTTGGTGTGGCAGGAGTGAATGCAGCGGTGGTTGTGGATGTTTCCTCGCGCTCGCTGTAGACAAAGAACTCATCGACCTTGGTGACAAGATCGGCATTGGTTGCCTTGTCCTTCTTCTTCTGAACATTTCGGACTTTTCTGATGTGAGTTGATTCAATTGGACGTAGTTCGACAAGACCCTTCTTTGGATTTTCCTTGTCGATGATCTTGTGATAATAGAGTCTTCCATCTATGTACCACTTGCGGAATATCTCATACCCCTTGTCCTGAAACTTAAGGAGTCTGAGTACTTCATCAAACTCCTCTTCGATCTTTCCCTTTATCTTTGGGGAAAGTTTTCTATTGTCGATCACTATCTCAACAGGACGCTTTGTGTCATCATAGACAACTGCTTCATTGCAGATGTCATCGATAGCCATCTCTACTTCTGGATAGAGAGCCATCTCTCTATACTTGCGAATCATGTCTGCTGTTGACTTGATTCCACCATCGAAATCCATGTACGAACTAAAATAGACACCTGAAGAAATGGGCATAGCCCCGTCATCAAGTTCAGGAGGGGCGAACGATGCGTTCGTCTTGATATCCTCCTGCTCAAGTTTCGGGGCTATTCTTTCACCCGCTCTTCCGAGCGACCAACCAAAAAGTTCAAAAGCCATTCATTTCTCCAAATAAAATTACACTGTTGGCGTGAAGTTGCTCAAGCCAGGAAGCGGTGATGCGTCTGGCGTACCGATATTTGACGTGAAGTATGAGTAAGCAAGAGTCACACTAAACTCTTCAATCTGATCAGTTGCTTCATATGAGAGGTCGATTGATGAGATATCTGTTGGGAAACAACCAATCAACTTATATGCCTTGACTGGCTGACCAGTGCGGTCAAGTTGATTTACTTGCCAATCTTGGAACACTGGTCCTGCAAGGTTTGAAAACTCTGATGCAGCAACATTTCGTTCCATTGCCTGAATATTGTTGACCCAAAGTTCAAACAAGTTACGCAACTGAAACTTATTGTCGTTGATGATTGTGATAGACCAATCACCAAATGTTCTGTCGCCAGGAACTTTAATTCGTCTGCCGCGATATGGGATTTCGATTGTTCCCAACGCGGTTCCTGGTAATGATGCAGACTTTACAAGGAATGGGGTAAGAGAACTTTGGCTCGTACCGATGTTTCCTTGAACTTCAAAGAGCGATGGCTTGACACCGGCTCCCTGCATTGCATTTGCAAATCTCTTGATGTTCATTCTTTGTTACTCCCTATGGTCTATTTATTCGATGGTGGTTAGGTTGAAGTCACTTCTCACAGCAACGAAGTTCAACTGAACGAAGTTGATGGACTTCAATGGCTTGATATAAATGTCTGCAACAAACTGATTGCTGTCGATTACTTGCGATGTATTGTTCGTTTCATCACAAACAACCTTGAAATCAGCAATACCGCGCTGTGCTTGAACACTAGAAAGGAATGGTGTTACAAGATTGCGGAATTGGGAGCGAGTAAACTCGTCATTGAATTCAAAGAGAGAATACTTGGCTGCTTTAGCAATAGCCTTCTCAAGAGCAATAAACACTCTACGAACATTGATGCGGTCAAATGCACTTGGCTTCGTCAACATGGTCTTATCGCTGAAAAGAACGGTTCCTGAACCATCGTTGAACTGAACAAAGAAGTTGATTCCATTCTTGTAGAGTTCATCGCGATCTGCCTTGCTGAAATTAGTTTCCAACTTCACAGCATTTCGGATAAAGCCTCTTGAGAACCCTGCGGGAGATTCCCAAGGAATCTCTTGAGCGCATAGAATTCCAGCAACATCCGACGAGAGAGGCATCTTCCTCAATTGGTTGTTGAAGGTATCAAAGAAAATCTTGCGTCCAGCAACAAGAACCGTGTATGAGTTTGATGGAATCGTTAGTTTAGTTTTTCTGAATTGAATCGCGTTATTTGTTGTTATTGCTGAGTTTTGATTTGCCGATCCTGGGTTTTCTGTTGGTAAAACCAAAATCGTGTCTTTTCTCTTGGAAATAATATTGTCATACACATACGATTCAAGCGTAGTCTCACTTGAGTTATCTGCAATATGCATGTAAAGTTCTGGTATAAACAGAACATCAACTGCATTATCATCATCAGCAAACATTGCATAGGCTTTTGAATATTCTGATATCGTTGCAGCAGATACTCCAGATTCTCCATAATTAAGTGTTGTCTCATAGTTGGAGTTTTTAGTATATGTGACGCCATCTGCACCAATGTATTGATATGTTATTTCGCCAAAGGTAGAATCAGCCTTTGACGCATAATTTGCATTTCCGCCAACAAGATCAAACGCCCTAGTCATATACACATATTTTGAATTGTTGTTGATGAAATCTTTATAGTAGATGGATTGGTTATCCGCATTTTTTCCGTCAACCGCTTTTGATAGAAGTTCGAATCGTTCCAAAACACTATTTTTAGCACCAAATTTTCCACCAGCATCAACAATGACAATATTGATTTCATCGTTTGATCCACCAAGTGATGCTGCGTATGGAGATGTACCTGGTTGTTTTTCAAAAACAAAATTGCTTTCAGAACCACCGCCACTAGATTCTCCATTGCTAGTTTGTATAGTACCAGTGACATCTGCTTTTTCACCAATTTGAATAATCCCATATTTGAAATTATCCCTTATTCCTGTAACTCCACCCACATTACCGAAGTCAACAGTTTTTTCAACCACGGAATCCGAATCAAAAAGTGTTGAATAAGTTCTGACATTATGTGTTCCCGTCAAACCTATAAGTGTTGCTAAACCTTTTACAGTTGTTGGTGGCGGATATGTGTTATCTCCAGTTATAAAAGGATATACGAGATGGGCAAAATCAAAAGATCGCTGTATTGGGGTATTTCTGGCATTATATTTTTTTGCATCTGTTTGTATTTCAGTTACTATGTCACCTGTAAACAATGAGTTAATACCAGTTGTAGTTGTATATTGGGAAAAGAAAATTCTAGGTGTTGATTCTTGTGTTGTTGCAAAATGGCTCGGAACTCCACTGGACGCAATCACGTCTGTAAAAATAATTTTTCTACCATTACCGTCAAAGTTTGGTTGCTCTGGATTGCCATTATTAGGAGCCTGCCATTCTTGTGGTGCATTATATCTGTCATTAACACCAATTGATTGCTTATCAAAATTCATAAAAATCATATCAACAAAGGCTGCATTACTTGGGTTGATACGCATTAATACTTTTGGACTCCAACCGACAGTGCCCAGATTACCACCAAAATCATAAGGAGTAAATGGGGTGATTGGCTTTGCCTGATTTACATTATCAATCCCACCGTGATATCCAAGTGGAAATGTATTTTGAACATTTCCATCTGGATTAATACCATTGCCAGTTAGATTGTAATTCGCGGTTGTTGTTCCCGATGCATATAAGAAATTAAATCTTTCATAGAAGTTGGATGCTAAGTGGGGAGAATCGGATAAACCAATAAAGTTTGTTGGTGTTACGTCTTCTGGTGGTTCAAATGTTACAATATAATATGGAATATTAATGAATGTAATGCCACCCGTATTACCACCAGTAGAACCAATCACGGTTCTTGATAAATTACCCTGTCCATCATTAATTATCTCTTCAACAAAAGATTGAAGAGTTAATCCACAAATTCCTGAAGTAACACCTTGAATCATGGATCCTTGATATCCACCTTTAAGTGTGAAATCATTGTATGACCCAGAATAATTTATTTGAGTTCCTGTAGGTGTGGTACCCGTTGTATTTCCATCACTCACATAAACCTTGAGCGAGTCACCAAAATTTCCAGGATATCTTGCTCTAAAGTGTGCTAGTGGTTCTATTCCCTGAGAGTCCGATGAGAATCCGCCAAGTTTCTTAAACTCTTCAAAACTTGAAATTGATCGGTATTGACAACTGTTTATATTGGTTATTCCTGCTTCATCACTGGTAGAGTTTGAATCTGTTGATTTCAATACACGAATTACATTAAGATTATTCGAATACTTCAAGAAATTAGCAGCAGAGAGAAAATCTGTATTTCCAACAACATCAGATTGGTCTAGAGTTGGTTTACCGTATAGTTCAGCCAACTGACTTTCTGTACTTACCCGATTCTTTTCATAACCAGGACCCCAATTGAATATCCCAACCATACCACCACTATTCAATGATTCTGGTTGGACAAATTGTGAAAGATCAATCTCCGATACATTTACACCTGGACTTAGTTGTGTTGGGATTGGACTAGCCATTTTCTCTCCTATTAGATGATCTCAGTGAAGGTGCTATCTGTTCTCGTTGCGATGAAGTTCAACTGAATGAAGTTAATCGACCTTGCTGGCTTGATGTAAATGTCTGCCACGAACTGATTGTTGTCAATCACTTGACCAGTATTATTTGTTTCATCACAAATAACTCTAAAGTCCGTAATTCCTCTTTGTGCTTGAACATTTCTGAGATATGGAATGACTAGATTGCGGAATTGAGAACGGGTGAACTCATCGTTTACTTCAAACAATGAATATTTAGCAGCAGTTGCGATGGTCTTTTCAAGAGTGATGAACAACCTACGAACATTGATACGATCAAAAGCACTAGGCTTTCTCAACATTGTTTTGTCGCCAAAGAGAATTGTTCCTTCTCCACTAAATGTTGCTACAGGATTTATGGTGTTTACATATAACAAATCTCTTGAAGACTGATCTGGGTTGAATGCTAGTTTGATAGTATTTCTTATAGTTCCACGATTGAGTCCTGCTGGTGAGAACCAAGCCTGTGTTGCAGATTCACTCCTCGCACAAATTCCAGCAATATCAGAGTTCAATGGAATATAACGGAACATATCGTTGTACTTGTCGTAAATGTACTTCCATCCACTATCCATCACAACATACGATGAATTTATTGCATAAACATTATTTCTTGTATTGATAATGTTTGAGGTTGCTATAGTTTGAGTTTTGTTCAAAACATCATTAAGTGCTGGTGACACAAACAATACGCAATCTTTGCGCTCATTGACAAGATCTGCAAGAAGTTTGACTGTTGTTGCATTTGATCTACCTGATATGAGTAGAGAGATATCAACATTATCACGATCAAGGAACTTACTATATCCCTTGGTAAAGATATTTGCTGTGGTGGAAGACGCACCAGTTCCTCCGCTTAGGCTATAACGAGAAACCTTTGCAGCAGCATAGCCTCCACTGATATCACTGAAGGTTGTTGTGAGATCTTTAGCAACGGTTTCGCCCCATAGTTGCTCAAGATTTCCTGCCCAAATGTAGTTTGATTCCGAATTGATTACAGATGTGACATAATTTGGTTGTCCATCATTGTCGCGAGCATCGTATGCTTTCGAAACATTCTGGAATGTTTCTAGGATTGTTCCTCTAGTACCAGTGAATAATCCATCTTCATCAATAACTACAACATTGAGTTCATCATTTGAGCCACCCTTGGCAGCGGCTTGTGTGCTTGTCTCGGCGGTGAGTTGGAATAGATCAGCATACTTACTGCGGAACTTCATACTTGCACTAAGACCGATTGTGCTAGCAATATATGTCTTGGTTGTAACAGTATTTCCTGCGGCAGAATCAACAAGGAAAGTTTGTGAAAACTGATTTGTTTGGTAAATCAATTTATCGTTTTCTTCAAGCGTTCCACCCAGAACTGTTGAGAATCTGATGGTATTTACTCCGATTGATGCCGTTGCTCCAACGGTGAGTGTTGCTTCGCCATCACCATCAATAACAACAACTTTCAACGAATTTCCTAATACTCCTGGATATTTGGCATAGAACGCAGCAGTTAGTCCAAAACTTCCACCAAGAACATCTTCATTGGCATACTGTAATCCAGTAAAACCAGAAGAGTTTGCGTTGGTTTCGTCGTTACCTATAGCACGAACAACCCGAAGATCTCGACCATACTGAAGAAAATTTGCTGCACAGTGGAAATCTATTCCGTTATCATCACGGAGAGGTTTTCCAAAAACTCTTACCAAATCGTCTTCTGATGTGATCGTGACTATTTTTTCTGCTGGACCCCATTGAAATACTCCAGCGATTGCCGCTGTGGTACTTGCAATATTTGGTGTGACATTTGTGAGGTCAATTTCCGAATAATTCACACCTGGGCTAAGTTGTACGGGGATTCTGCTCATTTTGTTCTCCAGATGATTCTATCATGTATGTAGTAAATTTTAGTATTTCACTCAATACCATGAGTTCATGTTGGAATCTCTTTCCCTGAACCACAGAGAACCATCTTCTCCCTTTTCAGGCACAGAATCCTCTACACCATCATCGATGAAACCGAAAGGAGTCATCTCTTCCTCAAGTTTATCAATCGTATCCTTATAGATGTCTCTTCTGATGTCTAGGGATGACAAGTCCTTGAAGTATGGTTGGGTTGATAGCCACCCAAACAGCACCAAGGTCATCACAAGGTCATCGTTATATCCAACCTCTGCCTCAAAGGAGTTTTTCTTGGAGATGAACGCAAATAGTTCCTTGATCACGTCAAAATCCTGAATGATCATCCTATCCGATTCGATTAGCGATTTCAGAATGGAGCAACCAGTCCTCTTGACAACTTCGGTTGTCCTCACTCCAAACTGACTCGTTCCAGATCCGAACCCACCGTCAAGGACTTGTCCTTTTCTCCCACGCATTGTGGAAGAGAGAAGATTTTCATATTCCATCTCGGCATGGAGTATGTCTGCAACCTGACCACCCATGTCGTTGATTTCGACAAGAACATGGGCATTGTTATATTGCTTTGCTGCCACATGGATGGCATTCGGAAATACCATCGGGGACATATTGTTGTTCTTGAAGGTGGCAACAAGCCTATATGGAGCCACCGTGATGTCCATGATGGTGAATGCCGAATAGTCCTGTCCAGTTCCTCTAGAGACATCCACGCACATGACATATGTGTGCTTCTCCTCGGGCTTGGCATAGACTTTGAATCCTTCTCCATTCTTGAACACAGGATCAACATACGCCAAGGTCTTGAGTTTGGATGGAGATATCAGAGTATGAATAGACCCCACGAAGTCGCAGTCAAACTCCGTCCTGAACTGTTCCTCGGAGGTGTTTGCAATCGTCTCCTGCTTCCACTTCTCATCTCGACCAGGAACATCGGACCAGTGGACATCAATAGGAATGTACGAGTTTCTTCCGTTCGTTGCATCTGTCCATAACTTGTAGTACAGATTCATTCCGTGGGGAGTGGAGACTATGAATACCTTTGTCTCTTGACCCGATGAAATCGTCGGATACACGGAGGAGAAAAACTCCTCTGCTACATTCTGTGGAACATACGCAAACTCGTCTAGGAAGATCATGTTGAAAGATCCACCACGGACTGCGCTAGACGAGGTTGCCGATGCTAGAACCTTCGATCCATTCTCAAGTTGAATAGATCCCTTGTTCCATTCCACAACACCCTGCTGAAGCCACTTTGGAAGATACTCATATGCCAGTTTGAGTCTAGATAGAAGTTCTCTTGCCGTACTCAACTTGTTTGCAAGTATGGCAACATTCACACTTTGGTTGAATAGGACATAGTGAAGAATATATGCCGTGACTGTGGTTGACTTTCCACTCTGTCGGGGGAGTTTGGCAATGACGAACCTGTTCTGGTGAACAGTCCGAACCATCTCTTCCTGAAAGTCGTATAGTTCAAATGGAACAAGACCTTTGTCGAGGCTGATGATCTTCACATAGTTTTGTATGAAGTAGATCGGATCGCGAGCGCACTTGGCATATTCCTCAAGTTGCTCCTTCGTCCAATCGTGCTTTACATCGGAAGCCTTTAGATTTGGATTGCCAAGATAGTTCTTGCTATTCTTAGTATCAGCCATTTTCTATGATCTTCTTTGAGGAATCAATAATCGCATCGGTATCTTTGATAGCCTTTGCGAAACTTCTCTTTGGATTTATGAGTTCTTGTAGTTCTTTCGTAGAACCCAAGAATATGGCATTGGTGGTGTTGTTCACCGTCTTCTGCTCATACTTGTTTTCTTTGATGGTCTTCATTCGTTGGTGAAGTTCGACAAGATCTTTATTTGTATCTGCGACCGCTTTGATCATCTGTGCAACGACTTCATAGGCTCGCGGAGAATCTCCCTCGCTTGCCACCTTCAATACCCCATCGATGGCTTGAAACCCCAAATTGACGAGTTCCTTGAGGTTTTCCCTTGCTCGCTGAAAGTCTTTATCCACGTCATCCATAGCCACGGTGACTTCTTTTGGCTCAGGTGGTTTTGCGACAATAGATTTTGGCTCGGGTTCTATGTTCAGAATCTCCGATAGATTCTCGTCCATCTTACTCATGATATATCACCTTCCTACGAACTGATCCGACGATCTATACTCCACAAGAGTAGTTATATTGTTGTCTGTAAAATATTCGATTGCAGCGGCAAGTTGTTCCTTTGAGAGTTCAAAATATGCATCTCTCATGATTTTATAAGCAGTGATAATGTTATCATTGGCTATGCTTTGCCACCTATCACGCAGAGATGTGTTTTTATACATTATTGATTCTTGATTCAATGGTACTTGATACCATCTAAATGTCCCATTGAAACCATATGGAATCATGGTGTTGCCACCTGTTAGTCCAGTATTTGATTCATATACTCTAAAATCACTAAATCGACCAGATCTAAATGTGGTGAGATAATTGGCATGATTCGCTTCTGCCGCAGTAAGTCCAAGATCTGGTAGACTTTCTCCAAACGACAACTCATATTGCAATTGTTGTAGATTAAAGAAATACGTTTCAAGCCCTCGGATAAATGCTGTAGTTGGGTCTGATCCAGATATACCACGTTTAGTTACAACCTTCGTATATTCAGCAGCACCTCTTGCAATATTTCCAAGATAGAATCCATTCAATAGTAGTTGATCAACATCGTTCTTAAGAACAAACCCATTTGCTGAAACGTCTCCATTGAACATGGGTTTAATAAGATACTCAACAAAATCTTCAGGCTTATATGGAACAGAACCACCCCTTGTTAAGTCATAATCTTCATTTCTTCCCGATACCAATGGAACTATTCTATAGTTAAATTTTCCTCGCTCATCAAGCAACAACTTCCACATTTTAAGTGATGAGTGTATAGTTGCTTTCATAGACTCTTTGAGGTTAAACAATCTTTCGGCAGTATTTCCACCCATATCTTGGTGGATCGTACAATCTCGTCTTGATGCGAAATTGTTCGCAAGATTATACGAACCCTTTACTTGCACTGGTATGAACGGATTGAATCTTGGAACAAACTCCATCGCAAAGAAGTTCATGTCCTTATATCCGCCGTATTCCAACTGCTCTTGATAGATGTCATAGTAATATGAATCAAGGAAGTTCATGGTGGTTCCAAGCGGACCTCTAGGACCAGCGTTGTCAACAAACAACTTCAGAATATTTGCAGGAAGTAATCTTGAAGCCTGATATGTGTTAGATGCTGCTGATGTTGATGTTGCACCACCAAGCATGAAATATTCGTTATAGAATGAAGAATCGCCAGTGAGAGACTTGTGATAACTATTCCAACCAGAGGAACCACCAGATCCACCAAAGGAAGTTGCTCCTGTTGAACCAAGATAGTTGTAAGTATTTGGTGGTGGATAGAAAGTTATACCAGCAATCCTGTTTAGGAAATATGATGCTCCAGAACTACCAAATGGACCTGTGCCGTCTCTTGCTGTACCTGGAGTTGGTATTGATGGAATCCATCCAAATACTGATGTGGTATATGGATATGAGTATTGTCCTAGATTTGCACCAACGGATGGGATTGCTTTATATCTTCTTGGATATGTCTTGAACTCACTGAAGAATCTCTCGTTGAAACTCTTACTGAGATTGAAGCCATCAAGATTAATATAGTTTCCAGTTTTACCAGAACTACGAATGAGTTCTGTAGACCATGCTGGATTCGCTGAGTTTCCAACATACTGGGATATCATCCCCGTTTCACCACGCATAAAAGCATTGTCTGAATACTTTATGAATGAGTAGTATGGTTCAAATGAAGATACTAGACCAGAGAATGTCATGCCTCTATCTGCTAGAATAGAAAAGTTTCTTCTTGTGGAGAAATGAATATCTGGTGTGAAGTATATTGATCGTACTGAAGCACTCAAACCAGTATTTGCAGACAGACCGAAGTATAGGGGAGAGTCTAATGTTGCTGTTGGTAAACCATTGCTATGTGTAAGACCAAGAACAGATGGATTTTCTAGTAATTGAAATGGAGCAAGAACTCCACCAAAATTCACTATTGTATATGTTCCAGCAGACGAACCCTTCGCAGTAACTCCCGTGAATGCAGTTATTCCAATGGGTTGATTTGCACCCGTAATGCTATAAAACTGTGGATACTGTAGAAGAATATTTGAGTTGTCATACAAGGCTTTGAAAGCCCCATACGAAGTTGAATATCCTATAGTGCAAAACTCTGCTTGTCTTAGTTGATCTGTATCATAAAGAACTTCATGTCCCAAACTCTGAAGATATGTCATACCAGCAAAGAATCTACCATGTTCATACGTCAATCCATCTGCTGCACCAGTTAAGGAACTTATAAATGGGTTGAAATTTTCTGTTGGAGCAAAATATGGAATAATGCTTCTGCTGAAAAAAATCTCGGGTGTGATTTCTTTCTGTTCAACTGTGATCTTTATTTTCTTTATTGTATTTGCAGTAGTCAAATCGGCAGTTTCAGTAGCAGTCGTAAGAATGCGATACTGACTCAAAAATCCATCTAGATTTCTTTCTGCTGTTGATGACATTTACTCGTCCGTTAGTTCTCTAAAGGTTAGATCAATTTCGCGAATAAGACCAGAAGTTCGCACTGGTCCAAAAATATAAGATTTCGTTTGAAAGATTAGTGAGTGTGTAATCAGTCTTCGTTCGTTCAAATCACCCTCGTAATCCTCAACACTGCTGATAGAAGAAAGAATGATTGGCACATCCACTTTTCTATCTAGTTCTGTGAAGTTCATGCTTATCGTAAAGTCTGGTGTGAAATACGGTAGTATCTGCTCTATGATTTGATACCCATCATCGATATTGCGATTCATTATGTTGAGAGTGAACTCTATGTTGTATGGAACTTCACTATAAGCATATGATATGGTGCTATCGTTTTCGTCTCGTACAGAATACACCTTATTCAAACTATTGAGTTTTCTGTTGTTGTCGTAAACCATCGAAGAGATTTCAAATGACATTCTTGGGAGAATGTTTTCGAAACTCTTTCTTGCGGGGTCTGCTTCATCCAGTTCCCTGATTTTACGGACAAACTTTTCTTTTGGACCGTATGAGATAGGAACCTTTATTTTCTTTTGTTCTGTTCCATCTGCCTCTTTGCGAGAGATGTATATCTCGTTGAACAGAGAGCCAAACGCAACAACTAACTTTCGAATGCTTCCGTGATAGAAATAGCGAAACATCAGTAGTTCGCCTCACTGAAAGGATCTTTATCGGTAAAGTCGATTATATCCAACTTTGCGCGTTCCTTTTCGATATCCCCACCATCATCAAGATTAGCATTGATGAATTTCTTCTCGGTGGTGGTGATGGTTTCATAATCAGCAGAGGCACTAGATTGTTCTCCGCGCAATCTTGTCAGCGAAGATGGTGTGCCAGTTTCAGTATGCACCTGTATAGTATTGACAAGAGGGTTGAAGTTGAGAACGGTGGCAGACCAAGATGCTGCACCAAAGCACAAACCTTGATATATCTTTTCACCTTCGTAGAATGAGCCACAAACACCGCTTATTGTAAACTCTCTAATATTGGTGAGGATTTGAGTTTCGATATCATCGACTTCCTTGATCTCGGTGTCGATCTGCTCGCCAGAGTATCGGAAGAGTTCACATGATATTTCGTAGGCAAAGAATGAGTTTCTGCTTCCGACATACTTTACTTCGTACAACCCACCATATTCGGGAAAATAGATGAGATCCCCCTCTTGTGGGCTTGTGTCTGTTCCATACCTTGCAGCCTCCTCGGAAAACCTCTTCTTGGAAACCATGAGGGTGACAGAATCTTGAAGATTGATTCCGAACTTGTCCATCATCTTGTTCTGAGATTCGAAGAACTCGTAGTTGGCTACGAACATTTCCACCTGAAAACTCTTGTTGAACTTGGATACAGGATCCTCTCCAAAGAGATTATCCAAGTTCTGAAACTTGCGGAAGATGTAATGGACATCAAAGCCATAGATCTTGATCTGCTCAACAACAAGTTGTTCAAAGAGATCTGATTCGCGAGAAGAGACTTTGAAGTAGTTGTTCCGTGCCATCAGCCCACCATGAAATCTGTTGGTAGTTCGTACTTGCTTTGCACGGTGTCCTCAATCTTTGTGAGTTCCACCATCGCATCGTTGTACATGTCTCGGGCATCAAACTGCATACCACCAGGCAATGCTATGTTTGAGAATTTGCTTAGATTTGATGCCCATTGTCTCTTGATAAGAGCGGTAACATACTGCTTCAGAAGAATATCATTGTATATCTCAGGATAAGTTTCTGGATTTAGGGCAACATATGCCTGAACAAGTATCTTGTCACCAACCCGAAGTGACTCAGACCAATCTGTGTTTATCTTGAGTTTATTGGTGACTCTGCTGAAACTTATAGTCTTCTCTGGACTCAAGTACTGCTGTAATAGAGATAGGTACTGTTTGGTTGTGTCATAGTATGAAAGATTCGATGTACCGGTGAGGAATCCGTTGAAGTAATCGTTCAACATCAACTGATACTGAACACTGAACATTCCGCTCTGAACGGCTTGATCAACAATGAAAATCTTTGTAATACTGATGATGTTACCACCGCTTGATCCCGTGGAGATGCTGTTCGTGTCGATGTATTTGTTGTTTAGATCCGTTTGTGTGATAATATATGGAACATAAACTTCTTCAACGCCATCAAAATGATATTCGGAGAAGAACTGAATAGCATCATCAATGCGATCTTCAACTTGGGCATCGTCAACATTTATTTCGATGA
>Ga0214917_10000031_pt1 | contig 157999 bp, 141 predicted proteins | sample LL_1208_BB_MetaG_FD_177983 | JGI IMG/M metagenome (GOLD analysis project Ga0214917, IMG submission 177983) | Freshwater microbial communities from Lake Lanier, Atlanta, Georgia, United States - LL_1208_BB | ecosystem: Environmental > Aquatic > Freshwater > Lake | place: USA: Georgia...
TCGGCCGTCTGCCCTCCGAACCGGGGAGGCTCGGGGCTGCCCACGCCCCGGGAGCCGGCGTATGGCGGCAAGCGAAGGCAGGATGCCGAGAGCGCAGCCGGCATCGAGTGAGCGAAGGGCAGGATGCCCGCAGCGAACGTCCGGCGACGGGGCGTGGGTAGCCCCGAGCCGCGGCACGCCCCGAAAGAAAAGAGTGCCTCGTCTTGGACTCGAACCAAGAACCCTCTGATTAAGAGTCAGATGCTCTGACCAATTGAGCTAACGAGGCGTCACGAGTTTTGTACCGTTGCCGCCGCGCATCGGCAAGGGCCGCCGTCGAACGAGGCGGCGGGCCGCGTTGAGGGATTTTCCCGGAACGGCTACATTCTCGCGATTCTGTTCGGTCCCCCCGTTTCCGGAGGTTTTCGATGGGCAGGTTCGACGGCACGAAGGGTCTGGTTCTCGGCGTCGCCAACGACCATTCGATCGCCTGGGCGATCGCCAAGGAGATCCTCGCCGAGGGCGGCCAGATCGGCTTTTCCCACCTCCCCGACCGTCCCGACGACGAGCGGCAGCGGAATCGCCGCCGCGTCTCGCAGCTCACCGATCCGGAACCCAACGCGAAGTTCCTCGTGCCGATGGACGTCTCGAGCGACGATCAAATCGCCGCCGTCATCGATCGGGCGAGGCGGGAGTTCGGCACGCTCGACTTTCTCGTTCATTCGATCGCCTACGCCCCGCTCGAAGACCTCAAGGGCGAAACGACCAACTGCAGCCGTGAGGGCTTCCGGATCGCGATGGAGACGAGTGCCTACAGCCTGCTCGCCGTCGGCCGACTCGCCCGCGGGATCATGGCGAAGGATTCGTCGATCCTCACGCTCACCTACTTCGGCGGCGAAAAGGTGGTGCCCGGCTACAACATCATGGGGGTCTGCAAGGCCACGCTCGATACCTGCATGCGGTACATGGCCTATGACCTCGGGCCGGCCGGCGTCCGCGTCAACGCCGTCAGCGCGGGGCCGCTCCGCACGCTGGCAGGACGCGGCGCCGGCGTGGACGACATGCTCGGCCTTTACCAACACATGTCGCCGATGGGCCGCAACATCACGCATGAGGAAGTCGGCAAGGCCGGGGCCTGGCTGCTCTCGCGGGAGTCGCTCGGGATCACCGGCGAGATCCTCCACGTCGATGCGGGCTACAACATCATGGGCTCGCCGGGCCGGCTGCTCGACCTCGTGCCGAAGCAGGAATAGCCGATCACGGTGGGTCGTAGCCGCCGGGATGCCAGGGGTGGCAGCGGCAGATTCTTGCGAGCCCTTTCGCCGTTCCGCGCATGGCGCCATACCTCTCCACGGCCTGGCGAAAATACGCGCTGCACGTCGGCTGAAACCTGCAGTGCCTGCCGAGAAGCGGGCTGAGCAGGAGTTTGTAGGAGATGACGGCCGCGATCAGGCCGGCGGATGCGATGCGATCGCAGGCCGCGCAGATGCCACGCCAGAGGTGCGCGACGGCACGCATCGTCAGCCGCCACTTCCAGAAGCGCCGGCTGCGGAAAACCCCGGCCGCTTCACGATCCGCGCCACGAGTGAAGCGATCGCGTCGGTCAACTGCCGATGCCCGGCCGCCCCCGCCGGCGGCCGGCCCGACCGCACCACGACGATCGTGTCGACGCCGGGCGGTAGTTCGGCCCGCACGGTGCGAAATGCCTCCCGCAGCCGCCGTTTCCAGCGATTCCGCACGACGGCCCCGCCGATCCGGCGCGACACGGAGAGCCCCAGCCTCACCCGTCCGTCGGGCAGGCCATTCGCCAGGGCATAGACCACGAGCGATCCGGAGGCCGCACTCTGCCGCCGACCGTACACACGCGTGAAGTCGGCCGGCCGCGTCAGCCGGGCCGTCCTCGGAAATCCACGGTGTGCTGGCGTCACCACCGCAGCTGGGCCCTCGGCTCGGCCGTCCCGGACGATTCGGCCGTCCGGGCGGCCTCCAGCAGCTTCTCGAGTGCCGCGGAATCCGCGCCCGACGGCAGCACGATCTGCACTTCGGCGATGAGATCCCCCTTCGACCCGTTGGCATGTCGCACGCCCATGCCGCCGGCGCGGAGCTTCCGGCCACCGCTCGTGCCCGGCGGAATCCGCAAGGCGATCGTGCCCCAGGGCGTCGGGACATCGACCTTCGCACCGGCGATCGCCTCGGACAGCGAGACCGGCAACGTCAGTTCGAGCGTGTCGCCGTCGCGTCGATAGACGGGATGCGGCAGCACGTGCACGTCGAGCAACAGGTCACCGGCCGGCCCGCCGCCGGAGCCAGGCAGCCCCTGCCCGCGGAGCCGCATCCGGGCGCCGTCGGGCAGCCCCTGTGGAATCGTGACGGTGATCGTTTCGGTCGCGCCGTCGCGATCGACCCGCACGTCGGTCTTGCCCCCGTCGATCGCGAGCCGAAACGGAATCTCGATCGTGGCAGTGACGTCCTCGCCCGGCATCTGGGTCGGCCGGCGACGGCCCCGGGCCGTCTTCGCCCGGCCGTGCCCGAACAGGTCACCGAAGCCGCCGGCGCCACCGAACAGGCTTTCGAGGTCGATCTCCTGGCCGCCCGGAAAGCCCCCCGCGGCCCCGCCCCCGGGAAACGGCCCGCCCCCCCACCCGCCGGCTCCGCCGACGCCCTCGAACGAGCTGCCGTAGCGGTCGTACATCTCCCGTTTGCTCGGATCGTTCAGGACATCGAAGGCGGCCTGGACCTTCTTGAATTTGTCCTTCGCCGCGTCGTCGTCGGGATGGAGGTCGGGATGATACTTGCGGGCCAGCTCCCGGTAGGCCTTGCGGATGTCCTCGGCGGAAGCCGTCCGGGGCACGCCGAGCGTCTGGTAATGATCGTCCGCCATCTGTGGATCCGCGTGCCTCGCGTCGGGGAACCGAGCCCTGATTTTATGTCGCCCGATGCGATTGAGAAGCCGAGCCGACGATCTCAGCCGCCGGCCTCGGTCTGCGGCTCGCCGCCGGCCACGGCGGGCCGCTGCTCGAGGAACTCGATCTGGCACCGCCGGGCGGGCTCGTCCGGCCCCGGCTGCAGCAGGTGAAAGACGCCGTCGGACCGCAGTTCGCGGGCCCGCGTGTTGTCGGCGAGGTAGACGGGCAGGATCTCCTTGAGAATTCGGCCGACGAGTTCCGGGGCCATGACGGGAAACATCACCTCCACCCGGCGAAAAAAGTTCCGCGGCATCCAGTCGGCGCTCGACAGGAACACCTTCGCCTCCTCGTCCGGGCCGAACACGTAGACGCGGCTGTGCTCGAGAAAGCGGTCCACGATGCTGCGGACGCGGATCGTCTCGGACAACCCGGCCACGCCGGGCCGCAGCGAGCAGATGCCCCGGGCGATGATGTCGATCGGCACGCCCGCCTGGCTCGCACGATAGAGGGCCTCGATCACGCGATGATCGACGAGCGAGTTGAGCTTGGCGAAGATCCTGGACGGACGCCCCTGCCGAGCCCGGTCGGCCTGCTCGTCTATCAGTTCGATCGTTCGGCGATGGAGGTCGTTGGGCGCGACGATGAGCCGTTGCCAGTCGTGCCCCTGGGAGTAGCCGGTGAGCAGGTTGAAGAGGGCCGAGGCGTCCTCGGCGATCGCCTCATCGGCCGTGAACAGGCCGAGATCCGTGTAGAGCAACGCCGTCGTCGGATTGTAGTTGCCGGTGCCGATGTGGACGTACCGTTTGAGCCCCTGCCCCTCCTGCCGCACGACGAGCGACACCTTGCAGTGGGTCTTCAGGTCGAGAAACCCGAACACCACGTGCACGCCCGCCCGCTCCATCTGCCGCGCCCAGTTCACGTTGTTCGCCTCGTCGAACCGAGCCTTCAACTCGACGAGCGCCGTCACGTGTTTGCCCGACTCCGCCGCCGCGATCAGCGCCCGCGAGATCGGCGAGTCGCCGCTCGTGCGATAGAGCGTCTGCTTGATGGCCAGCACGCGTGGGTCGTTGGCCGCACTCGTCACGAACTCGACGACCGGATCGAAGGAGTCGTACGGGTGATGGAGCAGGATGTCGCGCTGGGCGATCGCCGAGAAGATATCGGGGCCTCGACGCTCGAGGCCGCGCGGCATCCTCGGCGTGAAGGGCCTGTCGTGCAGCTTGGCGTAGCCGGGCAGTTTGTAGAGTTCCCAGATCGCCGTGAGGTCGAGCGGCCCGTCGATCCGGTAGACCTCGCTGTAGCCGGACCGCTGGTCGTCCCCTCCCGCCTGCAGGCCTTCCTCGTCGATGATCATGCGGGTGAGCGCGTCGTCCGCCCGGGCGGCGATCTCGATCCGCACCGCCTGCCCGCGGGCCCGCGCCTTGAGCCGATCCTCGATCAGCTTGAGCATGTCGTCCGACTCCTGCTCGAGAAGCTCGACGTCACTGTCGCGGGTTATCCGAAAGGCACACCACGACTCCACCTGAAACCCGCCGAACAGCTCCGGCAGCCGGGCCGACACCACGTCTTCGAGCAGCACGAAGGGCATCTCGCCGGCACCGCCACCGCCGACGGGCACGACCCGCGGCAGCACCTGCGGCACCTGGACGACGGCGAACAGATTCTTCGGCCCGAGCCCTTCCGAGCGGTGGAGCATCACGCCCAGGTAGAGGCCGCGGTTGTGGTACCGGGGCGACGGATGCGCGGGATCGACGGCCATCGGCGTGAGGATCGGCAGGGCCCGCTCCTTGAAGAAGCGATCGACCCGCTCCCGCTGGTCACCGACGAGATCGGCATACCGCAGCAGCCGAAAACCCTCCGCCTCCAGAGCCGGTGCAAGACTCTCACGGAGGCACCGGTACTGCCTGGCCACCAGTTCCTGCGTCCGGCGGGCGATCACCTTGAGCTGGTCGATCGCGCTCAGGCCGTCGGGGGCATAGTCCTGCGGCGCGCTCTCGCCGAAGGCCTGTTCCCGCAGCCCCGAGACCCGCACCATGAAAAACTCGTCGAGGTTCGAGCTGAAGATCGCCAGGAACTTGAGCCGCTCGAGGAGCGGATTGTCGGCGTTCTCGGCCTCTTCGAGCACACGGAGATTGAATTCCAGCCAGCTGAGCTCGCGATTGATGAAGCACTCCGGCCCGATCGTGCTTTCCACCACGCCATCCGCCACCGTCGCCATGCGTCGAATACACTCCTGATGAGACGCTCCAGTGTACTGGCCCGTGCCGGATCGGGGCGGAGCGGAGCGAATTTCGTCGGCTTCCGACGCGTCCCGGATCGGATGGCTGCCATGCCTGTCGACCACCAGCCCACGGCCACCGCACTTTCCCGCCTGCCGCCCGACTGCCCGCTCGGCGGACCGGGCTGGTGCGCCGCGGCGGCATCCATCCTCGAGGCCACCGCGGCCAAGCCCGGCAACGTGCATCCCGGGGCATCCTTCGACGACCTTGCCTACGCGGATTTCGTCGCCGCGGGCCTGGCGATCGCACCGGCGATCGAGCGGGCGGCCCGTCAGCCGCTCGGCCGCACGATTCTCGACGCCGTGCGGGCATCACGGTCCGTCACCCGCTCGAACGCCAATCTCGGCATCGTGCTCCTGATCGCTCCGCTGGCGACGGCCGCCGAACCGCAGGACGTGGACGGCGTGCTCGACCGGCTCACGACGGCCGACGCGGAAAATGTGTGGCAGGCGATCGCTCTCGCCACGCCCGGCGGCATGGGCAGGAGCAGCCGCGACGACCTCCATGGTCCGGCCCCGACCGATCTCCGCGCGGCCATGCGGCTGGCCGCTCCCCGCGATACGATCGCCCGGCTCTGGGCGGAGGGCTATGCCGGCCTGTTCGCCGGTCCCGTGCATGATCTCGCCGCCGAACTCGCCGCCGGCCGGCCCGTGCTCGACGCGGTCATCCGTTGCCAGCTCGGTCAACTCGCCCGCCAGCCCGACACGCTGATCGCCCGGCGTCACGGCACTGCCGTGGCGGCCGCCGTCTCCCGTGGAGCCGCCGACGTGCTTGCGGCCGGCAGCGGCTGGCGCACGGCGGCAGCCCGGTTCGATGCCACACTCCGGGCGCCGCGGCGACTCAACCCCGGCACGACGGCGGATCTCGTGGCCGCCGCGGTGTACATTCTGCTGCGTGACGGCCGCCTGCCGCACGACCACATCGACGGCGCGATCCGCTCGGTTCCCTTCTCTGATTCGACGCCCGCATGAACACCTCCCAGGAACGATTCCAGGTCAGGCTGAGGAAGGCCGTGCACGTCTTCTCTGCCGGCCACTTCATCACGCTCACCGACGACCTCTGCGAGGCGGTCCATGGCCACAACTGGACCGTCGGCGTCGATATCGAAGGGGCTCCCTGCCCTCACGGCATGGTCGTCGATTTCATCCGCCTCCGTGACCTGCTCTCGGCGATCGTCACCCGGCTCGACCACCGGATGCTGCTGCCCGATCGCAACCCGTTGCTCGCGGTGACCACAGCCCCCGGCCCGACCGGCCGCGCCGAGACGACCGTGCGTTTCCGCGACCGTCGCTGGATCTTCCCGGCCGACGAATGCATGGTGTTGCCCGTGGCCAATACGACGGCTGAATGGATCGCCTGCTGGATCGGCACGGAACTGCTCGCCGCATGCGCCGCGGCGGGCACGCCACTCGCGGGCACGATCCGCGTCGAAGTCGATGAATGCCTCGGCCAGTCGGCGGTCTGGGAGCGGACGTGAGCCTCAGGCAGAGACGACGGCGAGTTTGCCGGCGGCCTCGATGGCCAGCGAGAGACCACGGTCGCCGAGCCGAATCCGCATCAGTCCCGCGCCATCGGGGTTCCGCTCGACGGTGCCGGTCGAGCCCAGCGTGAGCCCGCATTCCGTGAGATACCGCAGGAACGCGGACGACTGGTCGAGCACCCGGGTCAGGCGGAACGCGTCCCCAGCGGCACATGCGGCGAGCGACCGGGCCGCCGCCGAGAGGTCCGCGCCGAGTGACTGGGCATCGGCCCGCGGAATCGGGTCGCCGTGCGGATCGACCTCGGGGTGGCCGAGAAAGGCGTCGATCCGGTCGATGAGCAGATCGCTCACCGCGTGTTCCATGTGCTCCGCCTCGTCGTGCACCTCGTCCCAGCTCATGTCGAGCGTCCGCAACAGAAACAGTTCGATGAGTCGATGCCTCCTGATCATCCGCAGCGCGAGCACCCGCCCGGCGCGGGTGAGGGCCACGCCCTCGTAGCGGCGGTGCGACGCGAGGCGGGCCGCGTCGAGCGTCTTGAGCATGCTGGTGACCGTGCCGGGGGCGACGCCGAGCGCCGAGGCGATCTGCCCCGTCGTGGCCGGCTTGCCCTCCTGCTCCGCCGTGATCTGGAAGATCGCCTTCACATAATTCTCGACGGTCAGGCTCGGCATGGCAGACTCGCAATTCCGGATGGCGAACGGGCCCGCAGCGGGCGGAATGACGACCGACAAACAGCCTCCAGCCCGGGCCTGAGCGCCGCTCGTTGCCACTGCGGCACCGCCCCGGCATTATGACGAACCGGAGTGGGTCGCAATGCAACTCAATCAATCGTCGCTCGCCGTGGCGGAGGCCCTCCGCGCCGAGGAGCACCGCCGGGGGATCGCCTGCCATCGGATTTCGGGCGTGGAGGTCATCGATTGCGGCGTCCACGAGCCGGGCAGCCACGAGGCCGGACTGGCGGTCGCCCGCGCCGCGATGGGCGGCCTCGGCGACGTGCACCTGGTCGCCGATGGCCGGTCGGCGTTCGGCGCGGTGTGGGCCGACTGCCCCTGGCCGGCCGTGACCGTGACCAGCGATCAGCCGGTCGCCGCCTGCCTGGCGGCCCAATACGCCGGCTGGAAGGTGGCCGCCACAAAATATTTCGCCATGGCGAGCGGTCCGATCCGTGCCGCCATCGGCCGTGAGGAACTCTTCGACCACATCGGGCTGCGGGAACGCCCGACCGTCGCAGTGGGGATCCTCGAGTCGGCGGCCCTCCCCCCCGCCGATGTCTGCCTCCAACTCGCGGCCGACGCCGGCGTGCCTCCCGAAGCAGTGACGCTCCTCGTCGCCCGTACGGCCAGCCTCGCCGGCACGCTGCAGATCGTCGCGCGATCGCTCGAGACCGCCCTTCACAAGCTCCACGACCTGGGATTCGACCTGGGCCGCATCCGGCGGGGTCGAGGTGTCGCGCCCTTGGCGCCCGTGCCGGCGGGTGACGATCTCGTCGCCATCGGCCGCACCAACGATGCGATCCTGTACGGCGGCCACGTCGTGCTCGAGGTCACCGGCGACGACGCCAGCCTCGCCCGGATCGGGCCGCGGATGGTGAGCGGCGCGTCGGCCTCCTACGGCGCTGCCTTCATGCGGCTCTTCGAGGAGGCCGGTCGCGACTTCTACGCCCTCGATCCGGCGCTCTTCGCCCCCGCGCTCGTCGATCTCGTGAACGTCGATTCGGGCACGATCCGCCGCTTCGGTGCCCTGGCGCCGGAGATCGTGGCCCGCTCGTTCGGCGGTGCGGCGGCGGGAACCTGACGCCATGCGGGTCGCGGTCGTCGGAGAGCCCAGCGGCTGGCACGTGGGCCGGCTGATCGAGAGCCTCACCCCCCGCGGCCATCGGGCGACCGTCGTTCGCTGGTCCGAAATCGCCGCGGGACTGGGGGGCGTCGGCAGCTCGTTCAGCCCACCGGCTTTGGCCGTGGCCGACGCGGTGCTCGTCCGCGGCATGCCGGGTGCCATCCCCCACGGCGACCGTCTCGAGGAGGTGGTGTTTCGCATGGACGTGCTCGGCCGGCTCGCAGCCCGAGGCACCCGCGTGATCAACAGGCCGCGGGCGCTCGAATCCGCGATCGACAAATATCTGTCGCTGGCCCAACTGGCGGCCGCGGGCTTGCCCGTGCCCCGCACGCTCGTGGTGCAAGCAATCGCCCAGGTCGCCGACGCCTGGGACGCGCTCGGTGGCGACTGCGTGGTGAAGCCACTCTTCGGCTCCCGGGGCCGCGGGCTGCACCGCCTCGACAGTGCCGCGGCTCTCGCCGCGTGGCTCGATCTCCCCGAAACCCGCCGGCGGCCGCACGCCGTCGTGTATCTCCAGGAGTTCGTTCACCACGGCGGCTGGGACGCCCGGCTGTTCGTGCTCGGCAGCGATGTCTTGGCGATGCGGCGCCGGGCCGCGGCGGGCGAGTGGCGGACGAACGTCGCCCGCGGCGGCCGCCCCGAGCCCTTCGCCGCGCCGCACGACTGGATCGACACGGCACGCCGGGCAGCCGCCGTCCTGGAAACAGAGATCGCCGGGGTTGATCTCGTCGCGGCGGCCGACGGCAGCCCGGTGATCCTGGAGGTCAACGCCGTCCCGGGATGGCAGGCCCTCGAGAAGGTCACGGGAATCGACATCGCCGCACGGGTCGTCGGGTATTTGGAGGCGGGTTAGGCTCGGCGACGTACACCGGCGGCTGCACGACCCCCGAGAGGTCGCCCTTCCCCGACCAGCTCCCGCTTCCACGACCGGCTCCCCTTGTTGCCAGCGACATGCCGTGAGGGGCTGCCCATGCCCGGGAGCCGGCATAAGACGCCGGGCGCAGGCAGGATGCCGGAAACGACGGTTTTGCCGGTTATTCCGGACTGGACACCTGGCACCTGAGACTCGAGGCCGCTGCCTGCTTTCTGCGCAGCGAGCCGCCTGCCGCCGGCCTGGGCAGCCCTGCCCAAAAACAAGTCGCCGCTGGCGGATTCGCCGTAAGTCGTTGACGTGCATGCACTTCACGCTGGCGCTTGACCGCCCGCGAATGGTTAGGCGTCGAGGGACACCGAGTCCCGCATGTCAGGATCGCCCTCAGCCAACGCACGCCTCCATCGAGACCCACCGCGAGACCTACCAATGGCCGTCAAAGCCCCCAAACCGCCGTCCGCGGGCACCCACGCCGCCACCGCCGTTCTGCAGGTCGCCGAACGACTCTACGCCATGAGTCCGGAGTGGGTGGTGTTCTTCCGGGAGGTGCTCGGAGTGGACGGGGTCGTCCGGCGGACGTTCGCCGACCCCGACGCCCTGCTCCGCTTCGAATGCTCGCCACACTACGCCCGCATCCGCGAGATGCTCGACGCCCTGCGATCGCGACAGCGAGACCAGCCGTCCGAACGCGAGTCCCTGCGGGTGGTGACGGTCCGCATGCCGCGCACCCTGCACGAGACGCTCAAGGCCGAGGCCGAACAGTGCGGGGTGAGCATCAATACACTCTGCATCTCCAAGCTCATGAAACTGCTCGACGAGCAGGAACACCGCGACCTGACCCGCGGCCAGGCCGGGTGACTCGAGAAAGCAGGACAGGAACGGACCTGTAAGCCGGGTTCTGTTTGCCGCGGTCGCGGGGACTGCGGCATGGCGACCATTTCTCTAGGGCGGCGGTTGCCCGCCGCCTCCAGCAGCCGACCCGGAAGCGGGTGCGAGACGGGCCGCCTCGCGCCGGGGACCGGCCCCCGCGGGGAACCTGTCGCCGGACTTCTTCCTGCTTGGCCTTGCTCCCGATGGGGTTTGCCGAGCCAGACCGGTCACCCGGCCTGCTGGTGAGCTCTTACCTCACCGTTTCACCCTTACCGGCGGAGCGAACCCCGCCGGCGGTTTGCTTTCTGTGGCACTGTCCCTGACCTTGCGGCCGGTGGGCGTTACCCACCATCGAGCCCTCTGGAGCCCGGACTTTCCTCCCGCGGCCCCGGGATCGCACCCGAGCGGGCGCCTCCGGGAGTCGCCGGCGGTCACCCGGTCCACTCCTGTCCTGCATGACACAGTATATCACCCGGCCGCACGCCGGAGCCGGCGGGCCGCCGGCTTGACCATTCTCCAGCCAGCGAATACCGTCCCGGGAGATTCGCGTGGAGGAGGAACTCTGCTGATGACCAACTACGGCGAACTGATGCCACGTGGAGGTGGCGACCCGATCCCTCTCCTCAGGCCGGCGCTCGTCGTCGGTCGCCGAGAGAGCACCGACATCGTCCTGCGGTTTCCGAACGTGTCGGGCCGACACTGCGAGCTCACGATCGTCGATGGCTACTGGGTCGTGAAGGATCTCGGCAGCAGCAACGGTACCAAGGTGAACGGCTCGCGTGTCATCGAGCAGCGGCTCGAGCCGGGTGACACGCTCTCGATCGCGAAGCACGAGTTCGACATCATCTACGAGCCCGCCCGCCTGGGCGCGAAGGCCGCTCCGCCCGAGGAATCGCCGCGGGCGAACCTCTTCAGTCGATCGCTCCTGGAGGCGGCCGGACTGGAATCCCGCCGACCAGCGAGCCGGCCCTCGCCTCCGAACCGGCCCTCGCCTCCGAACCGGCCCTCGCCGGGCGGCGACGGCCCGCGTCGCTGATACACGCGTCGCTGATACACTATCGGCATGGGTGAGCCCCGCAAGATTCGGATCGAGTTTCGCAAGAATCGGACCGCACGACGTCGGTCCGGCGACCTCACGCGAGCCTTGCAGGCCGACCCCGAGGATGGCATCGACCATTCCGCGGGGGAACGGATCTCGGGCAAGGGCGAACTGACCCGCAAGCGCACGGTTCGGTCCGTCGCCGCCCCGCGGCATGACGTCGACGGACTGGCGATCGCGCCCGAGGGCCGCGTCACCTGGCGGGGCCAGGTGCTCAACGTGCATGGCCTGGAGACATTCGTCTCGGCCGGAGCGGGCCGCGTGGTGAGATGCACGACCAGTCGGGTGCTCCGCAGCCTGTTCACCGACCAGCGGCATCCGGTCGCGGCGGGCGACTGGGTGCGAGTGGCGGGGGACGGCGACACCGGTGTCATCCAGGCGGTCGAGCCGCGCGATCGTTCGCTCTGCCGCGACAGCCGCGGCCGCCGCCACGTGATCGTCGCCAACGTCGATCAGGTGTTCATCGTGGGAAGTGCCGCCCAGCCCGACCTCAAGCCGGCCCTGATCGACCGCCTGCTGGTGGCGGCCGAGTCGGCCGGCATTCGGCCCGTCGTGTGCCTCAACAAGGCCGACCTCGTTCCCGCGGCCCGGCTCGTGCCCTTGGCCGGCGTGTTCGCCCGCATGGGCTACCCGGTCGTGATCAGTTCGACGCGGACGGGGGTCGGGCTCGAGCGACTGCGTGCCGAACTCCGTGGCCGCGTCACCGCCGTCGTCGGACAGAGCGGCGTCGGCAAGTCGTCGCTGCTCAACGCACTCGACCCGGGGCTCACGTTGCCCGTGGCCGAGGTCAGCCGCGACAACGACAAGGGGCGTCATACGACGACCACTGCCCGCCTGATCCCGCATCGCTTCGAGGGCACGTTCGTGGATACGCCCGGCGTGCGGCAGTTCGCCCTCTGGCAGACCGTCCCCGCCGAAGTGCCGAGCGCGTTTCGCGACATCCGCCCCGTCGCCAACCTGTGTCGATTTCCCGACTGCACGCATACCCACGAGGGCGGGTGCGCCGTCAAGGATGCCGTCGCCGACGGTCTGCTCGACACGCGGCGCTGGGAGAGCTGCCGCCAGCTCGCCGGCGGCGATGCTGCGAGCGGCGGTGACGACGATCCAGCCGAGTGGCCGGAGGAGGCGGAGGCTTGAAGGATCGCGTCCGTACCACCGGCGTGCAGAGCGAGCGGGCGGTGCTCGTCGGGGTGCTGCTCGACCCGCCGGCAGACCCCGAGCACCCGCTGGACGAGCTTGCGGGCCTGGCATCGACCGCCGGTGCGGTCGTCGTCGCCGAGCTGACGCAGCGGCGCGACAGCCCCGACCAGACCACCTATCTCGGCAAGGGAAAGGTGCGGGAACTCCTGGCCGTCGTCGAACGACACGACGCCGATGTCGTGATCTTCGACAACGATCTCTCGCCCGCCCAGACCCGCAACCTCGAGCAGGCGGTCGGCGCCAAGGTGCTCGATCGATCCGAGGTGATCCTCGACATCTTCGCCGCCCGCGCCCGCACCTATGAGGCCCGGCTCGCCGTGGAACTCGCCCAGCTCGAATACTCGCTGCCACGGCTGAAGCGGATGTGGACGCACCTCTCGCGACTCAAGATGGGCATCGGCATGCGTGGTCCGGGCGAGAAGCAGCTCGAGGTCGATCGGCGACTCGTGGAGAAGCGGATTCACGACCTCTCGCAGGAATTGCTCGCGATCCATTCCCGCCGCGAGCGGCAGGTGGCGGCCCGGCACGAACACATGACGGTATCTCTCGTCGGCTACACCAACGCCGGCAAGAGCACGCTGCTCAACGCGCTCACCGGCGCCGACGAACTCGCCGAAGACAAGCTCTTCGCCACGCTCGACACCCGCACCCGGCGGTGGCGGCTGCCGGGCTGGGGCCCCGTGCTCTTGAGCGACACGGTCGGCTTCATCCGCGACCTGCCTCACCGCCTGATCGCGAGCTTCAAGGCGACGCTCGAGGAGACACGGCAGGCCGACCTGTTGCTCCACGTGGCCGATGCCTCGAGCCCGCTCGTCGACGGGCAGATCGCGGCGGTCCGGAGCGTGCTCGAGGAGCTTGGCGTTGACGAGAAAGACACGCTCCTCGTGCTCAACAAGCTCGATGCCGTGGCCGATGCTGCCGTGCGGGACCGCCTGCTGTCCCGCTATCCGCAGGCGATCGGGATCGCGGCCCGCTCGGGCGCGGGCCTGCCCCAACTTGCCCGCGCCGTCAGCGACTGCCTCGGCCGCGGCTTCCGCGATCTCGACGTGGAGACCAGCGCCGGCAACGGCCGTCTGCTCGCCTGGCTCGGCCGCCACGGCGAGGTGCTCTCGCGGCGGTTTCACGACGAAGTGGTCACGGTTCACTGCCGTCTTCCCGCGGCGATCGTGGGCCGCATCGATCCCGCCGAAGCCACCGTCCAGCCTCACCGCCAGCCATCGGACCGCCTCGCCGCCACGGGGTGCGATCCGCGGCCACCCGCACCATGAACTCGATCGACGTCGTCTCCGAGCCGGAACTGTTCGCCGTCGCCTGCCCGCGGTGCGCGGCGGCGATCGCGGTCGGCGACGATCTCGTCGGCGCCGTGGCCGGCTGCCCGGTCTGCCAGGCGTCGTTTCTCGTGCCCGAACCGGAACTGCCCCCCGCCCCGCCGGCCCGCCGGACATCCGCGGCCGATGCCGACGCGCCGGCGGCCGATGCGGTCTGGCGCGAGATGACGCCGAGCCTGGCGGAGGCCGCCGCCCAGCCGGCGGAACGGCATCGGGACCTCGAGTTTCGTGAGCCGGTCAGCACGCTCGAGACGGAGGAGGGACTGGTCGAGTTGCGCAGGCTCACCGACGAGGAGAAGCGGCTCCGCCGGAGCCGCCGCAACATCGTCATGCTGCTCGTGGGCACGACGATCCTGATCGCGCTGACGGCACTCCTCGGCCGTGATTCGAAGAAGAAGGCCCGCTGACGCTACACCCGCCCGCCGATGGCGAGCAGGTCTTCGGCGTCCAGGAATGCGTCGGACTGCGCGAAGATCGTGTCGATCGCCGCCTTGTGAATCCTCATCTTGGTGCCGCCGACACCGAGCGCCCCATAGACCACCGCGGCGCCGTCGGCACGCGCCTTGTCGGTGGCGACCACGCCCTCGATGCCCGCGGGGGGCACGGCGTTGAGGTCGATGATCACCTTGGCGGCCCGCGCCTGCCCCCGGCCCTGGGCATCGAGCAGCCTCGCGCCTGCAGCGCCGGCCGCCACGATCAGATCGACCTGTTCGACGAGCTTCGCAGCCGCCGAGTCGAGCCGCACGCCGCCGGTCCATTCGGTCGCCGACACGGCGGCCCGGGGCACCGTCGCCACGATCCGCTGCACGACGTCTTCGGCCCGCCGCAGCGTTCGCGAGGCCACCGTCACGATCGCCCCGCGGCCGGCGAGCAGCCGTGCCACTCGCTGGCCGACGGGACCGGTGCCACCGAGCACGACCGCCCGCGACGGGGGCTGCTCGCCCCCCTGGAGCGGCAGGTGGCGAGCAGCCGCCACGACGGCAGCCGCAGCCGTGGTATTCGCGCCCGAGGGATCGACGAGCACGCCCACCCGCACGGGACCGAAGAACGTCTCCCGCACGCGGGCAGCCACCGCCTCGGCCATCGCGACGTCGGAGCCGCCGACGAAGATCGCGGTCGAGGCGAGGTCGGCTCCGCCTCGGGTGAACATCGCCCCATGCACGAGCGGCACCACGTTCTCCGGCGTCACACCCCCATGCCGCAGGAGCACGTCCGCCCCCGCATCGACGGCCACAACCGCGTCGAACGTGCTCGGCTGCGGATCACAATCGAGCTGGATCAAAATCCGCTTCGGCACGACGCGGCTCCTTCACGTGGCAGGCCTCACGCACCACGATCACGGCCGCCGGGGCCAGCGATGGCCCCGGCAGCCGTGCGACGTCTGACTAGAAGCCCTTGAACGGATGAGCGGCCTTGTCCTTGCCGGCGAGCATCTCGTCGACCGTGGGCTTGCCATGCATCGCGTTCGAGATGGCGTCCACGGTGGCCTTGTAGTTGTAGTCGTAGATCTTCTTGTCGTCGGCGGCCAGCCAGTGGATGAACACGCCGCACACGATCACGAGGTTCTCCGCGTCGCTCTTCGGAATCACGCCGGAGGCCACGCTGTCTGCCACGGCCTTGGCCACGGCGGCCTGGGCGGGCCCGAACATCTGGACGGCCTGCTTGGCGCCCTTGATCGTGACCTTCGTGATCATGACCGTGGCCGGCTTCACGGCGAGGTTGGGGGTGAGGACGGCCAGCAGGTTCGAGTGCCCCTCGCTCTGCCGGGCCAGGGCGTTGGCGAACGCCACGCCGACGGGGCCGTCCTTGCTGCCGATCAAGAGATCGATATGGGCAATCTCGTTCCCATCACCAGCCAACGCTTCGCCTATGAACATCGACATCGTGCGACTCTCCCGAGTGTTGAAATCCTGCCGTGTAAACGGCTGGGCAGGATACCATTTTCCCTCATGGCAACAAGCCGGCGGCCTGACGGGCACGACCTGATCGCCGTGGGGGCGAGCGTGCGGGCCTTTGCCTGCTCCGCCGCGCGGGCCGGCTGGACGGTTCATGCCGCCGACCTGTTCGGTGATGCCGACCTGAGGGCGGTGGCGGCCACGACGCTTGCCGCCGGCATGTGTGGCGGGCTGCGGTATCCGCACAGCCTCGTCGCGGCCGCCGCCGAACTGCCCCCGGCGCCGTGGTGCTACACAGGGGGCCTCGAGAATCATCCCGACGTCATCGCGACGATCGCCGCGCAGCGCCCCCTGCTCGGCGCCTCTGCCGCGGCGACCCGCGCGATTCGTGATCATGCCTGGCTGGCGGACGTGCTCCGGCCCACGGGCGTCGGCTTTCCCGACACGTTTACGACGCCCGCGCATGTCCCTCGCGACGGCACCTACCTCGTGAAGCCCCGGGCGTCGGCCGGCGGCCGGGGCATCGCGGTCTGGGATCGCACCTCGGACGACCGTGACCCCGGTGCCCACGTCTGGCAGCGTCGGGTGCCGGGTGAATCGTGGGCCGCCGCGTTCGTCGTGCGGCGTGACGGCGAGGCCCGGCTGTGGGGCGTCAGCCGGCAGCTCGTGGGCCTCGACTGGTGCCATGCGCGACCGTTCGCCTACTGCGGCTCGCTCGACGTCCCGCTCCGGCTGGTCCCACCGCTCGTCCGGACATCACTCGATCGGCTCGGTCAAGCGCTCGCCGGCGCGTGCGGGCCGCTCGGTCTCGTCGGCCTCGTCGGTGTGGACGCGGTGGTCGATCAGGCGGGCGACGTGCACGCGATCGAGATCAACCCTCGGCCGACGGCCTCGATGGAGCTCATCGAGCGGAGCACCGGCGACTCGCTGGCCGTCGCCCACGTGACCGCATGTGGCGGACCGGTGCCGACCACTCCCCGCATGAGTCCGCAGGCCGCGCTCTGGGGCAAGGCCGTGCTCTGCGCGCCCCACGACGTCGTGATCGATGCCCGCTCCGGAACCCGCCTGGAGCTGGCATGTCCGCCGCTGACCGCCGCCGAGGAAGCCTGGCCCGTGCTGGCCGACATCCCCTGCGCCGGCACCACCATTCCGCGGAGAGCACCCCTGCTCACCATCTTCGCAGCGGCCGACACGCACGCCGCGGTGCTCGACCGTCTTCAGCAGCGCACGGCGGCGATCGACACGGCGCTCTCAACCGGCAAGCCGTCGCGGCACTGACGCGTCCTGCGACTCCGGGCGAAACTCCATCAGGTAGGCATCCTCCGTCGTGTCCTGGTAGAAGTCCTTGAGAACCGAGGTCGCACGAAATCCGGCGGAGCGGAAGAAGAGCTGTGCCGGCAGGTTCGTCTCCCGCACCTCGAGCCCGATGCGATTGCGGCGTTCCGGCGCCAGCTTGGCCACGAGCTTGTGCAGCATCTGGGTGCCGATGCCGAGCCGCCGGTGCGACCGCAGCACGGCGAAGTTGAGGATGTGCAGCCGCGAGCGATGGAGCTCGTAGATCATGAAGGCCACGATGGAATCGGCGTACTCGGCCACCATGCCGATGCAGTTCCGCTGCCGCAGGCACCGCGTGAAGTCTTCGTCCGACCAGGGAAACTCGAACGCCTCCCGCTCGATCGTGAGCACTTCGGGCATGTCGCGGCGAATCATCCACCGCACATGGATGCCGGCCAGGGTGGGCGACGGGGCTGTCACGTTCCGTTCTCCAGCGGTCACTGAAATCTCGCGGTGCGTCCTCATGGGGGGCGAACCGTAGCAGCCGACCTCCCCCGCACCAAGCCGTCCTTCACGCACGTTTGCCCGACGCGTCGCAAGCCGAACAGGCAGGCGAGGGGGTCGGTGCGAGCTCGAGGAGCATTGGACCGAGTCCGCGAGGTCCCGCGACGAGACTTGTACCGCCCCCGAGCCAACGGCCACCGCCGAACAGGCAGGCGAGGGGGTCGGTGCAAGCTCGAGGAGCATTGGACCGAGTCCGCGAGGTCCCGCGACGAGACTTGTACCGCCCCCGAGCCGACGGCCTCTTGTCGAGGCCCGAACCGGCCTTGACCGACTCCCGGCACAGACCTAACGTCCCGGCCCGAATCTCTTCCGTGACGTCGGCCGAACCGCGCATGCACCACCCCGCCTCACCGCGAGCCCGACTCGTCGCCACCGCCGCCCTGGCCGTCACCGCCTTCGTCGGGTGTGCGGAGTCGGCGATTCGCAGCCAGAGCCCGGAGATCGAGGCCCTCGCCAAACTCGAGGCGGGGACCCGCATGGTGGGCGACTACGCCGCTCCCTGGGGCCTGGGCGCCAAGCGAATCGAGCATGCGGCGCTCGTGACCGGCCTGGCGAATACGGGCAGCGATCCGCCCCCTGGACCGCAGCGGCAGACGCTGCTGGGCGACATGCAGTCCCGCGGCGTCATCGAGCCCAACCGTCTGCTCGCCTCCCCGTCCACGGCACTCGTCTGGGTGCACGGGTTCCTGCCGCCGGGCGTGCGGAAGGGGGACCGCTTCGACATCTATCTCGAAGTGCCCCCGGACAACGAGACGACGAGCCTCGAAGGGGGCTGGCTCATGGAGACGCGGCTCGCGGAGATGGCCGTGCTCGGCAACGCGATCCGCGACGGCCACGAGCTCGGTCTGGCGACGGGCCCGGTGCTCGTCGATCCGGTGTCCGACGGCACCCGCGACTCCAAATCGAAGCTGCGGGCCCGCGTGCCCGGCGGCGGCATCTCGCTCACCGACCGTGAACTGGGCCTCGTGCTCTCCGCGGAGCACCGCTCGTTCGCCATGTCGAAGCGGCTGGGCGACTGGATCAACCGGCGGTTCCACGCCGTGATCAAGGGCTCGAAGCGGGGCGTGGCAACGCCCCGCACCGACCGCTACATCGCCTTGGAGGTGCCTCCCGTCTACCGCCACAACCTGCCGCGCTATCTGCGGGTCGTGCAGAACGTGGCCGTGATCGAGCCGCCCGAAGGCCGGCATGCACGGCTCCAGCTGCTCGAGCGGCAGCTGGAGGACCCCGTCACCGCGCCCGCCGCCGCACTTCGCCTGGAAGCGATCGGCAAGGATGCCATTCCCACGCTGCGGGCGGCCCTCGACTCCAAGGACGCCGAGATCCGGTTCGCCGCCGCGGAGGCGCTCGCCTATCTCGGTGAGTCGGTCGCCGCTCCGCAGCTCGCCGACGCCGCCCGCTCGCTCCGCAGCGCCCGGCCCGCGGCCCTGGCTGCGCTCGGCGTGCTCGACGACGCCAACGGCATCGACGCCCTGCAATCGCTGCTCTCCAGCGCCAGCGCCGAAACCCGCTACGGCGCCTTCCGGGCCCTCTGGAAAATGGACCGCAATCTCCCGCTCGTCCGCGGCGAGCGGCTCGGCGATGCCTGCTCGATGCACGTGCTCGACGTGCAGGGGCCGCCGCTCGTCCACGTCACCCGCAGCTACCGGCCCGAGGTCGTGTTCTTCGGCACCGAGCACGTCGTCGCCGACGGCCTGCGGGCGGAAGCCGGCAGCGCCATCGTCGTGGTGGTCGAAGGCCGCACGGCCCGCGTGAGCCGGTTCGCCGCCGGCGCGGAGGATCAATCACTGGAGGTCGATGCCACCGCCGACGCCATCGTGCGGGCCGTGATCGAGACCGGCGGCACCTACCCCGATGCCGTGCAGTTCCTGCAACAGGCCAGCGGCCGCCACGCCCTGTCGAGCCGATTGGCGTTCGATGCGGTGCCCACCGAGTTCGACGGCCGCCAGAGCATCCACGAGGAGGCGTCCCGACGAGCGCGCGACATCCCCGCGGACGCCGACGATTCGACCGCGTCCGCCCGCGGCGAACCGCTCGCGGACGAGGCCTCATGACCAGGCTTCAGGCCCTGGAACTCTTCGGCTTCAAGAGTTTCGCCGACCGCACCCGGTTCGAGTTCCCGGAGGGCATCACCGTCGTCGTCGGCCCGAATGGCTCGGGCAAGTCGAACGTCGTCGATGCGATCAAGTGGGTGCTCGGCGAGCAGTCGGTCCGCAGCCTTCGCGGCAAGGAGATGACCGACGTCATCTTCGCGGGCTCACAGTCGCGAAAACCGCTCAACTACGCCGAAGTCTCGCTGATCTTCGACAACGCCGCCGGTGAACTGCCGGTGCAGGCGGGCGAGGTGCAGATCACCCGTCGCGTGCAGCGGAGCGGCGACAGCGAGTACCTCATCAACGGGGAGACGGCGCGGCTCCGCGACATCCGCGAACTCTTCTCCGGCACGGGCGCCGCCACGGACGCCTACAGCGTGATCGAACAGGGCCGCGTCGACGCCCTGCTGGTGGCCTCGGGCCGCGACCGCCGCGCCGTCTTCGAGGAGGCGGCCGGCATCACGAAGTTCCGCGGCCGCCGCGCGGAGGCCCTCCGCCGCCTGGAGCGGGCCGACCTCAACCGGCAGCGACTCGCCGACATCGTGGGCGAGCTGTCGAGCCGGCTGGAGACGGTGAAGCACCAGGCCGCCCGCGCCCGCCGCTGGCGGCAGATGACCGATCGACTCAAGGCATTGCGGCTGGCCGCCGCCACGCGCGACCTCACGGCCATCGATGCGGCCGTCACTGCCGTGGATGATGCACTTGCCGCCGTGCGGGGCCAACTGGCCACCGCCGAATCGACCGCCGTCACCGCCGCCGCCGAGGCCACGGAGATCGGCGCGGCTCTCGAGACCGTCGCGGTCGAAGTGGCGGCGGAGCGAACGGTCCTCGCCGGCGTCGCCCAGCGGGCAGCAACCGCGGAGACCACGCTCACCCTGCTGCGCGCACGCCGCGGCGACGTGGACCGCGAGGTGGTCGAGGCCGCCCGCGCGCTCGAGACGGCCCGCCGCGAGGAGCGGGCGGCCGCCGCGGCCGTCGCCACGGCCCGGCAGGCGATCGCCGCGATCGAGTCGATGGTGGATGCACTTGCCGCACGGCTCGCGGGCTGCGAGCGGTCGGCCGTCGGCTCCCATCACGACGCCGACGCGACCCGGCGGCGGCTCGGGGATGCGGCCCACGCCGTCGATCAGCTGCGGCAGGAACAGCTCCGCCTCGAGGCGGCCGGCGGCTTCGCGGCCACCCGCGCCACCGACGCCCGTGCCGCGGCGGATGCCGCCCGCGACGCGGTCGCCGCCGCCCGGCTGCACCATGCCCGGCTCTCGGAGTCCGTTGCGGCCTGCGAGGGCAACCTGGATTCGCTCTCCGTGAGATCGGAGGCGGCGGGCCGCGACGTGGACGACCTCGAGAAGGCGGCGCGGGAGCAGGCCGACGCGATCCAGTCGGCCTGGCGGGAACTCGCGGGCTGGCAGGCGAAGCTCGAGGCCTGTCGGGAGCGCTGCGACGTGCTGCGGGAACTCGTGGACCGCCAGGAGGGGCTCTCGGATGCGGCCCGGCGTCTGCTTGCGAGCCAGGCCGCGACCGTGCCCGGCCTGGCCGGCACCCTGGCCGACCTCATCATCGCGAGCGTCGCCTGGGCGCCGTTGGTTGACACGGCACTCGCCGCGCTGGGCCACGCGACCGCGCATGGGCTGGTGGTGGATCGCCTCGACGACATCGTTCGCTGGCACGCCGCCTGGGAAGCCACCGACGGCGGGCGCGACATCCTCGGGGCCGGCGGTCGGATCGGCTTTCTGGCGCGTGAGACGCTCCGTGCACCCGTCCCCTTCGAGCCCGTTCCGCAGCCGGGCATCGTGGGGCGACTCGACCGACTGCTCACCGCCGATGCGGTCGGCTCGGACGTGACGATCGACGAACACACGGCCGCCATCGTGGAGCGGCTCCTGGGAAAGGTCTGGGTCGTCGAACGGATCGAACATGCCCTGCCTCTGCTCGCCGGCGCGCCGGCGGGCACGGTCTTCGTCTCCCGAGCCGGCGAATACCTTACAGCGGATGGCTGCTTCGAAATCGGCACGTCCGGCCCGGCAGCGGGGCTCGTGGCGCGCCGCAGCGAGCTGCGGGCCGCCGACCAACGCCGCGATGCGTTGTCCGGCACCGTCGCCGAGCGGCAGGCCATGATCGCCGGCCTCCAGGCCGCGGCGGCCGACCTGCAGCAGGCGCTGCGTCAGGCCCAGGCGCGACGGCAGGAGGCGACCCAGGCGACGGCCGCCTCACGGACTCAGCTCGACCGGATGAACCGTGATCGCGACGCGGCGGCGGCGGTGATCGCCGCGGCCGAACGCACCCTGCGGGCGGCCGACGAACGTGCCATCCGTGCCACCGCGGAACTGGAGGCCGCCCGGGATGCGGTCGCCGCGATCGAGCCGGCACTTGCCGCGGCGGTCGCCGACGCCCGCGCCGCCCACGAAGCCGTGGAGTCACTCGAACGCAGCCGCGGCCAACTCCTCGACGAGATCCAGCAGCTCCGCGTCCAACGGGCGACCGCCACCGAAAAGCTCGACCGCAGCCGCGACGCGGCCCTGGCCGCGGCCGCCGCCCATGCGGCCCGCCGTGCCGATCTGGCCGCCTGTGACGACCGCAGCCGCCTTGCCGACGCCCGGCTCGATGCCTACGAACTGGAGCTGCTGGCCGCAGGCTCGAACCATGCGGAAGCCGTGGCGGCGCTCGAGCGATCGGCCGCGCGGCTGGCCGCCGTGGAGGCGGAGGCGGAGGCGTTGGACGGCCGACGCCGCGCGAGCGGCCACGCCGTCGAAGAGGCCCGGGCCGCGCAGGCCCGCCTCGCCGAGGCCGTCCATGCCCGCGAACTGGAGGCCGGCGAGGCCCGCCACCGCCGGGCCCGCATCGTGGAGCGGATTCACGACGAGTACGACATCGACCTCGAGGCCGGATTGCCGGCCGCGCCGTCAGCCGAGCCGGTCGAGATCCCGGCCGATCGGGCGGAGCTCGACCGCGAGATCGAGGAGTTGCGGCGGAAGCTCGCGTCGATGACGACCGTGAATCTCGAGGCGCTCCAGGAGGCCGAGGAGCTGACGGCCCGGCTGGCCACGCTCGAGTCCCAGCTCGCCGACGTCGCGGCCGCGAAGGAGTCGATCGAGCAGCTGATCACCCGCATCGACGACGAGAGCCGCCGACTCCTCGGCGACACGATCGAGACGGTCCGCGGTCACTTCCGCGATCTCTTCGAGCGGCTCTTCGGTGGCGGCCAGGCCGACATCGTGCTGGAGGAGGGCGTGGATCTCCTGGAGACTGCGGTCGAAATCGTGGCCCGTCCGCCCGGCAAGGAGCCCCGCAACATTTCGCTACTCTCCGGCGGGGAGAAGACGATGACCTGCGTGGCCCTGCTCCTGGCCATCTTCCACTCCCGGCCGAGCCCGTTCTGCGTGCTCGACGAGGTCGACGCGGCGCTCGACGAGGCCAACGTCGATCGCTACGTCGGCGTGCTCCGCGACTTCCTCTCGACCACGCAATTCATCGTCGTCACCCACTCCAAGAAGACGATGGCCGCGGCCACGACGCTGTATGGGGTGACGATGGAGGAGTCGGGCGTCTCGAAGCGGGTCTCGGTGCGATTCGAGTCCACGGCGGCCGCCACCCGCCCCGCCACGAAGGCGGCCTGAAGTCGGCCTTTTCCGGGCATTCGGCAGCGTCGAACCGCGAGGACGATGCGGTGCCACCCCTCCGTTCCGAAAGAACGGCTCAAGTCGCACGACAGGTTTTTTCGATCTACCCACCTGGACGGTGATGCCGCGAACGTGTCCGGGTCATGCCGGACGAAGCGGGGCATCGAGCAGGGGGGGAATCCTGCGAGCCGCTGCCTGTGCCCGAGGGCACCCATGCGTGGGTGCCGGCGGGTCGAGGACGCGCTCTCTCGCCCCCGCCGTGCTCAGCCGGCCATCGTGGGGCACGACGACGCGGTCGTCCCCGCGGTCGCGAGTGATCCGCGTCGGGGGGGCTTCGTTCCACCGTGTTCGGTGCGGACTGGCCAAAACGTTTCCGGACACAAAAGATCCACAGGGAGTCTTGTGATGAAGGTTTTCACGACAGGCCAGGTCGCCAAGATATGTAAAGTCGCACCGCGGACGGTGAGCAAGTGGTTCGACTCGGGCCGCCTCAAGGGCTACCGGATCCCCGGCAGCCAAGACCGGCGGATTCCACGGGAGTATCTGATCAAGTTCCTCAAGGAACACGGCATGCCGTTGGGCGACCTCGAAGACGAGGCGATGGCCAAGGTGTTGCTCGTCGGGCAGGATCAGGTGCTGATCGAGAACCTCAAGAAGCAACTGCCCCTCGAGCGGTCGTTCAAGATCCAGGTGGCCGCCAGCGGCTTCGAGGCGGGCATCCAGGCCGAGAGCTTCCATCCCGACTGCATCGTGGTGGACTACTCGATCGGCCGGATCGACGCCCAGCAGATCTGCCAGAACCTCCGGCGCAACGCGGAATACGCCGACACGATCGTGATCGCCCTGCTGCCGGACGACGGCTCGCAGATCACGGTGGATCGGGCCCACGTGAACGAGAGCTTCAAGAAGCCCTTCGACGCGGCCCTCCTCGCAGAGCGGCTCCGCACCCTGATCGGTGCGAAGAAAGAGCTCGTGTAGTCAGTCGCTGACCCCGACCGGAAACCAGCCACGGGCCGGCCCGCCTCGCGCGTGCCGGCCCGTGATGCGTTCACGCCACCCCACAGGCCGAGCCGGGAGGCGAGGGGGTCGGTGCAAGCTCGAGGAGCATTTGGACCGAGTCTGCGAGGCCCCGCGACGAGACTTGTACCGCCCCCGAGCCGGCGCCCACAGGCCGAGCGGGGAGGCGAGGGGGTCGGTGCAAGCTCGAGGAGCATTTGGACCGAGTCTGCGAGGTCCCGCGACGAGACTTGTACCGCCCCCGAGCCGGCGCCCACAGGCCGAGCGGGGAGGCGAGGGGGTCGGTGCAAGCTCGAGGAGCATTTGGACCGAGTCTGCGAGGTCCCGCGACGAGACTTGTACCGCCCCCGAGCCGGCGCCCACGGACGAGCCGGGCCATCACCGGTTGCCGCATTATCATGGGCTTCATGACGACCACACCTCACGGCATCCGGATGATCGACGTCGGCGGCAAGCCGGTCACGCTGCGCACGGCGCGGGCCTCGGCGCGGCTGGCGGCCAGGCCCGAAACGATCCGCCGCATCCAGGCCGGCGAGTTGGAAAAGGGCGATGCCGTCGCGACGGCCCGGATCGCCGCGATCATGGCCGCCAAGCGGACGAGCGACATCGTGCCGCTCTGCCATCCGCTGCCGCTCGACAACGTCGAGGTCGCGATCGGCTTTGCGGCCGATGCGGTGCTCGTGGAGGTCGTGGTGCGGGCCACGGCGCGGACGGGCGTGGAGATGGAGGCGCTCGTAGCCGCGGCCGCTGCGGCGCTCACGATCTACGACATGTGCAAGTCGATCGACCAGGGCATGGCCGTGGAAACCGTCCACCTCGAGGAGAAGACCGGCGGCACCCGCGGCGATTACGTCAGGGCTGGAGGCCCGGGTCAGGACCAGCGACCGGAGGTCGCCAAGGAAACATGAGCCGGACGCTCATGGTTTCCGTGCATCCAGACCGGCGGCACCCGCGGCGATTACGTCAGGGCTGGAGGCCCGGGTCAGGACCAGCGACCGGAGGTCGCCAAGGAAACATGAGCCGGACGCTCTTGGTCCATCCGGGATGTTCGTGGGTACGTTCACCGAGCGCCCGGGACTACCCGTGCCCCGTCGCCGGACGTTCGCTCCGGACATCATGTCCTCCGCTCTCTCGGATGCCGACTGCACTCCGCGATCCTTGCTGCGTTTGTCGGCATACGCCGACTCCCGGGGCACGGGCAGTCCCGCCCCGTCACCCATGAAAAAGCCGGAAGGACGCTCATGGTTTCCGCGAAGGCGGAAACTCGCTCCCGTCCCTACTTTCTCTCCGCGAGGATCGGCTCGAGCTCGTCGACGAAATCCCGCACGTCCTTGAACTCGCGGTAGACGCTCGCGAAACGCACGAAGGCCACCTGGTCGAGGGCACGCAAGAGCTCCATGAGCCGCGCGCCGATCACGCGACTCGGCACGTCTGAGTCATAGGTGCCGTACAGTTCTCCCTCGAGGGCCGTCACGACGCCTTCGACGTCGTCCTCGGTGACCGGCCGCTTCCAGCAGGCCTTCGCGAGCCCGCGCTTGATCTTGTCGCGGTCGAATGGCTCGCGAACGCCCCCCTTTTTCGACACCATGAGCAACTGCCGCTCCACCCGCTCGTAGGTGGTATAGCGGCGGCGGCAGGCGAGACATTCACGCCGCCGCCGAATCGTGGCGCCGTCGTCCCCGGCACGGGAATCGGTCACGCGGTCGTTGTCGGCACGGCAGAAGGGGCAACGCATGGCCGGCAGCCTACGACGCCGCGATCAAAACCGACAAGTCGGCGCTGGGGAGGGGACGGAGGTCGGTGCAAGCTCGAGGAGCATTTGGACCGAGTCTGCGGGGTCCACGGCGACGAGACTTGTACCGCCCCCGAGCCGGCAACGCATCGAAAGGCGTCGAACTACGCGTCGCTGTCGTCGTCCGGTTCGTCGGCCGCCGCCTGGAGTTCGGCCTCCTTCGTCGCCCGAGCCAGCTTCCAGTCGCGCCGCTGGCGGGAGCTGGGGATCTTCATCGCCTTGCGATACTTCGTCACCGTCCGCCGGGCGACGGTGATGCCCTGCTTGGCCAGTTCGTCCACGAGGTCGTCGTCGCTGTAGGGCTTGTCCTTCGGCTCGGCATCGACGATCTCCTGCAGCTTGAGCCGCACGGCGTCCCAGGCCACTTCTTCTCCATCGGCGCTCACCGTGCCCCCCACGAAGAACCGCCTGAGCGGGTGGAGGCCGCGGGGCGTCTGCAGCCATTTGTCATCGACGGCCCGGCTCACGGTCGTCACGTGCATGCCGATCCGGTCGGCGATCTGCTGCATCTTGAGGGGCTCGATCGCCTCGGGCCCCTCGGTGAGAAATCGCGTCTGATGATCGACGATCGCCTGCGCGGTCTTCAGCAGCGTGCTCCGGCGCTGCTCGATGGCCTCGATGAGCCACTGGGCGGCGTTGACCTTTCGCTTGATGTATTCGCGGGTGGCCGGCTCCGTGTCGGGCGACAGGAGCATTTGCCTGTAGAGCGGACTGATCCGCAGGCTGGGCAGATCGACGTCCTCCAGCCGCACCTTCCACGAGCCGTCGGGGGCCTGATCGACGAACACGTCCGGCTTCACCGGGGGCACGATCGGCGCCGTGAAGATCGCCCCTGGCTTGGGCTGCAGTCCGTGCAGTTCCGATCGCAGTCGCTCGATCTCCTCGAGGGAGAATCCGGTTCGCCGCTCGATGAGCGGCAGGCGGTTGGCCGCGAGATCCTCCAGGTGATCGCCCACGAGCCGCCGCAGCCGGCCGGCGTGGGGCGACGAGGCGGGGATCTGCAGCAGCAGGCACTCCCTCAGGTCGCGGGCGCCGACACCGGCCGGATCCATGCTCTGCACGATCCGCAGCGCCGCCTCGAGGTTGGCCATCTGTGCCGGCTGGCCCTCCGGGCCTTCCGGATCGACCAGTTCCTCCAGGGGCAGCTGCAGATACCCGTTGGCGTCGAGGTTGTAGATGATCTTGTCGGCGGCCTGCCGCACGGCCGAGGTGAGATCGTAGTTCGAAAGCTGCTCGTGCAGATGGTCGCAGAGCGTCTCGGGCCGCTCGACCATGTTGGCCATGACGTCGAGATAGCGGTCGCCCGCCTGCTCGATCTGCGAGGCCGACGGCCGGCTTCGGTCGTCGTCGCTGTCGGGATACTCCGCCGACCAGTCGTACGACCGCTCGAAGTCGGCCTGATTCGCATGCTCCTGATCGACGATCAGCGGCCGCTCGTCCACGGGCCGCTCGGGAATGGTCGCTTCGGCCTCCACCCCCACCGAGACGACCTCACTCGGCCCGGACTCCTGCCCGGCCTCGTCCACCTCCAGGGTCTCGTTGTTCTGGATCTCCTGCTCGATCCGCTCCTCGAGCGCCATCACCGGCAATTGCAGGATCTCCATCGACTGGATCATGCGCGGCGCAAGCACCTGCTTTTGCGCCATCCGCATTTCCTGGCCGAACGACATCCGCATGGCAACGATTCCTGCACATCCCGGGCCGGTTCCTGCCGGCCGCGCTTGCTGAACTAAGGATACCGCTTTTTGGGATACCGCTTTTTGGGATACCGCTTGTTGACCGAAACCGCCCGTCCTCGATCGGGTTCGGAATCCGCGTTACGGCAGCCGTTGCCGGGTGGCGATGGCGTCGGCGAGCATGTCGCGGTTGGCCTGTTCGAGCGATGCGCCGACCGTGAGGCCGCGGGCGAGGCGGGTGAGTTCGACGGGCAGGCCGGCGAGCCGTTGGGCGACGACGAGGGCCGTGGCGTCTCCCTCGACGTTGGGGGTGGTCCCCATGATCACCTCGCGGATCTCCCCTTGCTCGACCCGGGCCACGAGCGGGTCGAGCGTGAGCGACTCGGGGCCTTTGCCTTCCAGCGGCGCCACCTTGCCCTGGAGCACGTGGTAGACGCCGCGGTAGTTGCCCGCCTGCTCGATCGCGAGCAGATCGCGAACCTGTTCCACGACACAGAGGATCGAGCGGTCGCGCCGCGGGTCACGGCAGACGTCGCAGAGTTCGGCCTCGGCGAGGTTGAAGCAGACCTTGCACGGGCGAAGATTCTCCTTGACGGCGCGGATCGCATCGGCGAAGGCGAGCGCCTCGGCCGGCGGCATCCGCAGCACGTGATGGGCGAGCCGCTCGGCGGTCTTGCGACCGATGCCGGGGAGGCCCGCAAAGGAGTCCACGAGCCGGCCGATCGCGTTGCGGGCGGTGCCCATCACTCGTCCTCGCCGGAAGCGGACGCAAACCCGTCGTCGGCACCGACCGACGACTCGACGGTCACTCCGCCGCCACTCGCTTCCGCCGGCTCCGCGTCGCCGCGGCGACGAGCCGGCTCGACTCGGCGGATCGCGGCATCGAACACCGTGCGGGCCTTCGCCACGAACGGATGCTCGGACGCCTCGCGAACGAGGGTCGCCTGCGACACGGCGGGCGCGCCGCGCGGGGCCGACTCCGCGGCCCGGGCCGGCTGGCCCGGATCTGCCGCACGTTCTTCACGCGGTGCCGCGACGCTCACCAGCCGAAACACCGCCGCGCGGCCGGCCATCTCGGCCAGCGCGCGGCCGATGCCTCCGGCCATCTCCGGCCGCGACAGAAACGCCGTGGCAGCCGCCGCCGTGGCGGGCATCTGCACTTCGAGTGTCTCGTCCCTCCAGGTCGCGGCCACGGCCATCGCGGCGAAGTCGTGCGCCAGTCCGCCCACCTGTTCGCTGGCCTTCAGCCAGGCCGTCAGCGGATCGGCCGGGAGTGGCGGCAGCGAACGCGCCTCGACGGCGCGAGCGGCGGCCTCGGACTCGGGCTTCAACGACTCCGGCGGCGATGGGGAACGCGCCTGCACGAGGGGCTCGGACCGCCGCGAGAGATCGGGCGTCGCCGACGCCGCCGACCGCGTTGGCGCGGCCGCATCAACCGCCCGCGACGTCAGGTCGGGAGTTTTTTTTTCGCGCGGGGCCGGGGCGGAACCGCCGCCGGCCCGCTCGATGGCATCGACGGCTGCCGACAGCGAGTCGAGATCTTCGAGCGTCGCAAGCCGAATCACGGCCATCTCGGCGAGCACGGCGGCATGGCCGCTCGTCGCCATGCGGGAGAGCGTCTGATCGAGAATTTGCAGCATGGCCAGCACCGTGGCCGTGCCCAGCCGCCGCCCCGCGGCGGCGAGATCGACGCCGAGGCCGCCCTGCGGCTGCATCAGCTCGGGGCCGCAGCCGACGCTGGCCAGGAGACCGTCGCGGAGTGCCGCGACGAGTTGGTCGAGCACACCGCCGGGATCCGCGCCGCCATGCAGCGCCGCGTCGAGCGCCGCCAGCGCGGTCGGGGCGTCGCGGGCCACGATCGCCGTCACGATCGCCCCCACCCGCTCCTCGCGGCCGGTGCCGATGAGCGCATGCACCTCGTCGATCCCAATCGGGCCCCCCGCGCCGCCGAGCAGCTGCTCGAGCAGCGACTGGCTGTCGCGCATGCTGCCCGCGGCGCGACGCGCGATCAGCGCGAGGGCTTCGGCCGACACGTCGACCCCTTCGGCCTCGACGATCTGGGCCAGCCGGCGGGCGATGGCCGCGGGGGCCACCGTGGCGAAGTCGAACCGCTGGCACCGCGAGAGGATCGTGATCGGCAGCTTGTCGGGCTCGGTGGTGCAGAGCACGAACTTCACATGGCCCGGCGGCTCCTCCAGCGTCTTCAGGAGCGCGTTGAACGCCTCCCGCGTGAGCATGTGCACTTCGTCGATGATGTAGACCTTGAACCGGCCGCGGGCCGGCCGCACGGCCACGTTCTGCCGCAATTGGCGGATCTCGTCGACGCCGCGATTGCTTGCCGCGTCGATCTCGACCACGTCCACGTCCTGCCCTGCGGAGATCGCCCGGCAGGCGTCGCAGGCATTGCAGGGCTCCGCCGCCGGCCCCGCGTCGCACTGCAGCGCCTTGGCGAAAATCCGGGCCGCGCTCGTCTTGCCCACGCCGCGGGCGCCCGTCAGCAGATAGGCGTGGCCGATCCGGCCTGATTCAATCGCTCCGGAGAAGCCGCGGGCGACATGCTCCTGCCCCACCAGTTCGTCGAACCTCTGCGGCCGATATCGGCGGGCGACGACCTGATAGGCGGGCGTTTCCATAGAAGAACGGGCGATTCGGCCGGACGCCGATGAGAGGCCCACCGCACAAAGAGACGACTGCTTATGGCTGCTGCGGTTAGGCCCTGACCAGATTCACAGATCCCCATCGCAGGGGCCTCTCATCGGCGTCCGCACCGATGCTGTTTTGTACGCCCCTCGAGGCGGGCGGTCAAAAGGTCGGGCCAAGCCTGCTACATTTCGGCCCATGGCGTCTCCGATGATGCAGCAGTTCGAGGCGGCGAAGGCCCGGTGCCCTGGCGCACTCGTCCTCTTCCGCATGGGGGACTTTTACGAGCTGTTCGGCGACGATGCCCGCGAGGCGGCCGCGCTGCTCGACCTCACGCTCACCAGCCGCGACAAGGGCCCGGACGCCCTGCCGATGGCAGGCTTTCCGCACCACCAACTCGACGTCCAGCTGGTCAAGCTCGTGGCCGCGGGCCGCCGCGTGGCGATCTGCGAACAAATCGACGGGCCGGCTGCGACGGATGCAAAGCCGGCGAAGGGGTTGCTGCGCCGCGAGGTCACACGGATCGTCACTCCCGGCATCGCGGCCGATGAATCGCTGCTCGACCCCGCGCGGAGCAACTGGCTCGTCGCGGTGGCCCCCGCCATCGCCCGGGGCTCCGACGAGGTCGAGGTGGGGCTCGCCTGGATCGACGTCGCCGCCGGCCGGTTCGAGGCGGCGGTCGTGCCCCGCGCCGACGTGGCCGATCACCTGCAGCGGCTGGAGCCGGCCGAGTGCCTCTGCGCCGAGAAGCATCGCGAGCTCGTGGGCGAACTGGTCCGCGAAGCGGGCCGCAGCGCTGCCGTCACCCCCCGTCCCGACTGGTGGTTCGACGAGACGCCGGCAGCCGACGCGCTCGGCCGGGCCCTCGGTGGCCGCCGCGTCGAAGGGCTCGGGTTCGAGCTGCCCGACGACCGCCCTGCCCTCGCCGCAGCCGGCGCCGTCGTCAGCTATCTGGAGGAGAACGAGCCGACGGCCGTGGGTCGGATCGTGTCGCTCGCCGCATGGCGACCGGGCCATCGGCTCGAGATCGACGAGGCCTCGCGCCGCAGCCTCGAACTTGTCCGCAGCACGGCCACCGGCCGCCGCGAGGGTTCGCTGGCCGGCGTCCTCGACCGCACCAAGACCCCGCTCGGCGCCCGGCGGCTCGGCGAATGGCTCTCCGCGCCGCTCGTCGAGAAGGCCGCGATCGACGCGCGGCTCGACGCGGTCGCCGCGCTCGTGGCCGACACGGGCCTGGCCGCGCGGCTCGCGGAAAAGCTCACCGGCGTGGGCGACCTCGAACGGCTTACCGGCCGCGTGATCGCCGGCCGCGCGGGCCCGCGCGACCTCGAGCGGATCGGCCAGGCGACGGCCGTGCTGCCCGGGTTGATCAGCTTGCTCCAGGCCGCCACCGGCCTGCTCGCCACGCTCGCCGCGGGGATCGATCCGCTCGACGGCGTGTCGGCCAGGATCGACGCCCAGCTCCGCGAGGGCTGCCCGATGTTCGGCCGCGATGGCGGCTTCATCCGGCCGGGCTACGACCCGCAGTTCGACGATCTCGTCGAACTGGCCAGCGGCGGCAAGGCCTGGATCACCCGCTACCAGGCCGAGCAGATCGAGCGCACGGGCATCGCCTCGCTCAAGGTGGGCTACAACCGCGTATTCGGCTTCTTCCTGGAAGTGAGCCGCGCCCACGCCGAGAAGGTGCCGGGCGACTACGTCCGCAAGCAGACGGTGAAGAACGCCGAGCGGTACACGACGGCCGAGCTCGACGAACGGCAGCGGCAGGTGCTCGGCGCCGAGGACGAGGCCCTCAGGCGCGAGCTCGTGCTGCTCGACGAGCTGCGGAGCTTCGTGGCGGAGCATCGTTCCCAGCTCGATCGGGCGGCCGACATGATCGCGTCTCTCGACGTGCTCGTGTCGCTCGCCGACGTGGCCCGCTCACGCGGCTGGGTCCGCCCCGAGGTCACGACGGACGGCGGACTGTTCGTGCTGGGTGGCCGCCATCCAGTGCTGGAGCAGATGCTGCCTGCGGGCACGCTCGTGGCCAACGACCTCGCGCTCGAGGCCCGGCTCCCCGGGGCCGCCGGCTCCGCCGCGGCCATCCTGCTCGTCACCGGTCCCAACATGGGCGGCAAGAGCACGTTCATCCGCCAGGCCGCACTCATGGCCGTGCTCGCCCAGGCGGGCAGCTTCGTGCCGGCCCGCCGGGCGACCGTCGGCATCGTCGATCGCCTCTTTGCCCGGATCGGCGCCGGCGACGATCTCGCCCGCGGCGCGAGCACGTTCCTCGTGGAGATGGAGCAGACGGCCCGGATCCTCAATCGCGCGACGCCACGGAGCCTCGTGATCCTCGACGAAGTAGGCCGTGGCACGAGCACGTTCGACGGTCTCGCGATCGCCCAGTCGGTGGTCGAGCATCTCCAGGCCCAGGTCGGCTGCCGCACCCTCTTCGCCACGCACTATCTCCAACTCGCCGCCCTCGAGAGGCTGCCGGGCGTGGGCAACGTGCAGGTGCTCGTGCAGCAGCACAAGGAGTCGCTCGTGTTCCTCCACCAAGTGGCCCCGGGCGCGGCCGACAAGAGCTGGGGCGTGCACGTCGCCCGGCTGGCGGGCATTCCCACCGACGTGATCGACCGGGCCCGCGACCTCCTCATCGGCTTCGAGTCAGAAGCGTCGGCCCCGGCAAAGCCCCGCCGCAAGACAGCCCCCGCGGATCAGCTCTCGCTCTTCGAGTAGCGCCGCCCTGCCGGAACGCCGATGGTCAACTCGTAGGGCCCGAGCCTCCGTCCACTCCAGAAGAGAGAGGCTTCAGGCTACCTGTGCCCTGGAGCCGGCGTATGCTGCCAAGTGCAGCCAGGCTGGCGAAGCGCAGGCAGCATCGAGCGAGCGGAGGGCAGGGATGCCTGTAGCGAGCGTCCGGCGACAGGGCACAGGTAGCCCGAAGCCGGGTTGGGCGAGTCAGGCCGAGCGACTCACCCGCACTGGTTCATCTTGTCGCGGGGCGTGCCGGCGGCGACGAGTTCCGGCCGCGGCGTCGTGATCCGCACGGTGCCGTCATCGGGGGCGAGCGTCACGGCGACGCTCTTGTAGGCCGGCGTTCGCGAGAGCGGGTCGGCCGCCTTGGGGACGAGCACGTTGCTCTCGGGGTAGTACATCGCCACGCAGCCCGGCCGAATCTGGTCGTAGGCCGACACGATCTGGCCGCGCATCTCCCCTGCGGTGCTCGTGATCCGGCACTTCCCGCCCGCCTGCAGGCCGAACTTCGCGATGTCGTCGGGGTGCATCATCACGATGTCCCGCCGCGTCTGGTTGCGGTAGAGGTCTTCCTCCTCGTAGACGACGGTGTTGAACTGCCCCTCGCTGCGGATCGTCATGAGCTGGACGCCGTCGGGCGGCTCCGGCAGGTCGTGCACGAAGAGGTGGGCGAGGCCGTCGGGCGTGGGGAACGACGGCTTGTCGATCGCCCGCCCGGGGATCGAAAACTCTTTCTTCGTCTTGTCGATCTCCGCGATCTGCTCCATGCCGGGCACGATCGCGGCGATCGCCTTGCGGATCGTGCTCGTGTGGGCCATGTCCCGCCAGTTCACGGGTCCGGTTTCGCCGAGCACACGGCGGGCGATGTCGGCGATGATCTCCACCTCGGCCCGGGGGCCCACATGCCGCGGCGGGCCGCCGTCGGAGAGGCGGATGTAGCTGAACATGCTCTCCTGCGTGGAAGGCTCCGGCTCCTCGTCGCGGGCGAGCACGGGGAGGATGATCGTCTCCTCGCCACCGGTGCCCCAGGCGTGGCCCGTGTTGAGCGAGGTGTTCATGTAGACGACCGTGTCGATCTTCTCCATCGCCCGCTTCGCATAGGTCGCGTCGGGGCTCGCGCCGTAGAGGTTGCCGCCGAGGCAGAAGGCGAACCGCATCCTGCCCTCGTCGGCTGCGTCGAGGCATTCGAGCGTGTCGTAGCCCTTCGTCGTCGGCAGCTCGACGCGATAGTGGCTCTCCAACCGGTCGAAGATCGCCTTCTTGAGCGTCGGCGTGACACCGACGGTGCCCATGCCCTGGATGTTGGAGTGGCCGCGGATCGGCTGCAGGCCGGCGCCGGGCCGCCCCACCATCCGCCGCATGAGCGCGAGCTGGGCGATCGCCTGCACGGTGGCCGCGCCGTGGAGGTGATGCGTCACGCCCATCGTCCAGGCGAAGACGGCCCTCTTGCTGGCCGCATACTGCGCGGCCATGTCGTCGATCTCCCGCTTCGACACGCCCGACTTGCGGACGATGTCGTCCCAGGAGAGGGCATCGAGCCGGGCTGCAAGCTCGGGCCAGCCGGTGGAGTGACGTTGCAGGAATTCCTCGTCGATGATGAATTCGCCGGCCGCGTTCCGCGGGTTGGCGGCATGCAGCTCCCGCAGCCGCTTCATGATCCCGTAGATCATCGCCAGGTCGCCCCCGACGTAGGGCTGCACGTAGGTGCTCGCGATCTCGGCACCGAACAGGAGCGCCCAGGCGTCGCTCGGCACGGAGAAGTTCACCATCCCCGTCTCGACGATCGGATTGACCACGATCACCTTGCCGCCGCTCCGACGGACCATCATCAGCGTCCGCATCATGCGGGGATGGTTGCTCGCGGGGTTGCCGCCGATCAAGAACACGCAGTCGGCGTGCTCCATGTCGTCGAGCTTCACGGTGCCCGCGCCCGTGCCGATCACGCTGGCGAGCCCCACACCGCTGGCCTGGTGGCAGTAGTACGAGCAGTTGTTGACGTGATTCGTGCCGTAAAGCCGGGCGAAGAGCTGGAGCAGAAAGCCCGCCTCGTTGCTCGACCGGCCGCTGAAGTAGAAAAACGACTCCTGCGGGTCGGTCGCCTTGAGCTTCGAAGCGATCCGCTCCATCGCCTCGCCCCATTCGATCGGCCGATAGTGCTGGGATCCCTTCTCCAGGATCATCGGCTGCACGAGCCGGCCCGAATGCTCCATCTGGTAGGGCGTGAAGGCCCGCAGCTGCGGCACGGAATAGGTTCCGAAGAACGTCGGCTTCACGGCCCCCTGCATGTCGGCGACCATCGCCTGGAACGACTTCTTGCAGACCTCGGGAAAGTGGCCTGCCTCGTTCACCATGCCGCCGGCCTGGCCGCCCATGCCGACCGCACAGGTCTTGCACGCGTTCTTGGAACGCATGGCCTTCCAGAACGCCCAGAGGCCGCCGGCCTGCCGAGACTTCTTGAACGTGTACATGACGGCACGGAATCCGCCGCCGGTCGTGACCCTGCCGAAAAAACGTCCCATCGTGTTGCTCCCGTCGCGTGCTGCCAGGTGTGATCGCTCGGCTGAATCGCGGCCGCGAGCCGAAAATTTGCCCTCGAAATCGTACCTGCGATAGGCTGACGACCTCAAGTTGATCCCGCCGGCGCTTCCTTCGGCGCCGACATTCCCCCCGTGACGGTCCTTCCAGGAGTTCAAAAGATGCGTAGTGCATGTGCGATGGCGGTGGTCTTGGCGTTCGGCATGGCGGTCGTCGCGTCGGCCGAGGTGACGAGCGGCCCAGCGGTGGGCGACATGGTGGGTGCGTTCACCGTCACGAAGGTGACGGGCAACCCAGACGACGGCGTGGCCGACGGCCGCACCCTCTGCTACCGCTGCAAGATGGGCCAGCGGCCGGTGGTGATGATCTTCGCCCGCTCGGCCGACGAAAAGCTGGCCAAGCTGCTCAAGGAACTCGACGAAGAACTCGAGGAGCACGCCGATGACAAACTCACCGGCTTCGTCAACATGATCGGTGCCGACGCCGAGAGCCTGAAGAAGGCCTCCGCCGACTTCGTCGCCAAGCACGGCATCAAGCGGCTCGCCTTCGTGGTGCCTGAAGACACGCAGCACGGCCCGCCGGACTTCAAGATCGCCCCCGACGCCGACCTCACGGTGATCTGCTACAAGGGGGGAACCGTGAAGGCCAACCACGCGTTCGCCAAGGGCGGCCTCACCGACGACAAGATCGACGCCGTCGTCGAGGCGTCGTGCTCGCTGGTCGACTGAGGCTTTTTGGACGGCGACGGGCATGGGGTGGTCCGGTTCGGGGCCGCCCATGCCCTGTCGCCGGACGTCCGCTACGGGCATCCTGCCCTTCGCTCACTCGATGCTGACTGCGCTTCGGCATCCATGCCTGCGCTGGTCAGCAACGCCGGGTCCAGGGCATGGGCGGCCCCGAACCTCGTTCGTATGCGAAGAGCGCACGTGATGCCGATCCTCACGCAACTCTGGCGGCTGATCACGACGCCGTATGAACCGGACGAGGCGTTTACGGGATTTCTGGACCGTGCCGTCTCGCAGGAGAACGATCACGCGGCGGTGACCGTGGCCGTGCTGTCGGCGGCGGAGGCCAAGCGGGTCTTCGGCGTCGATCTGGCGAGGCGCGGCATTCAGCCGGTGTTCCTGCGGATCACGAACCGCTCGCCGCACAGCCTGCGGCTCCAGTTCGTGACGATCGACCCGCGGTACTTCACGCCGCTCGAAGCGGCTGGTGCGACGCATTTCTCGATCATGCGGCGGCTTTCCGCGTTTGGCGCAATGGCATGGCTCTTCGTGCCGCTATTGGCGCTCGTGCCGCTCAAGCTCGTCACGGCGTGGCTCGGCAACGGCCGGATGGACGATTTTTTTCGCAGCCGCGGCTTTCGGCTCCGACCGATTGCGCCGGGCGAGACGGCCGAGGGCTTCGTGTTCACGACGCTCGACCTCGGCACGAAGGTGGTGCGGGTGAGGCTCACGAGCGTCGGCGGCATCGCAGAGTCGCTCGCCGGTGCCGATACCCAGACATCCAAAGGCCAGGCAGCCCACACGCAATCCGTGTCCGACTTCACGTTCACCGTGCCTGTGCCGGGAATCGCGGTCGATTACCACGACGAGAATTTTGCACGGCTTCGAACCACGGAGTCCGTGGAGGAGTGCTCGATCGACCAGCTGGTGACGAAGCTCGAGGCGCTGCCGGCGGCCACGAGCAACGCTGCCGGCACGCGGCATGGAGACCCGGTCAATCTCGTCGTGATCGGCGACTTCGAGACGCTGCTGGCCTCCTTCGCCGCCCGCTGGGACGAGAGCGAGGCGATCTCGCTCGCCACCTGCTGGAAGACCGTCCGCGCCTTCCTCCTCGGTTCCAGCTACCGCTACTCGCCCGTCAGTTCGCTGTATCTCTTCGGCCGCCAGCAGAATTTCGCGCTCCAGCGGACGCGGCATTCGATCAACGAGCGGCTGCACCTTCGACTCTGGCTCATCCCGCTCGCGTTCACCGGCAAGCCCGTGTGGGTGGGGCAGGTGAGCCGCGACATCGGCGTGCGGTTCACCACGCGAGCCTGGAACCTGACGACCCACCGGATCGATCCCGACGTGGACGAGTCGCGCGACTACGTGATCGAGGATCTCATGACGAGCGGCCGGGCCGCCGCCGCCGGCTACGTGGCGGGCGTCGGCGCCTGCCCGCGCGAGGCCCCGCACCGAAACCTCACCGGCGACCCCTACCACACCGACGGCAAGCGGGCCGTGATCCTGCTGGCCGCCAGCCGCATGGCCTGATCCGATCCCGGCCATGCGGTAGACTCGACATTCGTCATGGTTGCTTTCGATCGCATTCCCGAGGCGGTGGCCCAGGAATTCGCGGCAGCGTTCCCCGAGCATCGCCTCTTGGGCGCATGGCTGTATGGCAGCCACGCCCATGGCCGCAGCCGGCCCGACAGCGACCTCGACATCGCGGTGCTCTGCGACGCTCAGCTCGATCCGGTGAAGCTCTTCGATTCTTCCGGCCGGCTCGCGGCTCGGCTTGCAGCGCCCGTCGACCTCGTAGACTTGCGTCGGGCGGGCGGCCTGCTCCGGGTCGAGGCGACGCAGCGTGGCCGTGCGATCATGCCACCGACTCGTGAGGCGAACCTCTTCACGACCTACGCGCTGGCAGACCACGCAGCCTTCGCGGCCAACCGACGGGCGGCCACGGCGGCCCTCCAGGAGCAGTTTCGTGCCCGATGATGTGGTGATGCAGAAGTTGGCCAGCATCGACCGCTGCCTGCGGGCGATTCGAGACTATGTCGCCAGCGACCTGACAAGGCTGCGCGAGCCGATCGTGCTCGATGCGGTCGTATTGAATCTGCAGCGTGCCTGCGAGCAGGCGATCGACGCCGCCTGTCGGGAGGTTTCGCGGCGAGGCCTCGGCGTGCCGGCCGACAGCGCGGATGCCTTCTCTCTCTTGGAGCGGGAACGGCTTCTGTCGCCGGCGGTGGCCGAACGCATGAGGCGGATGGTGGGGTGTGGCAACATCGCCGTGCATGAATATCGCCGAATTGATCCGGAGGTCGTGCGGACAGTCGTCGAACATCGGCTCGATGATTATCGGGCTCTCTGTCGAGAACTTTCCGAAGCGTCGTGACCCCTTCCAGCAGGTCGTACCGATGAGCCTCGATCCAGCGACAGCAGAGCTTCTTCGATTCCTCCTGACTGGCCGTAGCGTCGCGGCCTTGGCCACGCGACACGAGGGCCTGCCCTTCGCGTCGATGATCCCGTTCGCGGTGATGATGGCCGGCGACCGGCTGCACGTGGTGACCCACGTCAGCGGCCTTTCGGCGCACACCCGCGACATGCGGGCGAATCCCGATGTCTGCCTGCTGCTCACCGCGGCCGAGACGCCGGGCATTCCGCCGCAGGCGTTGCCCCGCGTTTCGATCCCGGCCGTCGCCGAGTTCATTCCCGCGGAGCACCCGCACCACGCCGCCGTGAAGGCCGCCTATCTCGGCAAGTTTCCCGACGCGGCCGACCTGTTCATGCTGGGTGACTTCTCACTCGTGGTGTTCGAGCCACTCTCGGCTCGGCTCATCGCCGGCTTCGGTCGGGCACTCACGCTTTCGCCGGATGCTCTGGCGGCTGCGGCGACAGCCACGCCACACGCGTGACGAGTCCGCCGTACGGAACCGCATCCAGCCTGCTGCGTGTACGATCAGGCTCTGTCGACCGTCCGTCGCAGGAATCGCTCATGTCCCCGCCCCGCCCCACGCCGCCATCCCGGCTCGGCGACTATGCTCGCGAGGTCCTTGAGCTTTTGGCCGGCCACGCGGCGGCGGCGGAGATCGTCATCGGCGGCGGCATCGCGCTGGCGCACTACGTCGACTACCGTGACACGTTCGACCTCGACGCCTGGTGGGCCGTCGCCCCGACGAATCCGGCCAATGCACTGCTCGACGAGGCGATGCAGACCGTGGCCAAGCGACACGGCATGCAGTGCGTCCGCCGTTCCTGGGGCGAGACGGTCAGCCTTGAACTCGTGGCCGAAAACCGCAAGGTGTTTTCGCTGCAGATCGCACCACGCGACCGCTATCTCGACGCCACGCTCGAGGCCGGGTGGCCCCCCGTCCGCATCGAGACCTTGCGTGACAATGTGGCCTCCAAGATGAACGCGCTGGTGAATCGCGGCGCGCCCCGGGATCTTCGCGACATTCACGAAGTCTGTCGCCGGGGCCTGCTTTCCTCGCTTCAGTGCTGGCAGCTCTACGAGGAGAAGAATCCCGGGCAGTCCGTAGGCGACGCGGCGGCAAAGGTTTTGCATGCCGTGGAGCGACTGGAAATCCAGCGGCCCCTGGATGGTATCGTGGACGCCGTTCAACGCCGCGAGGCCGCTGCGGTGCGGAACTGGTACCGAGACGTGTTCTGTCGCCAGCCCTCATGAAGAACAAGCGCGAGACCATGCCACTGGATCATTCGGTCTATCCCGAGCTTGCCTCTCCGCCTGACGCGCTCCCGACACCCGAGGCGAAGGCGGACTACCTGCACCGGATCTGCGCGGCGTTCGACTTCGGAATCTTTCCGGAACGCGAGGATTGGGACCGATTTGCCAGCTGGCGGGAGATCTTCGACGCCTATCCGCTCCCTGATTCGCCCGCTTACCACACGTTCCGAGCCCGTTTCGGCTGGCCGCCCGCGGCACGTGCAGCCTCGTGCCGCCCTGGCAAGTGCAGGATCGCCGCGAGGGCCGAACTGATCCGTGCGCCGACACCGTCTGAGTGGCGGCAAAAGCCCGACCCTGCTGACGGGCCGACGTGAGGCCGTTATATTTAGGGCATCAGGGCAGCGTAGCTCAGTTGGTTAGAGCACCGGCTTCATAAGCCGGGTGTCGCCGGTTCAAGTCCGGCCGCTGCTAGTGGAAGTAGGGTTTCGCTCCATGAAAGCCGAGTTCACAGCCATTATCGAGGTAGCCCCGGAGGTCGGCTTCTGGGCGTGGTGCCCCGAGATCCCCGGAGCCAACGGCCAGGGGGAAACCGTGGACGAGGCGAAGGACAGCCTGCGGGAGGCAATCGAGTTGATCCTCGAGGACCGCCGCGAGGACATGCTCCGCGGCATTTCCGACGAAACGATCCGAGGCACGGTGACGATCGAATGAAGCGGCGTGACCTCGAACGCTGCTTGAGAATCGCGGGCTGTTACCTCAAGCGTGAGGGCGGCTCCCATGCGCTCTGGATCAATCCAAAAACCGGCGTGATCGAAGCTGTCCCGCGCCACACCGAGATCAAGGAACCACTGGCTCGAAAGATTCTGAAGAATCTCACTGCTCAATGAGAGACGGGTATTGGCCTGCGGCTGTCATGCACGTCGGCCAAGCCGGGTGTCGCCGGCTCAAGTCCGGCCGCTGCTATTGGATTCAATGAGGGTCGTTGTGAAAGCAGAGTTCATCCTCCAGGACCGCCGCAAGGATATGCTGCGCGGGCTTCCCACAGACGTCATCCAAGCGACGGTATCCGTCGGATGAAGCGGCGAGATCCGTCACCTGCTGCGGCAACACGAGGTGAATCCGTCCCTCGCGGTAGGAGAGTTCGACCAGCCGACGCTCGAGCGGCTGCCATGTGTTCGCAGGCACGCGGAGCAACTCCGCGGGGGAGCGGTCGAATGCGTTCGTCATCCAGGCCAGCGGCGGCTCCATCGCCGCGTCGCTCGAGTCGGTGACGTCGTGATACTCGAACATGTTGCCAAAGAACCCGCCGCGCCGGACGTGATTGATCCTGTTCTTCGGATTCCAGTGCCCCTCCTGATCGGTCACGAAGAACGTGCCGTCGGGCTGGACGCAAACGCGGTTGGCCGCCCGGAAGCCGTTGGCGACGATCTCGGTCGACGAGCCATCCCTGGCGACCTTCAGCAGCGTGCCGTGATGTGGCACGACCGCCGGCAACGCGTGCCGCGCGCTCTTGGCGTAGTAGAGATTGCCCTCCGCATCGGTCTCGAGGCCCATCGCAAACTCGTGAAAATGCTCGGTCACCTGGTGGTCGCTGTTGAACGTGTCGTAGCCGTCGGTGCAGCCGTCGCCGTCGAGATCGCGGAGCGCGGCGATCCGATCGCGACAGCCGACGTGGATCGCCCCGTCGATCACCTTCAGCCCCAGCGGCTGATAGAGCCCCGAAGCGATCCGCCGCCACGACACTTTTCCATCAGCGGCCGCGAGCCCCGTGACGGTCCAGACATCGCCATCCCACGTGCAGAGCGCGGCCGAATCGTCGCCGAGGAAGTCGATCCCGCTGAACCGCACCTGGGCGTTCCATGGGTTCGAGGCCGGGGGCGTCAGCACGTTGACCTGCCCCCCTTAAACGTCGCCACTTTCAGAGAAAGAATCTCTGTGTGGTGCAAACCAAGGGAGGGCACGAGATGTCACGAGGAAAGAAGTTCACTGCGGAGCAGATCATTGGGAAGCTCCGAGAGGCTGAGGTCGAGTTGGCCCGGGGAAAGACTGTGCCAGAGGTGGTGCGGAAGCTTGGCGTGACCGAGCAGACGTACTACCGCTGGAAGCGGGAGTACGGCGGGCTTCGGACGGACCAGGCAAAGCGGCTGAAGGATCTCGAGAAGGCGTGCGTCGCTGATGACGAGCTGCAACTGGTGAAGCGGATCGTCTGGATGGCCAGCGAGTACGGCCGTTACGGCTACCGCCGGATTACGGCCCTTCTACGGGCCGAAGGCTGGTGTGTGAACCACAAGCGGGTGGAGCGCATCTGGCGACAGGAGGGCCTGAAAGTGCCTGCGAAACAGCCAAAGCGGCGAAGGCTCTGGCTTGGGGATGGGTCATGCGTCCGGCTCCGACCGACCCATCGGAATCACGTCTGGAGCTACGACTTCGTCATGGACCGAACGGCGGATGGCCGGTCGTTCCGGATGCTGACGATCGTCGACGAGTTCACCCGGGAATGTCTGGCAATCGACGTGTCGAGGAAGATGACCAGCGAGGATGTCTTGGAGCGGCTGAGCGACCTATTCGTGCGCAAGGGTGTGCCTGCCCACATCCGCAGTGACAACGGGTCGGAGTTCACAGCCAAGCGTGTGCGCGAGTGGCTCGAGCGGGTTGGGGTGAAGACGCTGTACATCGAGCCGGGATCACCCTGGGAGAATGGGTACGTGGAGAGCTTCAACGGCAAGTTGCGTGACGAGCTCCTGGGCAGGGAAGTGTTCGACACCATAATGGAGGCCAAGGTGCTGATCGAGCGATGGCGGAACGCGTACAACACCGTCCGGCCACACAGCTCGCTGGGTTACCACCCCCCGGCCTCAGAGTCGCGCCGCCCCTGTCCGCTCGCTTCGGCTACGCCTCAGCAAGCCGACAGGGGCGATCCCTTGGCAGAGCTACCCTGGTAATCGAGAATGGTTCCATTCATGGGGGCAGGAACGGCCAAGCATTTGCCGTGAATGTCCAGATTCCCGATTCCTTCAACTACCTTCTCATGAAGCTCACCGCCTACCGCGATCGGCGAGATGATCCAGACAAGGATCTGGGGAGGCATCACGCGCTCGACGTGTTTCGCATCGTGGCAATGCTCACCGAACCAGAGCGTGATCGGGTCCATGCGAATCTGCGGGTCTTCGCGAGCGATGCTCAGGTGAGATCCTGTGTCGCATTGGTGCGATCCGAGTTTGCCAGCGACACCGCGCGTGGTGTGGAGCAGGATGCCCAGTCGCGGTTGCAGAATGCCGCGCACCACGACCTCCTCCCCGATGAGAGGAACGGGGGATCGACCAGCCCGACGAGTGGAACGAGGCAAATCAGCGTGAAGGACACCACCGTAGCCAAGGCCAGCACCCGCACGCTGGTCCACTCGCGTTCGCCGGTGAGCAAGCTGCAGAGTTGGCGAAATCCACGCACCTTCGCCAACAGCGCCGAGGCTGCAGCCAGCGCGGTGGCCCAGGCAAACGGTTCCACCAACGGAGAGGGGCTGGCGGCCGCGGCACGGGAATCGGCGCGTTCCCAGAAATTTCCATTCACCGCGGCATGCGCAAGAAACGCCGCTGACGACAGCGGAAGGAATGTACCGGAAACTGTTCGACCCCATTTCTCTCCGGTCGTTGGCGTGGCTCGCGGGTTTTGCATTCCTCTCGGGCGTCATGATCCGCGATCTTGTCGGCCTGTGGCGACTCAGGCTGGGGCTCGTGCCGTGCTCGAGCGCGGCCGTCTCCGCGTCCGCACGCCGGCCCCGCGGCGTCCCGCCGCTACGAGCGCCGCCGCCCCGAGAAGACGCCGCTCTTCAAGATCGTGTCGGAGTGCCTCGAGAGCTGGCTCGCGGATCGCTCGGCCCGCGAGCACCCCGTCGCGGCATACGTCGAAGAGGAGTTCCGCGGGTATCTCACGTGCGGGCTGCTCTGCTTCGGGTTTGCCCGCGCGGTTTGCACACGGTGCCCGCAGCGGTTTGTCGTCGCGTTCTCGTGCAAGCGCCGGGGCGTGTGCCCCTCCTGCAACGGTCGGCACATGGCGCAGACGGCGGCACATCTCGTCGACCACGTGATTCCGCCGGTGCCCGTGCGACAGTGGGTGATTTCCCTGCCGAAGCGACTGCGGGGAGTGCTCGGCGACCGGCCCAAAGCCGTCGCGGCGGTGACGAGGATTTTTCTCGATCAGATCGAGATGCTGCTCTGTCATGGCCGCCTCCGCTGCCAGGAGCGCCTCCAAGGCGAAGAGCAGGCCACGCCACCATCCACCCGCCCGCGGCTCGGCGGCATCTCCTTCCTCCACCGCTTCGGCTCGGCGCTCAACCACCACGTGCATTTCCACGCCTGCGTGACCGACGGCGTCTTCGTGCCGGCTGCTGCCGAAGCAGGCACTGACGCACCGCCGACGTTCCTGCCGGCCCGGCCGATCAACCAGGCCGATCTGGCCGCGCTCACCGAGCGGGTGCGGCGCCGCGTGATCCGCCGGTTCCGCATGCAGCGGCTGCTCGACGCCGCGGCCGCCGCCGACATGTTCGCCTGGGAGAACAGCGGGTTTTCAGTCGACGCGAGTGTCAGGATCACGCTTATCGACCGTGATGTGCCGAGCTATTTTCAAAGCCTCGAACATCTGCTGCGGTATTGTGCCCGTCCCCCCTTCGCACTCGAGCGGCTCTCCGTGATCCGCGACGCCGACGGCCGCATCGCTCGCATCCGCTACGTGCTACCCAGACACAAGGCCGCCACCTGGGTCGGGCCCGGCCGCGACCGCAAGTCCACGCGGCCGGGAGCCAATGGCGTGGTCGAGCTGTCACCGTTTGAGTTCCTCGACCGGCTCGCCGATCTCGTGCCGCCGCCGCGCAAGCATCGGCATCGCTACCACGGCGTGTTCGCCCCGAATCATCGGCTGCGAAAAGCCGTCACGGCGCTCGCGATCGGCAACATCGGCAAGCAACGCGACGCCGCTTCCGGCGGGCATGCGACCGGCGGTCACGTATCCGGAGGCTGCTGCGCCGCGAACCACGCGACGCTAAGGCCCCGCTCGCACGACACCTCGCGCATTGCTTGGGCGAAACTCCTGGCCCGGGTGCGGGAGGAGTTTCCGCTCGAGTGCCCCAGTTGTGGCGGCGACATCCGGCTGATTGCCTTCATCACGGAGCCGGGGCCGATCCGAAAGATCCTCACCCACTTGGGCGAACCACTCGAACCGCCGCCGGTGTCGCCAGCCCGCGGCCCGCCCACCGACTGGGGCGAGCTCGTGCAGGCGCATGACGACCGTGACGTCTTCCAGTCATCGCCTGACGAGCTGCCCGCGATCGACATCCACAGCCTCTCATCGGTGCCGGACGTGCGGTCAAACCAAGGCCCAGGCGGCCGAACTCGGAGAGCCTCCGCGCCGACGGCAGAAAAACGCCATTGCAGGGGGAGGACAGCCGTTCCGGGTGCCGGTGATCTGGCGTCGGCAAACGCGGCACCAGCCTCACCAGCCGCCCATCGGCTCGGAAATGCCTATCGACATCGTTGCGGAAGTGCCATTGGCCGGACTATCCCTACGAGGATGACAAAGAGGCGACGCCACATGGGCCTCATGCTAGCCTCGACGTCGCCGGACCTCAAAGATCGGCGGTGAGCCCTGTCAAAGCGGCCCGGCGTTCATGCCTGTGAACGCCGGTTGAAAAGTGCGGCGCTCGGCGGTTGAACAGTGCAACGCTGGGGCTGGATGGAATCTACGCTGGGGTGGCCGCGGTGCGCGAGGCGAAGGACAGGTCGGCCAATGGCACTTCGGCAAGCGTCGGCTGAGCGGGGCGGATCATGAGGAGCAACAGCCGGGGCTGGTCGGGCTCGATGCGGCCCTGACATGGCGGTGCCGAGGAGCTTCCTGGGCACGCTCGAGGCCGGATGTTTCCGTGTCGGCCCCGGGTCGGTGATGAAGGCGATGAGCCGGATGTCGCCACCACACCCAAGGGCACTCGAGTGGAAACTCCTCCCCTCCCGTGCCATCAGTTTGGCCCAGGCGATCCGGGAGGTGTCGTGGGAGCGCGGTTGGTCGCATGAGTCGCAGCAGTCGCCGGTGGCATCTCCGCGGAGCATATCGCCCGCCGCCATATGCGGGCCCGCTCCCGTTCAATGCAGGCTGCGGGGGTATTTCGCTTGACGGCCGCCTGCGCCTCGGCCCACCGGATCGTCTCCTGGATGGCCTGCCAGCGAGCGGCCGGGGTCCATGCCCGTTCCCTCTTCTGGTGTTCGTGGAGCACCAGATCTTTCGGCGGAATCCCTGTCGGGTGGTCTGCGGGGCCGGTCATGTCGAAGATTCATCCGAGCTGCTGCCCCGATATCGTGCCCGCTGCAGGACATCGATGCGGGAGAGGCGGCGTTGCTCCGCCGGAAGGGCAAGTTGACACGTGATCATATCCTCGTCACACAGGCCGCGATATGGCACTCCTCCGGATGTCTGTCCAACATATGCCCGTGCGTTGCATTCCTCCCACGAGGGCAGCCCCGTCACGGAGCGAAAAATGTCGATCGCCCCGCTTGGACTCGTGAGGCAGAAAACGCTCTGCCGCAGAAGCCATCCCGGCTGCACGGCTACCGGCCGCCAATCCTGTTCCGTGGCGCCCCACGCTGCGTCGAGCGTCCGCAGCGCCGCATCGCAGCGGGCGCGGTTCTCGGCCGTGTCGTGGATCCAGAAGTCGATATCGTAGGTGAGCACCGGCTCGTGTCGGAGCAGAAAGTTCATTCCGCCGATCAGCAGGTAGTCCACGCCGCAGTCGCCGAAAGTGCGAAGAATCCCGTCAATATTCATCCCTGCATTCTCCCGGCCGCTCGGGTTCATGTCTATCGCGCCAGTTCGCGAACACCGAGGAGGCAGAGAACGTTCGGGCCGGGGCTGGTCGGGCTCGATGCGGCCCTGACATGGCGGTGCCGAGGAGCTTCCTGGGCACGCTCGAGGCCGGATGTTTCCGTGTCGGCACAGACCGGCCTTGAAACCGCTCTTCTTGCGAGCGGTCCGCCCCGTGACACAGGATCCCGTCAGAGGCTGTGTCTGTCGATCGCAGGCAGCTCGTCGGGCGACGCCTGAAAGATTGCCCGGTCGTCATCGGCGTGCACGAGCTCTCCCCAGTCGCTGGGCGGGCCACGGGCGGGAGAAACGGGCGGAGGCGCTGCTTTACGCGGGCGAAGCCATCCTGGCCTTCGCCCGCTTGCGAACCTCCGGTTCGAAGTGGGCCGGCTCCTGCCACGAGCCTTTCTGCGGCGGCCGGATATCCGGGTGCATGCCGTGCCGCTCGGGTTGCGGTCGGCCTGCCTGCACGGGAGTTGGCCGCGGCTGGTGCGGCCGAAAGCCGTCTCTCTGGATTCGACGAGCTTTTTGGGGACCTAGCCTCAGTTGGGCATCTGCCCCTTTCTGATCGCAACTCCTGAGGCTTCGTCATCGCAACTGACTCCATCGCCTGTCGCCGCGGGGGCTGGCGTTCCACCAGTCCAGCCGGCGAACTTCGGCTGCGCATTCCGCGGTTGATCAGCGTCTGCGGTAGCGGGAACTTTGAGTTTTGCAGGTTCCCGCCCCGAAATGCCTGTCGTTGCTGACAGCGATTCATTCCCCTATTATTGGGTACCTCGCCTGAGGGGATTTGCTTCGGCGCCGTCAGGAAGTCCGCATGTCTGGCCGGAGCCTTCGACATCCAGCCGACGGAGTCGCTTCTCGCGGCAGACTTCGCCGACGACATTTCTCTTCCGACTGTTCCCGACACCGACTCTCTGTTCGGAGCCTTCGGCCAAGGGAAGCAGGGCAACGGCCTGGACACCGCCGGTCTTGGCGGGACCGTGAAGTTCTACGGCATTGCGGCGGCCGGTCGGCGGTTCGTGTTCGTCACGGATTGCTCTGGCAGCATGCAGGGCGATCGGCTTCAGCGGCTCAAGGAGGAACTCCGCGAGTCGATCAGCATGCTGAATCCTCGGGTCGAGTTCTTCATTATTTTCTTCAATGACATCGCCGAACCCATGCCCTCTCGGGGATGCGTCAAGGCGACGCCGAAGCAGGTCGAGCGGTATCTCGACTGGGCTGACAGCGTCCCGAGTTCTGGCGGTACCGATCCGAGCGAGGCGATGGCGATCGGTCTCAGGCTGCGTCCGTCGGCGGTTTTTCTCCTCACAGACGGCGTGTTTGACTCTCAGTCGACGCTGGATGCGATCGAGCAGAACAACAAGGACCGTCGGGTTCAGATCAACACGATCGCCATCGGCGAGCGGGGGTCCGAGTCCATCCTGCGAAGGATCGCCGAACAGAATAGGGGCACGTACAGGTATGTAGAAGAGTAAGCGGGCGCTGCCCACGCCTCCGATGGCGTAGTCTTCCCGGCCGCGACGAGGATGCCATGCCTGATTTCAGTTTCCTGCGAGACGACGAAAGCGACAGCGGTGACGCGATTCTGATTATTGACGGTTGAAAAAAAGATTCATGGCTCATGGGCCGGGTGGCCGATACCTCATGCATGCCATACAGCGGAAAACGAAAAGACGCGGAAACGCGCAGGCTGAAAGCCATGGAGTTGCTGGACTCCGGGAAGTCCCAGAGCCATGTGGCCGACGAGTTGGGCGTGACCCAGTCGGCGGTATCAAAGTGGGTAACCGCCCGTCGGCGGGGAGGGCAGGATGGCCTGAAGGCCAAACCGCACCCCGGGCGGCCAAAGAAGCTGACCGAGTCGCAGGTGAAGAAGCTCGTCGTGATGCTTCTGCAGAGCCCGCGGAAGCACGGCTTCCCGACAGACTTGTGGACCCTTGCCAGGATCACCGAACTGATCGAACGGACGTTCAATGTGTCGTACGACCCGTCGGGCGTGTGGCACGTGATGGCACGGCTGAACTGGTCGGCGCAGAAGGCCGAACGCCAGGCGCGGGAACGGGATGCCGAAGCGGTGCAGGCGTGGCGGAAGCGGGATTGGGCCCGCATAAAAAAACGCCCGGCGTAGCCGACGAACCATCGTTTTTGCCGACGAATCTGCCTTCATGTGCTGGTCAAGTATCCTGCCCGGCTCACCTTCGAGTGGCTTCCGCCGTACTCGCCGGATCTCAATCCGACCGAGCACGTCTGGGGCCATACGAAGTACAGCCGCCTTGCCAACTTCATTCCCGACGATCTTCTTCATCGTGGCAGGACTGTCTCCGACGCCCTCAGAAAGACCCGGCGTGAGCAGCGGCTGCTCCGCTCCTTCTCCCGCCAGGCTGACAGCGACCCGTACATCCTTGAAACAACTATTCAGAGCTCAATAGCGGCCGCCGTCTTGTTCCGGTAAGGCCGAAACAAGAGCGGTGGGTAGTAGTCGTGATCGGGGAAAGCCGAAGATCTCGAGACCCCGCTTGCGGGCGAGCGTGTCGTCAACCCCCAGCATCACGACGTCGCCGAGCCACGGTTCGAGGAGAGCAAAGACGGCCAGCCCGAGCGCGTCAAGCGACCACCGGGCGGCACTGAACAGGCGGTGATGGGACGAGAAGTGTTTCGTTGCCAAGTCGCCCGCCGACAGGATCGAGCGGGTGATCGTGCCGCTCCCCGAGAATACCCCTCCCGTGACGACTGTGAGCAGGCTGTCGAACGTGGGCGCTGTCATGGTCCGGGACAGTGCTTGCAGCAGCATGGCGAATCCGGGTGCAGGATTCACGGCGAGCCTCCTTGCTCAAAGTGAATGGGTGTTGAAGTCCACGCACTTTGAAGGAGGCTCGCCGCTTTTCAGAGGACAGTTTCGGCCCGGGAATCAGCCCTCACAGACTGCAAAACCCCGGGTGACGGCCGACGCGACGAGCCGGATTATGCCCGGATGCCGAGAACGTCCGCGCCGAGCTTAAAAACCGACGATTCCGAAGAATGCCGGGGCCTGGGAATCGCCGCGACGACCGGCACGGGAGGCACCAGTCAGCCATCAGCCCGGGCCCGCACGCAACTCATCGAGCGAAAAACGGTTGCGGAAGGGCGATTGGCCGAACTATCCTGACCAGCTTGGCATGGCCCGCCAGTCACCTGCATCGCCACACCCGGACAACTCCGCCCTCATCGCGTGGATCCTGCTCGATTGGGCTTCCAGCGCGTTCTCCACCGTGCTGATCACGCTCGTCGTGGCATACGTGGAGAGATTGGTCTTCGCGACTGGGCTCTGGGGCGTTTCGGCCGATGTGATCTGGTCGTGGACGCTCGCCGCCGCGATGCTCGCCTCGGCCGTGGCGGTGCCGTGGGTCGCCGCCTGGGCGGATCGCCGCGGAGGCCACCAGCGGGCGCTGATCACCGCCACCTGCATCGGCGCAGGGGGCTTCGTCATGCTGGCCTCCGCACCGCCCCAGGCCCCGATCGCCGTCGTGGCCGCGGTCGTCGCGGCCTCCGTCGGGTTCGACATCGCGCAGGTGTTCACGGGCAGCCTCCTGCGACGAGTCGCCGGCGAACGGGATGCCGATCGCATCTCGGCCCTCGGCTTCGCCGCCGGATATGCGGGAGGCGCGATCGCGCTGGTGATCGCCACGGCCGTCGTCACCTCGCACGCCCGCCTCGGCCTCGACATGGCGGGCGGTCTCCGGGTCGCCTTCGCCGTCACAGCGGCATGGTGGCTCGTCTTTTCCATGCCGGCGGCGGTCGCTCGCTTCGCCCCCGGCTGCGGCACGCCGCATGCCGAAACGCCCGGACATGAGCTCGGCGGATTCGCCGCGCGCCTGTGGCGGGCACCGCCCGGGTCCGCTGACCGCCGGTTCGCCGCGGTCCTTGGCGGGGCGATGCTCGCCCTCGGTGGCGTGCAGACGGCGATCTCGCAGTTCTCGAGTCTCGCCTTGCAGCGGTTCGACCTCGACGGTCCCGCGCTCGTGCGGCTGGTGCTCCTCGTGCAGGCGGTGGCTCTGCCGGGCGCGATCACCGTCGGCTGGCTCTCCGCGCGGGTCGGCCGGAGACGGGCCACCCTGATCTGCTTCAGCGGCTGGACCGTCGTGCTCGTGCTCGCCTGGTTGGTGGAGACGATCGGGCAACTCTACGGTCTCGCCGTCCTGCTGGCCCTGGTGCTCGGGGGCATCCAGAGCCTGCTCCGCGCAGCCGTCGCCGTGCTCGCTCCCCCCGGTCATGCGGGCGTTTCGTTCGGTCTGTTGCAAGTGGGCACGAAGCTCTCCGGCTGCGCCGCGGGTCTCGCATTCGGCGGACTGCAGCTGGCGACCGGAAGCCCGCGCTCGGGACTCATCGCCCTGATCGCACAATTCGCCATCGGCTGGTGGCTCGTCCGCCGCCTGACCTGACCCGCTTCCCCGGGCATGTACCGTCGTGGCGACGGCGGTACACTCCCGCCATGCTGCAATATCTGGTTCGACACGGCGAGAGTGTGTCCAACGCGGCGGGTCGCGTTCAGGGCCAGGAGGACGTGGAACTCTCGGCCACCGGCAAAGCACAGGCGGACGCCGTCGCCGCCTGGAGCCGGGCGCTGCAGAAAACCGACGACGTCCCGCCCGTGGACGAACTCTGGTCGAGCCCGCTCCGCCGGGCCCGCGAGACGGCCGAGGCGATCGCGCAGGCCACGGGCCTTCCGCTCCGGATCGACGACCAGCTTCGCGAACTGCACGCCGGCATCTTTCAAGGCCATCTTTGGGCCGACCTCGAAGCCCGCTTTCCCGAGGCGGTGGCCCTGTGGCGCGGCGGTGATCCGCAGTATGCGATTCCCGGGGGCGAGTCGCGAGCCCAACTCGCGGCGCGGGGCCGCGCGGCACTGGAGCGGCTGGCGGCCCGGCCCGCCCGCGGCATGATCGTGGTCGCCCACGGCGGCATCCTCACCGCCGCGCTCGGCAGCCTCGTGGGGGCATCGCACCCGCTGCTTGCGGCCGCCGCCGAGCGGCCGTTCACGAAACTGCCCGCGCTCGCCAACTGCTCGATCACGCTCGTCCGCTGGCCTGGTCCCGACCTCGTGACCTTCAACGACACGGCCCACCTCGGCGGGCCGTCCGCATGCGAGGCCTGAGCGGATGCCCGCATCGAGAGACGGCGGGCCGCGGCAGGGTCGTATTCAGGCGGCGTAGCCGAGGGTCTCGAAGTCGCGGCGATACAGGTCGGCGGCGATTCGGCGAGACTCGGCCGTCCACACGTCCGGATCCGCGACCGCGGCGGCGCGCGACTGATTGAGCCGCTTGAGGGAGTCGAGCGTCGGCAGCGCGGCTCGCGCGGCCCCGACGTCGTCGACCACGTCACGAAGTCCGGCTGCCAGGTGCTCCATCCGCACGAGATGCCGGTAGGGAATGATGTCCATCCTCAGCAGATCGACCTGCGATGCGAAATGCGAGTCCCAGGCGACACCGTGCCGTTCGAGCCCGGCGACGAACCGCGGAAACGGGATGCACGCCTGCATGCACGCGCCGCGATCCGCCTCGTGCCCCACCCGAAACAAGGACTGTCCGCGGAGCAACTGTCGCACGTACGCCAGCAGGTAGACCGGCGTCTCGAATTTCCGCGCGTAGCGGTTGAGCTTGTTGAAGTAATTCGACTTCAGTCGGGCGTACGGCTCGCGAACCACCGAAAACCAGACATACCCCGCGTAGCGTTCGACGAAGGCGGGCAGGTTGGCCGCCCGGCACTTCACGGCATAGGTGCCCCCCCGGCCTGGCCTGCAATCGTCGTCCACGAACGGGAGGAAGTCGCGGCCGTCCCGCGGTAACTCGTGGCCGCCGAGATCACCGAGGAAATCGATCACGGTCGTCGAAGCGCACTTGGGCAGCGGCCGGTAGATCAGCCGATGCCGCTCGCAGACGACGAGGTGGGCGTTACCGGGCGCGGGGATCCGAGACATGCCGCAGGGCTCCCGCGGCCACCCGTCCCACGAACGTGGTCGGCACGACCGCACTCTCGTCTTCGGCGAAACGGCCAGGTGAACATGACCCCACCCCCCGAAACGAAAAGCACGCCGGGAAGGCTGAATGACCGCGGCGAAATGCGGAGAGTGGGCAAGGAGGGCGTGGCCGTCCGGAGCTGCTATGATGCAGGGGTCAGGAGAGAGTCACACGACCGCCGAAGGCCGAACGCTCAGGCAAAAGTACTGACGACATACGCTGTTGGAGAGCGATTCCTTCCCGGGGTCTTCGCATGCCGGGAGTGAATCCACCGAAGGGGCAACCCGCGGGCTGAAGTCCGCGGCGAATCTCTCAGGTTCCAGGACAACAGGGTTCCGCGGGCAGGCCCATGCCTCGTCCGCACGTCGAGGAGCCTTGTCATGTCCGACCTGCTCACCGCCCCCGCCGGCGCCCGTTCGGTTCCCGCCCGTGTTGCTGCCGCCGCCATCCCGCTGACGCAGCTCGAACATCCCGCCGAGTTCCGCGGCCGCCACATCGGCCTCTCCGCCGCCGACCGGCGGACGATGCTGGCCCTCATCGGCGAGCGGTCCTGCGAGTCGCTCGTCGCGGGCATCGTGCCGGCCAGCATCGCCCGCCGCCGGTCGATGCGGCTGCCGCCCCCCGTCACCGAGGCTGCGGCCCTCGCCGAACTGCGGGAGATTGCCGCCAGGAACACGCTCCTCACGAGCTTCATCGGCCAGGGCTATCACGGCACGCACACTCCCGGCGTGATCCTCCGCACCATTCTCGAGAACCCCGCCTGGTACACCGCCTACACGCCCTATCAGGCCGAGATCGCCCAGGGCCGCATGGAGGCGCTCGTCAACTTCCAGACGATGATCTGCGACCTCACCGGCATGCCGATCGCCAACGCCTCGCTCCTCGACGAGGCGACGGCGGCCGCGGAGGCCATGACGCTCGCCCGGCGGTCGTCAGCGTCCGCGAGCTCCGTCTTCCTCGCCGACTCCCGCTGCCATCCGCAGACGCTCGAAGTGCTCCACACGCGGGCCCGGCCGCTCGGAATCGAGGTGCGCGTCGGCGACGTCGCGGCGCTCGTCGCCGACACCGATCACTTCGGCCTGCTCGCGCAGTATCCCGCCACCGACGGCGAGATCGTCGATTATCGCTCGCTGGCGGAGCGGGTGCATGCCAAGCAGGGCGTGTTCTGCGTGGCGGCCGATCTCCTCGCGCTCACGCTCCTCGTGCCACCGGGTGAATGGGGCGCCGACATCGTCTTGGGCACGACGCAGCGATTCGGCATGCCGATGGGCTGCGGCGGCCCGCACGCCGCCTATTTCGCCTGCCGCGACGCCTTCAAGCGGTCGCTGCCCGGGCGGCTCGTGGGCGTCAGCATCGACGCCCACGGCAGGCCCGCCTATCGACTCGCCTTGCAGACCCGCGAGCAGCACATCCGCCGCGAGAAGGCCACGTCGAACATCTGCACCGCGCAGGTGCTGCCGGCCGTCGTGGCCAGCATGTATGCGGTCTACCACGGCCCCGAGGGACTGACGCGGATCGCCCGCCGCGTCGCCGCCTACACGGCGATCCTCGCCGCCGGCCTCCGCCAGCTCGCCGTCACGGTGAAACATGCCCATGCCTTCGACACGCTCGCCCTCGACACCGGCGACCGCACGGCCGCGCTCGCCGCGGCCGCCCGCGCGGCGGGCATGAACCTGCGGACGCTCGACGAGCGGACGCTCGCGATCACCCTCGATGAAACCACCACCCGCGGGGACGTCGTGCGGCTGTGGCGGCTGTTTGCCCGGCCAGGAACCCCGATGCCCGAGTTCTCGGCCTTCGAGCAGGGGGTGGAGCCGCTGATCCCGCTGTCTCTCCGACGGACGAGCGAGTTTCTCTCGCACCCGGTCTTCAACACGCACCATTCCGAGACCGGCATGCTCCGCTACATCCGCTCGCTCTCCGACAAGGATCTGGCGCTCGACCGCAGCATGATCCCGCTCGGCAGCTGCACGATGAAGCTCAACGCCACGAGCGAGATGATCCCGATCACGTGGCCGGAGTTCGCCAACGTGCATCCCTTCGCCCCCGCCGACCAGCAGGAGGGCTATCGGATTCTCGACCGCCAGCTCCGCGAGTGGCTCTGCGAGGCCACGGGCTATGCCGGCATCAGCCTCCAGCCGAACGCCGGGAGTCAGGGTGAATATGCCGGCCTGCTCGTGATCCAGGCCTGGCAACGGGCCCGGGGTCAGGGGCATCGCACCATCTGCCTGATCCCGTCATCGGCCCACGGCACCAATCCGGCCAGCGCCCAGATGGCGGGCATGGAAGTGGTGGTGACCGGCTGCGATCCGCAGGGCAACGTCGATCTCGCGGAGCTCGAGGCGAAGTGCGAGCAGTATTCGGATCGGCTCTCGGCCGTGATGATCACCTACCCGAGCACGCACGGCGTGTTCGAGACCGAGGTGAAGCGGCTGTGCGAGATCGTGCACCGCCACGGTGGCCGTGTCTACGTCGATGGCGCCAACATGAACGCCCTCGTCGGCGTGGCCGCCCCCGGTGAGTTCGGCGGCGACGTCAGCCACCTCAATCTCCACAAGACCTTCTGCATCCCCCACGGTGGCGGCGGCCCGGGCGTGGGCCCGGTGTGCGTGGTCGAGGATCTCGTGCCCCACCTGCCGGGCCATGCGACCGGCGGCCTGCCGACGGGAGACGTCGGCGCCGTCTCGGCGGCGCCGCTGGGCAATGCGGCCGTGCTGCCGATCAGCTGGATGTATTGCCGGATGATGGGGGGCGACGGCCTGCGGGAAGCCACCGAAACGGCGATTCTTGCCGCGAACTACGTGAGCGTGCGGCTCCGCGACCACTTCCCCACGCTCTACGCGAGCGAGAACGGCCGCGTCGCCCACGAGTGCATCCTCGACCTGCGGCCCCTCAAGGAGTCGAGCGGGATCACGGCCGAGGATGTGGCGAAGCGACTGATCGACTACGGCTTCCACGCGCCGACCCTGAGCTTCCCCGTGCCGGGCACGCTGATGGTGGAGCCGACGGAGAGCGAGACGCTCGACGAACTCGATCGGTTCATCGAGGCGCTGATCGCGATCCGCGAGGAAATCCGGCTCGTCGAGGAGGGGCACTGGCCGCAGGACGCCAACCCCCTCAAGCACGCCCCGCACACCGCGGCCTGCGTGGCCGCCGCCGACTGGGACCGACCATACCCCCGGGAGGTCGCTGCATTTCCGGTGAAGCAGCTCGAGTTCCGCAAGTATTGGCCGCCGGTGGGGCGGGTCGATAACGTTCACGGTGACCGCAACCTGTTCTGCAGCTGCGTGCCCATCTCCGCCTGGGAATGACCGCCCCGAGCCTCGCCCGTGCACGACATCGACCTCATCCGCACGCTCACCGGCGGACTCACTGCCGCGCTCGTGCTCGGCTACGTCACGCAACAGCTCCGCCTCTCGCCGATCGTCGGCTACCTGCTGGCCGGCGTGGCGGTCGGCCCCGCCACGCCGGGGTTCGCCGCCAACCCCGGGATCGCCGAGCAGTTGGCCGAGATCGGCGTGATCCTGCTGATGTTCGGGGTTGGTCTGCATTTTCATTTCCGGGAGTTGCTCGCCGTGCGACACGTGGCCGTGCCCGGGGCGCTGATCCAGAGCGGCGTGGCCACGCTCCTCGGCGCCCTCGCCGGCCGGCTACTCGGCTGGGAATGGCCGACGGCGATCATCTTCGGCGGCGCCGTCTCCGTCGCCAGCACCGTCGTGCTCATCCGCGTGCTCTCCGACAACCGCGACCTGCATACCCGCACCGGGCACATCGCCGTCGGCTGGCTGGTGGTCGAGGACCTGCTCACGGTCGTGGCGCTCGTGCTGCTTCCCGCCCTCGTCGGCCCCAAGGCATTGTCGGCTGGCGGCATCGCCTCCGCGCTGGCCCTGGCCGCCGCAAAGATGGCCGTGCTCGTGGTGATGACGATCGTGGTGGGGGGCCGCGTGATCCCATGGATCATGGAGCGGATCGCCGCCACGCGATCGCGGGAACTGTTCACGCTCGCCGTGCTCGTCATCGCCCTGGGGATCGCGGTCGGCTCGGCGAAGCTGTTCGGCGTGTCGATGGCCTTGGGCGCCTTCCTGGCCGGAATGGTCGTAGGCCGCAGCGAATTCAGCCTCCGCGCCGCCTCCGACGCCCTGCCCATGAGGGACGCCTTCGCCGTGCTGTTCTTCGTCTCGGTCGGCATGCTCTTCGACCCTGCGGCCCTGATTCAATCGCCGTGGGCGATCGCCGCGGCGCTGGCGATCGTGCTCGTGGCCAAGCCGCTCGCCGCCCTCGCGATCGTGCTGGCGCTCGGCTATCCCCGGCGGGTCGCCGTGCCCGTGGCGGTGGCACTCGCCCAGATCGGCGAGTTTTCGTTCATCCTCGCCTCCCTCGGGGCGCAACTCGGCGTGATGCCGGCCGAGGCCGTCAACACGCTGGTGGCGACGGCGATCGTGTCGATCACGCTCAACCCGCTGCTCTACCGCTCGATCGACGCCTGGGAACGCTGGCTCGTGCGACGATTGCCGGCCACCGACCAGACGGGCGTCGAGGAGCCGGCCGCAGAGCAGGCTCCGGTGCAACGGGCGATCGTCGTCGGCTACGGTCCGGTCGGTCAGACCGTGACGCAGCTGCTGCTCGACAACGAAATCGAGCCCACGGTGATCGAACTCAACCTCGACACGGTCCGGCGACTCGAGGCCTTCGACGTACGGGCGATCTACGGCGACGCCAGCCGGCCGGAGGTGCTCGCGAAGGCCGGTGCGGCCCAGGCTGCGAACCTCGTTCTCACGTCGGGCAGCGGCGGCCTCGACGAGGAAATCATCCGGCGGGCCAAAGAGCTCAATCCCGGCATCCACGTGCTGGCCCGCGCACAATACGTCCGTGAGCTGCCGAAGCTACAGCGGGCCGGCGCGGAGGACGTCTTCGCCGCCGAAGGAGAAGTGGCTCTCGCCTTTGCCGTCCGGATTCTCGAACGGCTCGGCGCGAGCGGCGAGCAGATCGACCGCGAGCGTCAGCGGGTGGAAGCCACCTTCCGCAGCGGATAGCCCGCGGCTCGCGTGCGACGCAGCGCCCATGCCCGGTGCTCGGTGGCGCTACCGGGAGATTTCCCGCAACCGCAGGCGGTTCGGCGAGTCGTCGTCAGCCAGGCTGTAGAGGCACCGCTCCTGACCTGCCGGCTCCGCACTTCACCGTGAGGTCGGACGCGTGACCGCCTCCATCACGCGGTCGAGGTTGAAGGTGCCCGGCTTCTGCCGCGGCGGAAACTCGCGGAAGCTCTGGAGCCACTCGCCGACGTAGCCGGCGGCCGGCGCGATCATGAACATGTGCTCCAGATACCACCGCTGATAATCCATGCCGATGTCCTGGGCTAGCTCGAACGGATCCATCCGCAGGTTCACGAGCGTGGGCGCCCGCAGTTCCTCGAACGGCTGCTGCCACACGTGCATGCCGTGGGCCGTCTGCTTGAGGAACGTGGCCTTCCAGTTGCCGTAGCGGAGGGCGGCGACGCTGCCGTCATCGGTCCAGTAGATGAACTCCTTCCGCGGCCACTCCGCCTGCCCCCGCAGAGCCGGCCCGAGGTCATAGCCGTCGAGGTGCACCTTGTAGGTGCGGTCGCCGATCCGCCGCCCCTTCTTCAGTTCCTCCTTGGCGGTCGTGTCGCCGGCGGCAGCCACGAGCGTGGTGAGCATGTCTTCGTGGGCGGCGACGTCGTTGACCACGGTGCCGGGCTTGATCGTGCCCGGCCACTTGATCGCGCAGGGCACACGGTAGCCCCCTTCCCACTGCGTGTTCTTCTCGCCGCGAAACATCGTCGTGCCGCCGTCCGGCCAGGTGAAGGCCTCGGCACCGTTGTCGGTCGAGTACATCACGATCGTATTCTCGGCGAGCCCCAGTTCGTCGAGTTGAGCGAGCACTTCCCCCACCTGGCGGTCGTGCTCCACCATGCCGTCGGCGTAGATGCCGAGGCCCGTCTTGCCTGCGACGCCCTCTTTCAGGTGCGTGAAGATGTGCATTTTGGTGGAGTTCCACCAGATGAAGAACGGCTTGCCGGACTGCTTGGCACGGTTCATGAAGTCGAACGTCTTGGCGTTCACCTCCTCGTCGATTGTCTCCATCCGCTTCTTCGTCAGCGGACCCGTGTCGGTGATCTTTCCGTTGGCGAACGAGTGGATCACGCCCCGCGGCCCATACCGCCTCTTGAACTCGGGGTTCTTCGGGTAGTCGGGGTGCTCAGGCTCCTCCTCGGCATTGAGGTGGTAGAGATTGCCGTAAAACTCGTCGAAGCCGTGGTTCGTCGGCAGCATGTCATCACGGTCACCGAGATGGTTCTTGCCGAACTGCCCGGTCATGTAGCCGCGAGCCCGGAGGAGCGTCGCGATCGTCGGATCCTCCTTCTGCATCCCTTCGGGCGCGCCGGGCAGGCCCACCTTGGTGAGGCCCGTGCGGATCGGCGACTGGCCGGTGATGAAGGCGGCCCGGCCTGCTGTGCAGCTCTGCTGGCCGTACCAGTCCGTGAACAGCGCTCCCTCGCGTGCGATGCGGTCGATGTGAGGCGTCTTGTAGCCCATCATCCCGTGGTTGTAGGCCCCGACGTTGAACTGACCGATGTCGTCACCCCAGATGACGAGAATGTTGGGCTGCTTCGCCGGCTGCGCGGCGGCCCATTCAACTCCCGTGGCCCAGACCACGCAGGCGACCGCCATCACGCACCACACTCGGGCCATTCGAATGCCAACCTGGCTCATGCCTGTTCTCCGCGTGCATCTGAAGGGAACTGCCGGAACGACCGCTTTGTCACTACCAAAGCTTGCGTATCGTGCAAATCGGCTCGAATTCGTCAATCCACTTTTCGACAAAACCGTGTCCGCTGGAGGGCGCAGCGAAACGCCCGTGCGGGGCGACTGCTCCACACGGGCGTCTCGGAAACCTGGGCCGGAACAGGACGCGGCTAGCGGCTGCTGGCGACGGTCTTCACCGCCGGCTTCGGCGTGCTCGAGGCGATGCCGGCCGACGTGACCGGCGTCGAAACGCTCGCGCAGCACGACGACGGCAGGATCACCGACTCCTGCACCACGGTGTAGCTGCACACCGGCCGGTAGCAGCATGACGGAGCGCAGCTCGTCACACAGGCCGTCTCACACACCGGCGCACATCGGGCCGGCTCGCAGCAGACCGGCGCCGAATAGCACGGGTCGCAGCAGGCCGGGGCGCAGCAGGCCCGTCGATGATGCCGATGGCCACACGCCTCGGCGTCCCACGCAATCGCCACCACAGCCATGCAGGTGAGCGTTCCAACCAATCGCACAAAAATCTTGCCAGCCATGGGAGGAACCCCTGTCGAGTACCTCGGAATGACCGGTGCCGCCCCGACACGGGACAGCCCGTCCCGAGGGCCCGAAACGATACGGTGGCCCTCCCGCGCGGGCAACGCGGCGAAGGAAATGCCTCGGGGCCCCCGGCGGAATCGCAGCCGGACAGTTTGCCGACGGCGGTTTCAGCCCGACGCCACTGACGCCACCGCGTCGGCGAGCCGATCGATCTCGGCTCGAGTGTTGTAGAAGGCCAGCGACGGGCGAATGGTGGCCTCGAGGCCGAAGTGCCGCAGCGACGGCTGGGCGCAGTGGTGGCCGGCCCGAACGGCGATGCCCTCGCGGTCGAGCGCCCCGCCGATCTCCACGGGATCGCGGCCGGGCAGCACGAAGGAGAGCACCCCGACCTTCGCGCGGGCGGTGCCGATGAGCCGGAGGCCGTCGATCCCCGTCAGCCTCCCGGTCGCATACTCCAGCAGTTCGTGCTCGTAGGCCGCGATCCGTTCGCGGCCGAGCCGCGTGACGTAGTCGACCGCCGCCCCGAGTCCGATGGCATCCGCGATGTTCGGCGTGCCGGCCTCGAACTTCGCGGGGGGCTCGGCGTAGGTCGTGTGCGCGAAGGTCACGTCCTTGATCATGTTGCCGCCTCCCTGCCAGGGCGGCAGCGACGCCTGCGCCTCCTTGGTCATGAAGACGGCCCCGATCCCGGTCGGGCCGAAAATCTTATGGCCCGAGAACACGTAGAAGTCACAGCCGATCCGCCGCACGTCCACGGGAAAGTGCGAGACGCTCTGGGCTCCGTCGATCACCACGCGGGCGCCGCGGGCCTTCGCCATGCCGGTCATCACTTCGACCGGCAGGATCGTGCCGAGGCTGTTGGAGGCATGGGACAGCGAAACGACCCGGGTGAGCGGTCCGAGCAGCTGTGCGTAGGCCTCGAGGATCACATCGCCGTGGTCGTCGATCGGCGCCACGCGAATCACGGCCCCGGTCCGTTCGGCCACCATCTGCCACGGCACGATGTTGGCGTGGTGCTCGAGTTCGGTGAGCACGATCTCATCGCCCCGCCGCAGGCCCGGCGCCAGGATGTTGGCGATGAGGTTGATCCCCTCAGTGCATCCGCGGACGAAGAGGATCTCCTCGGCGCTCCCCGCGCCCAGAAAGTCGCCGATCGTCTGCCGCGACTTTTCGTAGGCGTCGGTCGCCCGGGCGGCCAGCGTGTGGGCTCCACGATGAATGTTGGAGTTGTCGTGGGCGTAGAAGCTCGCCAGCGAGTCGATCACGGACTGCGGTTTCTGCGTGGTGGCGGCGTTGTCGAACCAGGCGAGCGGTTTGCCGTGCACCCGCTCCTGAAGAATCGGGAAGTCGCGACGGACGGCGTCCACGTCGAAAAACGACGGCATCCCGTGGTTCATCGTCGGCGACGTCAACGATCGGCGTTCGAAACGCACCGGCGGCAGCTGCAGGTGGTCAAGGCCGCGGATCCGGGTGACGAACGCCTTCACGCCCGAGACGTCGGCAACGGGGCCGGCGGCCGGCAGGGAACACACCGCCGGAGATGCGGCCGTGGCCAGCGTCTCGGCACTGCCAGCCGCCGGCAGTGGCGGCAGGGCATGCCCCGTGACCGACGGCTCGGGCAGCTGCCGACGACCGCCACCGGCCGCGATCGCGTCGGCGACCAACTGTTTTGCGACCTGGGCGATGTCGTCGGTGCCGTGCATCAGATGCCCGATCCTTCACCAAAGGCCGTCCGGCCGTCGGAACGGTAGTCGTGGTAGTAGCCCACCTCGACGTTCTCGAGCACGCCGAGCGCGTCGTCGGTGAGCACGGCGAGCGAGAAGTAATTGGTGAGCAGGTAGGACGCCACTCCCAGGCTGTCGAGCCCCATCAGCCGCGCCGACAGGCTCGGCATGATCTCGCCAGGGATGCCCGCCTGGTGCAGCCCCACCACGCCCTGATCGGTTTCGCCGATCCGCATCAGCAGGATGCTGGTCGTGCCGAAGGACTGGCTGAATCCCGACCGGCTCTTCACCTCGAGCTTGTCGCAGGGCACGATCGGCACCCCCCGCCACATGATCACGGGCGTGCCATGCAGCATCGTGGTGACCGGGGGCACGCCCCGCCTGGTGCACTCCCGCTCGAAGGCTGCAATCGCCTTGGGATGTGCGAGAAAGAAGGCAGGCTTCTTCCAGACGAGCGCGAGCAGTTCATCGAGGTCGTCGGGGGTCGGGGCGCCATACCGCGTGCTGATCCGCATCGCCGGATCGACCGAGTGGAGCAGGCCGAACCGCTGGCTGTTGATCAGATCCCACTCCTGCCGCTCCTTGATCCCCTCGATCGTCAGCCGGATCTGCTCTTCGAGCTGGTCGTAGGGCCCGTTGTAGAGGTCCGACACGCGGGTGTGCACCCGCACCACCGTCTGGATCGCCGAGAGCGAATACTCCCGCGGATTGGCGGCGTAGTCCACGAACGTCTCGGGGATCTCCACGTTCTCGGCGAACCCGCTCACCAGATCGATGTTCCGTTCCCCGTAGCGATTGACGGTGGTCCGCAGTTCGAGATGCTCGTCGATCGCCTTCTGGAACTCGGCCCGCAGATTCGGCACGTCGTCGAGCACGGCATCCAGGTCGCGCCGCGAGAGCGTGAGCAGCACGCAGGGCGTGATCGTCCGCACGGTAATGTCGCTCGGCCGATCGCTGACGAGATCGACCTCGCCGAAGAATTCACCTTCCGTGAGCAGGGCGGCCCGGAGATCGCGGCCGTGGGCCCCCTTGGAGAGGATCTCCACCTGTCCCTGGGCGATCACGAAGAACGTGCTCCGATCCTGTCCTTCGATGAGCAGATCGCTGCCGAGCGAAACCTGCTCGGTGCGAAACCGCTGCTGCATCCGCTCGAGCACCGACTCCGGCAGCTTCGCGAACAGCGGCACGCTCCGCAGGCCGCCGGGCGGAAATGACAGCCCGTCCGCCGCGGCGTCGATCTCGATCCGCTCCGCCTTCGAAAGCTCCACCTTCGTGCGATTCACCCGGTAGGTGCCCCCCTCCACCTGCACCCACGGCAGGAGGTGGAGGAGATGCCGAGGCGTGATCGACATCATCATCGGGCGGGTCTTCGACGTGGTGGCCAGGTTGCGGGCCACCGCCGTCGTCACGCTGCGCTGCAACAGGTTGTCACTCATGCAAGGTTCTCCAGAAAGATGGCGGCCCGCTTCGGTCAATTCAGATCACGACTCGTAGAGGCCGGTCGAGAGGTAGCGCTCGCCGGAGTCGGGGAGCACCGCGACGATCGTCTTGCCCTCCGATTCGGGCCGGGCGGCGACCCGCAGTGCGGCGTGCATCGCGGCGCCGCAACTGATGCCGCAGAGGATGCCCTCTTCCCTGGCCAGCCGCCGGGCGATGGCGATCGCCTCGTCGTTGGAAACGGTGAGCACCTCGTCGATCAGCGACCGATCGAGCACGTCGGGCACGAAGCCCGCGCCGATGCCCTGGATCTTGTGGGGACCGGGCTTGCCCCCCGAGAGCACGGGACTCGCCTCCGGCTCGACGGCGACGGTATGCAGCCGCTGCCCCTGGGCCTCCTTGAAAAACCGTGACACGCCGGTGATCGTGCCGCCGGTTCCGACCCCGGCCACGAACACGTCCACCCTGCCCTCGGTGTCGTTCCAGATCTCGGGGCCGGTGGTCCTGAAGTGGATGTCCGGATTGGCAGGATTCTTGAACTGCTGCGGCATGAAGTACTTCGCGTCGTGGGCCATCTCCTCGGCCCGTGCCACCGCGCCCCGCATCCCCTCGGCGGCCGGCGTGAGCACGATGGTGGCGCCGAGGCCCTTGAGCAGTTGCCGCCGCTCGATGGACATCGACTCCGGCATCAAGAGCGTGAGCGGATAGCCCCTGGCGGCACAGACGAATGCGAGCGCGATCCCCGTGTTGCCGCTCGTGGGTTCGACGACGTGCTGCCCCGGCTTCAGCCGCCCCGACTTCTCGGCATCCCAGATCATGGCCGCGCCGATGCGGCATTTCACGCTGTAGGCCGGATTGCGGCCTTCGATCTTGGCGAGCAGCCGCACATTCAGGCCGCTGGCCAGACGATTGATCCGGACGAGCGGCGTCCGACCGATGGCTTCGACGTTATCAGCAAAGACCGGCATGAGGCCTCCTGCTCCCGATTGAGCAAGCGCGCCTCCAAGAAGTCCGGTCAGCAACGCGAAACGTTTCGAATTTCGACCGGCCTGTCTGTCGAGCCGTCCGAAAACTCCACGCACTCTACACAGCCCCCCAAGAATTGAGAAGGCCCACCCAGTTTTTGAGAACGCTGGAGCGAGACACGATCGATCCCGCACGGGGCACGGAATTGACGCTTCGCCGGCACATCTCACGGGCGACCGCGAACAACGATCGGTCCGCCGCAGCGAACACGACGGTCAGCGGGTTCGTGCAGCCCCATGCGCGGCTCGCGAAATCGGCACACCACTTGCCCTCACTCTCGAACGCGCATCAGTCCGGCGCTCCGACTCCGGTCGAGGCGATGGACTCCCACCCGCGCAGTCGGCAGCCCCTGCCGCAACCGGCCTCCCCGGCCGGGGTTCGAAACCACTGAGCCACTGCCGGCCGAAGGACGCCCCGTCCGAGGTGCGGCTGCAACCATGCCGCCTCCCGCCTTTCACCGCCGCCCCACCGGCTTCATCTCCGGAGGGGCCGTTGGTCAACAGTTGATGTCGCTGCTCATGCTTGGTGCTCGTGCCGTCCTCCGCAGCCTCGGAGAGGCGGCGGGGCAGGTGGATTCATCTCTTCGTGGTCACCGGCCGGGGACGTCGCAATGCCGCCCCGCTGAGTCCGGGCCGAATAAAAACATGCCCGCATCGGTCGGGCCGAATTCAGCCTGTCATGTCTCAGCGCGCCCAACGCGGCCAGGGGTTGCCGCGGACCGCTCGCAGCGTCACCGAGCACTTGTGAAGATCAACACCGATGAACGTGGTGAATCCGGTCACATCCATTCTCATGGTCGTACACTCCGTGAAAGGGGTCGAAAACAACTTCACGCTTTGGAGAGAGTTGCGCCTTTCTCCCGGCCCCCACACGGTTTTAGCCTCGTCGAGTTGCTCGTCGTCGTCGCCATCGTCGCGGTCTTGATCGCCCTCCTGCTGCCGGCCGTGCAGTCCGCCCGCGAGGCGGCGCGGCGGACGACGTGCGGCAACAACATCCGCCAGATCGCCACAGCGCTGCTGAGTTACGAAACGTCGAACGGCCGGCTGCCCGCGGCGGCGGTCGTGTCGGCCGGAGACAACACGTCCTCCTGCGTCGGCTGCTGGAATCCATGGTCGGAAGCCCGCGAGCCAGCCCATGCTTCGGGAGCCGCCCACGGCACCAGCTGGATGCTCGAGATCCTGCCGTTCATCGACGAGCGTGGCCGCCATGACCGGTGGAACCGCTCCGCCAACGTCGTGGGCAACGCTTCAGTGGCTGCCGCCGACGTGCCGGGCTTCTACTGCCCCAGCCGCCGCAGCGGCATCCGCATCGAGAGCGGCGACCACCTGAACCTGCCCGACTCGGCCTGGCGGGCGGGCGGCACCGACTACGGCGGCTCGTATGGCCGACTGCCCGGGTTCGAACTCCTCACGGCCGACGACCACCGGTTCCTGAGTCGCACGTCACTCGGCGATCCGAAGCCCTACGAGGGCGTGTTCCGCCCGCGGACCGGCATGCCGCTCGCCGCCATCCTCGACGGCCTGTCGAACACACTCTTGGTGGGCGAACTCCAGCGACTCCGGCCGGACGCAGGCGACGCCGCTCCCGGCCGCGACGCCCGCACGAGTCAGGACGGCTGGGCCGTCGGTGGCGCCGCCACGCTCTTCACCACCAACACCGATCCCACGCGGGGCAACTCGGGGGGCATCAACAACGGGTTCTTCGAGTCGCCCGGCAGCAGCCATCGAGGGGGAGGCTTTTTCGCGCTCGCGGACGGGTCAGTGCACTTCGTCTCCGATTCCGTCGATACCACCGACAACGACAGCGTGTTCCCGCGGCTCGGCTCGATTCGCGACGGCACGACCGCGAGCCTCGAAGCGGCGATCCGCTGAGGCCAGGCAACCCGCGGACACTCCAGGCAATCCACAGACGGTCACGCCGCAGCAGTCGAGTCGAGCGGCTCGGCCGCCGTGATGTGCAGCAGCGAGACGGAGCGGTACCGCGACGGCACGCCGTCGCGTTCACCGAGGCCGATCACCAGCTCCGCACGCGTGAGAAAGGCCGGTTCCGGATACCTGATTTCATCGGCTTCACCGCTCGAAGTCGAGATTCGGAACGGCAGAAATGGACGGCGTTGCATCCACTCGCGAACGGCTTCGAGGGTCATGAGAGCGATCTCCGACGGAAAAATACGCATGTTCACCTCCGTTCATGTCGGACACTGCCCGCCGTGTCAGTCAACTGAACGCGAAGACCATCGCCCGGAGGGGCCGCCGTGCCCTACTCGCGGAATGCGTTGGCGTCGATGCCCAGCTTTCGCATCCGCGCCCGGAGTGTGTGCGGGTTGATGTCGAGCAACGCCGCGGCGCCGCGGCGGCCCTCGATCCGTCCGCGGGTGGCGATCAACGCCCGCTCGATGTGCTGTCGCATCGCCGTGGCGAGCGGCACGATCTCGCCCGCCGGCACGGCGGCCGGGGCGACGGCGGCTGCCGACGGCTCCTCGGGCACCACTTCGTACAGTGTGGCATCGGCGGGTGGCATCCGCGGCACCGCTGCGGGCTGGCTCCCGAGGCCGAGCGCCGTGGCGACGTCGAGCGTGCGGCCGCCGCCGAGAATCGCCGCTCGATCGATGACGGCCCCGAGTTCGCGAATGTTGCCGGGCCAGTCGTAGCGGGCGAGGAGCTGGAGATCGGCCTCGCCCGGCTCGACCACCGGCAGGCCGAAGCGGGTCGCGGCACGCTGGGCGAAATGCCGCACGAGCGAGGGAATGTCTTCCAGCCGCTCCCGCAGCGTCGGAAGCAGGATCGGAAAAATGTTGATCCGATACCAGAGGTCCTCGCGAAACGTCTTCTCCTTCACCATCGAGTAAAGGTCGCGATGGGTGGCGGCCACGATCCGCACGTCCACGTGCAGCGGCGCCTTGCCGCCGACCCGCTCGATCTGATGATCCTGGAGCACCCGCAGGAGTCGCACCTGCGCCGGCAGTGGCAGTTCACCGATCTCGTCGAGAAAGAGCGTGCCCCGGTCGGCCCGCTCGAACCAGCCCTGATGCTGGTCCGCCGCCCCGGTGAAGCTCCCCTTCTCGTGGCCAAAGAGCTGCGAGTCGACGAGTTCGGGAGGAATCGCACCGCAATTGACGCGGATGAACGGCCCGTCGGCCCGCTTCGAACGCGTGTGGATCGCCCGCGAGACGACCTCCTTTCCGGTGCCGGTCTGGCCAAGGATGAGCACCGGTACGTCGGACTGCGCGACGAGTTCCACCCGCTCCATCACGTGCCGCAGGCCGGTGCGGCCGCCGACGACGTCCTCGTTCACGTCCTGCTTGCCGAGCCGCGTGAGCAGCGTCTGCCGATCGGCCTCCGCGGCCTCGCGCAGCGACTTGAGCTCGTGGAACCGGCCGTCGTTCTCGAGCGCCACGGCGAGCGGCTCGACCAGCTGAGCGGCCAGCGACACCTGCGGCGGAGCAAATACCTGCCGCGAATCGGCGACGAGCACCATGGCAGCTGACGCCTCGCGATCCGACTTCAGCGGCGCCAGCAACACGTCACCTTCGATGCCAGCCGGCAGGGCTGCCCGCCACCACTCGGAGGCTGAAGCTGAGCCTGCGTGGATCAGGTCGCCTTCCCGCAGCCACTTTGCCAGTTTCTGCCATGCCGTCGCGCCGAGCGGCACTGTTCGCGGCGCGAGCTCGGTCCGTCGACCGATTTCGCCGACGGCCATCGTTTCCACGACGCGAGCCGTGGCGTCGGCGCGCAGCACGATAACTGCACGGAACGGGCCGTGCGGGGCGATCGTGCGGGCAATCGCGGCGACCGCGGGCTCCAGTTCGATATGCCGGCAGGCCTCGCGCCACACCTCCGCAGCAATCTGACTCGGTCCAGCCATTCGAATCGTCCTAAAACCGCTGCTCACATCGCTTACGCAAACATCGCCCCGTGACAGGGCACGGTGCCATCTCACGGATTGGCGATGATATTTGCAGACCACCCATGAGTCAAAGTCGATTATCAAACGCTTTCCAGCAAACGGAGGGGGGCTTTCTCCAGCGCCGTTTTCGGCACACGAAATGCTTGCTGCCTGCCATCGCCATCCTGAAGGGAGTCAGCCAATGCTCTGCCCGACCGAAGCCGGAACCGTCGCAATTCTGCCGCATGCCGAACTCCCGCCCCGTCTCCCGTCGCCCCCACTGGCGCCCCGGGGCATTCTGGCAACGGTCGGCCGGACGCCGCTTTTGCGGCTGGAACGCATTCTTGGCAATCACCATGCGGCAGTGTTTGTGAAGGCGGAAAACCGCAACCCGCTGGCCAGCGTGAAGGATCGCATCGGGCTGGCGATGGTGGAGGCCGCCGAGGCCGACGGATCACTGCGGCCCGGCGGGCGGATCATCGAGCCCACGAGCGGCAACACCGGCATCGCGCTGGCATTCGTCGGCGCGTCGAAGGGCTACGACGTGACGCTCACGATGCCCGACTCGATGAGCAGCGAACGGCGTGCGCTGCTTCTGGGGCTCGGAGCCGAGTTCGTGCTCACCCCGGCACACCTCGGCATGCGGGGCGCCATCGACCGCGCCGAGCAACTGCTCGCTGCAACGCCGGGCGGCTGGATGCCTCGGCAATTCGAGAACCCCGCCAATCCGGCCATCCACGAGACGACCACCGGCCCGGAAATCTGGGCCGCCACCGGGGGCCGGGTCGACATCATCGTCGCGGGCGTCGGCACCGGCGGCACGATCACGGGCGTCGGCCGCTTCCTCAAGGGCCTCGACAAGAACGTGAGGGCGATCGCCGTCGAGCCGGAGGAGTCGCCCGTGCTCTCCCGCGGTATCGCCGGGCCGCACGGTATCCAGGGCATCGGCGCCGGCTTCGTGCCCGCGAACCTCGACCGCCGCCTCATCGATGCCGTGGAAACGGTCTCCACGGCGGAAGCCATGGAGTGGAGCCGGAGGCTGGCCCGCGAAGAAGGCCTGCTGGTGGGCGTGAGCACGGGCGCGAACATCGCCGTTGCCTACCGCCTGGCCACCAGGCCCGAGAATGCGGGCAAGACGATCGTCACCTTCGCCTGCAGCACCGGCGAGCGGTACCTTTCCACACCGCTCTACCAACTCATCGGCATGCCGGCGGCCGGCGGCGCCGCCGACTACATGCTGTAGCTCCGAAGGCACGGCCGCCCCGCCCTCAGTCGCCCGCGTGATTTGGGGCGACGCGTGGGATGATCCGGCGGAGTTTGGACATGCTGCGATCCGGCCGCAACTCGGCCACCGTCCGCACGGTCACCTTCACGCCCTCGGGCAGTCCGCCACCACGGAGTCGCGTGACCAGCGCCGGCACGTCGATGTCACGGCCAGCTCCGCGTAAAAACTGCAGCTCGAGCCCAATACGATCGACGGCTGTCTGCGTGGCCCGCCACTCGCGGATGCCCGGGAGCGCGTCGATGGCGTCGTGGAGCAGCACCCCAGGCAGAGGCCGCTGCCGGCCAGCAGGATCCTTGATCCAGATGGCCTCCGCCGAACGTCCCTCGATCCGCGCGATTCGCGGCAACCGGCTTCCGCATCGGCAGGACTCCGTAGCCATGTGCCCGCGTTGGCTCGGGCGCTCATGAGCGAAAAGAGAATCCTGATGGCCCGTCGATCCTGTACGATCAGCAGCGGAGGCCCCGGGCTTCCGGACGTGTGGCTCACCGCATACCGGCCCAGATACCACGTTCCGAAACTTGCCGTGTCAGCGACGACCGCGACCAGATCAGTCTGAGCGACTGCACGGTCGGTCAGGACATCGTCGAGGTTGGCCCTGAGGAGCTCTTTCGTGACGGGAGGCAGATCCTTGAGCCGCACGCGGTTCGGATCCAGGCCCGCATACAGCCGGCGATAGCACGGCGACTTTGCGACCGCGAAGCGTACCGGGCGGCGCAGCCGACGTTCGGCCAGGCGATGTCGCCGCGACTGCGACCAGCGGCCCTCCCTGTCCAGCCGGTCCGTGCGCAGCGCACATTGCAGTGTGCTCCAGAGTGACATCGCTAGCCGAAAGCCTCCTCCAGCGCACGGTCAACGCGGCCCTGCAATTCCTGTGGAACTGGTCGCGGGACAGCTACGGGCGGCTCTTCATCCTCGGCCAGCGCGAGCAGTTCCCGGCGAATATCCTCGTGCAGCACCTCCTCCAGTTCCGCCAGCGCCCGCGCTGCCGGGGCTCCCTCAAGAGCACGGTGGTCCTAGGTGATGCGCACGTCGAGCCCGCCGTCGTCATCGAAGGTTCCATAGTTCAGCGTCGTGGTCAGCGGCGAAAGAATGTGCAGCCCTGCCGCCCCCAGCGATCCCACGACGCTCATGCCGAACGTGCCGAAAAAATGAGCCCGGCAGGCGCCGTCGGAAATCAGGCCGATCGTCCACGCGAGCCGACGGAGAGGCCGCTGCAGGCGACTGAGCAGCAGCGTTTGGCTGAACGAAGGCACTGCATCGACAGGAGCCGACTGGTACCACCTGCCGAGGTCATCGAGTTCGCGAAGCGACCGCCCCTCAGGCCGTGGAACTTTTGCGAAGAACACGCCCGGCTCGCCATCGTGAAGCCGTTCGAGGGTGAAGCTGGCGACGTTGATCGGATGCTCGTAGAGATGGGGCCAGATCCATGGCAGGTAGCAACGGCGGAGTTCCGGCCGCGCGGCTGCCACGATTCCATAAGCCTTGATGAAGATCGCGCACCAACTCACCCGATTCGCTCGTCGGCGGCGAGCGGCGATCACGTCGCCCAGCCGCTTCCGCCGAAACGTGGCCGCCGTCAGCGGAACACGACGGCTGGGGAAGAGGAGCTGAACTGGATCAGTGCGGGCGCGGCCTGCAATTCGACGGGGGGTGGCGTCGGGGGGTGGCGTCCACAGTCCGTTCAGCGCGTTGTCCTCCGGGGCGTAGAGCCGCAGATAGAGCGAAAACGGCCCCTCTGGAGCCACGCTCGAGTTCTGGGACTCGCCACCATCGGCGAAGGCGGCACGTCCTCCCGTCTCGATCACGATGGTGAGCGAACCGTCGGGGGCGAACACGAGGCCGGCGGGAGCCTTCCGGCCGGAAACGTGACCGTGTAGCGGTGGTCTCCGCAGAGCCGCCGCCCATCGGCATCGACGTCTTGGTAGTAGTACTTCGTTTCGCGGTGCCGGTTCACGAACACGTTCGATCGCGCAACCGCCGTGCGGGTGAGATAGTCGGTGCCGAAGGCGGCCCCGTTGACCAGCGTCGTCCAGCCGGCGGGCAGCCGGTAGCCGAGATTGCGGAACTCGAACAGTGGCGCGACCACGTCCCGTTCGGCCTCTTCCACCGCTGCACGGGCCACGGCGGCCAGCTCCGGGTCAGCCGCGACGCCTGCAAGCAGCCGACGAAAGCGGGCGTAGAGCGGTTCCTCGCCGGACAGAGGCGGCACGTCGTCGAGCGGCTCGGGAAGAAGAGCCAGAAATTCCCCGGGCGAAACGGCAGGCCCGGCGTTGGACAGGTTCGGCAGCCATTTCAGCTTCGTCCAGTCGCGGCATCGCGACTCACCCGTGAACTCGTCGAGCGGATAGGCCATCACGCCCGCGACGCTGGCGACGGCCGTGATGCCGGCGAGCAAGCGGTTCCGAGAGGGGCGATGAGACCGGGCAAACGTGTGCATGGGGATTCCTGAATGTGTGCGATTGAGTGGCCAGCGCGACGCCGCATTGATCTGCTGAACAACACGGACAACACGGACAACACGAACACCGACAACGACCGCGACACGACGACATGCGCATGTGAGGAATCCCAGAATCCTTCTCGGACGGGCGGCCACTCCTGTGGGTTGGCCGATCACCCGCTCAACCTGACGCTTCCGCAAACCCCATACCACGCATCATTGATGCGAGCACGGCAGTTGGGACCGGCTGCAACTGCAACGCCCGCGAAATAACACGGCGCTCAGCAAATAAGACGGCCTGCGGGCCCGCCACATAACACGGGGAATTCTGCATGGTCGCGAATCGGCTTGAATCCGCGGGCCTTGGGAGGCTTGGGCGAACAAGAAAATTGCCGCGCCGAATTGGCACGGCCGTTGCTACCTTCCAGACCTTGGGTCCGTTCCTCTCGCGCCAAAGAAAGACCATTTTCACCATGCTCCGTGCCTCTCAGGGCTGCACTCTCGGGCTGCTGATTGCGTTCACCCTCGTCGGATGCGCCGATCGCAAGCCCCCAGCCACCGACGCCGGCCCGCCCACCGCCAACGCAGCCGCGAAAGCACCGATCGAACTGCTCAACGTCTCGTACGATCCGACCCGCGAGCTCTACCGCGACATCAATACGGCCTTCGCCAACCGGTACGAGACGGAGCATGGGCGGCCGGTGGCGATCAAGCAGTCGCATGCCGCGTCGGGCAGCCAGGCCCGCGCGGTGATCGATGGACTCGAGGCCGACGTCGTCACGCTCGCCGTCTGGCCCGATGTCGAGGCTGTCTCCAAAGCCGGCCTCGTCAGGCCCGATTGGCAGAAGCGGTTCGACAACGACTCCGTGCCATACCACTCCGTCGTGGTGTTCGTCGTCCGCAAGGGCAACCCCAAGGGCATCAAGGACTGGCCCGACCTCGTGAAGGGAGACGTGTCGATCATCACGCCCAACCCGAAAACCTCGGGCAACGGCAAGTACAGCTTCCTCGCAGCCTGGGGCGCCGTGCTCGCGGGCGGCGGCACCGCGGATGACGCCCGGGCCTTCGTGGCCGAACTCTACAAACGCACGCCGGTGCTCGACACGGGCGCCCGCGCCGCGACGGCCACCTTCTCCCAGAAGGGCATCGGTGACGTGCACCTCACGTTCGAGAACGAGGCCCACCTGGAGGTGGATGAGTCGCAGGGTGCGCTCGAGATCGTTTACCCGACGCGATCGATCCGCGTCGACCCGCCTGTGGCCGTCGTCGATACGGTGGTGGACAAGAAGGCCACGCGACATGCCGCCGAGGCCTATCTCGGCTTCCTCTACACGCCCGAGGGACGGGCGATCGTGGCCAAGCATCACTATCGCCCGTGGGGCGACGCCCCCCCGCCGCCGGCCGAAGGCGAAACCTGGCCCGAGATCGAGACGTTCGACATCACGGCGGTCGGCGGCTGGGAAACCGCGATGAAGACGTTTTTTGGCGAAGGGGGCGTATTCGACTCGATCTACCAGCCCACGGCCGGGAAGTAACGTCGCCTCACACCTGCCGATGAACGCCCTGCACCATTCCACGACCGACTTCACATCGCCGCAGGGCGGCCCCCGTCGGGCCAACGTAGACCGCACGGCCGCTCACCACCGCCGCCGCCCGGCCGTGCTGCCCGGCTTCGGCATGACCGCGGCGATCACGTCGCTCGTGATGACGGCGCTCGTGATCGTCCCGCTGGCCGTGCTCATCCTGCGGGCCGCGTCGCTCGGACCACAGGGTTTCCTGGCGGCAGCCTGGACGCCTCGCGCCCGGGCCGCCTACGGCGTGTCGCTCGGCGCCTCGGTGCTCGCCGCCACGGCGAGCGCGCTGCTCGGCCTGCTCGTGGCCTGGGTGCTCGCTCGCATCGAGTTTCCCGGCCGCCGCCTGCTCGACGCCCTCGTCGACGTGCCGCTGGCGCTCCCCACTGCCGTGGCCGGCCTCGTCTATTCGGCGCTGTACGTGAAGAAGGGCTGGCTCGGTCAGTGGCTCGTGCCGCTCGGCATCAACGGAGCCTATTCGTATCTCGGCATCGTGCTCGTGCTCGTGTTCGTGAGCCTCCCCTTCGCGATCCGCGTCGTGCAACCGGTGATCGAGAGCCTCGATCGCGACGTGGAGGAGGCGGCACGGATCCTCGGCGCGTCGCGGTCGCAGACGTTCCTCCGGGTCGTGCTGCCCGGCATCCTGCCTGCCGTCGTGACCGGCTTCGCCCTCTCGCTGGCCCGCGCCCTCGGCGAATACGGTTCGGTGGTCTTCATCTCGGGCAACATGCCGTTCAAGACGGAGATCGCCCCGGTCTTGATCGTGGCCCGGCTGGAGGAATTCGCCTACGCCGAGGCCACCACGATCGCCGTCGTGCTGCTCGCGATGTCGATCACGTTGCTCGTCGTCGTCAACGCCCTCCAGCAGCGGCTTGCCCGCAACGCCCAGTGAGGCCGCCGATGTCGTCACCTCATTCACGTGCAACGCATGCCTCCCCCGCGATCAACGCCGGCCTCGTCGCCGCCGCGGCAGCGATCGTGGGGCTCCTGATCGTGGTGCCGCTCGCGAGCGTGTTCTACGAGGCTCTCGCCGGCGGTGTGAGCGCCTGGTGGGCCGCCCTCTCCCACGACCCCGACACGCGGCATGCCATCTGGCTCTCGCTCACGGTGGCCCCGGTCGCCGTGGCGGTCAACACGGTGTTCGGCATCGCCGCCGCCTGGCTCGTGGCCCGCTTTCGGTTCCCGGGGCGGTCGGTCCTCATCTCGTTCTTCGACGTGCCGTTTTCCGTGTCGCCGGTCGTCGCGGGCCTCGCACTCGTGCTGATCTTCGGCCGCCAGGGGCTGCTCGGCCCCACGCTCGCCTGGCTCGACTGGAAGGTGATCTTCTCGTGGCCGGGCCTGGTGCTCGCCACCACGTTCGTCACGCTCCCGCTCGTCGTTCGCGAACTGATCCCGGTGATGGAGGCGATCGGGCCCGACGAGGAGATGGCCGCGGTGAGCCTCGGCGCGAGCGGCTGGCAGGTGTTTTGGCGGGTCACGCTCCCCAACATCCGCTGGGCCCTGCTCCACGGGATCGTGCTGGCCAACGCGCGGGCGATGGGCGAGTTCGGTGCCGTCTACGTCGTCAGCGGGCACATCGCCGGGGCCACCGACACGATGCCGCTTCGTGTCGAAAAGCTGTTCCAGGAATACCGGCAGCCCGCCTCGATGGCCGTGGCCAGCGTGCTGGCCGGCCTGGCGCTCGTCACGCTCGTCGCCAAGTTCGTGATCGAGCGGCGGCTGGAGGCCGAGTCACGCGACCTCGCGGCCGCCCGCGCGACCGGCGAAACACACGCCTGAGAACGACCCTGACCACAGCCCTGGAGGGGAACGCATCATGAGCATCCACGTCCGCGACATCACGAAGTCCTTCGGCGCGTTCAAGGCGCTCGACCGCGTCTCGCTCGACGTGCCCGACGGCACGCTCCTGGCCCTGCTCGGCCCGTCGGGCTCGGGCAAGACCACGCTCCTGCGGATCATCGCCGGCCTCGAGTTTCCCGACGAGGGCGTAATCGAGGAGGACGGGAAAGACATCACCGACCGCCACGCCCGGCAGCGGGAAGTGGGCTTCGTGTTTCAACACTACGCGCTCTTCCGTCACATGAGCGTGTTCGAAAACATCGCCTTTGGCCTCCGGGTGCGAAAGACGCCGCAGACGGAGGTGAGGGCCCGGGTGGACGAACTCCTCCGGCTCGTGCGACTCGAGGGCCTCGGCGGCAGGAAGCCCGCCCAGCTCTCCGGCGGCCAGAGGCAACGGGTGGCCCTCGCCCGGGCGCTCGCGATCCGCCCCAAGATCCTGCTCCTTGACGAACCCTTCGGCGCGCTCGACGCGAAGGTCCGCGTCGAGCTGCGGCAGTGGCTCCGCCGACTCCACGACGAGATCGGGATGACGAGCGTGTTCGTCACGCACGACCAGGAAGAGGCCTTTGAGCTGGCCGACGAAGTGGTGGTGATGAACCACGGCCGGATCGAGCAGCAGGGCACGCCTGACGCCGTATTCGACCAGCCGGCCACACCGTTCGTGATGGACTTCCTCGGCAACGTGAACGTGTTCCACGGCCGCGTGGAGAACGGCCGGGCCTTCTGGCACGGCATCCCGATCGACTACCCCGACTACCCCCACGCCCAGGCCCGCGAGGCCCGCGTCTATCTCCGGCCCCATGAACTGGAACTCTCTCCCTTGACGGGCCACGGGCAGCCCGTGGCCGGCGACGGCAAGGCTGCCGAAAGCCTCGCAGCCAGCATCCTGCGGGTGAGCCGGTTCGGGGCCATTTTTCGCGTCACATGCCGGCCTCATGGCTCGAACGAAGAGCTCCAGGTCGACGTGCCGGCGGAAGTGGCACAGCGTTTGCGATTCGCCTTGGAAGTCGGGACACACGTCGCGATCACGCCACGGAAGGCCCGCGTGTTTGTTCCGGGACCAGAGTACGTCATCTGACTGACACGCCACGGACGGCGACCGCACGCATGACCACGCCTGACACCCCCGACCACGACCCGCCCGCCCGAGCCGACCGCACGCCCATGCCGCTGCGTCCGGAGGCGGCGCTTCGCCGGATCGGCGAGGCGCTGCAGGACCTGAAATACGGATCCGTCTTGGCCATCGTGCAGGACGGCGTCGTCGTTCAGGTCGAACGCACTGAAAAGACCCGCTTCACCCGCTGACCACCCCAGACCGTTTCCCACACACCACCACACCGCGCCGCCGACCGGAAGAACCGGAGGATCGCGAGGCTTCCCCAGGAGACCTCGACATGTCCTCCGCAGCGTTCTCCGTGCCATCGGGCTCGCCCCAGAGAATCTCCGTCCGCCGGAGCGGAGCGAAGCCAGCCACGGCGACCTCCTCGGCCGCCGATGAGGCGATCCGACAATTGATCGATCGCCGCCGGAAGCGGAATGCCGGCATGCTCGAACCCGAGCCGCGGGCCTCGGCTCTCGAAAACGCGATCGGCTCGGTCTCCACGGGCATCTCGAGTTCGATCGAACAACTTGGCATGCCGCAGTGGGTGTTCCGTGCGGTCGTGCTCGGAGCCGTCGCGGTCGTCCTCGGCGGGGCCGTATTCGGCATGTCGATGCGGGCGGTCGGCCTGCACTCGGTGGACGGCCTCGTGCTCTTCGGCTCGGTGCCGGTGCCGCAGTCGCGGATCTCGTTTCATCTGCTCGGCCCCGCCGCCGCCGACGCCCGGCCGCTCGCGTTCACCACGGGCAAGGATGGCTCGTTCCGCAGCGAGGGTGAGCCCGCGATTCCAGCCGGCCTGTATGCCGTCACCGTCGATGCCGTGCCGCGGAACGCGAAGGCCCTGCCCCCGATCCCCGCAACCTACCGCGATCCCGACACCACGCCGCTGCGGGTGCAGATCACCGAGAACCTGTCGGGACTCAAGCTTCTGATCCGCCGTTAGGCTCCCGTTGCAACGTCCACACCCGGTTTCGATTCGTTTCATTCCTCTTCATCACGGAGACCGTTTCATGTCGATCCATCATCCCCCGCACCCCGTGCGTCATGTGTTCGCCGGACGCAGCCGTCATGGGTTCACCCTCGTCGAACTGCTCGTGGTCATCGCGATCATCGGCACGCTGGTGGGCCTGCTTCTGCCCGCGGTGCAGGCAGCCCGTGAGTCGTCCCGGCGAACGGCGTGCAGCAACAACATCCGTCAGCTCGCCCTTGCCTGCCACAACTACGCCGACGCGAACAGCGGCTACCTGCCCAACAGCGCCCGCCCCGGCACCGTCCGGATCTCGTGGATCACCCGCATCCTGCCGTACATCGAGCAGCAGGCGATCTACGACAAGTTCGATCAGACGCTCAATTGGGGTTCCGGTACCGCCAATACGGCGGCCGGTTTCACGATTCCCAACGCCGTACTCGCCCACACGCGGATCAAGGCCGTGGAATGCGGCTCGGCTCCGACGCCGGAGAACCACTACGACGCCGACCCCCAGGCGAGCACCCAGCCCTTCCCCTACCCCACCGACGCCACGCGGGCGGTGGTGAACGCGGCGGGCAACGGCTTTTCGACGAACGGCCTCTTCTGCGCCCCGACCGACTATTCGCCGACGGTCTACGTGGACACCGCCCTGCTGAACACGACGGGAACTGCGAGCGACAACCTGGCCGACGTGGCGGCCTCGACGGCCCCGACCAGCGCCGGCAACACGAAGGCGAGCAAGGGGGACGGCCTGCTCAGCAAGGACTACGGCGACGGATTCAAGCCGACGCTGAAGGACGCGACCGACGGACTCGGCAACACCATCCTGCTCGCCGAGAGCGCCGGCCGGCCGATCGTGTACCGGGGCCGGGCACGCGCCGACGGGGCGACGTCCGACGAGCAGTTTCCTGCCCGCCGCGTGAACGCGGGCGGCTGGGTTCGTCCCGCGTCCGACCTGTCGATCGACGGCTCGTCGGCCAACGGCGCCACGTTCCGCTCGTCGCCGACGAAGGTGATCAACGCCACCAATGGCGAGAGCGTCGAGACCGCGGCATTTCAGACGGGGTACTACGGCACCGACGGCGGTGGCGAGGTCTACGGCTTCCATCCGGGCGGCGCGAACATCGCCTTCGGTGACGCCAGCGTGAAGATGCTCGGCTCCGACATCTCGATCCGTCTCTTCTCGTCGCTCGTGACGCGAGCCGGCGGCGAGGTGATCACCGGCGACAAGGGCAAGTTCTAGTCGCCACGGCGTCGCGCGACGGAGTGCATACGCCACCGGCCGCGTCGCCCCCAGGGCGGCGCGGCCGGTCTCGTTCAGGGTTTCGGGGCGTGTGCCATCCACGACGTCAGGCCGGCCCACCACGACGACGCACGCGATGGACGCCCGCCTCCGCAGCAGCCGGCGGTGCATCGGCCCGCGCAGCAGCGACAGACGTAGGCCACCTTCCGCTTGATCGTGGGCACCTCCTCGTCGGTCGTCTCCTTCTTCAGCGTCTTGCAAGGGCGGACCCAGCCCGGACAGCGGCAGGGCTCCTCGCAGCAGGTCGTGCATCCCACGCGGCCGCGGCAGCTGCCGAAGGGCCACGGCTTGCTGCCGCAGCCGGCGACGCAGATCGGCTCGCACTTCACCTCGAACTCGACCTTCGGCTTCTTCTTGGTGCCGGGCTCGCAGACGCAGATCGGCACGAGGCCGCAGGTGGCGCCGCAGTGCATGCAGGCGGCCGGCTCGGCTTGCTTTGCGGTGTCTTGCTTTGCGGTGTCTTGCTTTGCCGTGTCTTGCTTTGCCGTGTCTTTCTTTGCGTTGTCCTGCTTGCCGGGGTCCGCCTTGCCGGCGGTTTGCTTGTCCGCATCCTGCTTGCCTGCGGCCTTCTCCTTGTCGGCCGCTCCACAGGCGAGCAGCACGGCCGCGAGGAGCATGGCGGTGATGGTGCGGCTGGGCATCGCGTGGTTCTCCGGCTCTCTCGTGTCGCTCAGAAGTCGTAGTCGAACCGCATGCCATAGGCATCGGTGATGCTGTTCCCCTTGCGTTCATTCTCGAGGAACGCCCGGACGTAGTTGAACTTCCAACGAGTGTAGGGGTTCAGATACCAATTGAGACCGAACGTGAAGTCGGTCAGGTTGTTGCCCTTGATGTCCTTGTCGTTGAGCACGATGTTCGAGAACCGGGCCGCGATCTCCCAGGCGCCGAGCCCCGTCTGAACGCCCTGCGACTCGGTCCGCACGCGGAAGAAGTTTTCGAACGGCTCGACCCGCTTGTGAATGCCGAGCTTCCGGTCATACGGCCGGTGCTCGCCGGTGAGGAAGTAGCTGAGCTGTGCCATGTAGCCGTTGAAAAACAGATCCGGCCGGCCGCTGCGATTCACGGCCGCGAACGCATACTCCGACTGCAAGGACCACGGCCCCAGGATGAGCGCGAACTCGGGGTCGAAAAGCTGGAAATTCTTGACGTCCTTGATGTTGCCCGTATCGACGAAGATCGGCGCGAAGGGGGGCGTGCCGGGGTTCGCCGTCGGCGAGCCATTCGGCTGGGCCTTGCGGATTTCGGGCGTGTTGCGAAACCGCACCTGATCCTCGTAGGCGTCGCGAAAGCTGTAGGCCGCCCCCAGGTGCATGTAGTGGCGGCCGTCGCTCGCCTCGTCCCACCACGGCAGCCAGGTGCCGCGCATCGTGAGCGCCTGGCCGCTGTCGAAACTGTCGTTGCCGGTGTTGTCGCTGTTGGTGCGAAACGTGCCGATCGCCCAGGTGGCCAGCTCGTTCTCCGTGTTGCCGTAGGTCATGATGCCCATGTTGCGGGCCGGGGCGAACGTATCGACGAGCGACCGTTCCATGAACGTGTTGTTGCGGTTCTGCGTGACCCGCTCGAGCGAAAAAGGCTCGAAGTAGTGGCCGGCGCGGACGTTCTGCAGCCAGGGCAGCTCCTTCCACTCGATGTAGTTGTCGAGGTAGCTCGGGTTGTTGGCCAGCGCGAAGTCCACGCCGAGCGCGTATTCGAAGACGTCGAACGCCGTACCCCGGCCACCGATGCGAAGCCGGCGGAACTGGGCGCCGTCTTGCAGGTCCCCGAGGACCGCCCGGCTCTGCGGATCCTGGCTGAAATAGACCTGGTCGGCCTGCATCTGACCGCTGAGGATGAACAGCGGCTTCTTGGCGTCGTCCTTCTTTTTCTTGTCACTGGCGTCGACCAGCTTGCCCAGGCTCTTCTCGACGGCCGACAGACGGTCGACGAGCGTCTCGCTCTTCTTCTCAACGCCTCCATCGCCCCCCTTCCCGGCTGGCTTCCCGGCTGAATTCCCGACCGCCGTGCCCGCCGCAGGGGCAGCTTTTTCGGCGCGGAGGGCCTCGATCTCCTTCTCGAGCCGGCGAATGTCGTTCTGGAGCCCCTCGATCACGGGCGTGGGCGCCGGGATCTCCTCTGCCCGCGCCTCGGCTTCTGCCTCCGCGAACACGAGCGTCTGGGCAGCCACGCGAGCACAGGACGCGAGCAGGCAGACTGCCACCGCGGCCGCGACTGCCGCGCGGCCGAACGCGGCGACAAACGGCCGGGTCGGCCTGGTGACGAGGGGGGCGTTGAAGGAGAGCACGGCACCTCTGCGGGAAAGCAGTCAGCGCTGGTGGACATGCCTCGTGTCATTCACGTCGGCCCGCACGCACTACAACCAGTTTGATCGGCACGATCTGCCGGATCGGTGAGGTCGCCCCGACCTGTAAAAATTGCCAGCGAAAAGCTGGGCAAGACAGGCGGCCTGGCGAACCCCCCGCGTGGCGGCGCCGGCCTTGCGGAGCGTCGTGCCCCGTCCGCGTCTCCGTTCGAAAATCCCCGTGCTCCCGCTCGGGTCTCGCCTGCGGCTTGTGCCGCTCGCTCCCGCTCGGGCAGACTGCGACGGATGGAGCTGTCGATCGACCGCCGCGAGACCCCCGACGCACTCGTACTCGCCGTCGCGGGGCGGCTCGATGCGGAGCACGCCGGTCAACTCGCCGCCGCGGTCGATGAGGAACTCCGCCGCGGCCACCACCGCGTCGCCCTCGACCTCGGCGACTGCGGATTCTTGAGCTCGGCCGGGATTCGCACGCTCTTCGAGGTTCACCGGGCGGCCAAGGGAGTCGGCGGCTCCTGCCTGATTCGCGCGGCGAGTGAGCCGATCCGCAGGGTGCTCGACCTCACCCGGCTCGCACCGCTCCTGATGGAGCCGGCGGCCGGGACGCGAGCGGACCCCACGCCGTCTGAGTCGCCGTCCGCCGCCGTCGATCTGGAGCACGACGGCGTGCGGCTCATCGGGCTCGAGCGGCCGGCGGCCGCGCCGCTCCCCGGCCGGCTGATCGGCGCCCCCGCCGGGGCGCTCTCCGGCCACAGCTGCACCGCCGAACGACTGCCCCTGGCGCGACACGCCTTCGCGATCGGCCTCGCGGCGCTTGCCGATGCCGAACCACCCCCCACACGCGCCGGCGAGATGCTGGCCGCCTGCGGCACCGCCTTCCATCGCCTGCCGCGCGCCTTTTCCGCCATCGACTACCTCGCCGCCACGGGCCGGTTCGTGCCGGAAGTGGATGTCGTCGCCGGACTCGTCTGGGAAGGCATCCCCTCGGGCCGCGCCGGCTTCGAACCGGCCGCCGCCGCCGACGCGGTCGCGATCGACGACCTGGTCACCGCCCTGTTCGCACACGTCGCGGTCGATCCGATCGCGTTCGTGGCCGTGGGCGAGGTGCATGGGCTCGTGGGGGCCGAGCTCATCCGCCCCCTCGCCGAGGCCTCCACCGCCGACCGGCCCGGCTCGCTTCGCCGCGAGATCGCGGCCCGCTGGCTGAGCTTTTCCCGCGAGCCGGTGCATGCCCGAAGGACGGCGCTCGTCGTGGGCATCGCCACCCGCGGGCCGGCCACGGGTCCGCTGGCCGACTTCGTGCGGCCGCTGGGCGGCGGTGCGACGCAGGGGCACCTCCACGCGACGGTGTTTCCGCTTCGGCCATTGAAGCGGGGCAGCGGCGACCTCGCCGCCACGGTCGCCGACGTCGCCGCCTCGGAACCGCTGGCTCTCTTGCACCTCCTGTCCGACCCGGAGCCCGTGCTGGGCAGCGGCCGGTCGCAGTTCGTCCGCGGCCGCGTATGGTTCGCGCCGCTGGCCGTCGCCGGAGCCCACGCATGATCACGCTGCTCTCCACGTGGACCTTCGGCCTGGCCCTCGCGCTCGTCGCCCTCGGCGTGTTCGTGAGCTACCGGCTGTTTTCGTTTCCCGACATCACGACCGATGGCTCGTTCACGCTCGGCGCCGTCGTCGCGGCCGTGCTGCTCACAGGCGGCGTCGATCCGGCCGTCGCCACGCTCGGTGGCATGGCAGCGGGTGGCCTGGCAGGCTGTACTACCGCCCTGCTCCACGCCTATCTCGGCATCGAACGGCTGCTCGCCGGGATTCTCGTGACGACGGCGCTCGCGAGCATGAACCTCGTCGTGCTCGGCCGCAGCAACGTGTCTCTCTCCGCCACGCACACGCTGCTCGACCGGGCGGAGTCGGCTCTCGGCCCGCCACTCGAACGGGCCGGCCTCTCCGCCGCCGTCGCCGGTGAGGCGGCCCGGCTGCTCTTCATGCTCACGATCGTGGCCCTCGCGATCGCCGCCCTCTGGATCTTCTTCCGCACCCAGATCGGCACGGCGATGCGGGCCGGAGGCGACACGGCCACGATGGCCCGCGCCCTCGGCCGTGACACCGGCGGCATGACGCTCGCGGGCCTCGCCATCGCCAACTCGCTCACGGCACTCTCCGGCGGGCTGGTCGCCGGGTATCAGGGCTTCGCCGACGTGCAGATGGGGATCGGGATGGTGGTCTGGGGCATGGCCAGCGTGTTCCTCGGCGCGGCGCTCGTCGGCCCCGTGCGACTGGGGGCCGCGCTCGTCGCCACGGCCGCCGGCAGCGTCACGTTTCGGCTGCTCGTCGCGGCGGCTCTCCGCGCCGGCCTCGATCCCGACTGGCTGAAGGCGGCCACCGCCGCCGTCGTGCTCGCCGCCCTCGTCGCCCCGCGGTTTCTCTCCCGGGGCAAACCCGCCCGCTCGCACTGACGTCGCGGATTCAGCGGGTCGCAGGCTGCAGGCGACGGTCCGGGCCGCGGTGTCGACGGTCGGCGGCTACGAGGCCACCACGCGGACGAGCTTGAGGTTGGCCGACGGAATCTTCAGGGCCGCCATGTTCTTCCCATCCCGGTCGGTGATCCTTCCCCCATCGACCGTGATCGCCTTGCCGAGCGCGAGGCCCTTCGTGCCCGCCGGCGCATCGCCCGGCCGCACGACGTACCGGAACGTGAGCCGATTGGTGCCGGATCCGGAGACATACACGGCCTGCCGCGGCCCCCCGGCCAGCCCGCTCAACGCGATCGTCGGCAGTCCCGCCCCGCTCACGAACACGTTTTCGGAAAACGTGACCACGAAACTCAGTTCCCGCCCCGGGGCATAGCTGCCGGGTGCGGGCACCCCGATGCCACCGATCGCCTTCGGAGCCACCGTATCCAACCGCACGCCGCCGAACACCGTGTTGGCCAAGGCCGATGGCAACCGGGCCGCGAGCGACTCGACCCCCGCGACGATCGCGTTTTTCGCCGAGACGACGAGCTTCGATCCCAGGAACACCTGCTCGGCATTGTCCGCGGGTGCGACCTTGTATTGAAACGTGAGCCGTGGCGTGCCGCCGCCCGCGACGTAGCTCGCCCGACGAACCGCGCTGCCGAGCCGAAATTCGAGCTGCGGCTTCCCGTTGACCGTCGCGACCTCCGACAGGTTCGCGACGAATGTCATGACCTCCCCCGCCGTGTAGGAGCCGGCAGCCGGGGGCGTGAGCGATTCGATCACGAGCGGCTCGGCGGCCACGTCGGTGACCGCGATCGCAAAGACCTTCTCGGTCGAGAGCCCCCCTTGGTCTGTGCTGCGGACGCGGATGGAGGCGGCACTCTTGGTCTCGAAGTTGAACCTCGCGGCCGTCCGCAGCTCGTTGCCCACGATCGTGAACGAGGCGTTGTCGGCATCCCCCGCGCCGGCCACCAGCGTGTAGGTGTGGCTCCCGCCGACGTCGGGATCGACCGACGAGAACCCCCCCACCACGGTCTCCGGCGGCAGGTTCTCCGCGACCGCCGCGGCCGACAGCAGGATGTCGGACGGCGGACTCGGGGGCGCGGTGATGACGACCGTAAATGGATCCTCGACAAAATCCTGGGGATCGAAGATCGATGCGATGCGGAGGGTCACCACCGCCGTGCCGGCCCGTCCACTGGAGAGGTCGAGCTGCAGCTGCGGCCCCTGCGAACCGGTCAGGAAGCTCGGCGCCACGAGGGCCGGATCGCTGCTCGAGACCGTGAGCACGAGCTCGCCCACCCGCTCCACCACGGGGAAGTGCAGGAAATTGCCGGCCGACAACTGGAAGTCGGCGGGCACCGGATTCGGGATGCCCAGCAGCGGCGTCGTATCGAGCGCGGCATTGTTGAAGGTCGCGCGGATGTCGTACCGGGGCAGCTCGGCCGCGATGGCGTCGAACAGCGCCAGCCCCGAGCCGAGGACGCGACCGAAGACGGTGAAGCCGCCGTTCTGCCCGTCGAGGTTCGCGGAATTGTCCACGAGGTTCACGAACCATTCGCTCGTGGCACTGTCCGGGCCGCCTCCCGGCGCCGCGGCATCGACCTTCGCCATCGCGATCGTGCCGCGGGTGTTGGAGGTGCCGAACTCGTTCACGATCTGCTCGAACGTCTCGATGTGCGGCAGGCCGGGGGCGAGGGCATAGCCGCCGCCCTGGATCACGAACCCGGGTGCCGACCGGTGGATGAACGTGTTGGCGTACCGGCCCGCATCGACATACCGGAGAAAGTTCGCGGCCGTCACGGGCGTCGTGCGACTGCGGCCTGGCCCCTCGGCATCGAACAATTCCACGAAGAATTTGTCGAACGGCGAATTGACGTTCGTGCCGAACCGGACCACGGTGCCGGTGACTGCGGCATCGTCGAATCGCCCCGCCAGGGGGAGATATTGACGGGCGGCGGTCGTCTCGACGGCCAGGTCCGGGACGGGATTGAGCACCGAGACGGCGAGAGCGAGCCGCGGTTCGAGCCCTTCCGGCCGGGCGAGGCACCGGCGGCCCAGCGGGCTGCAGCGCCGGCCATCCGAGCGCCTCGATCCGCGTCGTGACATCAGCATGGCCTCCCGGCGGGACGAGACCGCCTCTCGCGACAGGCCGGCGCATGGTGACCGCCACCGGTGCGTCGTCCGCTGCCCTCCGCAACGAGGCAAGGATACCTCGCTTTTGCGGGCCGTCACAAGCAATGGGCGGCTGCCGGAGATGGGGCGAGCGGGTCCGCACTCCCGCCCGTTCGGTCCGCCTCACCGGGCCCGCTGCTTCGCGGGGGCAAGTCCACCGGCTATTCTTCCCGGAATGCTCGAATTGCTCGCAGCCACCGTATCGTTCGGCTCGCCTGGCGGGCCGGTCGTCCGGGCAGTGGACGGCGTGTCGCTCACGGTGCCGGCGGGCTCGTTCGTGGTCGTGATCGGCACGAACGGGTCGGGCAAGAGCACCCTCCTGGGCTCGATCGCCGGCACGGTGCGGCTCGATGGCGGTGCGATTCGCCTGGCGGGACACGACATCACGCGCTGGCGGGAACACGAACGGGCGAAGCTCGTAGGCCGCGTATTCCAGGATCCGCGGGCGGGCACGGCCTCGAGCCTGACCGTGCTCGAAAACATCGCCGTCGCCGCCTGCCGTGGCCGCCGCGCCGGCCTCCGCTGGGCGACGAACCGGCAACTGCGGGACGAGGCGGCCCGGCGGCTGGCCGCGATCGTGCCGGGGCTCGAAACGCGGCTCGACCAGCCGATCGGCTCGCTCTCCGGCGGCCAGCGGCAGATCGTCACGCTCGTGATGGCCACCTGGCAACGGCCCGAGTTGCTGCTGCTCGACGAACACACCGCCGCCCTCGATCCGGCGGCCGCCGACCGCGTGATCCAGGCAACCGCGCGGGTCATCCGCGAACAAGGGCTCACGGCCCTGATGGTCACCCACTCGCTCACCCAGGCCGCGGCGCTCGGCGATCGGCTGCTTTTGATTCACCGCGGCCGGATCGCCCTCGATGTGCAGGCCGCCGCCAAGCGGCGGCTGACGGCCGACGACCTCGCCGACCGCTTCGACGCGCTTCGCCGCGCCGACCAGCTCGACGACGCCGCCGCCCGGACGCTCGCCGCGGCCTACGTCTGACCCACGAGCCCTGCGACCCGTTTGCGGAAGCGGCCCGACTGCGACTATCCTCCCCTCGGTTTCCCCGGAGTGAATCCATGGCCCACTGGCCCGTGTACGCCGACATCGACGGCCCCATCGTGATGATCGGCTTCGGCTCGATCGGCCGCGGAACCCTGCCGCTCATCGAACGGCATTTCCGGTTCGACCGCTCGCGATTCGTGGTGATCGATCCCGACGATCGCGACCGCGGCATCCTCGACAAGCACGGCATCCGCTTCATCCACCAGGCGGTCACCCGCGACCGCTACCGCCATCTGCTCGAGCCGCTGCTCACGGACGGCGGCGGCCGCGGATTCTGCGTCAACCTGTCGGTCGACACCTCGTCGCTCGACATCATGCGGCTGTGCCGGGAGCTGGGCACGCCCTACATCGACACGGTCGTCGAGCCCTGGCCCGGCTTCTACTTCGATCGCAGCGTCGGACCCGAGGCCCGCACGAACAACGCCCTGCGGCACTCGATCCGCGCGGAGAAGGCCCGCCACCCCGGCGGCACCACCGCCGTGTCGTGCTGCGGCGCGAATCCGGGGATGGTGTCGTGGTTCGCCAAGCAGGCGCTCGTCAATCTCGCCCGCGACACCGGCCACGGCGGAGCGGAACCGGCGGTCGACGACCAGGTCGGCTGGGCGACGTTGATGCGCGACCTGGGCGTGAAGGGGATTCACATCGCCGAACGGGACACGCAGCGGGCGAGGCACCCCAAGCCGATGAACACGTTCGTCAACACCTGGTCGGTGGAGGGCTTCCTGTCGGAGGGCATGCAGCCCGCCGAACTCGGCTGGGGCACGCACGAACGCTGGCTGCCGGACAACGGCCGGCTGCAGACGATCGGGTCGAAGGCGGGCGCGTACCTTCTCCAGCCGGGGGCCGACACGCGGGTCCGGTCCTGGTGCCCGACACCGGGGCCGCAGTACGGGTTTCTCGTGACCCACAACGAGTCGATCTCGATCGCCGACTATTTCACGCTCCGCGACGGCGACAGGGTGCTCTACCGCCCCACGTGCCACTACGCCTACCACCCCGCCGACGACGCCGTGCTCTCGCTGCACGAACTGTTCGGCCGCGGCGGGGAGCGGCAGGAGACGATTCATATCCTCGGCGAGGACGAGATCGTCGACGGCATCGATGAGCTGGGCGTCCTGCTCTACGGCCACGCGAAAAATGCCTACTGGTACGGCTCGCAGCTGTCGATCGACGAGACCCGCGACCTCGCCCCCTATCAAAACGCCACCGGGCTGCAGGTCTCGTCGGCCGTGCTGGCCGGCATGGTGTGGGCCTTGGAGAACCCCGCCGCCGGCATCGTGGAGGCCGACGAGATGGACTACCGCCGCTGCCTCGAGGTGCAGACGCCCTACCTCGGCCCCGTGACGGGGCACTACACCGACTGGACCCCGCTCCACGGCCGACCGGGGCTGTATCCGGAGAATGTCGATCCGACCGACCCGTGGCAGTTCCGCAACGTCCTCGTGCACTGATCCCCGTGCACCGCGTGGTCACGCCTCCCGATTCATGCGTTCATCCGTCGCGTCGTCCCCCGCCGTCGCCACCTTCCTGCGGAGGGCGCTCCCCACGCTCCTGTTGCTCGGCGGAGCCTCCGCCCTGCTCCTGGCGACCGACCGGGCCGGCGCGAACCGGGCGGTGCCCGCCGTGGCCGTGCTGCAGCAGGTGAGCACGTCGCTGCTCGACGACGCCGTGACCGGCATGATCGAGGGTCTCGTGGATCGGGGCTATGTCGAGGGCTCGACCGTCACGATCCGGCGGTACAACGCCGAGGGCGACCTCGCGCAGGCCAACGCGATCGCCCGCGAGATCGCCGGCGGTCCCTTCGATCTCGCGCTGACGTCGAGCACGCCGTCGCTCCAGGCCCTCGCCACCGCCAACGAACGCGGACGGATTCTCCATGTCTTCTCCGCCGTCGCCGATCCCTTCTCGGCGGGCGTCGGCTTCGACCGCGCCGATCCGCTCGTGCATCCGCGGCACCTCGTGGGCTACGGCAGCCTCGCGCCGGTCGATGCCACCTTCCGGATCGCCCAGGCGGTCAACCCGCGGCTGGCAAAGGTGGGCGTTGCCCACAATCCGTCCGAGAGCAATTCGCGGCGGTTCATGGAGCTGGCCCGGGCGAGCTGCGAGGGCCGCGGCATCGTGCTCCTCGAGGCCGCCGTCGAAAACTCGTCGGGCGTGATCGAGGCGATCCAATCGACGCTGTCACGCGGCGCGGAGGCTGTCTTCGTGCCGGGCGACACGACCGTTTCGAGCGTCATCGACTCGATCATCGCCACGGCGGCGAAGGCGGGTGTGCCGGTGTTCACGGTGGTGCCGGGAAAACCCGACCGCGGCACACTGTTCGACGTCGGCTTCGACTTCCGCGAGGTCGGCCTGCTGGCCGGCCGGCTCGCCGGCGACCTCCTGCGCGGCACCGATCCGGCGACTGTGCCCATCGGCGAGACCACCGCCGAAATTCCTCCCCGGCTCACGATCAATCTCGCCGCCCCGGGCTACGACCGCAGCCGCTGGCGGGTGCCCGACGAACTCACCCGGCAGGCCAAGGTCGTCATCGATTCCGCCGGTCGACGCGACCAGCCCGGCGCGAGCCTCGCCGGCCCGTTCACCGAGGCGGAGCCGCGGTGACGCCTCCATTACGCCGATGATGCACACTCGTTTTCCGGTTCTGCGGTCGTGCCTCGTCTCCCTGCTGTGCCTCGCGGCGACGACCGCCGCCGCGGCGGAGCCGTTGCGGGTGGGGATGGAGCTTTCGTACCCGCCGTTCGAGATGACCGACGCGCAGGGGAAGCCGACGGGCGTGAGCGTGCGGCTGGCGGAGGGGCTCGGCCGGCATCTCGGCCGCGAGGTGCGGATCGAGAACATCGCCTTCGACGGCCTGATCACTGCCCTCAAGACCCGCAAGATCGACTGCATCATCTCGTCGCTCACCGCCACGCCGGAGCGGGCCCGGTCGATCGCCTTCTCGGAGCCCTATCTCCGCACGGGTCTCGCGCTCCTCGTCGCCGTGAAGTCGCCCGTGGAGTCGGCCGCGGATCTCGACGCACCCGGCCGGATCGTGGCCGTGAAGAAGGGGACCACGGGGCATCAGTATGCCGCGACATCGCTGAGGAAGGCCCGCGTGCTCGTGCTCGACAGGGAGTCCTCCGCCGTGCTCGAGGTAGCCCAGGGCAAGGCCGACGCCTTCATCTACGACTCCCTCTCCGTCTACCAGAATCATCGCCGGCATCCCGACACCACCCGGGCCCTCCTGCGGCCGTTCCGCGAGGAGACATGGGCGATCGGCCTGCGGCTCGGTGACGACGAACTGCGCGACGCGGTGAACGAGTTCCTGAAGACCTTTCGCGAGGAGGGGGGCTTCGAGAAGCTCGGCGACGAGTTCCTCCCCGAGGAAAAGGCCTTCTTCAAGGCCCGGGGCATCCCGTTCGTGTTGTGACGGCGCACGGCTGACGCGACGGGTCGGCGTGGTACGCTTTCGGCATGCCGCGCTGGCTCGCCCATCTCATCGTCGTCGCGCTGTTCGCCGCGGGCATCGCCCTGGCGTTCTGGCGGGTGGGGTATGCCTGGAACTGGGCCGGCGTCTGGGACTACCGGCAGAAGTTCGTGCAGGGCTGGCTCACGACCGTCGGGCTGAGCCTGGCGGCGCTGGTCGCCAGCATCGCCATCGGCGGCGGCGCGGCCTTCATGCTGCGATCTCGAAGGCCGCTGGTCGAGGCCGCCGCCCGAACCTACGTCGAACTCATTCGCGGCACACCCCTGCTCGTGCAGCTGCTCATCGGCTTCTACGTCGTCGCGAGTGCGGTCGGCCTGGAGAATCGCTACGTCGTCGGCGTGGCCGTGCTCGCCCTGTTCAGCGGCGCCTACATGGCCGAGATCATCCGTGGCGGACTCGATGCCATTCCCAAGGCCCAGCTCGACAGCGCCCGGGCGATCGGCCTCACGCCCGACCAGACGCTCCGGCTCGTCGTGCTGCCGCAGGCCGTGCGGATCGTGCTCCCGGCCGTGGCGGGCCAGCTCGTCTCGCTGATCAAGGATTCATCGCTGTTGTCGGTGATCGCCATCTCCGAGTTCACGCTCGCCGCCCAGGAGGTCAACTCGTTCACCTACTCGACGCTCGAAAGCTATCTGCCGCTGGCCGCCGGCTACCTCGCACTCACGCTGCCTTTGGCGGCGGTGTCGCGATGGCTCGAGCGGCGGTTCCGATACGAGGCCGCATGAACGGGAACCCGCGCGCATGAAGCTCGATGTCCGCGACCTCGTGCAGCGGTTCACGACACCCGCCGCGGCGGGCCGTCCCGCCACCACGGCCACCGTCCTCGACGGCTTGAATCTCGCCACGGGTGACATCACGGCGCTCGTGCTCGTCGGCCCGTCCGGCGGCGGCAAGTCGACGCTCTTGCGAATTCTGGCGGGCCTCGACCTGCCGGCGGCCGGCAGTGTGGCGTTCGACGACGAGCCGCTGCCCCACGACGAAGCGGGCCTCCGCCGTTATCGCCGCACCGTCGGCACGGTTTTCCAGGCGTACAATCTGTTTCCGCATCTCACCGCCATGGACAACCTGCTGCTGCCGCTCGTGAACGTGCATGGCCTGTCGCCGGCCGCGGCCGCCGACCGGGTGCGGGAACCGCTCGACCGATTTCGCCTCACCGAGCATGCCCACAAGCGGCCGGCCGAATTGTCCGGCGGCCAGAAGCAGCGGATCGCGATCCTGCGGGCGCTCGTCATCCAGCCGCGGCGGCTGTTTCTCGACGAGCCGACATCGGCGCTCGACCCCGAGATGCGGAGCGAGGTGCTGGAGATGATCGGCGAACTGCGGGCCGCCGGCACGCAGTTCGTGCTCGTCACCCACGAGATGGCGTTCGCCCGGCGGGTCGCCGACGAGGTTGCCTTCATCGCCGACGGCCGCGTGCTGGCGCACGATCGCTCGCTCCCGTTCTTCACCGCGCAGCCGCATCCGCGAGTGCGGGCCTTTCTTGCCGGAGCCCTCGCCTCGTGACCGACCACATGGCCGCCGGCACATGCGGCGACGATCGGGCCCGCGCCGCATTGCTCGGCTCACTCGTGGCCGACGCGGTGTCGATGCCCGTTCATTGGTACTACGACCGCGCCGCGCTCGACCGGGATTATCCCGAACTGTTGCAGCCCGCCGACACGCTCCGCTTCCAGGCCCCTCGCAGCCCGCATCCCGACAGCATTCTCTGGCGGTCGAGCTACGTCGCGGCGGGACCGCAGTTCGACATCCTCGGCGACCAGGCGCGGTTCTGGGGCTGCCGCGGCGTGCACTACCACCGGCAACTCCCGGCCGGCGGCAACACGCTCAACTTCCAACTGGCGGCCGAACTCCACGGCCTGTTGCGACGCGACCGCGACTACGACCCCGAGCGCTGGCTCGATCACTACGTCGCGTTCATGCGTCAACCCGCCCGGCACGGCGACACTTACGTCGAGGAATGCCACCGCCACTTCTTCACGAACCTGGCGGCGGGCCGCAAACCCATGAACTGCGGCGTTCGTGACGTGCACATCGGAGGCCTCGCCCATGTGCCCGCGATCGTGGCCGGCCTCGGTCCGCGGCACCCCGACCTGCGGCGGATCGTGAGGGTTCACGTCTCCCTGACCCACAAGGACGACGACGTCCTCGCGGCTGCCGATGCCTTCGTGCGGATGCTCGTGCGGCTGACCCGCGGCGATCGCCCCGCCGAGGATCTCCGCACCGTCGTTCTCGAGGAGGCGTCCGACTGGGTCTCCGCGGCGAAACTCGCCGACTGGAATCGCCGCTGCGACGCCACCGGCGGCGGCTGCCCCGACCGCGGCGTCGTGGGCGGCGTGCTGAGTCCCGCCTGCTACATCGACGAGGCCTTCCCGGCCGCGGTCTTTCTTGCCTGCCGCCACGCAGACGACTTTGCCGGCGGCGTTCGGGCCAATGCGTTATGCGGCGGTGACAACTGCCACCGCGGCGCCGTCGTCGGAGCCCTGCTCGGCGGCAGCAGGCCGATCCCGGACCGATTGATCGTCGGCCTCCAGGCGCGTGGTAGGCTTGAGGACTGATTTCGTTCCTGCCCCGGGAGCTTCCCCCATGACGCCCGCCTCGCTGGCCTCCGGTCGCAGCCAGGCCCGCTGGAGTGAGTTCGAGACGCCACTCACGCCGACCCGCACCGTCCTGCTCACGGCCGATCCGACGGCGGCCGATCCGGCCGCGGCGAAGCGGGCGGAAATCCGCCGCTACTTCCACCAGACCTGTGCGATCTACGAGCGACTCTTCGATCTGATCCGAGACGACGAGTCGTATTACGAGCGGCACGAACCGCTCCGCCACCCGCTGATCTTTTATTTCGCCCATCCGGCGGTGTTCTACGTCAACAAGCTGACAGCCGGCCGGCTCATTCCCCGTCGACTCGATTCCGCGCTCGAGGCGATGATGGCCGTGGGCGTGGACGAAATGTCGTGGGACGATCTCAACACGGCCCACTACGACTGGCCGAGCGTCCGCACGGTTCGCGAATACCGCCGGGCGATGCGGGAACTCGTCGACGATTTCATCCAGTCGATGCCGCTCGAACTCCCGATCCGTCAGGACTCGCCGGCGTGGATCATCCTGATGGGCATCGAGCACGAGCGGATCCATCTCGAAACGTCGAGCGTGATCATGCGGCAGATGCCGCTCGACGAACTTCGCCATGGTGACGAACTCTCCGCCGAGGAGCGACGACTCTGGGCCGCCTGCGGGACGACGGGCACTCCGCCGGCGAATGACTGGCTCCCCGTCGCCGGCCGGACCGTGCGGCTCGGCAAGCGGGAGAACGATCAGACCTACGGGTGGGACAACGAATACGGCCACGAGGACGTGGTCCTGCCTCCGTTTCGCGCGGGGAAGCGGCTCGTCTCCAACGCCGAGTTCATGGAGTTCGTGACCGCGGGCGGGTATCGCGATGAATCGCTTTGGACCGAGGAGGGCCGTGGCTGGCTCCACTACACGCGAGCCGAGCACCCCAAGTTCTGGCTCAGCCGCGCCGACGGTTACTGGCAGCGGAACCTGCTCGACGAGCGGCCGTTGCCGCAGGATTGGCCGGTCGAAGTCAACTGCCTGGAGGCGCAGGCCTATTGCGCCTGGCTGGCCAAGCGGACGGGCGAGAACGTGCTGCTGCCCACCGAGGCCCACTGGCAGGCGCTTCGCGACGAGGTGCCGGGCGATCATCCGTCGTGGAATCGCGCCCCGGGCAATCTCAATCTCGAGCACTTCGCGTCGAGTTGTCCCGTCGATGCCTTCGCCCAGGGCAACTTCTGCGACGTCGTGGGCAACGTCTGGCAGTGGACCCGCACGCCGATCATGCCCTTCAAGGGCTTCGAGATCCATCCTCTCTACGACGACTTCTCGGTGCCCACGTTCGACGGCCGCCACAACCTGATCAAGGGAGGCTCCTGGATCTCGACCGGCAACGAGGCGCTCGCCAGCGCCCGGTATGCATTCCGCCGGCATTTTTTCCAGCACGCGGGCTTTCGCACGATCGTCGAGGAGCCCGGCAACGAGGCGGTCACGGCCGGCTCGCGGCTGTACGAGACCGACCTGCTCGTGACGCAGTATCTCGATTTCCATTATTTCGACGCCGCCTCCGGCGGTGACGCTGCGAACCGCGGCGGCGTGCTCGGCGTGCCCAACTTCCCCCAGGCCTGCGTGGCGGCCACGATGCCGCACGTGCCGACCGACCGTCGGGACAAGTGCCTCGACATCGGCTGCTCCGTCGGCCGCTCCGCTTTCGAATTCGCCCGCCACTTCGCCCATGTCGATGCGATCGACTTCTCGGCACGGTTCATCCAGTCGGGCGTGCGGCTTCAGCAGGGAGACGAGCTGCACTACGAGATTCCGACCGAGGGCGAGCTCACGGCCCCGCGGGCGATCTCGCTGGAGCGGCTCGGCCTCGCCGACGTCGGCTCCCGCGTGTTGTTCATGCAGGGGGACGCCTGCAACCTGAAGGGGATCTACACCGGCTACGACCTCGTGTTCGCCGGCAACCTCATCGACCGCCTCTACGATCCCGCGCTCTTCCTCCGCGAGATCGCCGACCGGCTCCGGCCCGAGGGTCTGCTCGTGATCACGTCTCCCTACACGTGGCTCGAGGAATACACGCCGCGGGAAAAATGGCTCGGCGGACGCCGCGAACATGGCGAGCCGCTGACGACGTTCGCGGGACTGGAACGCTGCCTGGCGCCGCGTTTCGCACTGGTGTCGCGGAGCGACATTCCGTTCGTGATTCGCGAGACGGCCCGCAAACACCAGCACACGATCGCGGAAATGACGGTGTGGCGCAGGCTGACGGAAGCCGGCTGACCTGCTAAGCTGGGGAATTTCCGCTGCGTTATCGTCCGCCCCCGCCCTCACCTCGCCATGCAGAACGACGCTCCATTCGATCCCTGCCGGCACTGGCTCGGCATCGATGCCGTCGAGCTCGTCACACCACACCGCGTCCTCGGGGTCTCCCCCTTGGAAACGGATCCTTTGGTGATCGTGCGGGCGGCCGATCAGAAACTCGGTGTGCTCCGGTCGATCGATCCTGGGCCGCTCGCGAAGGCCAGGGATGCCCTGATCACGCGGGTCGAGCAGGCCCGGGACGCCATGCTGGCGGTCGTCTCGTCCGGCGGCGGTATCAACGCGCCGTTTCCATCCGCTCCGCAGGCCGTCGGCCCCACCTTTCCCGGTGTCTCACGCGAGCCATCGCCCCCTGCGGTCTTTCCCGCTCCCGGTTTCCCGACTGCTGGCCCCGTCATCTCGCAGCCGCGCCGGATCGTGCGGCCCTCGCGGCCGAGCCCCGCGCTGCCGATGGCCGTGGCAACCGTGCTGCTGGGCGTGGCAGGCTGGCTGGGCTACCAGGTTTTCCAGCAGAAACCGGCCACCTCCAGCAAGCAGGTCGCCAAGCAGGTCGCTTTGTCGAAAGCGAAGTCCCCGGATCACCCCGCAGCGGAACCGCGACCGCGCCCCCAACCCACTCCCGAGCCGAAACCAGTTCCAGCATCGCAGCCACAGCCGGAGCCCCAGCCCGTAAAGCCCGAGCCGGAGCCCGAGCCCGAGCCCGTAAAGGCTGAGCCGGAGCCCGAGCCCGAGCCCGAGCCCGTAAAGGCTGAGCCCGAGCCCGAGCCCGTAAAGGCTGAGCCCGAGCCCGAGCCCGAGGAGTTCACCGCTCGCGATCGCAAGACGCTCGAAACGCATCTGAAAGATGCCCACGCGGCACTCCGCGCGGGCGACTTTCCGAAGGCCGACAAACTCCTCGCGGAGGCCCGCACCGTTGCCGCGAAGGATGAGGCATCCGCCGAACGAGTCGATCGCTGGGATCGGCTGGCGATGTACGCGAGAAAGTTTGCCGACCTCCGCGATCAGGCCTTGAAAGCCAGCGGCAACAACGACATCGAACTCGACGGCGGCAGAGTGATCGGCATCGTCGAAATCGACGACACGCGGGTCGTCTATCGGGAGCGCGGCAAGACGGAACGCGTGCGGCGAGACCGCCTGCCCGACGACATCCTGTTGGCCATCGTGCAGCAGTGGTTCAACGGCGCAGCCCAGCCCGGCAATCACATCTATCTCGGCGCGTTTCATCTGCTCCGCAAGGAGCCCGACCTGGCATCCGCCCGGGGTGAGTGGCAATTGGCGGCATTCGGCGGCGAACAGGAGGGCACGGCCCTCCAGCCGCTCCTCACCGATCCGATCATCAAGGGCGGCCATCAATAGCAGGCCGTGAGGATCGCCAGCAGCGCCGCGGGGTCGAGTTCGACCGGATTGCCACGCATGCTCGCGCCGCCGGAGTGCTCTGCGAGCCACCCGAGCCGGTCATGCGCGAGACCGACCTCCCGCAGCCGCTGCGGCACCCCCGCTTCCCGACACAGCCGCTCGATCCGCTCGACGAACGCCCGGGCCGCTCGCGCATCGTCACCGGCGGCCTGGCCATCGATCGTTCGCTCGAGCAGGGCCAGATCGCCCTGCACCACCGGCTCGTTCACCCGGAGCGCCACCGGCAGCATGACGGCGCAGGCGAGGCCGTGGGGCGTTCCGCACTCGACGCCCAGCGCCGCCGCCACACCGTGTGCCATGCCCAGCCCCGAGTTCGTGAGCGCGATTCCCGACACGAGGGCCGCATGGCTCAGTGCCGTGCGGGCGTCGAGATCGGCGGGATTCGCGAGCACGGCGGGCAACGCGGCGACGGCCCGCGGCAGCGCGTCGAGCACCAACGCCCGGGGCAGCGGCTGCCGGAACCGGCAGATAAACGCCTCGACGAGCTGCGTGATGCAATCGAGACCAGAGGCCACGGTCGTGTCACGCGGACAGGAGAGCGTAAGCATGGGATCGACGACGGCGGCCCGGGGCACCATCAGCGGGCTCCGCATGCTTTTCTTGAATCGGCGCCTCGGGCACGAGATCACGGCGTTGCGGGTCGCCTCGGCGCCCGTGCCCGCCGTCGTGGGCACCGCGATCAACGGCAGCGGTGGTCGCGAAATCGACGGCCTCCGGCCCACTCCCTCCAGATGATCGACCACGGCCGCATCGAGGTCGGTCGCATCGGCCGGGGCGTTCGTCGCCAGTGCCGCGACGGCCTTGGCGAGGTCGATCGTGGCCCCGCCGCCGACGGCGATGATCACGGCCGCCGCGCGATCCGCCCGGGGCAGTGCGGCGAGTGCCGTGGCCACGTCGTCCACCGTGGGCTCGCCCGCTCCGCAGGCGACCCGGCGCGTCGGCATGCCGGCCGTCCGGCAGGCGACCTCGACGGCGTCGAGCCCTCCGCTCGCGGCGCCGCTCCGTCCCCCGGACACGATCCAGGCGACCCGGCCGAGTTCAGCGGCAAGCCCTCCGGCCTCGCACGCGCGGCCCGCGCCGAACACGATCCGCGAGGGAACGAGGAGGTCGTACCTGTCGAGCGGCATCGGGACTGCGTGCATGGTGGCTCTTCCGCGCTATACTCGTCGGTCCGCTACCGGGGCCGGAGTCGCAGGATACCCTGGGATTCGACCGCCCCCCCTTCCGCGCCGCATTTTCAGTCTCCATCGAGCCGCCATGCAGGACCCCCTTCCGATTCCCACGTGCCCGGCGCCGGTCCGAGGCACGATCCGGCCGCCTGGATCCAAGAGCATCACGAACCGCGCCCTCGTGTGCGCCGCCCTCGCCCGCGGCACGAGCACGCTTACGGGTGTGCTCGACAGCGACGACACGCGGGTCATGGCGGCGGGCCTGGCGACGCTCGGAATCGGCATCGAGGCCGACTGGGAGCGAGGCCGCGCGACGGTGCACGGGTGCGGCGGAAGCATCCCGGCGGCTGCAGCGACGCTCGACTGCGCCGCGAGCGGAACGACGATGCGGTTTTTGTCGGCACTGTGCGGCCTCGGCCACGGCACGTTTCGCCTCGACGGCACCGCCCGCATGCGGCAGCGGCCGATCGGCGACCTCGTGTCGGCCCTCCGGATGCTGGGCGTCGATGCCGTCGCGGAGAGCCCGGGCGAGTGCCCGCCGGTGCTGATGCGCGCGGCCGGGCTCGCCGGCGGTGAAGTCACGGTGCAGGGGGGCACGTCGAGCCAGTTCGCCAGCGGACTGGCGATGACCGCGCCGTGCACGCCGCGGGGAATGCGGATCATGTTCGCAGGCCGGCTCGTCTCGCTCCCGTATCTCGAGATGACCAGGCGGGTGATGCAGGCGTTCGGCGGCAGTTGCGTGCCGCTCGGCGACCGCGGCTGGGAGATCCCGGCCACGGGCTACACGGCGTGCAGCTACGCGATCGAGCCCGACGCGTCAGCAGCCAGCTACTTCGTCGCCGCTGCCGCGATCACGGGGGGCGAGGTGCGGCTGGAGGGCCTTTCCCGCAGGAGCATGCAGGGGGACGTCGGCCTGTGCGACGTGCTCGGGCAGATGGGCTGCACGGTCGCCTGGGACGACCGCGAGGGACAAGAGTCGATCACGGTGCGAGGCCGGGCCGCGCGTGGCATCGACACCGACATGAACGCGATCAGCGACACGGTGCCCACGCTCGCAGCCGTCGCCCTCTTCGCCTCGACGCCGACGACGATTCGCAACGTCGCCCACATCCGCGACAAGGAGACAGACAGGATCGGCGATCTCGTTCGCGAGCTGCGAAAGTTCGGCGCTCGGGTGGAGGAACACGCGGACGGCATGACGATCGAGCCCGGACCGCTGCATGGCGCCACCGTCGCCACCTACGATGATCACCGGATGGCGATGAGTCTCTCCCTGCCGGGGCTGGTGGTGCCCGGCGTCCGGATCGAGAATCCCGCCTGTGTGGGCAAAACGTTTCCCGGCTATTGGAGCCGCATGGCCGCTCTCGCCGGCTGGCCCGCCGGGAGCGTCAGCGGCTGAACCGCCGGCCACCAGCCGAGCGGGCGAGCACCGCCTCGGCCTTGGCGAGGAGCGCATCGACGGCCTGGTCGCAGGCCCGCGCGGCACCACCGGTCGCCGGCTCCCCCGACCGCAGCGCCGCATCGGCGGCCACGAATCCGCCGCCGCAATGCTGGCAATAGACCCTCCGGCCGAGCAGATTGACCGCGATCCGGAGTTTCCGGCCGCAGATCGGGCAGGCCTGACCGAAAAACACGCCGCCACCGTGAGACTCGTCCCGGCCAGCCGCCGGTTCGTCGGGGAAGTCAAAGGTTTCGGGCATGGCGGCGACTCGAGACAGGATCGACTGCGATCGGGGCCGACGGGTGGTCCGGCCGTGATGTTCGCGGTCGATATTCGATCGTTTTGGACGGCTTCCGATGGAATGTGCTTCCCACCACTTCTGCGGGGGAGTGTATGCGTGGCGTCAACCGCCGGCAAATGAGAATCCCGTGACCCGGCGCTTTCCGCATGGCGGCGTCGTTGGCTAGACTGTGCCCAGGGGCGGCCGGCACCCTCCGCGAGCGCTCCCGCCCGCAGGCCTCTGGCCCGACGCACCATGCTGTATTGCAGGCAACATGCTGTATCGCAGTTGGTTCACGCTTTTCGTCGTCGCGTTTTGGGGCGTGACCAGCAGCTGGCTGGTGACGGCGAAGATCCTGCCTTCGTGGCGGCCCGGATCACCTCCCGGCTATCAGGGGCTGTACGGCTCCGGCGGTCAGCTCGGCCCCGTCGGCTGGACCGTGCAGTGGAACGGCAGCCCGCTCGGTTGGGCGCTCGCCGAATCGAACCGCGGCTCGAACGGTGGCCTCGCGGTCGAGAGCTGGCTGCATTTCGAGCGGCTGCCCGTCGAGGAAGTGCTGCCACCCTGGGTGAGCACGCTCGTGACCGGCATGCTGCGGAACCGCGGCACCGCCACGTTCGACGCCCGGGGCCGGCTCGCGATCGACGCCTCCGGCAAGCTGCGGGCATTTCGTTCCGCAGTCAGCGTGGCGGGCATGGCGGACGACGTCGTGCTCGAGGGCACGGTGCGTGAGGGCGAGGTGGCGATCACCGTGCGGGCGGGGGAACTCCGCTACCAGACCAGTCGCCATCTCCCCGACCAACTCACGCTCGGCGACGAACTCTCGCCGCAGGCATCGATGCCCGGTCTGTATCAGGGTCGCCGCTGGACCGTTCCCATCTACAGTCCGTTGCGGCCGAGCCTTTCCCCGCTCGAAATCCTGCACGCGGAGGTGGGGCCGGAAGAGACGATGTTCTGGGAGAACAATTTGATCCGCGTCCATGTCGTGTCGTACCGTCAGGATCCCTCGAGTTCCCGTCCGCCCCGGTCGCGGCTGTGGGTCGATCGGGGGGGCCGCGTCCTGAAGCAGGAATCGATGGTGCTTGCCGGCACCCTCGTGTTCGTGAGGCGGACCGACGAAGATGCCGCCCGCCTCGTGAAGGAAGCCGCGACCTCCGACGAGCGCCAGGCGGGTCTGCTGGGGGCGCCCGTGCCATGATCGAATTCGACCACGTCACCCGCACCTATGGCAGCAAGGTCGCCGTGTCCGACCTCACCCTGGCGATCCCGCGCGGCGAACTGTTCGCGCTGCTCGGCCCCAACGGCGCCGGCAAGACGACCACGATCCGGATGCTGGTCGGACTCCTGCAACCGTCGCGGGGGGCGATCCGCGTCTGCCGTGCCGACGTGGTGCGGGATCCTCGGGCCGCCCATCTGCACGTCGGCTACGTGCCCGACGAGCCCTGTCTGTACGACAAGCTCACCGGCCGCGAGTTCCTCTGGTTCATCGCCGACATGTTCGGGATGCCACGCCATCTCGCCGCCGCCCGCATCGACCGCGAGATCGATCACTTCGAACTGGCCGAGTTCGCCGACGATCTGGCGGAGAGCTACTCGCTCGGGATGAAACAGCGGCTCGTGTTCGCGGCATCGCTGCTCCACGACCCCGACGTGCTGGTGCTCGACGAGCCGATGGTAGGCCTCGATCCCCGCAGCGTGCGGATCGTGAAGGACCTCCTTCGCACGCGCACGAGCGAGGGCATGACCGTGTTCATGTCGACCCACACGCTCGCGATGGCGGAAGAGATGGCCGATCGTGTGGGGATCATGGTCCGCGGCCAACTCCGCTTCCTCGGCACGATCCCCGAGCTCCGCGATCAGATGGCCGTCGAGGCGACCAGCCTGGAGCAGCTCTACCTCGAACTTACCGCGGCGGGCTCGTCGGCGCCGGGCGGCATCAGGCCATGAGTGCCGCGGCCACGCTCGAGGCGGGCGACCCGGGCCGACGGCTGCTCGGCCCCGAGGCCGAAGCCCGGTTGTTTCTCCGGCTACGGGCCACGATCGCCTGGGCGACGCTCCGGTGGATGATCGCCCACGCCCGCCTCAGGCTCGGGCTCGTCGTGCTCTTGAGCGCGATGTTCTGGGGGTCGCTCTACGGCCTGTTCGTCGAGGCCTTCGGGTTCCTCGACGGCCTCCACGCCGAGGTCATCTCGCTCCTGTTCAACGCCTTCTTCTCCTCGCTGATGGTCATGCTCGTGTTTTCGTCGGGCATCCTGCTCTATGGCAGTCTCTATCGCTCCAGCGAGGCCCGGCTCCTGCTCACCCTGCCCGTGCGGGCCGAGACGATCGCCGCCCACAAGTTCCAGGAGGCGCTCTGGTTCTCGTGCTGGGGGTTCGTGCTGCTCGGCAGTCCGATGCTCGTGGCCTACGGCATCGTCCGCGAGGCCGCCTGGCCCTACTTCGTCCTCATGCTTCCATTCATGGTGTCGTTCGCGGTGATCCCGGCGACGATCGGTGCCATCTGTTGCATCGCCCTGGTCGCCTGGATCCCCCGGCTGCGGGTTCAGGCCCTGTCGCTCGCGCTCCTCGTCGGCTGCGTGGCGGCCGTCTGGATCGGCTGGTCGCTCATCTCGCGGGGACCGGCCGACGCCCTCTCGGCCGAGTGGTTCGAGAAGACGTTCGCCCGCCTGGCGATCACCGAACAAAAACTCCTGCCGAGTTGGTGGCTGTCGAGCGGTCTGATCGAAGCCGCCCGCGCCGGCCGCGATCCCGTCGGCCCCGCCCTCGCCGAGGCGGGCAAGTTTCTCGCCCTGCTCATGGCCCATGCCATGTTGCTCCACCTCGCCGTCGGCTGGCTCGCGGCCGTCGGCTACCGCCACGGCTACAGCCAGCTCTGCAGCGAGGTGCCGACCCGCCGACGCCGGCCGCTCGGCTGGTTCGACCGCACCCTCTCCAACGCCGGCACCGTCCGCGGCCGGCCCTTGCGACTCCTGCTCGTGAAGGACCTGCGGATCTTCCGCCGTGACATCTCCCAGTGGTCGCAGTTCGTGATCTTCTTCGGCCTGCTCGGGCTCTACTTCCTCAATCTGCGGTCTTTCAACTACCACAACGCCTATGCCTCGATGATCGGCTTCCTGAACCTCGCAGTCGTGGGCCTCATCCTTTCCACCTTCACGACGCGGTTCGTCTATCCGATGATCAGTCTCGAGGGTCGGCGGTTCTGGATTCTCGGCCTGCTGCCGGTGCACCGCGACCAGATCGTGTGGTCGAAGTTCCTGTTTTCGTTCCTGGGCGGCCTCCTTCCCTGCTGCGGCCTCGTGTTCTTGAGCGACTGCATGCTCGGGCTCGGCTGGCGGCTGATCGCGATCCACGAGATCTGCTGCGTCTTTCTCTGCATGGGGCTCTCGGGCATCGCCGTGGGCCTCGGCGCCCTCATGCCGGAGTTGCGTGAGTCGTCGGCCGCGAAGATCTCCTCCGGCTTCGGCGGCACGCTCAGCCTCGTGATCAGCTCGCTGTTCATCATGGTGGTCGTGATCGTGGCCGCGATCCCCACCCATCTCTTTCTCCTTTCCCACGCCATCGGCACGGGCGGGCCGGCCGCCAAGTATCTCCTCGCCTGGGCCGGAGGACCGCAGTTCACGCTGGTGAGTCTGGTCGTGGTTGCGGCAGTCGGACTCGCAGCCACCGTCATCCCGCTCGGCCTCGGCCTCCGCGCCTTCCGCAAACTCGAGGCGTGACGTCGCCGGGGTTCATCGTCTCGGGGGCGGTGGAAGTCGCGTCGCAGAACCTCGAAGACCTGGTTCAAATGCTCCTCGACCTTGCCCCGCCCCCCCTTGCCTCCCCCTATCGACAATACGGCCGTGAGGGGCTCCCCATGCCCCGGCGGCCGGCGTATGCCGCCAAGCGCAGCCAGGATGGCGAAGCGCAGGCGGCATCCGAGCGAGCGAGAGGCATGATGCCGAAGCGAGCGTCCGGCGACGGGGCATGGGCAGCCCCGAACCCACCCCACGGGCGGTCGAAGGCCTGGCGGCCCGGTGGGCTTTGTGGGGTTACTCGGCGGGCGGGTCTGCGGTTACCCTTTCGTTCGGCGGTGCCCACGAGGGGTGCTGTCGTTCTCGCCGATGTTTGACCAGCCTTCCCCTCCAACGACCGACAGTGGTTCTTCCGGCGGCGTCCGGCCGGCCCGGGCCCTGAGGATCGGGGCGGTGCAGTACCTCAACACGCGGCCGTTGGTGCACGGGCTCGCGGGATCCGGGATCGGCGTCGACTATGATCTGCCGAGCCGGCTTGCAGACAGGCTCGCGGCCGGCGATCTCGACGTGGCCCTCATTCCGTCCGTCGAGCTGTTTCGGGGGGATCGGTATCGCGTCGTATCCGATGCCTGCATCGGCTGCCGCGGTCCGGTGATGAGCGTGAAGTTGCTGTTTCGCACGGCGCCCGGCCGGGTGACCACGCTGGCGACCGACGAGGGTTCGCGGACGAGTGCCACGCTGGCACGGATCCTGCTCGCCGAACGACACGGCGCGGAACCGGCCACGGAGATCCTGCCGATCGGAGCCGGGCCGGGCGACACGCGGGCCGACGCGGTGCTCGTGATCGGCGACCGGGCACTGGGATCGATCAGCGGCTCGTTCCAACTGGTGTGGGATCTCGGCGACGAATGGTGCCGCTGGACCGGGCTGCCGTTCGTGTTCGCCGTCTGGGCCGCGCGGGCCGGCGTCGACACGACGGCGATCGAGCCGCTGCTGGCAGCGGCCCGCGACTCCGGCCAGGCCAATCTCGCGGCCATCGCCGCGGTCGAGGCGGCCGGCCATGGGCTCACCGTTCCGCAGTGCCTTGGCTACCTCCGCGACAACCTTCACTATCATCTGGGCACGCGTGAACGCACGGGACTGGAGCTGTTTCGGGAGCATGCGGCCCGCCTGCGGGTCGCTCCTGGCGGACGTGCGTCGAGTCGTCCTTCGTTCACCGCGTCGCCGCACTGGAGCAGTCATTCATGAGCACCGCCAGCGTGACCGGAGACGCCGGGATCGGCGGCATCCTCGACGACGTGGTGGCCGGCGGACGACTCGGATTCGACGATGCCGTGCGGCTGCTCGAGTCGCGCGCCTTGGCGTCGATCGGGCGGGCGGCCGACGCGGTAACCCGCCGGCTCCATCCCGAGCCGTATCGCACCTACAACATCGATCGCAACATCAACTACACGAACATCTGCACGGCGGTCTGCGACTTCTGCGCCTTCTACCGGGGCCCGAAGCATCCCGAGGGCTACGTCCTCGACCGCGACGTCATCCTGCGGAAAATCGAGGAGACGGTGGCCCTTGGCGGCGACCAGATCCTCATGCAGGGGGGTCTCCACCCCACGCTCACGCTCGAGTGGTACGAGGAACTGCTCCGCGACATCAAGTCCCACTTTCCGGCGTTGAACATCCATGGTTTCTCGCCGCCGGAGATCCATCACTTCACGAAGGTGTCGAAGCGGCCGCTCCGCGAGGTGCTCGAGCGGCTCGCACGGGCGGGGCTCGGTTCGCTGCCCGGAGGCGGGGGCGAGATCCTCGTCGACCGCGTCCGCGGGGCGATGACCCGCGGCAAGGTGATGACCGACGACTGGCTGGACGTTCACCGGCAGTGGCATCACCTTGGCGGCCGCAGCACGGCCACGATGATGTTCGGCCACATCGAGACGCTTGCGGAGCGGATCGAGCACCTCGATCGGCTGCGGCGGTTGCAGGACGAGACCGGGGGCTTCACGGCATTCATCTGCTGGTCGTTCCAGCCCGACAACACCGAGATGGACGACATCCCGCCGTCCGGCCCGTTCGAATACCTGAAGACGCAGGCGGTGGCACGGCTCTACCTCGACAACTTCCCCAACATCCAGTCGAGCTGGGTGACACAGGGCCGTGAGATCGGCCAGCTCGCCCTGCTCTTCGGTGCGAACGACATGGGCAGCCTCATGATCGAGGAGAACGTCGTGAGCGCCGCCGGCACCGTGCACCACCTCACGCTCGACGAGATGAAGTCGGCGATCTCGGAACTCGGCTGGATCCCGCGGCGCCGCAACGTGTTTTACGAGCTGTTCGAAGACGAGCCCGTCACGCCGGCCGTCGATCCGGAGCGAAGTCGGGCTCGGGCGGTACAGCTGCCCGTGGCGACGACCACGCCGTGAGGCCGCCGTCGCTCACGCTCTCGGCCCGGCATCTGCTACCGATCGCGGCGCGACCGATCGAGGGGGGGTGGCTGCGCATGGAACGCGGCCGGATCGCGGCTGTTGGAAAGGGGAGGCCGCCCGGGCCGGCCGTCGATCTCGGCGACGCCATCATCCTGCCCGGACTCGTCAACGCCCACACCCACCTCGAGTTCTCGACGATCGCGCAGCCGCTTCCCGCCGAGGGCGGCCTGCCTGCCTGGATCAGCCGTGTCGTCGGCCTCCGTCGCCAACGGCCGCATGCATCCGCCCTGGCGGACGCCGCCCGCGCCGTGGCCCGCGGCCGAGCGGAGAGCGCGGCCGCGGGCGTGACCGCGATCGGCGAGATCGCCACGTCGGCGCCGCTGACTGCCTATGCAGCGGCGGGGCCGCGTCTGCGGGTTTTTCGCGAGGCGCTCGGCCTGTCGCCAGCCGCCGCCGCCGCCGCCTTCGCCACGACGACCCGCGATCTCGACGCCCTGCGGTCTCGCGGCACCCCCGCCGGCCTCTCTCCGCACGCCCCCTATTCGGTGACGGCCTCACTCGGCGGCCACCTGCTCGCCACGGCCCGCGCCCGCGGTCTACCAGCGGCCATGCATCTGGCCGAAAGCCTGGAAGAAGACGAACTCCTCACCAGTGGCACCGGGCCTTTCCGCGACCTCCTCGAGTCGCTGGGCGCCTGGCCCGCCGCGGTTCCGCCCCGGCTTCTCTCCACGGCCGACTGGATCTCCCGTCTGGCTCGCGGCCCGCGCGGTATCGTCGTGCACGGCACCCATCTCGACCGCGACCCCATCGCCCTCGCCCGCCTCGCCCGCCACCGCGACCGGCTCGCCGTGGCGATCTGTCCGCGCACCACCCGCGCGATCTCCGGCTCCCTGCCGCCACTGGCCCTCTTTCACGAAGCGGGCCTGCGCGTGGCGATCGGCACCGACAGCCGTGCGTCGAATCCCGATCTCTCCGTGCTCGCCGAATGCCGCACGCTCGTCGATGCCGGCCTCACGAGCCCCGCCTCGGCCCTCACGATGGCCACGCTCCACGGTGCCTGGGCCCTGATGCTCGACCACCAGTGCGGCAGTCTCTCCATCGGCCGCCCCGCCGACGTCGCTATCCTGCGGCCCGCCGCTTCCCACGCCGACGCCTTCACTGCCGCCCTCGCCCCCGACACCCGCCTCGTCGCCACCCTCCGCAGCGGCCGCGTCATCGCTGGTGGCTTTCCCGAGTGCGCGTAGCAAGACGCAGGAATCGCGACGTCCAGCGCGAGTTCGGGGCTGCCCGCGCGCCGTCGCCGGACGCTCGCTACGAACATCCTGTTCTTCGCTCGCTCGGATGCCGCCTTCGCTTCGCCATCCTGGCTGCGCTCGGCGGCATACGCCGGCTCCTGGGGCATGGGCAGCCCCTCACAAGGTCACCTCGGTCAGCAATCGAGGAGGCGAAGGGGTCGGTGCAAGCTCGAGGAGCATTTGGACCGAGTCTTCGAGCTCCTGCGACGCGACTTGCACCGCCCCGAAGCCGGCGGGGCACGCGTGACCCTACAACCGGCAGTTCGCGATCTGGGTCTCGATCACGGCCGAGGCGCCGATCGCGTCCAGCCGCTCCATGATGGCGTGGGCCTCGCCCCTTCTTACCATGGCCCGCACGGCGCACCACTCCGGATCTTCCAGTGCCATCACCGTGGGCGAATTGAACCCCGGCGTGATGGTCTCCGCCTCGGCGAGCCGGGCCCGTGGCACGTTGTATTCGAGCAGCGACCAACTGCGGGCGATCACGATGCCCTCGAGTCGCCGCACGATCCGGTCGGCGAGCGCGGGGTCGGAGATGCGGTGGTTCTGCACGAGCACGGTCTCGTAGCGGCCGATCTCGGCGAAGATCCGCAAGCGATTGGCGGCGAGGGTGCTGCCGGTCTCGACGAGGTCCACGATCGCGTCGGCCACGCCCAGGGCGATCATCACTTCGACGCTGCCGGAAAGCTCGACGAAGTGGGCGTCCACGCCGCGCTCGGCGAGCCACCGGCGGGTGATCCGTGGAAAGCTGGTGGCGATCCGCTTGCCGGCGAGTTGCCGCGGGTCGGTGACCGGGGAGTCGTCGGCGACGCACATCGCCAGCCGGCAGGAGCCCACGCCGAGATCGAGCCGATGCACCACATCGGCGCCGCTCTCGGCCACGAGGTCGGCACCGGTGATGCCGAGGTCGATGGCGCCTTCGGCGGTGAGCACGGGAATGTCGTCGGTTCGCAGGAACGTGATCTCGACCGGCATGTCCTTGCACTTGGCAAACAGGCTCCGGTCCGACCGACGAAACGAAAGCCCGGCGTCGGCGAGCAGGTGCGCCGCCAACTCCGAGAGCCGTCCCTTGCTCGGCACTCCGATCCGCACCAGCCGCTCCTGCTTTAGCTCGCTCATCGCTCGTCTCCCGAAGCGGCCCCGCCCGGGGCGGTCCGCGCTGCCTTCTCGTCGAGCCCCGACACACCGAACCGGCGGGCCAACTCGTCCTCCACCTGCGAAAGTGACAGGCCGCGGCAGGCCAGGAGCACGAGCGAGTGGTAGACCAGATCGGCCGCCTCCGACACCACGCGGGCGTCGGTTTCGGCGGCCGCGGCCCGCACGAGTTCATCCGCCTCCTCGGTCACCTTCTCGCCCACCTTGGGCACCCCGCCGGACAAGAGCCGGCTGGTGTAGGATCGATCGGGCGACTCGCCCTTGCGGCCGGCGATCACCTGTTCCAACGCCTCCAGGACTTCTCCGCAGCGACGCAGTGATGGCTGACGATCCGACACGAGCCACGTTTCCTGGGGCCACGAGTGCGGAGCCGCCGGATCCACTCCAGCCGCCGCCCGCCGTTCCCCAAACTCTAGCATGGGCCGAGCCCGGCCCGCCCGCGCCGCGCCAGCCCGCACAACCGGCCCTTTCGACCGCCGAACGGCCCATCCTGGGCGACGATTGCTGGTTTCTCTCCGGGCCGACGGCAGCGGGCAAATCGTCGCTGGCGATCCGGCTGGCCCGCGAACTGCGGGCCGAGATCCTGAGCGTCGATTCGATGGCGGTGTACACCGGCCTCGACGTGGGTACCGCCAAGCCTACGACCGCCCAACGGGCCGCCGTACCCCATCATCTCATCGACGTCGTGCCCCCATCCGAGCCCTACAGCGTGGCCCTGTGGCTCTCCTCCGCCGCCCGGGCCGTGGCCGACTGCCGGGCCCGAAGCCGCCGGATCCTCTTCGTCGGCGGCACGCCCCTCTATCTCCGTGCCCTCCGCGACGGCCTTGCCCCGCTCCCCCCCGCCGACGACGATCTCCGCACCCGGCTCATGGCAGACGCCGCCGCCCACGGGCTCGCCACACTTCACGCGCGGCTCGCCACCGTCGATCCGCACGCGGCAGCCCGGATTCACCCCCACGACGCCAAGCGCATCATCCGTGCCCTCGAAGTGGCCGAACTGACCTCGCGGCCGCTCTCCGCCGCCTTCGCCCCCGCGCCCCACCCTGTCTTCGAGTCGCAGTTCCTGGTGCTCGACATCCCCCGGGCAGCGCTCCGCGACCGCATCGACCGTCGCGTCGCGCGGATGTTCGCCGCCGGCCTCGTCGAAGAAACCGCCGCCGCACTGGAGGCGCCGGGCGGCATCGGCCCCACCGCCCGCCAGGCCGCCGGCTACACGGAGGCCATCGACCTCATCGAGGGCCGCATCGACCGCGCCGAGGCGATCCGCCGCACGCAGCAGCGCACCCGCCAGCTCGCCAAGCGACAGCTCACCTGGCTCCGTAGCTTCCGCCGCGCCATCTGGCTCTCGGCCTGAGCGACGCGACCCCCGACCAGCTCCTCACTTGCCGTAGGCCCGTCACTCCGTGACGGGCAAGCCCGTTGGCGGAGCAACGGGCCTACGGGGACGGGCAGCCCATGCCCCGGGAGCCGGCGTTGGCCACGGGCTGGTGGTCCCGCCCAACCGCCGGCGAAACCGCACGCGTCGCGGGAACACTGCCCGGGAAGCCCGAGGCGCGAGCCAAGGGTATGCGGTCCACTTCGCGCGAGGCCATGCGAACTCCCTTCGCTCGCGCGTCGGGCTTCCAGGCAGAGGGCCACCGGATCCACGCCGATGCTAGCACCCCTCGTGCTAGCACCGGATGTTGTGGCGGAACCCCTCCCCCACCACAAAATCGAAAAAATTCTTTTCTTGCCCTTGCAACCCGCTACTTTCGGCCCCGTCGCTCGTCAGCGACACCGCCGCCCATGGATGGGCGACGGCAGAAAAGCAGCAGCGTCAGGAGGACCCATGGCCGCGAAGCCCCTTATCGGCATCAACACCGACTACCGTTCGACCCGCAAGGAACATGCCGCCCTCTCGTTCGTGGCGGCCGGCTACTACGACGGCATCACGGCGTCCGGCGGCATCCCGGTGATCCTGCCCCCGCTCGCCGACGAGGACGATGTCGTCCGCCTGCTCGACCTGCTCGACGGCGTGGTGATGGTGGGCGGCGCCGACCTCGACCCGCGTCGCGACGGCTACATGCCGCACCCGGCCGTCCGCCCGATGGACGCCCGCCGCGAAGACTTCGACCGCATGCTTGCCAAGCACATCTGCGCCAGGCACATGCCCGTGCTCGCGATCGGCAGTGGCATGCAGCTGATCAACCTCACCGAAGGAGGCACGCTCTTCCTGCACATTCCTGAGGATCTTCCGAAGGCGATTCCCCACAAAGACCCGACCGATCTCGCCCACCGTCACGCCCTGATCGTCGAGCCCGGCTCGGCGCTGGAGCGCGTCTACGGCGACGGCGAGATCCGCGTGAACAGCATGCATCACATGGCGATCGACGACGTCGCCGCGAGCTTCAAGGTGACGGCCCGTGCGCCCGACGGCGTGATCGAGGCGATCGAGAGCTGCGTCGAGAATTGGACCGCGATCGGCGTGCAGTTCCACCCCGAGGCCGAAACCGCCTCGGCCCTCGACGTGAAGATCTTCGAGGAGTTCATCATCGGCATCACGGGCGAACAGCCCGCGATGAAGCTCGTCGCATGAAGTCTTACGGCGCGTGCGTCACGAGATAGACGTCGATCTCCGGCCCGTCGGTCGCACCATGCGGCCGGCGGGCCGGCTGCTTCGAGACGGTGAGTCCGACAGCCCGGGCGGCGGGCTCGAACTCGACCGCGCGGGCGCGGCCCGGGTCGGCAACCATGGCGATGCCATCCGGGGCGAGTGTCCGGGCGATCACGGCCGACAGGGCGACCGCGTGGTGCTTCTCGTAGAGCACATCGGCCGCTCCCACGCGGTCGAACCGGCCGAGGTCGGCGGGGAGCGTTCGCCAGTCGAGGAGCCGCACCTGGAGCTGCCCCGCCCCGTTGCGGTCGGCGTTGTAACGCACTCCTTCGAGGGCGTCTTCCTCGTAGTCGCTGGCAGTGACGGCAAAGCCGTGGCGGGCGGCCACGATCGCCGGCAGGGCCAGGCCGCAGCCGAGTTCGAGGAGCGAGTGGCCGCGGCCGTCGAGCTGCGACAGCTCCTCGGCCAGCACGATGGCCGACTCCCAGACGTTGGCCCAGTAGGGGATCCGTTCGTCGGCCTCGAAGGCGGCCACGTCGATCAGGGCGTCGAGGTCGGGGGGCTGCCAGAACCGGTAGATCTCGCCGCAGACGTCGATCACCCGTTCCACCGGCTCGAACCGCTCGTACGCCATCCGCCCGTTCTCCACGTCCCGGCTTCGACACCCTGCACCTGGTCCGTCGGCCTCCACGACCGTTGCGATCGGTCCAGCTGCGCCAGGCCGACGTTCGGGCCCGGCCCGTTCGGCCCGGGCCGGTCGCATGCGAGCCGGGCGTATGGCACGATTGTAAGGCCATTCCCGTCCTTCTCCGACAGGCGTCCATGCTCAGCGACTTTGACCTGCACCTGCTCGGCGAAGGCCGCCACTGGAAGAGCTACGAGAAGCTCGGCGGCCAGTTGGAAACGATCGACGGCGTCGCGGGCGTCACGTTCGCCGTCTGGGCCCCCAATGCCGACCTCGTGAGCGTGGTGGGGGATTTCAACGGCTGGGACGGCGCCGGTCACCGGATGCACAAGCGGATCCCGTCGGGCATCTGGGAGCTGTTCGTGCCTGGCCTCGGACCCGGCACGCTCTACAAGTTCCGCGTCCATGCCGGCGGCACGCATGCCGACCGCACCGACCCCTACGGCTTCGCGGCGGAGGTGCCGCCACGAACCGCATCCATCGTTACCGACCTCATGGCCTATCAGTGGCAGGACGGCGACTGGATGGCGGACCGCGCCACCCGCAACGCCCTCGCCGCGCCGATCAGCATCTACGAGGTGCATCTCGGCAGCTGGCGGCGGCCGGGCGATGATCCGCACCGGTGGCTCACCTACGCCGACCTCGAGCGGGAGCTGGTGCCCTACGTCGTGGAGATGGGGTTCACCCACGTCGAGTTTCTCCCGCCGACGGAGCATCCGCTCTCCGCGAGTTGGGGCTACCAGACGATCGGACTGTTCGCCGCCACCAGCCGGTTCGGCTCGCCACAGGCGTTCATGTCGCTCATCGACGCCCTGCACCGGGCCGGCGTCGGCGTGCTCATCGATTGGGTGCCGGCCCATTTCCCGAAGGACGCGCATGGCCTCCGTCGCTTCGACGGGACCGCGCTCTACGAACACGAGGATCCGCGGAAGGGGGAACACCCCGACTGGGGCACGCTGATCTTCAACTACGGCCGCCACGAGGTCGCCAACTACCTCGTCTCCAACGCCCTCTTCTGGCTCGACCGGTATCACATCGACGGCCTGCGGGTCGACGCCGTGGCCTCGATGCTCTACCTCGACTACAGCCGCAAGGACGGCGAGTGGGAGCCCAACTGCTTCGGCGGCCGGGAGAACCTCGAGGCGATCGAATTCCTCAAGACGTTCAACGTGCAGGTGCACGGGCATTTCCCCGGCACCCTCACGATCGCAGAGGAATCGACCGCCTGGCCCGGCGTGTCGCGGCCCACCTACCTGGGCGGCCTCGGCTTCAGCCTGAAGTGGAACATGGGCTGGATGAACGACACGCTCCGCTACATGCGGCACGACCCCGTGCATCGCAAGTACCACCACGACGAGCTGACGTTCAGCCTCATCTACGCCTTCCAGGAGAACTTCGTGCTCCCCTTCTCGCACGACGAGGTGGTGCACGGCAAGGGCTCGCTGATCGACCAGATGCCGGGCGACCTGTGGCAGAAGTTCGCAAACCTGCGGCTGCTGTACACCTACCTGTGGTGCCACCCCGGCAAGAAGCTCCTGTTCATGGGGAGCGAGTTCGGCCAGTGGCGGGAGTGGAACTTCGACGCCAGCCTCGACTGGCACCTGCTGCAGCACGACACGCACCGCGGTCTCGCGAAGGCGGTGGCCGACTTGAACATGCTCGTCCGCCGTGAGCCGGCCCTCCACCAGTTCGACTTCGACGGCCGGGGGTTCGAGTGGATCGACTGCCGCAATTGGCAGGACAGCGTGCTCGCCTTCGTCCGCCGCGGCGAGAACCCCGACGACTTCCTCGTCGTGTGCTGCAACTTCACGCCGGTGCCGCGGGAGGGGTACCGACTCGGCGTGCCCTGTGGCGGCACCTATGCCGAGATCTTCAACGGCGACTCCACCTGGTACGGCGGCACGAACCTCGGCAACGCGGGCGCCCTCGAGGCCGAACCGGTGCCCCACCACGGCCGCGACCACTCCGTCTCGCTCACGCTCCCGCCCCTCGCCGCCGTCGTCCTCAAGCCGCGGCGGTAAAGGACAGTCCGAAGACGTCGCGGTCGTCATGGACCCGGACGAGCTCGCCCCAGTCGGCCGCACCCCGGGCACTGCACTGAAAAGCCCTCCCCCGCCCGGGCCATCAGTGTGGCCCGCGCTTGCGTGCGACGTGCCGTGCGAGACCGCGTCGGCGAAGCGGTCCAATCCGACCCGATCCGGCCGATGGTCGACGCCGCCAAACGGATCCTGCACGCCCGCTCTTTCGGCCCGTCAACCGGCCTACGCTGGCGCTTCGGGCTTTCATGGCAGCGGATGCTGCTGAAAAAAATCCCACATCATGTCGTTGGCGGAGATGTCCCGCGTGGAGCGGCCGAGAAAACCCGCGCGCGACTCCCTTCCGGGCCAGGTGTGCCCGCCTCCCTCGACGACTACGAGCACGACCTCCGCGCCATCCTTGCCGGCTTCATACCGCACCTGCCTGACCGTCAGCCCGTCGTCCCGACCGTCGGGCAGCCGCGTGGTCGTGGGGGGTTTGCGGCACCCGTCGGCATCCACCCAGGCATCGATCGAGTGTTGCACCGAGAAGAAAACGGTTCCCGAGATGCCGCGGCCCCTGCCCCCCTCGAACGGGACGAACTCGTCGGCGTCGCCATGGAAGTGCAGGACGGATACGGGGCGGCCGGGGTGGCACTCCTTCGTGCCCATCGTTCCGGCGACCGGGGCGATCGCGGCGATCCGATCCGACAGCTCCGCCGCGAGCCGGTAGGCCATCATGGCCCCGTTCGACATGCCGGTGGCGAACACACGCCGTCGATCGACGTTCGCGACGGTCTCGAGATCGTCGAGGACGTGCCGCGTGAAGGCCACGTCGTCGACGGCCTGCGACGCGGCGTGGCCGCAGCAGTTGCCGGCGTTGAAGGTCAGCCTCCTCTCGAGACGGCCGGTTCCTTCCGGGTACACCACGATGAATCCGGCTCGATCCGCTTTCTCGTCGAGGCCGCTGAAAACGACCATGTTGGACGGGTTCGCGCCGCCGCCATGAAAAGCGAGCACCACCGGCGTGGGCGTGGTCGGGTCGTACTTCGGGGGCACGTGCACGAGGAAGCTCCGCTCGTTCCCGTCGACGAGAAGCGTCCGGGTATGATCGCCCGGACGCAGGGCGGATTCGTCGGCCGCGAAGAGTGCGACGAGGGCGGCGAGAGCCTTCATCATGAGCCAGTTCTCCACCTGCGGGAGCTAGCGGCCAATCGATCCCGCAGGCCGCATCATCGGTCAACTGCGGCGCTGGTGCGAGCGGAAGGGCTCGTGGGGGAACGCTTCTTCAAGATAGTCCGGTCAATGGCACGTGCTCAACCCCTTTCCGGCCGATGATCGGTTCGTGAGTCGGGCGTTCCCGTCTCGCGGGGCACCGCCCAGTGGCGATCCACCCTAAACGGGGCCCCCGAATGTCAACCACATGGGGTCCACCTCACGCTCCCGCCCCTCGCCGCCGTCGTCCTCGAGCCACGACGCTGAGGTGCAACTTCCCGACGAGCCCGATCCGGCTTCTTGAATGCACGGAGGCTCGGGCCTGCATAGGCCCTCTCGCGGGCTATGGAAGCGACCGCAGGCATGGTGCCGAAGCGAAGCGGACACGCAGAGAGCCGAAGCCTGGAGGGCGGAGGCGAACGTCCGCCGAGAGGGCGTGTGCAGGTCCGGGCCGATGCGGGCGAGTTGAGGCCCGCCCCGTCACGGAGCTCACCGGCGCGGGGGCCGCTTCCACTGGAGCGCGTAGCGGCGCTCGACGTCCTCGATCCAGCGGCCGATGGCGTCGCCTTCCTGCTGGCGGGCGAGGGCGGCGGTGCGCCGCTGGTCGAAGCCCGGATCGACGAACTGCTCCCGGAGTTTCTCCTGATCGGGCTCGTATGACACCAGCCGGATCGCGTAGCAGACCGTCCGCGGCTCGTTGAAGGCCACAGCCGTCCGCCCCGGCTCGAGCGCGAACACCGCCTTCATGAACTCGTCGCCAGGCATCGAGAGGCCGTCGGGCTGCGAAAGCGTCGGCGCCGAGCCGAACGTGCCGGCCCGCGACATCCACGTGAACGGACCCACCGTCACCGCCGCGAGCTTCGGGCCCTCGGTGCGGGCGGCGACGGCCGCCTCCAGCGTCTTGCCGTCCCCCGCCTGCTTCGCCAGTTCCTCGGCCAGCTTCCGGGCGAGCGGCCGCCCCTCGACGATCTTCCAGGCCCGCTCCACATCGGCCTTGGCCTTGGCGAACGTCGGCGAAAAGGCGGGCTGATCCTCCGTCTTCCACGAGAGGTAGCGGTTGCCTGCCACGTCCCGCGTGCCCGCCGGTCGCCAGAGGGAGGCGGTCGGGGCGAACACCATCTCATCCCAGCTCAGCTGCCGGAAGCCCATCGGGCTGTTCTGGTCGAGGCTCAGCTCGAAGCTCGTGCCCAGGCCACCGGCCGCCACGGCGTCGCCGGCACTCACCCGCTCGAGCCGGCCTGACTCGAGGCCCTGCTTTTTAGCAATCGCCTCGACATTCGGCGGCTGTGGCCGGCCGCCGGCCCCCGCCACCTGAGCCTGCCAGAGGGCGAGATCCTCGGCGTAGCGGGCAAAGTCGCTGGTCACGGCCGTGAACACTGCGTCGATCCGTTTGGCTGCGGCTTCGGAGGCGAGCCGATTGCGAATGTCGTCGGCCACCTTCTCGAGCGGCTCGAACATGCTCTCGTCTTTCTTTTGCTCGTCTTTCTTCTTTTGCTCGTCCTTTGCGGTGTCGCCGCTCGTCTCCGCATCATTCGCCGCATCATCGGCCTTGACCGCTTCGGCAGCGGGCTGGCGAAACGCCGCGGACATGACCCGCAGCCGACTCGGCACCGCCGCCTTCGGCTCAGCCGGATTCGCGGGTTCAGCAGGCTTCGGCTCGGCCGGTGGCGCAGGATCGGCAGGCTTCTCGGCCGGCTTGTCCCCGGCTGCGGCCGGCTTGTCCCCGGCTGCGGCCGGCTTGTCCCCGGCTGCGGCCGGCTTGTCAGCTGCTGCGGCCGGCTTGTCAGCTGCTGCGGAAGCGGCCGCTTCGGCAGCCTTCACGCGATAGAGCCGCTCCTTGTTCTCCTCGTAAAATTTCGTGACCTGCTCGTCGGTTACCTCCTGGCGGACCTCCGCCTCGATCACCTCCCGCTTGGCGACGAGATACTCGGCCGAGATCCGATGCGGCTCCTTGAAGCCGGGCGTGGGACTGCGGGCCGCGGGCAAATCGTCCTTGTATTGATCGAAGAAATTCCGCAGCGTCGCCTCCGACGGAAGCGACACCGCCTCCACCAGCGACTCGACCGCCACCGGCACCACCTCGACGGTGGCCGACTGCTCGAGCCGCCGGAAATAGTCCCACCGTTGGGCCGGCGGATCGCCGGCGAAGCCGGTCAGGAAGAGCCGCTCCATGCGGCCGGCGGCGAGCACCGTTCGCAGGGCCTCGAACACGTCGGCCTGAGACACCGCCATCGGGCCGCCGCGGCGGCGGCCGATGATCGCCTCGAACTGCTCGGGGCGAACCATATTATTGGTCCACTCGCCGAGGAACTGGTTGATGGCGGCATTGCTCACGACCACGCCATTGGCCTCCGCCTCCCTGGCCAGGAGCATCGTCCTCACGACGTCTTCCTCGTCGTCGGGCAGAAGCCGCATCCGCCCCGGATCACGCCCCGAGGCCGCGACTGCATCCAGCAGGAACTGGTTGAGCACCGTCCGCATCGCGACGCCCCGCATCATGTCGCTCTCGCGGATCTCGCCCCCGGACCAACTTGCCACGACCGGGTCGGAACCGGCCCCGCCCGCCCCCATTTGGAGGAACGGCGGCAGCACGAAAAAGGCCAGCATGGCGAGGATCGCCACGAACACGAGGAGGGAACGCTGGTACTTGCGAAAAATCTCGAACGAGCCGGCCATGGCACCGCCTGAAGTCCGCCAGCCCGATGGAAAAACCGCCGAGGCTTGACAGGGAAAGAGAGGGGAGGGTAACGCTGTCTGGCTTGCGACAGGCCGCAGATTGTGAGCGCCGGGGCTTCCGGCGCCAATCCCAGGGCTCCACGCCGCATCCCTTTACCCCGTAGGCGACGATGGCCAAGAAGACCGCCAAGCGAGCAACCAGAGCGAGGCCCCGCGGCGATTCCGGTGGCAGCCGGAACCCGTCCGGCGACTATGAACTGGTCATCGTGGAGAGCCCGGCCAAGGCCAAAACGATCGAGAAGTACCTCGGCAAGGGATTCGTCGTGAAGGCCTCGATCGGTCACATTCGCGACCTGCCCAGCAAGGCCCCGAAGGGCTCGAAGCAGCCGGTGCCCGGCGTGGACCTCGAGCACGACTTCGCCCCGACCTACGAAATCGCCGGTGAAAAAACGAAGACCGTCACGGAACTCCGGCGACTCGCCAAGGGGGCGAAGGACATCTGGTTCGCCACCGACTTGGATCGCGAAGGGGAGGCCATCGCCTGGCATCTCACGCAGGTGCTCGGCGTCGACCCGGCCGACGCCAAGCGGGTCACGTTCGACGCGATCACGAAATCGGAGGTGCAGCGGGCCTTCCAGAAGCCCCGGGCCATCAACATGCCCCGGGTCGAGGCCCAGCAGGCCCGTCGGATCGTGGACCGCATCGTCGGCTACCGCGTGTCGCCGGTGCTCTGGAAAAAGGTGGCCGGTGGCCTGAGCGCCGGACGCGTGCAGAGCGTCGCCACGCGGATCGTGGTCGATCGCGAGGAAGAGATCCGGGCCTTCACGCCGAGTGAGTCGTGGGACATCGGCGGCATGATGACGTTCGACGTCGCCAAGGCCGTACCCCTCCACGCGGAGTGGACGGCCTTCATGGCCCGGCGCGACGAGCGGGGCCGGCCGCCGTTCGTCCGCGACCGGATGGCGTGGCTCGCCGAGCGACGGGGGTTGGCCTGCGACCTCGTCGAGGTGGGCGGCAGGCCGTTCAAGCTCGAGGCCGAGAACACCTCGACCACCGACCTCGCCCCTGCTGCCCAGAAGGCGGCCGAGGCGGCCGGACTCGTCGACGTGACGCTCGCCCGCGAGACCGATGCCGATGGCCGCGGCCGGGCCACGAGCTTGGTGCGAATCTCGGGGCGGCCCGATCCCAAGGCCCGCTTCACCGTGGAGTCGATCGACGTCACGCGGACGAAGTCGCGGCCGTTTCCCCCCTTCATCACGAGCACGCTCCAGCAGGCGGCCAGTAGCCGGCTGGGCATGTCCACCGACCGCACGATGCGGATCGCCCAGCAGCTCTACGAGGGCATCGACCTGCCCGACGAAGGGCGGGTGGGCCTCATCACCTACATGCGAACCGACTCGACCAACCTCTCCCGCGAGGCGATCGAGATGGCCCGCCGCTACCTCGACCAGCGGCACGGGTCGAAGTACGTGCCGGACAAGCCGCGGATGTATGCCAGCTCCAACGAGAGCGCCCAGGAGGCCCACGAGGCGATCCGGCCGACCGACGCCTTCCGCGATCCGGATTCGATCGCCGATGCGCTTTCCGAGGAGCAATACCGGCTCTACCGGCTGATCTGGCAGAGCTTCGTGGCGTGCCAGGCGACCGACGCCGAGTGGGACTCCACGGCCGTGCGGCTCCGCCGCACCGACCGCGACACCGGCGCCGTCTTCAAGGCCAACGGCCGCGTGCTCCGTTTCGACGGCTTTTATGCGATCAGCGGCACGCCCAAGGACGACGGCGAGCAGGTGCTGCCCGACTTCCAGAAGGGGGCCGAGCTCGCGCCGTTCGACATCGAGCCGAAGCAGAAGTTCCAGGCGCCGCCGCCGCGATACACCGAAGCCACGCTCGTGAAGAAGCTCGAGGAGGAGGGGATCGGCCGTCCTTCCACCTATGCGAGCATCATCAACGTGATCGAGAACCGCGGCTACGTCGAGCAGCAGGACCGCCGGTTCTATGCCACCGCGCTCGGCGAGGCGGTGACGGGCTTTCTCAAGCGGGGCTTCCGCGACCAGTTCATCGAGATCGGATACACCCGTGAGATCGAGCGGGAACTCGACCAGGTGGCCCAGGGCACGAAGCGCTGGACCGACATGCTGCACGAGTTCCACGACGAGCTCGAGCCGAAGCTCGACACGGCGATGCAGGAGCAGCACGAGAAGGCGAAGGGGGAGCCCTCGCCCTATGCCTGCCCGCAGTGCCGCCGTCAGCTCGAATACCGGCTCGGCCGCACGGGCCGGTTCCTCTCCTGCAGCGGCTTCAACGAGAAAATCCTGGAAGAGCCGCCGCCGGCGAAGGGCACGGCGAAGGGCAGGAAGCGGAAGCCGGCCAAGCCCAAGGAGGTGCCTGCCTGCTCGTTCGCCATGCCGGTGGGCCGCGACGGCAAGCCGCGGCTTCCCGAGCAGATCGACCTGCTCTCCCCCGCCGGCGTGCCGATGGTGAAGCGAACGGGCAGGTTCGGTGACTTCCTCGTGGAGGACAAGCCACGGCCGGTGAAGCCCAAGGGGCGGAAGGCCGCCGCCGAGCCGGCCGAGCCGCCGCCGTTCATCCTCAATCTCGACCGCAAGGGCAACGTGAAGTTCCCCGCCCCGCCACCGCTCGTCACCGACATCGCCTGCCCCAAGTGCGGCGACATGATGAACCTCCGCGCAGGCAAGCGGGGCCCGTGGCTCGGCTGCCGGGCCTTCCCGAAGTGCCGCGGCCGAGAGGCCTTTACGAAGCTGCCGGAGCCGCGGCAAAAGGAACTGGAGCGGGAGCTCGAGGCCCACTCGCAGGGACATACGAAGCTCGAACTCACCCGCCGCGACGGCGTGACGCCCGTGCCGGACGGCACTCCGCTCTCGTCGCTCACGATGGAAGGCGGCGTCGCCGAACTGTCGCCGTTCGCGGGCTGATGTGCGGGCGACACGTCCGCGGTCGCGGCCTCGGGATGCGAGTCACACGGGCACGTCGCCGCCGAACGTGGTCGGCGTCTCGTCGAGCGCGACGGCGTAGGCCGTGGCGTGCGAGCGGCAGTGCGAGATGCTCACGAGGATGCACCGGATGCCGAGCCGCTCGGCGATCTCCTGCGTGCCCCCCTTGAGAAAGGCCTGCGGCCGCCCTCCCGCGTTGTTGCGGATCTCGATGTCCCGCCAACTGATGCCCCGCCGCCAGCCCGTGCCGAGTGCCTTGAGCACCGCCTCCTTGGCCGCCCAGCGGCCTGCGAAGTGCTGCGTTGCCATCCTCCGGCTGCGGCAATAGTCGATCTCCAGCGGCGTGTAGACGCGGCCCACGAAGAGTTCGCCGTGCCGCTCGATCATTTGGGCGATCCGCAGGCATTCGGTGATGTCGGTGCCTACGCCGAGAACGTTCATCGCCCGCCTCCCCGCGGCAGCGTGCGGGCCAGACCGCAGGCCGCCCGAGCCCGATCGAGCACCTCCCGCGCCTTCGCCCGCGCCTTCGTGGCCCCGGCCGCGAGAATCGCCTCGATCCGCCCCGGATCGGCCTCGATCGCCTGTCGCCGAGCCCGCGCCTCGGCGAAGAAGCGGGCCGCGGCCTCGACCAGCGCCTTCTTCACCTCTCCGTAGCCGAACCCACCGCGGCGGTAGAGGTCGGCCATGGCCCGGCGCTCGTCCGCCGTGGCCATGAGCGAGTAGAGGGCGAAGAGGTGGTCCCCATCCGGATCCTTCGGGTCTTCCATCGGCCGCGAGTCGGTCGTGATCCGCATGATCTTTTTCTTCTGGGCGGCCGGTTCCTCGAAGACGTCGATCGTGTTCTCGTAGCTCTTGCTCATCTTCTGGCCGTCGGTGCCCGGCACCTTCGCCCCCCCCTCCACGAGCCTCGGCTTCGGCAGCGTGAACACATCGCCGTAGAGATGATTGAACGTGCCGGCCAGATCGCGACAGACCTCGATGTGCTGCACCTGGTCCTCGCCGACGGGCACCACCGTGGCGTCGTAGGCAAGGATGTCGGCGCTCATCAGCACGGGATAGGTGAAGAGACCCGCGTCCGCTGGCAGGCCGCGGGTCTTCTTGTCCTTGTAGGCATGGCACCGCTCGAGCAGCCCCATCGGGCAGACGGTCATCAGCAGCCACGTGAGTTCCGTCACCTCCGGCACGTCCGACTGCACGAAGAGCACGGCCTTCTCCGGGTCGAGGCCGAGCGCCACGAGATCGACGGCGGCGTCGAGCACGAGGCCGCGGAGGCGGGCCGGGTCGCGGACCGTCGTCAGCGCGTGGAGATCGGCGATGAAGTAGTAGGCCTCGGCGGCGGCGGCATGGCCGCCCCCCGGCTGGAGGTCGATGTATTGCCGGATCGCCCCGAAATAGTTGCCCCAGTGAAACCGGCCGGTGGGCTGGATCCCCGACAGGGCCCGCGTGGGCCGGGCTGCGGCCGGCGCCGGTGGCTGCTCAGTCTTCATGCGATTCCCTTCGTGGGTCGTGTCAGGTGCTGGCGCGGCAGGCGTCGGCGGATGAGCCGCAGGCAACGGGGCGATTCGGCAGCGCGAGCGTGCCGATCACGTCGGCCAGCCGTGAACCGCCCAGCTCCGCGACCGCGGCCGGCAATTCGTCGAGCAGCCGCATCGAAACCACCGGCTCCGCGAAGCTCGCCGTGCCGATCTGCACGGCCGAGGCGCCCGTGACGAAAAACTCCATGCAGTCGTCGATCGTCATGATGCCGCCGACACCGATGATCGGGATCGCCACCGCCTGCCGCACCTGGTGCACGCACCGCAGCGCGATCGGCTTGATGGCCGGGCCGCTCAGTCCGCCCACCACGTTGCCGAGCAGCGGCCGCCGCCGCCGCCAGTCGACGGCCATCCCCTGGCAGGTGTTGATCAGCGTGACGGCATCGGCGCCTCCGTCCGCGGCCGCCTGGGCGATCGTCGCGATGCTCGCCACGTTGGGCGTGAGCTTCGCGATCACGGGAAGCGCCGTCGCGTCACGAACGCCGGCCACGACCCGGCGGCAGGCCTCGGCATCGGTGCCGAGGTCGACGCCGTGGCTCACGTTGGGGCACGACACGTTGAGTTCCAGCGCGGCGATGCCGGCCACGCCGTCGAGCCGCGCGGCCAGCGTCACGAACTCCTCGACGTTCGCGCCGGCGATGCTCACGATCACAGGCGCACCGCAGCCGAGCAGCCACGGCAGTTGCTTGGCCAGAAAGGCATCGACGCCGTCGTTGTCCAGGCCGATCGAGTTGAGCAGACCCGCCGCCGTCTCGACCGTCCGCCAGGGCACGTTGCCCTGACGGGGCAGCGGCGTGATCGTCTTGGGCACGATCCCGCCGAGCCGCCGGAGATCGACGAAGCCGACCATCTCCCGTCCGTAGCCGAACGTGCCCGAGGCGACGAGGATCGGATTGGGGAGCCGCAGCCGGCCGAGCGAGACGGAGAGGTCGGGGGGAAATGAAGGCATCGAAGCAGGGTTGTTCGGCGTCACACTGAATGAGGCTCGATTCGGTGGAGCGCCGGCGAGTGGGCGGTACACTTCTCGTCGCGGTGGACCTCGAAGACTCGGTCCAAATGCTCCTCGAGCTTGCACCGACCCACTCGCCTCCCGGAACCCGGAAGCACGTGGGTGGGATGCCGAGAGGGCTGTCCGAGAGATTTCCGAGTGTATGGATGCCTGGCTGTCTTCCGTAGCCCCTGGCGATTATGCCGCGAAAGTGACCGGTTCGGATCGGGTCAAGTTTTCCGGTCGTGAGGACGATACTGTCTGGGACGGGAAACGCCCGTCGCGGTGGCCTTCCAGGCCGTTCGTTGACAGTAGTGCTTGCCAGACCTAGCCTTGCGTCACGGAGTGACGCGGGCGTGACCAAGAAAGACATCGTCAAATCGATCGCGGAGCAGCTCGATCTTCCCCAGCTTCGCACGCGGAAACTCGTCCAGCAGACGTTCGATGCCCTCATCGAGTCGCTGGTGCGGGAAGGCCGGGTGGAACTGCGGAATTTCGGCGTATTCCAGATCAAGCGACGGGAGGCCCGCATGGCCCGCAATCCCCGCACAGGGGAGCAGGTTCAGGTGCTGGCCAAGAGCGTGGTGATCTTCAAACCCGGAAAGGAGATGGAGGCGAGGGTCAGGCAAATCGACCGGCGGTCGGCAGCCGCCCCTGATGCCCCATCCGCCACCACGCCATCCGATGCGTTACCCAGCGATCACGACACGACGCCCCGCGGCCCTTCCCCGTCATAGCGGGCAGACTGGGCAGGCTGGGCGCCGGCCCGATGCTGCCGTCCGGCCCCGCTCGTCGCTCGAGAAGGTTGACTCAGCCTCGCTCCGGCGAGACGGTTTCGGTACACCCCCGGCTCCCCAGTGAGTCTGCGACAGGTCAGGAGGACCGTGTGATGAGGAAGGCGGTTTGGATGCTGTGTGCGGCCGCACTGCTCGCGACGAGCACGGGCTGCCTCATCCCGATGTACTCCGGCGACCCGATCCGCCGTGCCCAGCAACTCATCTACACGTCGGAAGACCTGCGGGCCATCACCGACGAGTGGGAACGCATCTGGTTCCTCGACCAGCCGTCGCACATGACCCCGTGGCGAACGCACGGCGGAATTCTGTAACCAGACGACAGGCCTGTGCTGCGCTACACCCGGATCTTCGCGGCCTGCTCGACGATGATCTCGAGCGGCACCAGGCTGCCCTGGTTGCAGCCCGGACAGGCTTCGGCAGCCTCGGCCCAGGCCTCGGGGGAACGGAGATTCGAGTCCCAGAACGGCCAGGTGCGGCACTGCCGCGGCCGCTCCTCGTAGGCCGTGCACTTCCGCGTCGTCTCGTCGAGCAAGACGCAGTCGCCGCCGCGTCGCTCCTTGAGCGATCGCCGCACACCCACTTGTTTCACGTAGGCGGCCTCGAAGGCGGCGGTCGTCATGCCCTTGCGGGCGGCCATCGCATCGATCTCGGCCTGGTTCACCCAGACGTAGCCCTCGGCCCCCGAGCAGCAGTCGCCGCATTGCGTGCACTCGAACCGCAGCCCGCCCGCATACCACACGTCCTTCGGAATGCCCGCCATGGCTCATGCGCCTCCTGTGATCGTCTCGACCGCCCCGACGAGGGCGTCCACGTCGTCCTCGGTGTTGAACGGGCCGAAGCTCGCCCGTACGGTGCCGCCGGCCGCAGTGCCCAGATGCTCGTGAATCCGTGCGGCGCAGTGATGACCCGACCGCACCTGCACGCCCGCAATCTGCTCGACCAGCACGGCGACGTCGGCCGGATCATAGCCCTCGACCGTGAAGCTCACAATCGGCCCGCCGTCCGGCATGCCGATCACCCGCACACCGCGGATCGACGCCAGCCGCGCGACACACGCGGCCGCGAGCCCGCGGCACCGCGTGCCGACCGCCGCGACGCCCTGTTCCTCGAGCCAGCCGATGCCGGCCGCCAGAGCCGCGAGCGCGGGCACGTCCGGCGTTCCCGCCTCCAGACGATCGGTGAACGTCTCCGGCATCTCGAGCGAGTCGCTCGCGCTTCCCGTCCCCCCTTGCACCAGCGGTTCGAGGTCGAGACCCGGCCGCACCCAGAGCAGCCCCACCCCCCCGGTGCCGAGCAGCCACTTGTGGCCCCCCGCGGCGACGACGTCGGCACCGAATTCAGCACCGCCACACTCGATCTGCCCCAGCGCCTGCGCCGCGTCGACGACCACGAGGCCACCCCGCTCATGTGCGACCGCCGCGATCTCCCCCACCGGCTGCGCGACGCCGGTCACGTTCGACACCTGCGACACGGCGACCAGCCGCGTATCTCGCCGCCAGGCGGCCGCGATCTCCGCCGCCGCCACCCGCCCCTGGCCATCGCAGGGCACGATCGTGAGCTCGATCTCGCCCCGGCGGGCGAGCCAGTGCAGCGGACGCAGCGTGGCGTTGTGGTCGGCCGCCGTGGCGATCGCATGGCCGCCACGACCGAGCAGCGCGCGGATCGCCATGTTCAGGGCGAGCGTGCAGCCGCCGGGCAAGGCCACCCGCACGGGATCGACGCCGCCGAGCAACCGGGCCGCGGCTGCGCGGGCCCGGCAGCGGATCGCATCGGCCTCCGTCGCCTCGCGATAGGCCGCGCGGCCGGCGGGCGCACCGACGGCGCGGGCCGCATGCAGCCAGGCGTCGAGCACAGGCGGCGGCTTCGGCCAGGTGGTGGCCGCGTTGTCGAGATAGCGGCGCAGCGGCGCGGTGCCCGGCATCGTCAGCCTCCGATCTGATACATCGCCCGCGCGGGCCGTTCGAACGTCGGCGTGTCGATGCCGTGGGCCGCCTTCTTCGCCGCCACGCAGGCATGCAACAGCCGCGCGATCTCGTCGTCGTCGCCCCCGCCGCGAACGACCCCCCGCACGTCCCATTCGGTCGCGGAAAACAGGCAGTTGCGGAACTGCCCGTCGGCCGTGAGCCGCAGCCGGTCGCACCGGCCGCAGAACGGCTGCGTGACCGGGTCGATGAACCCCACGCGGCCGCCGCCGTCGGCCCAGGCGCAGTCGATCGCCGGCTGGCCCGGGTCATCCGCCGCCAGCGGCACGAGCGGGCCGATGGCGCGCTCGAGGAGCGCACGCACCTCGCGGCCGGAGAGCACCTGGGTCTTCGACCAGCCCTCCTCGGCATCGAGGGGCATGAATTCGATGAACCGCAGCTGAAACCGTTCGCGGCGGCAGAACTCGGCCAGCGGCACGATCTCCGACTCGGTGAGGCCGCGGATCGAGACGGCGTTGATCCGGATCGGCGCGCCCCCCTGCCCCGGCTCGAAACCGGCCCGCTTGGCCGCGGCCAGCCCCGCGAGCACCTGATCGAGCCCGCGCCGGCGGGCGAGCGTTTCGAACACGTCCTCGCGCAGGGCATCGAGGCTGACGTTGAGCCGGGCGAGCCCCGCCTGCCGCAGGGCCAAGGCCTGCTCGGCCAGAAGCAGCCCGTTGGTCGTGAGGGCCACCTCGTCGATGCCCCCGATCGCCACGAGTTGCTTCACGAGTTCGGGCACGTCGCGGCGAACGAGCGGTTCGCCGCCGGTGAGCCGGATCGTGCGGATGCCGAGCCCGGCGGCCACGCGGGCCACGCGGGCGATTTCCTCGAACGAGAGCAGTTCCTCCCGTGGCTTGAACGTCACCTCCAGCGGCATGCAGTAGGTGCACCGGAGGTTGCAGCGGTCGGTGACGCTGATCCGCAGGTCGGTGTGCACGCGGCCGAACGAATCGCGCAGCGGGCCCGCCCACGTCATCTGCGTCGCCCCCGCCCGCGTGACCTCCGCCGGCCGGCATCGACCGGGCCATCACCCTGTTCGTGCCCCGCCTCGCTGCTCCGGGCCGCGGCCGGTTCGGCGTGCACCCAGGCCCGTCGGCCGTCGGCCCACTCCTCGCACTTCCAGATCGGCACCTCCCGCTTGATCCGCTCCATCAGCCACTCGGCCGCCTCGAAGGCGGCGCGGCGATGTGCCGCGCTGGTGGCGATCGCCACCGCCGCCTCGCCGATGGCGATCCGGCCGAGCCGGTGCTCGACGGCGCAGGCGAGCAGCGAAAACCGATCGACCGCGGTCGCGCAGAGCCGCTCGAGCGCCTCGGTGGCCATCGAGTCGTGGGCCTCGTACTCGAGCCCCGTCGTCTCGACGCCATCGGTGAAGCCGCGGGCCGTGCCGACGAAGAGCACGTTGGCTCCGGCTTCGGGCGAGGCGACGGCGGCCACGAGCCGCTGCGGATCGATCGGCCGCCGCACGAGGGCGCCGTCGGCATCGGGCCTGACCTGCTCTCGGGCATCGCTGTCGGTCCGTTGCATCGCTTGTTCCGTCCTTTGTCGTTGCATCTCGTCAGCCTCCACTCACCGGGGGCAGGATCGCGACGTCGGCGCCGGCCTGGACCGGCACGTCGTCGTCGGCATAGCGGCCACCGATCGCGACGGCGCTGCGGTCGAGCAGTCCGGCGACGGCCGGCCTGGCGGCGGCGATGGCCCGCCGCAGGTCGCCCACGCTTCCGCCGGCCCACGGGATCTCGAGCGACCGCGTGCCGGCGAGTTCGGCGAGCCCGGCAAAGAGCGCGAGCCGCAGCTGGCCGCCGCCTGAAGAAGATGCAGTGTGCACGTTGGAACCGCCTCCGGGATGAAGACTCGTGAGCGTGCCAGATCAACTCGTCGTCAGCCGGCCGCTCGTCGCGGTCAAGAGGCCGTCGAGCCCGTCGGGAGCCGGCCCGGGCAAGAGGCCGTAGGCCTTGGCGAGCAGCTTGATCGGGTGCACGGTGGGCGTGGTGGTGCCCTGCTCCATTTGTATCCGGCAGGCGCTGCACTCGGTAGCACCGGCCGTCACGTCGCCGCGGAGTGCCGAAACGAGGCCCAGGCCGGCCCGCAGGCTGGCCCGGTAATGCTCCCGAGCCAGGCCGAACGTGCCGGCCATGCCCGAGCAGCCCCGGTCAGCCGGCTGCACGCTCAGGGCCGGGATCAGCCGCAGCAGATGCTCGGCCGGACTGGCCCCACTCGCCGACCGCGAATGACACGGGAGGTGGTACAGCACCCGCGCCGGCAGCGGCTGAAAATCGAGCCGCAGCTTTCCCTCGCGGTGCAGTTCCCAGAGAAACGCCGTCGCCTCGCAGGTGGCGGCGGCCACGCGGCCGACGTCCTCGTCGTCGATCAAGAGCGGGTAGTCGTGGGTGAGGCAGGTCACGGCGGCCGGCTCCGTGCACACGATCCGGTAGCCCAGCCGCACGGCATCGGCCAGCACCCGCACGTTGATCCGCGCGAGCCGGCGGGCGGCGTCGAGATCCCCTTCCGACACCAGCGGCATGCCGGCCGCCACCTGCCGCGGGTCGATGAACACGCCGATGCCGTTCCGCTCCAGCACCGATACGAACGCCCGGCCCAGGAGCGGATCGTGCCGGCGGGCGTAGGTGTCGAGGAAGTAGAGCACCCGCGGCCCGCTCCGGCGCGAGGGCTTCGTGAGGCCGCGCTTCGCCGCCCAGCGCATGAACTGCGTGCCGCTCACGGCGGGCAGCTTGCGGCCGCGGGCGATGCCGATGGTTTTCTCGAGCAGCCAGCGCGCCTGCGGATTGCCGATCGCCCAGTTCGCCAGCGGCCGAACCGCACCGGCGACCGCCGACAGGCCATCGACACGGGCCATGAGCCAGCGGCCGAGCGGCAGGCTGTTGGCGGCGACGTGCGCGGCCTTGAGTTCCATCACCAGCGCGGGGATATCCACCCCAGCGGCGCAGTCGATCCGGCACTGATGGCAGTTGCAGCAGGTGTCGGCGATCGCATGGGCCGCCTCGGCGGTGAGCAGCCGAGACTCCAGCCGCCCGGAGAGCACGGCGGCTGCGAGTGAGGCCTTGGCCCGCGGCGACGCCTCCTCGGCCGGGCTTTCGCGAAACCCCGGGCACATCCGGGCCGGCCCGGACTGCGTGCGGCAGCTCGCGCAGCCATTGCAGGCATCGACCTCGGCGGTGAGCCGATCGGCCGGCCATGTGAGCACAGGCAGCGGGATCGGCACTCCCGACCGGCCGGCCGCAGCGGCCACAGGCACGGCCAACGGCGGGCGGAACGTCGCCGCCGCCGCGGCCGGCTGCTCGCGCGGCAGCGGAAACCGCCCCGGATTGAGCACGTCGGCCGGGTCAAAGAGCCGCTTCACCTCACCGAACACGGCCGACAGCTGCGGGAACAGCCGCGGAAAGAACGGCGCCCGTGAGAGCCCCAGCCCGAGTTCGCCGCCGATCGTGCCGCCGAACGCCACGACTTCGGCATAGACCGCCTCGGCCAGCGACTCCAGCCGCATGCGTTCCACTGGATCCCGCGGGTTGGCATGCGGCCGCACGTGGAGCTGCCCCTGTCCGGCGTGACCGAAGATCAGGGCCGTGAACTGAGTCTCGCGGAGCACCTCTTGCAGCCGCCGGAGAAAGTCGGGCATCGCCGCAGGCGGCACGACGACGTCTTCGATGAACGGCACCGGCCGCACGACGGCCCGCACGCCGGCGAGCGTCGAGAGCACGTTGCGGGAGAGCTCCCAGAAAAAGGCGGCATCGGTCGGGTCGTCGGCCCGCCGGGCGTCCAGGCAGGCGCATCGCCCCCGTTGCGCCGCGGCGAAGGCGTCGTCGAGCCGGACGTGGCACTCCCGCGGTTCATCGCTCGTGAACTCCACGAGCAGGCCCGCCTCGGCGACCGACGGGATGAGCAGGTCGAACGCCGGCTTCGCCCCGCGTGCGAGCGCCAGGTGCCGTTTGTCGAAGAGGTCGCAGGCGCTCGGTCCGAGCGGCCGGATTCGCAGGGCCGCGTCGGCGGCCTTCTCCAGCGAATCGAAGAACAACAGTCCCACCGCCGTCGCGCCGTCGGTGGGCACGACCCGCAGCGTGGCCTCGGTGACGACGGCGAGCGTGCCCTCCGCGCCGCACATCAGCCGCGGCAGATCGACCAGCCCGTCGTCCAGAAGATCGTGAAGTCCGTAGCCGCCGTGCGAAAGCCGCGTCGCGGGCTGGAACCGGGCGATCGTCGGCCGGGCGGCACCGACGATCGCGGCCGTGCCACGGGCCAGCTCGCCCACACGATCTGCCGCTCCAGCCGCGGCTGTGGGCACAAGCTCCATGACCGTGCCATCGGCGAGCACGCCCTGCACCGCGGCGATCCGGCCGCGCACGGCACCATGCCGGAGGAACCGGCTGCCCGACGCGTTGCGGCCGATCATGCCGCCGACGGTCGTGACGGCGCTGCTCGACGGATCGGGCCCGAACATCAGGCCGAACCGCCCCAGATGCCGCTCCAGCTGCGCGAGCACCACGCCCGGCTGCACGCGAACGGTGCCCGCCGCGCGATCCGTGTGCACGACCCGCCTCAGGAACCGCGAGCAATCGATGACGACCCCGGGTCCGAGCGGGCCGCCACACACGCTCGAGCCGGCGCCGCGTGCATGCACGGAGATGCCCCGCTCCGCGGCCCAGCGGATCGTCGCGGCGACGTCGTCCACCGACCGCGGCCGCACGACCGCCAGCGGCGGCACCTCGAACAGGCTGCCGTCGGTGGCATACAGGCTCCGCCGCGCGTCGTCGCAGAGCACCTCGCCGGCCACGACGCCGCGGAGATCCTCCTCGATCCGACTGCGTTCGGCATCCATGCGTCGCCCTCGCCGCGTTGTCAGTGCGCTCGCTCGGCCGGCCGCGCCGTCGCCAGTTCCCGGGCCCGGGCCAGTCCCTGCCGGTGTTTCTCGTGCGTCTCCAGATCGAAGCCGCCGTGGTCGTCGGTCACGCCGTCGCCGCGGTAGCGGGCGCCGCAGCGGTAGCATGTGAGGCACTCGGGCATGAGCAGATACAGCAGCAGGTCGATGACCGCCGTCGCGAAGAGAATGGCGAACGTGGGCACGAGCAGCCGCATGCCCCAGGTGACGCAGCTGGCCGCGAAGCCCACGACGACGATGCCGACGCCCAGCCGCTGCGGAAAGTCCTTGCGGGCGAAGAGCTCGCTGCTCGGGCAGACGAGGCAGCGGGCCAGCCGGGCCCGGCCTGCACCCGGCCGCGCGGCCCCACCGTCGGGAGCCGACCAGGAGATCGCCCGCTCCGGCAGCGGCAGTTCGGCCTTACAATGCGGACAACCGAGTGCCGTGAGCGTCTCCACGCGGTCGAGGCTGACGGTGGCGGAGCAGGCAGGGCAGGCGTAGGTGATGCGCATGGGGCTGAGTCGCGTGGGGCCGGGTGTGGGGCTGGATATCGATGATTGCCAGGAAGCCCTGAGCGGAAGCGACGGGATCTCCGTACCGGGAATCGTCGAATCTCACGAAGGCGTGGCGGCGAGGAGCTGGGCCGTCAACTCACCCAGGATCGCGGCCAGACAGGCGACATAGAGGATACCCGTGGCGCTCTGGGTGTTGGGAATGTCGAGCGTCTTGCGGCTCATCACGAGCAGCACGGGCAGTCCGGCGAGCCCGGCGAGCCACCGCAGGGCGAGGAGCGCGAGTGTGGTCGCATCGGCCCGCTGGAGCATCGCGAGCTGGGGCGCGGCCTCGGCTGCCGCGGACACGAGCCGCGCTCCCCACGCCAGCAAGGCCATGTCGATCGCCCGCCGCAGGGCATCCACCCGCATCCCGGGCGCGTTGAGATACCAGTGCCCGAGGAGCATCGCGTGCACCGTGAGGCCGGTGACGAGGCCCGAGAGCAGCGGCACCGCGGCCGTGAGCGGCGCCGTGGCCAGCGGCACGACCGTCGCCGCCGCCAGGATCGCCGCGCACGCCACGCAGAAGCCGACCCCGGCCCGCCGCTTCTCGCCGAGCCAGGCCACGCTCCCCATCCAGCCACCGACGGCCGCGGCGGCAGCGAGCGGCCACACCCCCGCCGGGCCGGCGGAGTGCGCGAACAGAGCCGCGAAGGTCGCCAGCCCCATCACCACGAGCATGTTCACCCGAAAGAAGCCCGGGGGCACGACCGCCGTCGGCGTGAGCACGAGGCCGAGGGCGAGCCCCCAGCCGAACCGCGTCAAAAAGTCGATCAGGAGCCGCACGGGCCGCGAAGCCTCAGGCGGGGCGATGGCCGTAGATCAGCGACAGCACCTCGGCCCGGCTCGACACGTTCGAGCGGAACAGGCCTTTCATCGCCGAGGTCACACAGAGGCTGCCGGGCTTGCGCACGCCGCGGATCGTCATGCAGGTGTGGGTGGCCTCCACCACCACGGCCACGCCCTTGGCGCCGAGATCCTTCTCCAACAGGTCGGCGATCTCCTCGGTCATCCGCTCCTGCACCTGTGGCCGGTGCGACACCACTTCGACGACGCGGGCGAGCTTGCTCAGGCCGAGCACCTTGCCATCGGGGAGGTAGCCGATGTGCGCCTGCCCCATGAACGGCAGCAGGTGGTGCTCGCACATGCTGTTGAAGGCGATGTCGCGGACGAGCACGATCTCGTCGTACTTCTCCGTGAAGGCCTTGCGGAGGTGCTGCTTCGGGTCCTGACGCAGGCCGCCGAACATTTCGGCATACATCCGGGCCACGCGGGCGGGCGTTTCCTGCAGTCCCTCGCGGTCGGGGTCTTCGCCGACGGCGACGAGAATCTCGCGGACGGCCCGCTCGATGCGGGCATGATCGACAGGGTGGGCGTGGCTCATGCGCCAACCTTAATTGATGGAGAAATCGGGGGGAAACACCCGCGTCGTCCCGGCCGCGGGACGGGCGGCCAGGGCGTCGAGCAGGAGCCGCGTGCGGCGGACGACGTCGCATTCCGCGAGCAGCTTGACCTTCACCTCCATCGCGAGATCGACCGTATAGGAGACGATGTCGGAGAGCATGCCGAGCGTAATCTGGCTGCCGAGCAGTTCGTCGAGCTGTTCGTAGGCATTGGGGATCTGCGGCATCGACTGCTTGAAGGCGGCCAGAAGCTCCTGCTGCAGGGCGGCTGCGGCACCCGCATCGGTGTCGGGCTCGATCTCTTCGAGCAGTTCCGATTCGACCGTCCGAAACAGCTTCTTCGCCGGCAACTCGCGAACGAGACGGATCCGCCGCACGCCGAGCACCAGCGCGTTGTAGGTGCCCTCTTTCGTCCGCTGGTGCGTCGCGATCCGACACAGGCAGGCGGTCGATCGCAGCGGGGGCCGCCCCTCGTAGTCCCCCTCCCAGCCCTTTGCCAAAACGCCGAGGGCCACCAGGCGATCCCCTTCGATCGCCTCCTCGAAGAGGGCGCGATACCTGGGCTCGAACACGTGCAGCGCCTGCATGACGTGTGGAAACATCACCAGGTTCGGCAGCGGGAAGACCCGGGCGATTCCCGAGAACTGGTCGGGCGAGAAGGCGAGTGGTTCGTCAGACATGCGCGGATCCAGGACGACGGTTCGATGGAGATGTGTCGGTGCGAACGTCAGGCAGAGGCCGCCGCCGGCGGCGGGTCGAGGTGAATTTCCGGCAGGAGTTCGGGATCGAGCTCGATCGGGCCGGTGTCGTCGGTGCTGGCGGCGACCTCCTTGAGGCAGGCGTCGAACGCCCCCAGAAACCCCGCCAGGTCGAGGCCGAGATGCCGGGGCGCGTAGGGCTCCAGGTAGCCGTGCACGCTGCCGTGCAGTTTTCGAGCGCCGCGGATGTTGCCGTTACCGAAATGGTAGAGCGCGACGGCCGCCTGGATGAGCCCCTGGTAGAACTTCCGCGACGGGCCGCGGTATTCCGTCCACAGCTCCTCCCAGAGTTCATGGCTCTCGTAATAATCGCAGTCGTTGAACTTCTCGATGCCCGCCAGATAGAGCGGTTCGTAGTCGGCGGGATCGAGCGTCTCGTCGGCAGCCATCGTGCGTGGATTCTCCTCCGCCGCGGATAGATCGCATGAATCGTAGCACGACCGCCTCACGGGCGGAGTCTCAATCGTACGGACCACGGAGGGAAGGGGTCGGGGCCCGGCGAACGCGGGCCACGGCGATCGCCGAAACGCTCGCACGGTCCTACCCCGATGCCGAATGCTCCCTGCGGTTCTCGACCCCGTTTCAGCTGCTGATCGCCACGATCCTGTCGGCCCAGTGCACCGACAAGCGGGTCAACATGGTCACGGGCGAACTGTTCGCCCGCTGGCCGACGCCGGCCGATCTCGCCGCCGCGAAGCCCCGCGAGTTGCAGGGCGTCATCCGCAGCACGGGCTTCTTTCGGGCCAAGGCGAAGAGCATCCTCGGCTGCTGCCGGGCCCTCGTCGAACGGCACGGCGGCGAGGTGCCGCGACAGCTCGACGACCTCGTCAAACTGCCGGGGGTGGGCCGCAAGACCGCCAACGTCGTGCTCGGCTCGGCCTTCGGGCAGGCGAGCGGCGTCGTGGTCGATACCCACGTGGGCCGGATTTCCCGACGGCTGGGCCTCACGCGTCACGCCGACGCCGTGCGGGCCGAGCGGGATCTCGTGAAGCTGCTGGCGGAGGAACACTGGATCGCGTTCAGCCACCGGCTCATCGAGCATGGCCGCACGGTCTGCAGTTCGCGTTCGCCCCGGTGCGGCGAGTGCTGCCTGGCCCCGCTCTGCCCGCGGATCGGCCTGCCCGCCGCAAAACGACGGTGACGCGGGCAGAATTTCGGCGCTGCGGTACAATCCGGCCGCCGTCCTCCCCGTTCGTCCGCCGCCACCGCACGGGACCCTCGCCATGATCCTCTCGGGCAACGAGATCAAGCAGCAGCTCGGTCGCAACATCCTGATCGAGCCGTTCGACGAGAACCGGCTCAATCCCAACAGCTACAACCTCTCGCTCCACGACGAACTGCTCGTCTACGAGGAGGTGGTGCTCGACATGCGGAAGAGCAACCGGGTCGAGCGGATCCGCATCCCCGATGACGGCCTCGTGCTCACCCCAAACCAGCTCTACCTGGGCCGCACGATCGAGCGGACGGAGACGCACAATCTCGTGCCGATGATCGAGGGCCGCAGCTCGATCGGCCGGCTCGGCCTGTTCGTGCACGTGACCGCCGGCTTCGGCGACGTGGGCTTCTGCGGCTACTGGACGCTCGAGATGTTCGCCGTGCAGCCGGTGAAGATCTATCCCGGTGTGCCGATCTGCCAGATCTTCTTCCACCAGATCCACGGGGCGATCACCGAATACGCCAGCGAGAAATACCAGCACAACCGCGACATCCAGCCGAGCCTGCTGTACCGCGAGCTGTCCGGCAACGTCGCGGGCGGCCAGCTGCAGCTCGAGTTCGATGCCGAAGCCGAGCGGCTCGCCGCGGCGGCTGCGAGGTAGGTGCTCCGCATGCTGTCGAAGCTGCTTGCCTGGTCGTCGTTCGCCACGGCGGTGTTGTTCGTGATCCTGGGCCTCACCGGGCTCTTCGCCTGGGATTCGCTCGGCGACACCGCCCCGCTGCTCGTCTGGTTCGGGGCGATGCCGCTGCTGGTGATCTCGATCCTGCTGGCGATCGCCCTGCTCGTCTGCACGGCGCTGTTTCCCGACGCCTGAATCTCCACACCTCACGAATCGTTTCCATCCCGCCTGAATCCGAAAGGTCGGTCCCTTGCTCAGAACTCACACCTGTGGCGAACTCCGGAGCGGTCATATGGGCGCCCACGCGCAGCTCTGCGGCTGGGTGGATCGGGTCCGTGACCACAAGGGTGTGATCTTCATCGACCTCCGCGACCGCTGGGGCCGCACGCAGGTGGTGATCGGGCCGGAGAGTCCGGCCGAGACGCTCGCCGCGGCCAAGGCGGTGCGGCCCGAGTGGGTGATCCGCGCCCGCGGCACGGTGGGCGCCCGCCCCGCCGGCACGACGAACCCGAAACTTTCCACGGGCGAGGTCGAGCTCGTCTGCACCACGCTCGACGTGCTCAACGAGGCCGAGACGCCCGTGTTCCAGCCCGGCGCGACGGAACTGCCCGGCGAGGAGGTGCGGCTGGCCAACCGCTGGCTCGACCTGCGTCGTCCGGCCATGCAGGAGAACATGTTTCTCCGCAGCCGGATCGTGAAGATCATGCGGGACCACTTCGACGAGATCGGCTTCATCGACGTCGAGACGCCGATGCTCGGCCGCAGCACGCCGGAAGGGGCCCGCGACTATCTCGTGCCGAGCCGGCTCGACCATGGCGCCTTCTTCGCCCTGCCGCAGTCGCCGCAGCTCTACAAGCAGCTCCTGATGATGGCAGGCTTCGACCGCTACGTGCAGGTGGCGAAGTGCTTCCGCGACGAAGACTTGCGGGCCGACCGGCAGCCGGAGTTCACGCAGCTCGACGTGGAGATGTCGTTCGTCGAGGCCGACGACGTGATGGGCGTGATCGAGGGGCTCGTGAAGCGGACGGCCCGCGAGATTCTCGGGATCGACGTGCCGCTGCCCCTGCCCCGGCTCACCTGGGACGAGTGCATGGAGCGGTTCGGCCACGACGCGCCCGACCTCCGCTACGGCCTCGAGATCACCGACCTCACGGCCCTCGCCGGCGAGAGCGACTTCCGCGTGTTTCGCGGGGCGGTCGAGAGCGGCGGCCGCGTCCGTGGCATCCGCGTGCCGGGCGCCGCGGCGAAGTTCTCCCGCAAGGATCTCGACGACCTCACGGCGGTGGCCGTGGAGGGGGGCGCGAAGGGACTCGTCTGGCTCAAGGTCGAGCCCGACGGCTCCTGGTCGGGGCCCGTCGCCAAGAATCTCACGACGATCGCCGACCGGCTGAAGACCGCGCTCGGCTGTGAGCCGGGCGACCTGGCGTTGGTCGTGGCCGACTCGTTCGACGTCACCTGCAAGGCCTTGCACATGCTGCGAAAGCGGCTGGGCACGCAGCTCGGCCTCTTCGACCCGAATGCGATGCACTTCTCGTGGGTGGTCGATTTCCCGATGTTCGCCCGGGATGCCGAGAGCGGTGGCTGGGCCTCGATGCACCATCCCTTCACGGCGCCGCGGCCGGCCGATCTCGATCTCCTGGAGAGCGATCCGGCCGCCTGCCGGGCCGTCGCCTACGACCTCGTGATCAACGGCTCGGAGGCGGGCGGCGGCACGATCCGGATTCACGATGGCGCGACGCAGGAAAAGGTCTTCAAGCTCTTGGGCATCTCCCCGGAGATGGCCCGGGAGCGGTTCGGCTTCCTGCTCGACGCGCTGCGGAGCGGCGCCCCGCCGCACGGCGGCATCGCGCTCGGCATCGACCGCTGGGTGATGCTCTTCGGCAAGCTCGACAGCATCCGCGACGTGATCGCCTTCCCGAAGACGCAGAAGGCGAGCGATCTGATGACCGGCGCCCCGTCGCCGGTGGAGACGAAACAACTGGTGGAACTCGGCATCCGCGTGGTGGTGCCGCCGAAACCCGAGCCCCAGAAGGCGGGAGGATAGACACGAACAGGCATCGCCGGATGCGATGCCGGAGGCCCTGGCAAACCTTGGCTTTGCCAGCGGCCGACCAAGCAAACGAGGCCAGGGATGGCTCGTTTGCACTCCAGATAGGGCGACTAGCTCAATTGGTTAGAGCACCTCGTTTACACCGAGGGGGTTGGGGGTTCGAGTCCCTCGTCGCCCACTGAAACTCACTCGTGACGATCCCCAGCCGGGGCACGAGTTCTCTCAAGCTGCCGGAATGGCGAGAAGCCTGCCCTGTTTGAACACCCGCACGCCTTGCTGGACCGCGAACCTCATCGCCTGATCGGACATGAAGTCGCAGGCCACCATCGGAATCGCGGGCAGCCCGGCCTTCTGCAGCAGGGCCGCCCAGCGGAGAACACGGCTGACGTCGTTGGCATCTGCTTTCGATGAAACCTCCACGACGATGAACGTCTCTTTGCCGTCCACGAACCCCGTAGCGATCGCATCGGCTCTCGACAAGTCGTCCAGCGACTCCTCGTCGAGCGCAGCCTCGAGTGTGCTGGAAAGCTCGGCAAGGCTGACCAGTCGCCCTTGCTTCAGAAACCGCCACAGGTAGTTGCACATGCGATCTCGAAACTGCAGCTCGAGCGAGCGACCAAGAGCGGCGTCAAGCCGAGGCGCCTGTCGCTTGACCACCTTTACCAACAGGTGCAACTCCGTCTCCGTTTTCCGTTGAGCCGCCGTCAACTGCTCGATCTGCTTCTGAGTGTCCCTCTGAGCCTGACCGAGTTCCTCCACCCGCTGCTCCGTCCGGTTCTGAGCCTGAGCGAGTTCCTCCACCCGCTGCTCCGTCCGGCCCTGGGCATCGGCAAGTCTGACGAGAGCGTTGTCGAGGCGGGAAACGTGGCGGTCGATCTCCCCGCTGAGCCCTCGGAAATCATCTTTGGTAACCGTGTTTCGGAGCTCTTCAAACATTCCTCCGAGAGTCTGCGCGAGTACTTTCGCCGCCGGCTCGCCAAACGCTTCACGGAAGTCTTCGTACATGCGGAATGTGTTCATGGGAGCCGAATCCCGAGGGTCGCATTACGGGTATGGTATCAAAGCATATACGGATGTCAACCTGTCGATCCGGTTCGGCCGCGTCAAGTGGCCGTCGGCACCCGCGCGCAGGTTCGCGAGACGCTGTGTATGCTCCGCAGCCTGCACCCGCATCAGGAGAGCCGCTGAGATGCCCCTCGGATCGAAGCACGTGGAAGCCGCCTACCGCCTCGCGCGGGAACGCTACGAGTCGCTCGGCGTGAACGTCGAGAAGGCGACCGCCGCGCTCGCCACGATTCCCGTGTCGCTCCACTGCTGGCAGGGGGACGACGTGCACGGCTTCGAGGCGACCGACGGCGGCCTCGGCGGCGGGCTGGCCGTGACGGGGAATTATCCGGGCCGCGCCCGCACGCCCGAGGAACTGCGGGCCGACCTCGATGCGGCCCTCGCGCTGATTCCCGGCACACACCGGCTCAACCTGCACGCCTTCTACGGCGAGTTCGGCGGCAAGCGAGTGGACCGCGACGCCATCGAACCGGCGCATTTCGCCGGCTGGATCTCCTGGGCCAAAGAGCGGCGGATGGGCCTCGACTTCAATCCCACCTGCTTCGCCCACCCCAAGGCGGCCGACGGATTCACGCTCTCACATCCCGACTCCCGGATCCGGAAGTTCTGGATCGAGCACTGCCGCCGCGCCCGCGAGATCGGGGCGGCCATGGGCAAGGCCCTCGGCACGCCCTGCGTGACCAACGTCTGGGTGCCCGACGGCTTCAAGGACACGCCCGCCGACCGGGCCGCCGCTCGCGCACGGCTCGCCGATGCGCTCGACGAGGTCTTCAAGAAGCCGCTCCCGCCCAAGCACCTGCTCGACGCCGTGGAGCCCAAGCTCTTCGGGATCGGCAGCGAGAGCTGCACCGTGGGCTCGGCCGAGTTTTACCTCGGCTACTGCATCACGCGGAAGAAACTGCTCTGCCTCGACGCCGGCCACTTCCATCCCACCGAGACGATCGCCGACAAGATCTCGTCGGTGCTGCTCTACCTGCCGGAGATCCTGCTCCATGTGAGCCGCGGCGTGCGGTGGGACAGCGACCACGTCGTGACGCTCTCCGACGACCTGCTCGCGATCGCCCGCGAGATCGTGGCCACGGGCGACCCGTCGCGGGTGCATGTCGGGCTCGACTACTTCGACGCCAGCATCAACCGGATCGCTGCCTGGGCGATCGGCACCCGGAACATGCTCAAGGCCCTGCTCGTCGGGCTCCTGGAGCCGCCGGCCATCCGCCGCGCCGAGCGGGATGGCGACCTCACCGCCCGGCTCGCCCTCCAGGAGGAGGCCAAGAGCCTCCCGTTCGCCGCCATCTGGGACCACTACTGCCTCACGAACGAGGTGCCGGTGGGCGAGGCCTGGCTCGCCGACGTGAAGGCCTACGAGCAGAAGGTGACGGGGAAGCGAGCATGACCGACGTCGCCTTCTCCGACACCGACACCTCCTCGTCGCGGGCCGCCTCGGAATACGAACGGGAGCGGGTGCCCGACTCGGCCCTCAAAGGCCCCTCCGCGTTCTGGGGCATGTATGCCGGCGAGCACACCGCCGGCACCGAATTCATGATCGGGCCGCTGTTCGTGGCCTGGGGCGCCGATGCCGCCAGCCTGATCGTCGGCCTGCTGCTGGGCAATCTGCTGGCCGTGCTCACCTGGCGCTACCTCACGGCCACGATCGCCTGCAGCGAGCGGATCACGCTCTACTACAAGATGGAGCGGATCGCCGGCCGCGGACTCGTCACGCTCTACAACCTCGCCAACGGTCTGCTCTTCTGCTTCCTCGCAGGCTCGATGATCACGGTCTCGGCGACGGCCGTGGGGCCGCTCTTCCCGCCGGGCACGATCGAGATGCCCACGTTTGAATCGACGCTGCCCACGGGCATCGCCTGGATCCTCTCCTGCGTCGTCATCGGCGCCGCCATGACGCTCGTGGCCCTGAAGGGCTACGGTGTCGTCGCACAGGTCGGCCACTACGCGGCGCCGTGGATGTTTCTCGTGTTCGTGGCCTGCGCGCTCGTGACGCTCGGCAAGCTCGGCACGACCGACGTCTGGCAGCTGCTCACGCCCCCGGCCGGCACGGAGCAGAAGATCAGCTTCCTCGGCATCGTCTGTTTTTCCTGGTTTTGCAACGCCGCGATGCACCTCGGCATGGCCGACCTCTCCGTGCTCCGGTTCGCCCGGAATCCGTCGGCCGGCTGGGCGAGTGCCGCCGGCATGTTCCTCGGCCACTACGTCGCCTGGATTTGTGCGGCCCTGCTGCTGATCTACTGGGTCCGGGTGCACGGCGTCGATCCGGCGGTCGGCAAGGATCCGGGCACGATGGTGAACGACGCCGTCGGCTGGGCGGGCCTGCTCTGCGTGATCATCGCCGGCTGGACGACGGCCAACCCCACGATCTATCGGGCGGGTCTCGCCTTCCAGGGCATGCTCCCCGGCATCTCGCGGGCCGCGGCCACGCTGCTCGCCGGCGGAATCTGCATCGCTGCCGGAATCTTTCCTGCGTTCGCGATGAACCTGCTCTCGTTCGTGGGCCTCTACGGCACCGTCCTCGCACCGATCGGGGCGATCATCGTGGTCGATCACTTCCTGGCCGACCGAATCGGCATCGTTCGCGAGCCGGCCGCCGCCCGCGGCCTGGGCTTCAACCTCGACGTGCTGATCGCCTGGCTCGTGCCGGTGGGCATCGGCCTCTGGCTCCACCGGGCCTACGGCGTGTTCGCCTCCTACCTGCCGCTGCCCTGCGCGATCGCCTGCGGCCTGCTCTACATCCTGCTCGCGAAGCGATCGTCGCCGGCGCGGGCCCCCGGCCACGCCTGACCCTCGAGGAGCCGTCCCACATGCGCGCTGTCGCCCGCTTCGTCGGCCTCGCCGCCCTCGCCGCCACGATCGTGCCCCCTGCCCTGTTCATGACCGGCCGGATGCCCGAAGCCTCGATGAAGGCCATGATGCTCGTCGCGGCCGTGGCCTGGTTCGCCGCGGCCCCGTTCTGGATGAAGGTCGAATAGAGGAATTCGAACCCGGACGTACCCGAGCCCACGAAAGCCTCGGTACACTGAGCGTCTGACTTCGGCCGGAAAACGTGCCCCGCCGCGACGCCGTTTGCGTCCGGACGGGCCCGGGCGTCCGGCCTTCGGTCATCCCGGAGTCGTGGCTCCCCTGGCAAGTCCCGCACCACCCCGCGATCACCATGCACTGGCTCTACCTGGCAATTGCGATCATCGCCGAGGTGACGGCCACCAGCTTTCTCCGGGCGAGCGCGGGCTTCACGAAGCTCCTGCCGAGCGTCGTCGTCGTGATCGGCTACGGCGTCGCCTTCTTCTTCCTCTCGCTCACGCTCGAGGACATTCCGGTCGGCATCGGCTATGCCATCTGGTCGGGCGTCGGCGTGACGCTCCTCGCCGCGATCGGCTGGCTCGTTCTGGGACAGAAACTCGACGCCCCGGCGATCATCGGAATGGCGCTGATCGTGGCCGGCGTGGTCGTGATGAATCTCTTCTCCAAGACCGTCACGCATTGAAAGCCGGGGCCGGGATGCCTGTCTGTGATGCTCGCTGTCGTCTGAGAATCGTCATCGCGGCCTGCCTCGCCGCCACGACGCTCATCGCTCCCGCCGGCGTCACCGGTGGCCAGGATCATCCGGTGGCGTTCGTCGGCGGCCGCGTGCTGCCGATCACAGGGCCCGCCATCGAGCGGGGCACCGTCGTCGTGGCCGGGGGCAAGATCGTGGCGGTCGGGTCGGCCGCAACCACGGCCGTGCCGCCGGATGCCGAGCGAATCGACGCCACCGGGAAGGTGATCATGCCGGGGCTCGTCGACACCCACAGCCACGTGGGGGGCGGCTGGGGGGGCGACGCGTCGAGCCCGATCCAGCCCGACGTGCGGATCCTCGACTCGATCAACGTCCGCGACGCGGGGTTCCGCAAGTGCCGGGCCGGTGGCCTGACGACGCTCAACATCATGCCCGGCTCGGGCCACCTGCTCAGCGGCCAGACGATCTACGCGAAGCTCCGGAAGGCCGACACGATCGACGACGTCCTCTATCGCGACGCCGACGGCCGCATCCTCGGCGGCATGAAGATGGCCAACGGCACCAATTCGCAGAAGGAGCCGCCGTTCCCCGGCACGCGGTCGAAGTCGGCGGCGCTGGTGCGCCAGAAGTTCCTCAAGGCGATCGACTACCGCCGCAAGCTCGAGGCGGCCGGTGACGATGCCGCCAAGCGGCCCGATCGCGACCTCGAAATGGAGGGCCTGCTCGACGTGCTCGACGGCCGCACGATCGTGCACCACCACGCCCACCGGGCCGACGACCTGCTCACGGTGGTGCGGCTCCGCGAGGAGTTCGGTTTCAAGGTGGTGCTCCACCATGCGAGCGAGGCCTGGAAGGTGGCCGGCGCGCTGGCCAAGGCCCAGACCCCGTGCTCGGTGATCGTGGTCGATGCCCCGGGCGGCAAGATCGAGGCCATGGACATGTCGCTCGCCACCGGCGCCATTCTCGAACAGGCGGGCGTGCCCTGCGCCTTCCACACCGACGACCCCGTCACCGACTCGCGGCTCTTCCTGCGGACGGCGGCCCTGGCCGTCCGGGCGGGCATGTCCCGCGACAAGGCCCTCGAAGCCCTCACGCTCGCGGGCGCGAAGATGCTCGAACTCGACCGCCGCATCGGGTCACTCGAGCCCGGCAAGGACGCCGATCTGATCCTGCTCTCGGGAGATCCGCTCGCCCTGCGGACAAAGGTGCTCCAGACCTGGGTGGAGGGGCGAAAAGTGTTCGACCGCGAGGATCCCGACGATCGGTTATTCGCGGTCGGCGGCTACGGTGCGAGTCGCGACCAGACGGCGCATGCCTGCTGCACCGACAACCGCATGGCGGAGACCCGCTGATGCCACGCATGTCTCGACATCCGGCCGTACCGCTCGCCTGGGCGATCCTGGTCGCCGGCCTGACGATGGCTCGTGGTGACGAGCCCGTGCCTCCCTTGGCCATCCGCGGCGGAGTCGTGCACACGATGGCCGGGCCGGCGATCGCCGACGGCGTCGTGCTCATCGAGGACGGGAAAATCAAAGCTGTCGCATCTGCCGCCGAGGTGGCCATTCCGCCCGGCACCCGCGTGCTCCAGGCCGCCGTCGTCACGCCGGGGCTCGTCGACGCCCACACGGTCGTCGGCCTCACCGGCTGGATCAACCAGCCACAGGATCAGGATCAACTCGATCCGACCGAGCCTGTGCAGCCCGAACTGCGGGCGATCGACTCCTACAACCCGCGGGAGCGGCTGGTGGAATGGCTGCGCGGCTTCGGGGTCACGACGCTTCACACCGGCCACGCGCCCGGCGCGCTCGTTTCGGGACAGACGATGATCGTGAAAACGACGGGAGATTCGGTGGAGGCGGCCGTGATCCGGCCGACCGCGATGGTGGCGGTGACGCTCGGCGACGATGCCCGTCCGGGCGGGCCGGATGCCGAGAAGAAGTCGCCCGGCACCCGGAGCAAGGCCGTCGCCATGCTCCGCGGCGAACTCGTGAAGGCGGGCGAGTATGTCCGCCGCCGCGCGGCCGGCGGCGACGAACAGCCCGACCGCGACCTTCGCCGCGATGTCTTCGCCGACGTCCTGGCACGCAGGCTCCCGCTGCTCGTCACGGTCAACCGCGCCACCGACATCGACGCGGCCCTGCGGATCGCCGCCGAGTTCAAGATCCGCATCGTGATCGACTCGGGGGCCGAGGCCTATCTCTGCCTCGACCGGCTGAAGTCCACCGGCGTGCCCGTGATCCTCCATCCGAGCATGCGGCGGGCGGGCATGGGTGAAACCGAAAACATCAGCTTCGAGACGGCGGCGAAACTCCGCGCCGCCGGCATTCCGTTCGCGCTGCAGAGCGGCTTCGAGGGCTACGTGCCCAAGACCCGCGTGGCTCTGTTCGAGGCCGCGATCGCCGCCGCCAACGGACTCACCACCGAACAGGCACTGGCCGCGATCACGAGTGACGCCGCCACGATCCTGGGGATCGCCGACCGGGTGGGGGCGATCAAGCCCGGGCTCGACGGCGACGTGGCGCTCTTCGACGGCGACCCGTTCGAATACACGACACACTGCACGGGCGTCGTCATCGACGGCCGCGTGGTGAGCGGCGACGCGCGGTGAACCGATGGCGGGAGCGGGGGGATGGCCCTCTCAACCCAGCATCCAGTCCGGCAGCCGCCGAACGCGGCCGTCACGATCGACGCACACGACCGTCGTCGTGCCCGTGACGATGATCGTCGTGCCCCGCACCACCTCGTAGGCATGCTTGATGTGGGCCGCGCCGATCTTTTCCACGCGGGTGCGGAGCGTCAGCAGGTCGTCGTATTCGGCCGGGGCCCGATAGGCGCAGGTCGCCTCCGACACGACCATGAACAGTCCCTCCTCCTCGAACGCGCGGTAGGTCGTGCCGTGCGCCCGCAGCATCTCGGTGCGGCCCATCTCGAAATAGGTGAGGAAGTTGGCGTGGTGCACCCGCCGTTGGCCGTCGGTCTCCTGGTAGCGAACCCGGATTTGGATCTCGTGGGTGTCGGACACGGTGGGGCTCCGGAGTGGATGCGGGGGCCTGCAGGCCGCGGCTTCGTTGACCGAGCCGTGCCACAGACTCTATCTTTTTGCGATCCATGCGGGCAGTTGCCCCTTTCCCTCCGGAGACACGCGACGTGAGCCTGGGCAACGCAGACGATGGGGGCGGCATCGGCTTCGCGACGGCCCGCGGCCGTAACTGGCCCACGCTCCGCCAATTCACGGTATTTCTCGAGAACCGGGTCGGACAGTTGCTCGAGGTCGTCCGTCGCTTCGACGGCTCGAAGGTCCGCATCGTCGCCCTCTCGATCAACGACTCCGGAGAGTGTGCATTCGTGCGGTTCCTCGTGAGCCATCCGGAGCAGGGCCGCGAAATCCTCGAGCGGGCCGGGCTCGCGCTGATCGAGAGCGATCTCATCGGCGTCGAACTGCCCGACGACGACCAGCCACTGCTGCGGATCTGCACGGCCTTGCTGCAGGCCGAGGTGAACATCATCCAGGCCTATCCGATCCTCGTGCGGCCGCGTGGTCGGCCCGCCGTCGCCCTCATGGTGGACAACACCGAGATGGGCCTCGAAACCCTGAGCGCGAAGGGGTTCGCGATGATCAGCGAGGCCGATCTCGACGAGGAAGGCTGAGCGGGACGCTCCGCCGCTCCCGGCCGCTCGCCCCGCCCCTGGGGTCACTCGAACATGCCGTCGGGCAGGCCCTGCACCTGCCGCACGACCACTTTCTGGATCGCCTCCCAGGCCACGGCGGTCAGCGTGATGCTCCCGTCGGCCGCCTGGCTCGCGAACAGGCCGTGCGTGCCTCGCGACCACCGCGACTCGTACCACTCCGGCAGGATCACGCTGCCGCCGGTAAGGTGGAGTTCCACGACGCCGCCGTGGTCGCGTTCGACCCAGAGTCGCGCGACGAGCCGGGCCGTCGGATTATCGAACGCTTCTCCATCGGTCTCCGCCGCCTCGAACCCACCCCACGAGGCGGCGGGTGGGGCAGCATCCGGGGCCGCGCCCGCGTCCGCGTCCGCATCGGCATGCTCGCCGGCGACGGTGAACTGCCAGTCCCCTTGCCCCCCGGTTTGCCCCCCGGCCTGAGGTTGCCCGGCAGCATCATCGGCCGGCTCGGAGGCGGCCTCGTCGCCACCAGGCTCTGCCGTCGCCTCCTGATCCCCGGCCGAAACAGTCGCCGAGATCACCGCAGCATCGGCGGCGTCACTCGGCTCCGCGTGTTCATCCGGGACCGCCGCGGCCGGGGCCGGTTCGTCCGCAGCCTCCGCGACTCCGCCGGCCGCATCCTGCGTCATGGGAGGCCGGGCCGGAATCACCACGGCCACTCCACACCCCGCCTTGTCGCATCGACCGCGCTTGCCTGCATGAACCTCGGCCACGACGAGCCGGTGGCCGTTCGGGCAGAAGAACACGATCTTGCCCTTGACGAACCGCGGTGGCTCCACCAGCAGTCCGGCTGCCTCGGCCGCCGTCAGCACTCTCGTCTTTTCGTCCGCCACGGATCCGACTCCCCTGCACGAACCGACCGCCATGCCGCTCTGCCGCGACGCTCCGAGTCTACCCTACGGGCGGCGACTTGACGCGGCTGCCGGCCGGTCTGACACTGCCCGCCTATGGCCATCCCCGTCCTCTGCGCCGGCTGCGGCTCCCGGTTTACCGTCAGCGACAAGTTCGCCGGCAAAACGGGCCCGTGCCCGAAGTGCAAAAAGCCGATCGTGATCCCCGCATCGGCGGTGCAGGCCGTCACGATCCATGAACCGGAGCCGGTCACGGCCGCCGGCCCGGCAGGCCACGCTTCCACGATCCCGTTTCGCCGGGTCGAGACGCCGATCCCGGGTGTCGCCTGGGCCGGGATCGGCGGGGGCGTCGTCGTCGCGATGCTGGCGGCCTGGCTCACGGGCTTCGTCTTCCGGCCCGGAACGCCTCCCGAGTGGCTGCTCCTGACTGCGGCCTTGCTCCTGGCGGTGCCGTGTGTGCTCGGAGGCTACGTTGCCGTGCGGGAACGGGAACTCGAGCCCCACCGCGGCCGGGCGCTCTGGCTGCGGGCGGTCGTGTGTGCGGCCGTGTACGCAGGCCTCTGGGCGGTGAAGGGGATGCTGCCCGCCGAGGCCACCGCCGAGATGTGGCAGTGGATCTACCTCGGCCCGCTGTTCGTCCTGCCCGGTGCGCTGGCGGCGCTGGCCACGCTCGATCTCGACTGGGGTGCGGCCGTCGCCCACTTCTCGTTTTACGTGCTGTTCACGTCGCTCCTGCGGTGGCTTGCCGGCCTGCCGCCACTGTGAGGCTGGCATGCCGGATTCGCACGTGGCGAATGGTTCGACGAGCGCGGCGCTGCTGCCGGAGCTTGCGGCCCTGGGCTCGTCCGGCGATGGCGTCCGGGTGCCCCCGGGCGTGACGGTGCCCCTCACGCCCCGCGTGCGGGCCCTGCTCGACACGCCTGAGGTCCGCAGGCTCGCGCGAATCAGCCAACTCGGGCTCGTCGCGCTCGTCTATCCGGGCGCCACGCACTCCCGGCTCGAGCATTCGCTCGGCACCTACCGGCTCGGGCTCGAGTTTCTCCAGCGGCTGCAGCACGACGACCGCTTCCGCGCCGCCGTCACCGCGGCCGACGCCGCCGCCTTTCTCGCCGCCGCACTGCTGCACGACGTCGGACATTGGCCCTACTGCCATCCGCTGGAAGACATGGGGCTCCCCGCACTGCCGCGGCACGAATCGCTCGTGCGGTCGCTGCTTCGCGACGGCCCCGCGGGCCGGATCCTCGCCGACTGCTGGGATCTCGATCCGCGCCGCGTGGCCGGCCTGATCGAGGGCTCCGCCGACGATCCCGCCGGCCGGATCCTCTGCTCGCTGCTCTCGGGGCCGATCGACGTCGACAAGATGGACTATCTGGCCCGCGACAGCCTGCACGCCGGCGTGCCCTACGGCCGGCACTTCGACCAGGAGCGGCTGCTCGCCAGTCTCTGCCTCGACGCCACCGGCACGACGCTCGCGATCACGGACAAGGGCCGCACCGCCGCCGAACTGATGGTGTTCGCCCGCTATGTCATGTTCAGCGAGGTCTACTGGCACCACGCCGTCCGCTCGGCCACCGCGATGCTGCAGCGGGGGGTGTGGCTCGTGCGGGAACAAATCGACGCAGCCAGCCTCGTGCGAAGTGACGACGCCGCCTTCCACGGCTGGCTCACGGCCGCAGCGGCCGGCACCGCGGCCGAACCACTCGCACGGGGTCTTTTTGGCGACACCCGTCGCCTTTACAAGCGGGCCGCCACCTACGACGCGGCCCATCACCCCGACGTGCACCGCGCCCTCGCCGGCCGTCCGTACGCCGATGCGGTGGACATCTCGGCCCGCCTCGCCACCGCACTCTCGCGGCGACTCGGCACCACGATCCCGTCGCATGCGGTACTCGTCGACGCGCCCCCCGCGAAACGCGAGGTGGAGTTTCGAATCCAGGTGCAGGAACGGATACCGCACGAAGCAGGCCGCGCCTGGCGCGGCCTGGAGACGCTTTCACCGGTCGTGCGGAGCCTGGCCCGCGAGCAGTTCGACGACCTCGTCAAGCGGGTGCGAATCTTCTGCGAGCCGACGATGGCCGCCTCCATCGCCGGCTGCAGAGAACTCGAGTCGATCGTGCTGGAGTGTGCCGGCTAGCCGCCTACTCCGCGGCGCCGCCGGGAAGCTTGCCCTCGGCGAGCAACGCGCCGAACGTGGGCGAATCGGCCTTGGCCGGATCGCTCGGGAGGGCCGCCACCTCCTCGAGCACCTTGCGGATCTTCTCCACGTTCTTGGCATCTTCCTTCTTGTCGAGCTTTTCGGCCAGCGCGTTGCCGTAGGCGTTGCGGTCTTTCTTGCTCTTGCCCACATGGCAGACGTTGCACTTCGCCGTCTCCACGGCGGCCGCCAGCGGCGTGCCTTCCTTCACGTACACCGTTTTGAATTCGTCGAAGAACTGCTTGATCGCGAACGCCTCGCGAGCCGACGAACCCGCGGCGATCGTCAGGCCGATCCCGATGACACACGCAAACCTGCTGCTGCGAATCATGAAAAAGCTCCGAGGGGGGCGCTGCTGGTTCCGACCCCGCCTCGGGGTCGGAACCTCGCACCTTCGTAACTAGATCGACAACTTTCGTCGGCGTCAAGAAATGGAACCGGTTTTTCGGCCCGTGAAGGCGGACGCGGCCTCCCAATCGCTTCAGCCGTCACCGTCTTTCCCGCCCGCTTTGTCCCTCCCGGCATGCTCCCAAGCCGACAGCCACGATTCCGCATCGGGCCAGGCGGCGACCCGCGGCACATGCCGCATGCCCGACGGCTGGTCACGAAACATGACCTCCATCCGCTCCGCGGCCCCATCGACCCGCCGGAAGATGTCGGTCCCGGCATAGCGGCTGGCCTGGTCACGCCAGCTCACGTCCACCTCGTAGTCGGCAGGCTCACGGATGCCGGTCTGGACGATCAGCGGTTCGTCGTCGAGCAGAAAGTCGCATGCCCTGGCGACGGCCTCGAACCGCGGGGGCAGCGGCCGTGCGGGGGAATCGTGAAGCGTGACGACCGGGCTGCGACTGGCGAACACGGCGTCGGCGAGCGCCACCTCGATCGTGAGACCGCCTCCGCTCTCGTCGCCGCCGTCGGCCATCAGGAGCGGTCGGGGTGCGAGCAGCCCTCCTACCGACCACGACATCACGATCCGGCCGCCATCGGCCGCCGCCGTATCGAGGAACACCGCATCGCCGACGGCCCAGGATCGGTCCATCGTGAGGCCACAGCGGGCGGCCCTCGCAGCCGCCGATGCCTGAACCGTCACGCCCTGAACCGCCACGAAGGCCGGCACCGCCTCCGCGGGCAGGTCGGCCGCCGACGCCGGATCGCCGGGCATCGTCAGGACGACATCGGCGCAGGCGAGACTGCCGGTGGACACGACGAAGAGCGCCGGCCGCCGGCCGGCCGCGGCAGTCCCCTCCAGCCGGAGCGACATGCCCTCGATCACGAGCCGCCCCGCCCCGACGTGACACGCGGTTTCGAGGCCCGAGCCGACGTCGATGAGTGACGTGAACCGCAGGATCGGCCGCACGCCCGGCGCCCCCCTCAGCGTGAGCCGCCGTTCACCCACCGCGATCGGCGGCATGTCGAGGACGCCGTCGAATCCCACCTCGACGATACCGCCGTCTTCCGCCCGCTCGACGGCCGCCCGGAGGTCAGCTGCGACGACCGTCGGCGCCGGGGCCACGCCCCCCACGGCGTCGCCCACCCGGATCGCCGCCGGCTCGTCGGGGAGAAGACCGCCCGGCCCGGACAGATCCGGCGGCGCGGGGAGCGGCAGCGCCCGAGTCGCCGCCGCCTGCCACCAGAGGCCGGCGATCGTGGCCGCCAGCCCGAGCAACGGCACCAGCCACGGGAGTCGGGCGGCGGGCCGCTGCGGACCGCTCGGGGCCATCGACACCACGACCGGCCGCGTGGTCGCGATCGCGTGGCCGTGGGTGTCGGAAAAGGCCACCAGGTCGGCCACCAGATCGGCCGGCCGTTGGTAGCGGGCGGCAGGATCCTTTTCCATCAGCCGTTCCAGAATCGCGCCGAACGCCCGCGGCACGTCCGGCCGCAGCGTCTCGACGGCCGGGGGCCGTTCCTGCTGATGCTGTAGGAGCTTCTGCACCATGCCGCCGGCGGCGAACGGAGGCCTGCCGGTCAGCATGAAAAACATCGTGCACCCGAGCGAATAGAGGTCGCTCCGCACGTCGGCCGTCCGCGAGTCACGGGCCTGCTCGGGCGAGATGTAGTCGAAGGTGCCGAGCGTCACGCCGCTCACCGTGAGATCGCCGCCCCCGTCGACGTGATGCAGCCGGGCCAAACCCATGTCCACGATCCGGGCCCTGCCGGCGGGCGTGATCACGATATTCGAGGGTTTGATGTCGCGATGCACGACGTCCCGCTGCGAGGCGTGTTCCAGGGCATCGGCCACCTGCACCGCCACGTCGATCGTCCGTCCGAGCGAAAAAGCTCCCTCCTCGCGAACGAGGTCGCGGAGATTCCGGCCCTCGATGAACTCGAACACGATGTAGTGCCAGCCGTCGTCCGAGCCGACGGCGAACACACGACCGATGTTCTCGTGGTCGAGGCGGGCCGCCGACTGCGCCTCGTTGCGGAAGCGGCGGAGCATCTCCTCGTCGTCGGCCTGCCCGCCGGCGAGCACCTTCACGGCCACGGTCCGGTCGAGCGTGGTGTCGAGGGCGCGGAAGACGGCGCCCATGCCCCCGCCGCCGATGAAGCTGTCAAGCCGGTAGGCCCCCAGCATCGTGCCCTGGAGCCGTTGGCCGATCTCGGCGGAGGAGCGGGCGACGGCCGGAATTCCCACCGGGGCCGAGATCACCGTGGCGTCGTCGGGGGGGCTGAGACGGCTCGTCGAGCCCTCGCGGGCCGCCGTGCGAAGCGGCTGGGGGCCGGTCCGGGATCGGGCCTGGGAACCCGCGGACGAACTGGGCTGCGATCCGGAAAGATCATCGAATGTCGGCATACCCCGACCCTACCACAAAACCAGAAACCCCGCCCCTCGGCGTGCGAGGGGCGGGGCTCGGGATGTCGAACGATCCGATCGCCGGGATCAGGCGGTGATCGTTTCGGCCTCGGCGAGCAGCATGGCCTGCCGCTTCCGTCGCTTCAGCCAACCAGTGCCGACCATTCCGAGCATGCCGGTGATGGCCAGGGCGATCGTACCCGGCTCCGGCACCGCGGCGACGCGGAAGCCAACTTGGGCCGTCGACGTGGTTCCGGCCACGTACGTTACGTTGCCACTCGTTCCGAAGTTGGAGTTGAAGTTCGTAATGGCGTTGGTACCCCAGCTCCCCGACATGGCTGCGGCGCTGCCACTTCCATTCGTAGTATCCGTGTATTCGGCGATGTTTCCAGTCATCGCGTACAGACCGTACGGGGAAAGGGAGTTGGTGAAAGAAGTGACCGGAAGGGGTCCACTCACGCCTGCTCCGGTATTCCCGTAGGTGGCCACATTCGTTCCGGATGCCTGAACAGTCGTCGCTGCCACAGAGGGCGTCGACGTGCCGGACGAAGTCGCCCACAAGTTGTAACCCGAACCATTGTAGAACGAAGCCTTGTAGAATTCGTTCAAGCTCGGCAGGAAGATCGACGCGTTGCTATTTCGCGGGATGATCGAGCCCGACGTCACGTTGTTGAGGGTGTAGGAACCGACTTCCATCGATGCGATGCCCGCGGTGCCCGACAGCTGGCCGTTCGCGAGCCAATTGACGAAGCGAGCAGCAGAAAACCAACTGACAAAGTTGACGGGCACATCGCCAAAAGCTTGCCCTGCGGCATTCGTTCCCGTTTTCAAGGCGTAGGTGAACGAGCCGCTCGTGCCGGACTGGGTGATACCTCCGTTCGCATCCGAGTTCATCGAAGCCGAGTACACGCCGTTCGTGTTGGCGCTGCCGACGGCGTTCAGAAACTCCACGTATTGCGCGTTCGTCGTCTCGGTCCGAGACAATGAAAAAGTGCTGGCGACGCTTCCGTAGGTTCCCGAGCCGACGACCTTGCCGGCATTGCCCGGGTTGCCGATCGTCGTGAAGTCGATCGTCACGCCGAGTGCCGAGGAGGCGAAGCCCGCGACCGCGACCGCCAGGCAGCCCGCGAAGGCTCGCACGTTTTGCATCCGAGCTCCCCGCCCGCTGCCCCAGGTCCACCGCTTGTTGCGGCGATGATGAATTCCGTTGACCCGTGCCGGGCCCGATCCTGCGCGGCGATACGCCGGCCGCCGACTGCGATTCTGCGTCGGCTCGCGATCTCGACCGAAGTCGACCGCGTAGCTCATTTCCATGTCTTCGTAATTGATGCCCATCGTCGCGTTCATGAGTCTGCTCCTTTGAAAAAGTTCCCGATTCGGGAAGGGTTTGAGACCGATACGTAATTCACCGATGACCGATTCATCACTCACCGTTCGACGTCCGCCGGCCTCGCGGCCGGAATCGCACGCACGGTGTCACACCATCTGCCACGACACCCGCCGCTCCGCGAGCCGCCGCGCTTCGACGAACAACGACACCAGGGCATCGCCGCTCGACACGCCGGGCAGATACACCCAGGCTCCGAGTTGCCGCGCCCACAGCTCCTCTTCGACGCTGTCTTCCGAGCCGCAGACGACGAGCAGCGTGCCCGGACGGCTGGCGAACTCTTCAGCGACCTCGACCGTGTCATTCACGCGATCGCCCAACGGGCTGGCGATGTCCACGAACACGAGCTGAAAATCGCTCTCCACGGCGTTGGCGAGTTCCGCCACGTCGGCAGGCGACACGCACGTGGCACACCCGCTCAGGTCCGCAACCGACTCCAGGCGACCGCGGAGCCCGCCGTCACCCGACACCACCAGGCATTCGATCTCTCCCGGTGCACGCACCGACCGCCGGTCAGTCCTTCCGGACAGCGACCGCACCTCTTCGGACGTGATCCCAACCGCGACGACCATCATTTCGCACCTCCTTTGCTGCGGCTCTGCCGCGAGCTCTCGAACAACCGAACCAGCCGGCCTGCCAGGGCCCGTGCCCATGACCTGCTGGCCGTCATGCCGGAAGAAGACATGCACTCCGCGTGCCAAAGAGGAAAGCCGGCGTGAAACCGCTGAAAAAGCGGTGTTTTTTCGAAGAAATCCCCATTCGAACATTGGATTCTCGCCGGATGCCCGTCGCCGCCGCCTCACCCAAACGATGAGGGGCGGACTTCGGCTCATCGATCCTGTGATTCCGGCTCAACGGGCCAGATATGCGGGAAAAAACCCGGGTTTGTGGGCCTGCGTGGGCCCCAACAGCCCCCCGCGATGATCATCGGCCCACTGTCGTGCCCAGCAAAGACTGGCTCGGGGAGAGATCGGCCCCGCAGCTGCAAGCAGGCCGTTGCCCGGGAATCAGTAAATTCGGAACGACCTGCCCTGACGCGAGGCGGCTCTCCAAAAGGGCGACGCGACCTAGCCGGCATCACGGACGGCCACCGGAAGGGGATAACATTCCCCGCAATCAGTCGGGCGACCGGTTCGACTCGGGCGACAGGTTCGCCGGCATCTTTGGCGGTCGACAGAGCCCGCAACGGCAACATGTTCCTCGGCAGGGTCGTGCGCCTGCCAGGACGATCACCCGCTCGATCCTGTCGACGGGCGGCCTGGCAACGAAACGCTTTTCGTCCTCTCACCAGCTGTTCAGCGCCGCACGGTTGTCGCTCGGCGTGATTCTCCGACTCCTGTTTCGCCCCGATCACAGCTACTACCTGCCGCCCTTGTTCCGGCTTTACCAGATTAAGGCGGCGGCCAGAGCGTGCTTTGCAACTATGGCAGGTGCCAGAAGGCACGAGTCGCCGACAGCGTCGCCAGGGTGCATGCGGCACCACAACGTCCGCTCCGCATCGTGACAACCGCGGCCATCGGCGGCGGTCGCCGCGTTGAGGTGTTCTACTCGACCTACGCCGACGCGACGGCCGAAGAGGTGAGCGGGCAGCATCCCGGTGAAGCATCGATGTCGCATACCGCGACGTGAACCAGTCCCCCGGGTTTGAGCAGCCGCAAGGTTGGCGCCGAAACGACGCACACACGTACCTAGAGCGGATTCAAGCTAGCTGGAGCGACGACTTGGCAAACCGGGGGACGTAGGCGAGGGGTCGGCGAACGCTCGAGAAGCATTGGGCCGCTGCGGCCCACGCGAAGAGACTTTTGCCGCCCCGAAGCCGCCGCTACACCAAAGCCGAACCGGGTCTAACCGACGATCAGTTTGCCTTGATATGTCCATCACCGACCAGTGGTGCCGTGAGGGAGATGGAGCAAAGTGCGGCCAGCCACGTCGTCGGCTTCTCATGGCCGTGAGGAATACTGGCCACAGGGCGTTGCCCATAGGGCACACTCAGCGCACGCCAGGGGTGAAGCCCGGACAAAACAAGTGGCCCGCCGGCCGATTGCGCGACCATGCCGGGTACAGATCGCGTTTATCCAGGAGGCGCGAGCGGGTCGACAGGCCCGTGTCGCCGTTTCCCCGATTCCCCAACGCGGAAATTGCTCGTTTGTATGATCCGTCGCGGCAGCGCATGCCCCTCGATGCGGTGCCTGCACCACTCGAGGATCGCGCCCGGCTCGAGCCGCGTCCCTTGATCAGCCTCCACCTCCGCAACGGGTACAAGTCCGAGGATTGGGTGGGCTTCGGGAAAACAGTTCGCACCCTGAACGCATGGATGCTGAAGCAGCACGCGCTCGACAGCCTCTGGGTTCACAAGCCTGCCGCCGCTCCGAAAAACCCTATCCGTTCTACCCAGGAAGCGAATCGAGTCGGCCCCATCGAGCGAGACGAGGTCGTTTGTCTCGAAGAAGCCTTCCGCATTCAGTCCACTATATCCACCGGTCTGGGTGATGTACCCCAAGAACATCGACGGACCTCGCAGGGCGAGTCTTCCCGCCGAAGGAGCCAACTGTTGGGATTCGGGCACAGGATCAATCCGCCACTCGACATGGGGATAGAGTTTTCCGACACGACCATCGAGTCCCCCGCCGGCTTGGAAATCCAGGTGCGAGAGGCGCGGCCCCGCCTCCGTCATCCCGTAGAGAAACAAGTGCCGAGCCTCTGGAAACGCCTCGCGAAGAAGCGAGCGGAGTTCCTGGCCGAGCGGTTCACCCCCGGTCGTTACAAGACGCACGCCCGAGAACGGCTCCCGATTCCAGTAGGCCATGAAAAGTCGGAACAAAGAGGGCGGCCCTTGGACCACGTTCACCTGCCCGGCACGTAACGCCGATTGCAGCTGGGTGAGCGGGTCTTGCGGACTGAAAAGCCGGCTCGTCGCGCCGGCCCACAAGGCCGCCATGCAGCCGCCCATGAGGCCATACATGTATCCCAGCGGCGTGTTGACGGCGACGACATCACCCGGCGCGAGCCCCAAAGAACTTCCGATTGCAGCTGCATTCAAACACACCGACTCGGCCGGCAGTGCGACCAATTTTGGTGGACCGGTCGTACCAGAAGTGCAGATGACCAAGCCCTCGTCGCGTGGGCCAAATCGGCTGCGAGTCGTTCCTTTTTTTTGGGAACCCGGCTGGATCGGAAAATCGTCTGCCAGCACTCCCGCTGGCCGCAACCAGCGAACCAAATCGGCCACCTGCTCCTCGGGCATGCTGCCGCGCAGGACAACCGGCACGCATCGCGCTCGCCAGCACGCAAGCACACTGACGAGCGTTTTCAACGGCTCGAGCTGGCGCACCATCACGCGGACAGGACCTCCGCTGTCCGCAGGAGGCAAGTTGATAGCAATGGCGTCAACTTGCTCGGCCAGCCTCCCGAACGTCCATGAGCTCCCCCCGTGTTCAATGACGGCCACCTCGTTGCGATGGGCGTGCACCCGTTCCAGAAGGTATTCCCAAATCACGGTGACGTTCTCCTATCGACACATTCTCCCATTGAATGGGACGGCAGCTGACACCCTTCTGATCGGCGATCATGCCACAATTGCGCAATCACCAGCATGGAGAACGGCACGTCAGGCCGATTCACTCCTGACGAGTCCTCCAGCACCGACCTTGGAAAGGAGCGAACCGTTGGCGACGGCCCGGAGCATCCGAATGTTTTCGGGCCCGGCGAGCATGGCCTTGTGAACCGCCTGCCAATAGCAATCAACCCACTTCTGATTCCATTCCTCGTCGCTGATCGACGCACAGGGGTCGAGCAGACGTGTACCTGTGATTGCGACACGGTCTCCACGCCAGAGCGCCATCACGAGGAAGCAGGGCACTCCGACCCGTTTCGACAAGGCTGGAATACCGAGTGACATACGCACCTCGGTTGATCCGAATTTTCTTGCCTCAGTCCGCGCTCCTGTGGGCCAGTCCGCTGCGGCAAGCACCACTCCTCCCCGCTTGAGATGCAGGCTGGTTCGTACTAGTAAGGCGGCCCGCTCATCAGGCTGGCACGGATTCGCAAAGCGTGCCAGCGTTGCACCCTGCAGCCAGGATGGCATGTCCGCAGTGTTGGTCCACACAAGAAGAGGCACGAAGCGATCGAGCAGGAAGTTCATCAGTAACTTCGGCGGCCCGACGTGGGCTGCGACGAGGATGACTCCACCGTGCCGACGCGCGTCGTCAATCTGTGCGCCGCACGAGAAGTCATCGATGAGCTCGATCGCCTCGGCCCGCCGCGAGCGATCGAACAAATACTCACGAACGAGTTCTCCCGCCGCCAGCCCCCACCACGCTCGAGACATCCAGTCCGGACCGGAGACTACTTCGGGTTGCAGGGCCGTCCATTTCTCAAGCACGGCGGCGGCACACCCAGTTTCTGCCACGCTCCGCAACAGGCGGAGTTTTTCCGGCAACGGCGCGGGCAGATCGCTCAGAGCCTGCGTCAGCGAGGGTGGCTTCATCGCTGCCCGTCACCCGCGAGAAACTCCACGATCGTCGAAGGCGACTCGAGGGCGGCTGCAGTAAGCTGTTCATCCCGAAGCGGGAGTCCCGTTTTATCCTCGACCTCCAGAACCAGGTCCAGGATTTCTATCGAGTCAAGCCCGAGGCCACCAACGCCGAGACGAGTCGTCGGCCCAACCGTGACACATTTGTTTTCAGCACGTTTGCCGACGATCTCGACGACAACTTCCAGCAATCGCAGCCGGTCCATGTACGTTTCTCGCCGCTCGCGTGTGATCGCCGATCCTGCCCAGAGATCGAGTTTAGTTTCTGATTGGGGGAAAAGCCAAAGCCTTTTGCCTTCTCGCAACTTTTTTTCCCCGACGAATGTTACGCATTTTTGACAGCCCGCATAAGACTGTTGGACAACATTTGGGCCAGGAATCTCCCAGCATGGCGTCGACTGAGATGGCCCCCCGATTTCGGGCGTCCTGATTTTCGGGCGCCCGGATTAACCCAAGTTACGCACTTGGGAGCGTAAAGCCCGGGATTCACGCGATTGTGGGGTCCAAAGTGTACTTCGCCCCGCGCTCCCGCAGGAACTCGAGGTTGTCGTTGCTCACCATCCCCCGGTCCATGACCCAGACACGGATGAGCGACCCATGCGTGCGTTCCAATGACTTGACGACGCTCTTGACCGTTGAGGTGGACCCCAATTGTTGGACAGTCGGGTGCCTTGTTTAAGGTGTAGCGTTACTGGGCGGTGGCCCGCGACACCCATTCAAAGGGTCTCGCGCGGCCACGAGGCTGTGTTGGGGTCAGGTTCCTTTTGACGTTCTTTCGTTCTGAGTCCGCCTCAACGGAAATGTGAGCACGAACGCTTTCGTCGCATCAGCCCTCTGCATAGACCTCCGACGGCGTGCGGTAACCGAGGGCCTGGTGAGGCCGCTCGTCCCGGTAGAAGTCGAAGTATCGACCCAGCGACTTTTTGGCCTGCCAGCCGTCGGCGTAGTCCCGCAGGTAGACCTCCTCGTACTTGACCGTCCGCCAGAGCCGTTCGACGAACACGTTGTCGAGTGCCCGGCCACGGCCGTCCATCGAGATGGCCACGCCGCTCTTCTCCAATCGG